>WNFE01007458.1_pt1 | contig 12062 bp, 10 predicted proteins | sample 5400451 | NCBI WGS metagenome assembly WNFE01 (sample SAMN13153344, study PRJNA577476) | soil metagenome | isolation source: 200 cm saprolite under Douglas fir tree site 2 hole 2 | place: USA:California | collected 2015-04-18
TCGCTTGATTCCGCGCCAAATCTAGCCTCTTTTAGCTATACTTCAAACTATGAGTACTAGTCCCACTGTCGCCCCGCGGCAGGTCGGCATTCTTGTCCTCGACGGCGATCCCCAGGGTGCCGGTGCGGTCAAGCAGATTTTGGACTCCGAGGGCTGGCGCGTGCGCGTCGTCCCGGACACCCGGATGCTCCTCGCCGAACTGAAGACCGGTGAATGGTCTCTGGTGATCGCCGACGTGGAGGCCATGGGTATTGATACGCCGGCTTTCAATATCTTGACCGAACTGGCGAGCGTCTCCGCGGAGGAGGGAGGCCGCTTCCGGATCCTTTATCTCATTCCGGAAATGATGGGTACGCAATACGTAGCCCCGCTGGAAGCGGCGCGCCTGCCATATGTCATTCGTCCCTATCATCTTCACGACTTCCTCGAAAAAATCAGCGACCTTCTCGTCGAAGTGAAGGCCATCGAGGCGCCTCTCCGCCAGGTCCGCCACGAATTTGGCGCCCTGCGCAAGAAGAAGAAACAGGCGGGCCGCAACACCATGTTCGCGTCGCGGGATTCTTTCTCGTATTCCGACGAAGAGCTCGCCGAATACGAACGCCAGGAAAGCGAACTCTCCAAATCCAAGCGCAATAAGCCTCGCATCAACCTCGGCGACCCCAATCGCTAAATGAGAACGCGGAAGTTTTTAGTCCTCAGTTGCCGGTCCGGAGCCGGCGGCTCGTTTGTCCTTCCGCTCTTCCCCATGTTTATGCCTGCCGCCCTCTCCGTCCAAAGTAGGAACTAAAATTTACTTCCCCGTGCAAGAAACTCGCCCCGGCCCGTTCTAACTCCGACTCGTGTCTCCAACGGCGTACCGCGACTTGGTCGGGGTTCAGCCGGGCCGGGGCACGCACAGGAGGCATCCATGGAACGTTCGAGTTTCGCCGCCATCATGGGCGGCTTTTTGGGAATCACGACACTCGGCAGCTTGGCTCTTGTTGGAGGATCGCCGGAAGCACATCAGCCTCCGTCGCCCAGGCCAGAAGGCGAATGGCGGCTCATCGAACCTGTTACGTACGAAAATATTTCCATCTTTCCGGTTGTCAGTTCATCCAACCAGGACACCAGTCCCTTTCTCACTCTTGAAGAAGGCCTCTCCACGGGCGACGTGGTCGTCCGCGAGCAGGGTTCCGAAGGCCTGGCTCGCTCGCGCGATGGCCGCCCGGTTTACACTCCGCAACCGACCACCGGCGCTTCCGTTAACCAGCTCGTGCTGATCAATCGCAGCAAGCGTCCCTTGTTGCTCCTCGCCGGCGAACTCGTAAGCGGGGGCAAGCAGGACCGCATCATCGGCAAGGACCGCATCGTCCCCGCTGGCGCTCTGCCGCTGCCTCTCGACGTCTTTTGCGTCGAGCACGGCCGCTGGACCGGCGGCTCGCAATTCGCCGCCGCCAAGACCATCGTTCATCCCAGCGTCCGCGAAAGTGCCGCCGTCGATCAAGCCCAAACCAAGGTCTGGGACTCCGTTCGTAACGGCACGAACCTGAAGGGCGCACCTACTGCTGCTGCTCCCGCTCCCAAAATATCCGCTCAGAGTCTCGAAATGGCCATCGCTGGCAGCGCACGGACCGAAGCCTACGAAAAAATTTACGAGTCGCGCGGCGTGGCCGTCTCCATCGAAAGTTTCGTTGACGAAGTGCAACGCCGCTTTGCCCACGCCGCATCAGGCCTAAAGGGTGAACGCGTTGTCGGCGTGGTCGTGGCTTACGGCGGCGAAGTTGCCTGGAGCGACATTTTTGCTTCCGGCGATCTTTTCGATCGTTACTGGCACAAACTTCTGCGCAGTTACGCGGTCGAAGCCCTGACTCGTCCCACGTACCGCGAAGTCGCCTCGCGCGAAAACGCCAGCGAGTTCTTGCGCCGATTAAACGGCCGCGAAACTCAAGAGACCGAGCCCGGCGTCTACCGCTGGCGCGAAATCAAGGAAGGCCATCTCGCGCAAATCGAGCTTGATGCCCTCCAGCCCAAACCCATGACACTTCATCGCTTGCTCTTGCACCGCACGAGCTGACCTCGGGCTGACTCTGCGCGCTGTTAGCGCGGTCGGAGGGCCGATAGTTTCTGTAGCTCGGAAGTCGAAGGTTTCCCTTCGTTCTTCTGAAGGGGCACGACACATCGTGCCCCTACTCGGCAAGATTCAAACGTCGCACCTCGCTCTGGTCCGGCGTCCGCGCAAGAAGATCCCCGGCTGTGCCGCTCCAAGCTGGATGCCTCAGCTCCGGCGCAATCTCCGCCAGGGGCACCAGCACAAACCGCCGCAAATGCATGCGCGGATGCGGCACGTGCAATTCGGCTGTATCTATCGTCTCCTGCCCGTAGACCAAAATGTCCAGGTCGATCACCCGCGGCCCTTTCGCCACAAGCTTCTTGTTTCCCATCTGCGACTCAATCTCCCGCAATTTTTTCAACAACTGTGCCGCCAGAACCTCCGTCTCCCCTTCGACCACACAATTCAGGAACCACGGCTGCTCCCGCAAATCCACGGGTTCCGTTTCATAGAACGACGACACTTTCGTCACCCGCACTCCCGCTCCGGCCAGCGCCGCAATCGCAGCGTGCAGATTCTTCGCTCGGTCTCCGATATTCGACCCCAGCGACAAATAAACCGTCTTCTCACCCATGCTCTGTCATCGGCGGAGTTTATTTCACTGTATCTGCGCCGGCCTTGGCGCATTGGTTGTCCTGTGCGCTCGTCACGCCAGAGACCCCAATCGCTCCCACAATTTTCCCGTCGGCGACGAGGGGAATGCCACCCTCGACCGGCACCACGCCTTGTATACGCAGAAGGCGAACTGAATCACCGCCTGCCGCCAGCGCATCCTGGAAGGCCTTGGTCGGCCGCTTGAAGAGGGCCGCCGACCGCGCCTTGTCAATCGCCACGTTCGCGCTGCCCAGTTGCGTGTTGTCCATTTTCTCGTAGTAAATGAGGTTCCCCGCAGGGTCCACGATCGCCACGGCGACGCTCCAATTGTTCTTCGCCGCTTCCGCCAGCGCAGGCGCGGCCGCTTTCTTGGCATTCTCCAGGCTGATAGGGGAACCGTACGGGTTGGGCATTTGCGCTACCGCGCTTGCTAGCGAACAGAGCGCAAACGTAGTCACAATTATGGACCTCACGGCGAATCTCTGCGACATGCTCGTACCTCCTCGAATCATTGGGACTTTGACGGCGGTGCGTCACAACGGACGTTAGACCAAACAGAAACTCGGGCGCAATCTTTTTCGTGCCGGCAGGTTTGGCAAGTCGCGGCCGAAATATTCGTAGGCGCGGGGAGTGGCGACGCGGCCGCGGGGCGTGCGGTCGATCATGCCGATCTGCATCAGGTAGGGCTCGTACATTTCTTCGATAGCGTCTTCTTCTTCGGAAAGCACGGCCGCCAGTGTGCCCAAGCCAACGGGGCCGCCGGCATATTTATCGAGCAGGGCGAGCATCAAGTTGCGGTCCACTTCGTCGAGGCCGTTTTCGTCCACGCCGAGCATTTGCAGGGCTTCCTGGGCCACGGCGCGCGTGATGCGTCCTGCGGCGCGCACTTCGGCAAAATCGCGCGAACGGCGCAGCAAGCGGTTGGCGATGCGCGGCGTGCCGCGGCAGCGGCGGGCGATTTCTTCCGCGCCGCCTTCGTCCATCTGGATGTTCAGAATTCTCGCGGAACGGCGAATGATGATCAGCAGATCGGCCGGCTCGTAAAAATCCAGGCGGTGCACGATACCAAAGCGCGAGCGGAGCGGCGCAGTGATCAGCCCCGCGCGCGTGGTTGCTCCCACGAGTTGCTCCCACGAGCGTGAAGTGGCTCAGTGGAAACGGGTGAATCTGCGCTCCCGGCCCCTGCCCGATAATCAGGTCCACGCGGAAATCTTCCATCGCCGGATACAGCACTTCCTCTAAAGCGGGTTGCAGGCGGTGAATTTCATCGAGAAAGAAAACTTCCTTTTTTTGAAGCGAAGCCAGGATTGCGGTCAGGTCGCCTTTGCGTTCGAGAAGCGGCCCCGCGCTGGTTTTGATCGGCACGTTTAATTCGTTGGCGATGATCTGCGCCAGGGTGGTTTTGCCCAGCCCCGGCGGACCGTAGAGCAAGACGTGGTCTAGAGCCTCGCCGCGGCTGCGCGCGGCGTCCACGGCAATTTGAATATTTTCTTTGACGCGTTTCTGGCCGATGTATTCGTCGAGACGCTTAGGGCGCACACTCAATTCGACGCGCGCGTCCTCGTCGAAAGCCTGGCCGGACACAATGCGCTGTGGCTGTCTTTGCTGCATCATCCGTTTTGCGGTTCCATCAGCCATGGTTTTTGCCGCCGAGTCTTCCAATTAGGGGCGCAGCATGCTGCGCCGTTCAATAAAAAACTCTACGCTGTGCCTCTTGCTGAGCGCCCCTTTGGCGCGCTCAGGGATTGCAGCGCCGCGCGCAACAATTTCTCAAAATTTCCGGCGCCTGCCTCGCGCTTCGCTTCTCCCACCGCGCCTTCCGCAGCGCGCGCGTCGTATCCCAGGTTCACCAGCGCGGACACCACGTCCGCCTCGACTCCCGCGGGCGATGCCGCGGCGGGCTTTTCGGCTTCCACCGCGACGGCCTCCAGCTTGTCTTTCAATTCGACGACCATGCGCTCGGCGGTTTTTCGGCCGACGCCGGGAATTCGCGTCAAGCGCGCTAAATCGCCGACGCGAATGGCGGGCACCAGCTCTTCGACGCTCATGCCCGACAGAATCTTCAGCGCGAGCGCTGGCCCCACACCGGAAGCGGAAAGCAGCATCTCAAAGAAATGCTTTTCGCGCGCGGAAACAAAACCGTACAGCGCCAGCGCATCTTCACGCACATGCGTGTGGATCAGGAGCGTCACTTCGGTGTGGAGCTCGCCAAGCGCAGCGTACGTCGAAAGCGGCACCTGCACGAGGTAGCCGACGCCGCCCACGTCCACGAGCACTTGATTCGGTCTTTTTCCGGCGAGCCATCCGCGAAGCTGGCCAATCATCGCACGCCAGTATTGCCGCTTTCTCTTCGCCCGTCAACGAGCGGTCTCATCGCGATTGATTGCCTGATACCGAAGGACAATCCGGTCGGCCGGAGATTTTTCTCGTTGACAAGACGGGATAGGAGGTCTATATGACTGGTTGTCTATACAACTGGGGTGCGGGGTGGATGCCGCAACGCTCGACCGTCACAGCGTTGTTCCTCTTTACTATCAGATCCAGCAGCGCCTGCTCGAGCAAATACGCTCGGGAGTGCTGAAGGCCGGTGAACCCGTGCCCTCGGAACAGGAAATTGCCGCGCGCCTGGGCGTCAGCCGCATGACGGCCCGGCAGGCGGTGAAGTCGCTGTGCCATCTGGGCGTCGCTTACAGCCAGCGAGGCAAGGGCACGTTCGTCTCCGGGACCAAGCTGGAGAAGAATTTTCGCCAGGTCTTGTCTTTCAGCGAAGAGATGGAGGCTCGCGGAGCGCAGCCGCGCTCGCGGGTTCTCGCTTTCAAGCGCATTCATCCTAATGAACAGGTAGCGGAAGCGCTGCACTTGAGTCCCGCCGAAGAAATAATTTTTTTGCGGCGCGTGCGAATCGCGGATTCCGCTCCGTTGTGTATTGAGGCTACGCACCTACCGGCGAGGCTCTGCCCAGAATTGCTGGAAAACTTCGAGCCCAGCGGCTCGTTGTACCGGGTACTGGGGGAGCGCTATGGATTGCAGGTCCACATGGCCGACGAAGTGGCAGAGGCATCGGTCGCTACGGGCGCGGAAGCGAAGCTACTGCGCATTCGAGGAAGGTCGCCCGTATTTCGCTTCACGCGCACGGCCTATCTGCACAACGGGCAGCCTATCGAGTTTGTGAAGTCGACCTATCGGGGGGACCGCTGCAAGGTTGTAAACCGTTTGACCAGGCAGCTTGAAATCATCAGTTAAGTTTAAGGGGGTGGATGATGCGAAGGTTATTCGTATTGTTGTTGGCGGTGGGGCTGAGCGCCGGGCTGTGTGGAGTAGCTTGGGCCCAGGAAATCACAGGGCAGATTCGTGGAATTGTTACCGACGCATCCGGGGCGGTAATTGCCAACGCCACGGTTACGATTACGAACATGGACCGCAATCTAGTTCTTCGCACCGTAGAGACGAACTCGGCAGGAGAGTATGTGGCCCCATTTCTGCCTGTCGGACGCTACTCGGTTGCTGTCGAGTTCAAGGGATTCAAGAAGTTCGTCAAGAACGACATCGAACTCAATGTCAGCGACCGTTTAACGGTTGATGCCGCGATGCAACCCGGCGCCGTCACGGAAACCATATCCGTCGAAGCCGACCCGCTTCAGGTCAATCTCCAGAATGTGGCCGTGGAAGGCCTCCTCAGCGGCACGCAAGTTCGCGAACTGCCGTTGAATAACCGCAATTATGAGCAGCTTGTTACTCTTCAACCCGGCGTAACCAGTAACACCGCCGATCAGGTGTATGTCGGCACGACCAACCCTCAGGGCGCAGTTAACATAGTCAGCTTCTCAATCAGCGGCAACCGCCAGAGCCAGAACAATTGGACAGTCGACGGTGCTGACAACGTGGACCATGGCTCAAACATTACCCTGCTCGTGTATCCCAGTGTGGACGCTATTGCAGAGTTCAAAATCGAGCGAAGCAACTATTCGCCAGAATTCGGCCGCTCGGCTTCCGGGCAGATTAACGTGGTCACGCGCTCTGGCACTTCCACTTTTCACGGCGGCCTCTATGAATTCTTCCGAAACGATGTGCTGAACGCCAACAGTTTCATCAACAATCGCAACGGCATTGCACGCCCCGTCCTTCGTTACAATGACTTTGGCGGCACCATCGGCGGGCCTTTCTTCATCCCCAACTTTTACAACCAGAATAAGGAAAAGACATTCTTCTTCTTCTCGGAAGAAGTTCGCCGAGTAACCACGCCTGTCACTCAGACCTCCGTTGTCCCGACGGACCAGGAAAGGCAGGGTTTTTTCCAGGCACCCGTTTGCACCGCTGTGGACACTTCTGGAGCTTGCACGGCCACTGGGACGCAGATTTCCAGTGCGAATTTTAATCCGGTATCTGCGGCTTATCTCAAGGATGTCTTCTTGAACATGCCTAGGCCACGTGCTTCCGACGGAGTCCTGGTTTCCGTCTTTCCTGGAGTGTTCAACTACCGCGAGGAACTGGTCCGAGCGGACCACGTTGTGAATAGCAAGGTCTCTGTGATGGGCCGCCTTGTCTACGACCACATCCCGACAAAGGAGCCCTTCGGGCTCTTCGGACCTCAGAGCAGAGTGCCGGGTGTGGCCAGCAACGCCACCAATTCTCCGGGGCACCAGTGGATGGGCCGTGTCACCTGGCAGATCGCGCCCAGTGTTTTCAGTGAGACCGGCTACGCATTCTCCTATGGCGCGATCGTCAGCGATCCCACAGGCTCACTTGCCAGAAGCAAGTCGCCCGACGTTGCCAACGCCATCAAGCTGCCTTACCCAGCGCAACTCAATCGGATCCCTAACTTGCTTTTCGACGATGGATTAAACGACCTAGCGGGCTTCGGCGAATACCGAGACTACAACCGCAACCACAACGTTTTTGATAACTTGAGCTGGAATCGCGGTCGCCATGCAATGAAATTCGGCTTTGGTTTCCACCACTACCAAAAGAAAGAGAACGCCGCTGGCGACAATGCCGGAAACCTCGAGTTCGACAGCACGAATTTGCCTGCCGGAGGGATCGCCCGCGAGCAGGACTTCGCCAATTTCCTGCTAGGGTTTGTTTCTTCGGACTTTAGCCAGTCTCCTACGGACATAACCGCTGATACCCGCCAAAATCTTTGGGAATTCTATGGCCAAGATGAATTCCGTATGGCTTCCAACCTGTCCATCACCTTCGGTCTCCGGTATTCCCTGTTTAGGACGCCGTACGATGGCGCGAATAAGTTGACCACCTTCGATCCCTCGGTCTACAGCGCGGCAAAAGCCCCCACGCTCACGTCCACCGGGAGGCTTGTACTTGGCACGGGGGACCCATTGAACGGAATCATCGTTGGCGGGGTCAACTCTCCTTACGGGGATGCCATCACTCGCCAGGATAAGAAGAACTTCGCTCCACGCCTCGGCGTGGCCTGGGACCCCTTCAAGAAAGGAAGAACTTCAGTGCGCGCCGGGTACGGCATTTTCTATGATTCGGTTGCCGCTGGGCTGATTGAAGACAACGTCTTTAACAATCCGCCTTTCCTTGGCAGCGCCGAGTTTGGAGGGGGAGTGTTCCTTTCCAACCTCAGTTCCCTGGCTGCCTCCGCTAGTACCATCCCGCCCTCCCTCTGGACCACGGACCCCCGCTGGCATACTCCCTACTCCCAGCAGTGGAATCTCGACGTCCAGCAAAGCGTGGGCCATGGCTGGCTCTTTGATGTCGGCTATGTGGGCAACAAGGGAACTCACCTGGTCGGCGTCATCGATATCAACCAAGTCGGTCCAGGAGCGGCCCTCGCGGCGGGAATCGTTCTGCCGGGCCAGATTCTTGGCTGCAATGCTACGAATTCGAACTTTGGCTCATGTTCGACCTCGTCGGCGGCAAGATTACTAAACCGCATACGGCCTTTTGTGGGCTACGGTACCATCGGCCAGATATCACCCCGTTTCTATTCCAACTACAACAGCCTGCAGCTCTCAGCCGAAAAGCGCTTCACTGGTAATTCCGCAGTGAACTTCTTTTACACCTGGTCGCATGCGCTGACGGACAATCAGACCGATCGCTCCAGCGGCATACAGAACAGCAGTTGCCCCGTGTGCGATTACGGCCGCGCGACTCTCGACCGCCGGCATGTCTTCACCGGCAACTACATATACGAACTTCCTTGGCAGCGCTCGCAGCAGGGCTTTGCCGGCCACCTCCTCGGCGGATATGAATTCTCCGGCATCCTGACGATTAACAGTGGTTTGCCCTTTACCGTATTCACAGCGCGTGGCCAGGGTGATCCGGCCGCCGTGGGAGTAAACACATCAGGCGCTCCCAACAACGGTAGCGTTGCCACACCACGGCCTAATCAGATCGGCGATCCAAGCAACGGGCCGAAGACCTTCACTCAGTTCTTCAACACTGCCGCTTTTGCTCCTGTGACCGTGAGCGGGGCTTCCGGCAACGAGCGCCGGGGCGCCGTTAACGGGCCAGGACTCTGGCGCTACGACATGGCGTTGTTGAAGAATACTCGAATCAGAGAATCTGTGAACCTGCAGTTCCGCGCGGAGGGCTTTAACCTCTTCAACCACACCAACTTCCAAACTGTGGGGACCACGCTCACGACAACTTCCACCTTCGGCCACGTCACGGCGGTCCGAGACCCGCGCATCCTCCAGTTGGCGCTGAAGCTGAACTTCTAAGAGTAGAGCCTGGCGGGAGGAGTTACCGGATTTACTGGTACCTCCTCTTGGTCCAGTCAGGAAAACCTGCAGTCCAACATCAAGATCAGTTGGCGGGGAGCGCAAAGGGGCGCCCGGAGGCTCTTGCGGAGTGGCGTCGGAAGCCGTAGTGCGCTGTCAGCAGTCGGCCACACGTGGGTTTCTGGAGCATCTCACCTAGGCCATTAGGCTACGATCATAATACAGAACTATCCGCTCGCAACTGGATTTGCAGTCGGCTATATGGAAGGCTCGGACGCGCTCCACAACCGTTAGCGCTTTATCGGAGGCGCGCTTTCAGGAAAAGAGTTCGCGTGAGCACGGTGCTCCGGCGCGCGGTCAAACAGCCTACCCGGACGCAACAGCTATGGAAGGGTGTGCGACAACACCTCCGGACTTGATCTGTCCTGCTGGGGATATGTAGGGGTCCTGGGGCTTTCAAGAGTAACCGAAAACTTCAGCGCCCGTAGCGACCCATCAGTTCGGCCTGCGCGAGGACGTGGCCTTTCATGGCGCGTTCGACGTCGGCTTTGGTGGCCCCGGCTTTCAGATTCAGCTTCGAATCGAGGGCGTAGAGTTTGTAGAAATAACGATGCGGCTTGCCCGGCGGCGGGCATGGTCCGCCGTATCCGATTTTGCCGAAATCGTTGCGGCCCTGGCGGGCGCCATTCGAAAGCTGTTCCTGCTTGGCGATTCCTTCGGAAAGTTCCTTCGCATCGGCAGGGAGGTCAAACAACACCCAGTGCACCCAGGTGCCCACCGGCGCATCGGGATCGTCCATGATGAGCGCGAAGCTTTGCGTCTTCGCCGGCGGTTCATTCCAGGTGAGCTTCGGCGAGACGTCCGGGCCGTCGCATGTAAATTTTCTTGGGATCGTTTCCCCAGCCGAAAAAGCCGTGCTCGTTATCTGCAGAGGCATGGTCCCCCCTTTCTCCTGAGCGAGGAACTCCGAGAATGGCAACGAGAAGGAGCACAACAAAAGACAAATCAGAACCACAACTTTTCTGCGCAGTGACATGCTGTTCAACTCTCTCTCACGCGGCCCCGCTGCCGCGGAGGAATTCGGCGACAGCCGCATGGCCACGTTCCAGCGCAAAGCTCAGGGCGGTCTTGCCGTCGTTCGTCTGGGCGTGCAAATCCGCTCCGTTACCCAAGAGGATGCTCACAATTGCAAGATGGCCATTGGCGGCCGCGGTGATCAATGGAGAATAACCTGCGGCATAACGGTAATTGGGATCGGCTCCATTTTCCAGGAGCCACGCGACAATAGAGGTGTGCCCGCCGGCGACAGCTCCGGTCAGGGCGTTGTAGCCCGTTCCGTTGGTCGCTGCGGCGTTCACTTCGGCGCCTTTGGCAAACAAGTATTCGGCCACGTCACGGTGCCCAAAAACAGCGGCCAGAGCGAAAACAGGAAAACCATCCGGCGAGTAACTCTTCGCCAGCGCCGAATCCTTCTCCACGAGATGCTTGACGCGCTCAAGCTGACCCGCGGCTGCCGCCTCATGCAGTTCCAACGTGACGTCCCGGTCAAGCAACAAATCGCGGATTTCTTTGCTCCCGCTGTGCGCCGCCAGCAGGACGCCGGACTGACCGCGCTCGTTCTTCACGGTGGCAAGGGAAGGATTCGAATCGAGCAGCGCTTTCACCTCGCTCGCTTCCCCAGCCTGAATAGCTTGAAAGAATAAAGTCGTGTCGCTCAATTCTAGCTCCTTGGAGTGCTTGGGCGTGCGCGCTGCCGCACAATCAGCACACAGTCTAGATCTTCCGGCGGACTGTTTTTTTCCGGAAGGTTAGCGGCGAGCGCGGTCTTTGCGCACTGCTTCATCGATCAGGGCATCGAGTTCGCTGCGCGTGAGCGTCACGTGATCGCCCGCCGTTTCTCCGCTGTCGCAGGTGACCGGCAACTCCGCTCCTCCGCCCGGCGGGGGCGCAACGAAGTACCGCGGGCGCGCGGCCATGAGCTTCGCCACTTCCCTGCTGGAGAGCAAATTCGGTTCGCCCGCCAATTCCGCGGCCAGCGTAATTTTCGCGCTGTGCTCGATGGTTTCCATGCGAAAGAAGGCGGTGAGCAGATCCGGACCGCAGGTCACCGCGCCGTGGTTGGCAAGAAGCAGAGCGTCGTAGTGCGGCACGAAAGGCTCGATGGCCGCGCTCAACTCCGGTGTTCCCGGCGTGGCATATTGGACCAGCGGAATCTGGCCGAGCCCCACGATGACTTCGGGAAGCAAAGCCTGATTCAAGGAGCGCCCCGCGACGGCAAAGCCCGTGGCGGTCGGCGGATGCGCGTGGCAAATCGCATTTACATCCGGGCGCATGCGGTAGAAGAGGAGATGCATGGCCAGTTCTGAAGAGACCTTGCGGTCGCCGGCGAGCTGCCGCCCGTCCAGGTCCGTAATCACCAGATCTCCGGGCTCCAGCATCCCCTTATTCATGCAGGTTGGAGTGGTGAGAATGCGGCCATCCTCGAGCCGCACGGAAAGGTTCCCTTCGCAAGCGACGATGTATCCGTGCTCGTACATCCAACGGCCAGCAATGCAGATCTCGCGGCAATGCTGCTCTTCGCTCTTCGCGTGGCCTGGCAAAAGCGAGTCCGGAATCACGGGCGGACTCCTTCCTGGCACGGAATGATGTTCCGGGCCGTGCAGCTCGAATTGATCCGAGCGCACTCCGTAGCG
>WNFE01014071.1_pt1 | contig 12061 bp, 7 predicted proteins | sample 5400451 | NCBI WGS metagenome assembly WNFE01 (sample SAMN13153344, study PRJNA577476) | soil metagenome | isolation source: 200 cm saprolite under Douglas fir tree site 2 hole 2 | place: USA:California | collected 2015-04-18
CCTCCCAGCGCCGCGCGCGATAGAGCGCGAGAGCCTCGTGGTAGCGCGCGAGGCGGCGCGCGCCCGCGGGGTCGAGCGCGCCCGCGCGCGCCATCACCTCGTAGCAGCGCAACGGCTCGGCGCGGCCCTTGACCGCGACCAGATCGAGGAAGCGGTACTCGAAGGCCCGGGGCTCGGCGGCGACGGTCGCCTCGCCCACCACGACCCGCACGCCGTATTTCTTGGAGAGCCCCTCGAGGCGCGCGGCCACGTTCACCGGATCCCCGACCGCGGTGTAGATCAGGCGGTCCTTCGAGCCCATGTTGCCCACCACCATCTGCCCGGTATTGATCCCCACCCCCAGGTCGAGATGGGCCCAGCCCCGCGCCTCGAACTGCGGGCGCAGCGTCGCGGGCGCCGCGACCATGTCGAGCGCGGTCAGGCAGGCGCGGCGCGCGTGGTCGGCCTGGTCCATCGGCGCGTTCCAGAAGGCCTCGATGGCGTCGCCCGCGTACTGGGCGAGCACGCCGTCGTGGCGGAAGACCACGTCCGCCATCTCGGTCCGGTAGGTGTTCAGCAGGGCCACGAGCGTCGCGGGCGGGAGCGCGTGGGCGAGCGTGGTGAACTGGCGCAGATCGCTGGAGAGCACCGTCATCTCGCGCGTCTCGCCGCCGAGCCGGAGCCGGTCCGGATCGGCGAGCACCCACTGGCTCACCGCCGGGGAGAGATAGCGCCCCATCGCCTCGCGGACTATTCGTTGCTCCGCCTGCTCCAGCACGAGGCGCGAGGAGAGCGCGGCCGCGAAGCTGATCAGCAGCGCGGCGGGCGGGTAGATCAGGTCGAGCACGAGGCCGCGCTCGAAGAGCAGGGCCGCGGCGGTGCCGTAGAGGCCGAGCCCGGCCGCCACCGCCAGCCCAGCGGGTAGCGGCCGCCACGCGGCCACCACCAGCGCGGCGAGCAGCGCCATCAGCCCGATCAGGAGCGCGGTGGCGACCGGCCCGGCGGGCAGGAGGAAGCGCTGGTACAGCACGGTCTCGACCGCGTTGCCGAGGATCTCGACACCCCACATCCGCGTGTCGCCGGTGGTCGGGGTGGCGTGCTCGTCCACGCCCCGGATGGTGGCGCCCAGCAGCACGATGTGGTCGCGGACCAGGGCGGGATCGAAACGCCCCTCGAGCACGTCCACGAACGAGATGATGCGGAAGGGCCCGCCGCCCCCCGGCGCGGACGGCGGGCCGAGGAAGTCGATCAGCATCGTGTCGTGCTCCCCGACCGGGATCGCCCGGCCCGCCGCGTGGACGAGGCCGGCTTCCGCGGGCGCGTCGAGGACGACCGGCCGCCGGGTGAAGCGCGCCACGATGGCGAGCGCTAGGCTCGGCAGCTCCTCGCCGCGGGCGCGCAGCAGGAGTGGGAGGCTCCGCACGACGCTGTCCCGGCCGGTGGTGACGTTGGCCAGCCCCTCGTCGACCGCCGCCTTCCGCAGGGTGGAGGCGGGCCGGACGAAGGCTTCGAACTCCTGGGCGACCCCCGGGCGCGGATCGAAGGCCTTCGCGCCCTGGGCCACCACCGGCACGATCACGTTGCCGGCCCGGCGCATCGCCTCGGCGAGCGCGCCGTCCTCGGGCCGCTGCGCGTCGAAGAAGATCGCGAAGGCGATGACCCGCGGCGCCGCGGGCCGGAGGGCGTCGAGCGCCTCGGCGTAGAGGGTGCGGGGCCAGGCCGAGAGCGGGCCGTGGCGCGCGAGCAGCGCCTGGTAGCTCTTCTCGTCGATGCCCACGATGACGGTGGAGCGGGCGGACTGGGCGGGGCGGGCGGTGAAGAGCAAGTCGCCGACCCGCGCGCGAGAGGCGGCGAGGAGGCCCCAGAGGCAGGCGGATGCCAGCACGAGCGCGACGCCGAGCGCGGGCACGCCGCTCGCGAGCAGGCGCGTGCGTTGGCGAAGCGTGAGCGCCCTCACGGCCCCACCGTGAGCAACGAGATCTCCGGCGGCACCCGGTCCGGCCAGGGTGAGGAGCACGCGCGGGGGCACGCGGACGAACAGATCGGGATTATGCGTGAGGACGATCACCGGCGCGCCCTCCGGCACCGGCGCGAGCGCGCGGGCGATCGCGGCCGGGCGCGTCCGCGCGTCGCTCACCCCCGCGATCCAGAGGGGGCGGCCCCGCACGGCCACCTCCGCCGCGGTGTCTTCCAGGACGCGGATGCCCACCGCCTCGAGCGCGCGGGCGGTGCGGGGGCCGTCGTACCACCAGTCATGGTTGCCCAGCACCGCGAAGACGCCGAGCGGCGCCTGGAGATCGCGCAGGACCGCCGCGGTCGGCTCGATGGCCACGAACCGGCCGCCCACCACCCCGTGGATGACGTAGTCGCCGAGCAGCACGATCAGGTCCGGCCGCGCCGCGTTCACGGATCGGACGATCTCGCGGACCTTGTCCACCGTGATGTGGGGCGCGCCGGTGTGCAGATCGGCGAGCGCGGCGATCCGCAGGGGGCCGAGGTCGGCGGGCCAGCGCGCGATCGGCACCCGCGTCTCCCGCGTCACCACCCGGCCGGGCTCGATGCCCACCGCCCAGACCGCGAACCCGACGGTCGCCGTCAGCAGGGCCGCCAGGACGAAGCCGGCGGCCCGCAGCCCGGGGCGCGTCGCGGTCAGCGGTACTCCCGGAAGAAGGCGCGCAGCTCCGTCGCGAGCGCCTCCGGCTCTTCCATCGCGGCGAAGTGGCCGCCCGCCGGCATCACCGTCCAGCGGCGGATGTTGTACATGCGCTCGGCCCAGGAGCGCGGCGGCCGCACGATCTCCTTCGGGAAGGCGGCGTAGCCGGTCGGGACCTCGATGCGCTGGCCGTCCGCGATGGGCCACGGCGAGTGGAAGCGCGCGTAGTACGGCCAGAAGGAGGCGTTGATGCTGCCGGTCACCCAGTAGATCATCACGTTGGTGAGCAGCTCGTCCTTGGTGAAGCGGCGCTCGACGTCGCCGCCGCAGTCGCTCCAGGTTCGGAACTTCTCCACGATCCAGGCCGCGAGTCCCACCGGCGAGTCGCTCAGGCCGAAGGCGAGCGTCTGGGGCCGGGTGCCCTGGATCCACTGGTAGCCGGTCTCCTCGCGCTGCCACCGGCCGAGATCGTCGAGGTACTGCTTCTCCTCCGGCGAGGGCTGGGCGGGAGGCTTGATGTCGCGGCGGAGCGACAGCAGGTTCACGTGGATGGCGGCGAGACGGTCCGGATACGCGGCGCCGAGGCGTGACGTGATGAAGCCGCCCCAGTCGCCGCCCTGCGCGGCGAAGCGCCGGTAGCCGAGCACATCGGTCATGAGCGCCGCGAAGACGTCGGCGATCTCCGCGACGCCGAAGCGCGGCTGGCCGGGCGCGAACGAGAAGCCGTAGCCCGGCAGCGAGGGCGCGATCACCGTGAACGCGTCCGCGGGATCGCCGCCGAAGCGCGCCGGGTCGGTGAGCATGGGCAGGATCTTGTGGAACTCCCACACCGAGCCGGGCCAGCCGTGGGAGAGCAGCAGGGGGAGCGGGTTCGGGCCACGGCCCTCCTCGTGGATGAAGTGGAGATCGATGCCCGCCACGGGCGTGGTGAACTGGCGGAAGCCGTTGAGGCGCGTCTCGTGCGCGCGCCAGTCGTAGCGGTCCTTCCAGTAGGCGGTGAGCTCCTTCATGTAGGTGAGGCTCGTGCCGAACGCCCACTCGGCCCCGGGCGCCTGGTCGGGCCAGCGCGCGCGGCCCAGGCGCTCGCGCAGATCGGCGAGCGTGCTCTCGGGGACCTCGATGCGGAAGGGCCGGGGCGGCATCAGAACACCGGCCGTTCGATGTAGGTGCCCCAGACGTGGCGGAGCCGCGCCACGATCTCGCCCAGCGAGGCGCGCGCCTTCACGAGCTCGATCGTCACCGGCATGATATTGGTCGCGGGCTCGCGCGCCTCGCGCTCGAGCCGGTCCATCAGGCGGCCCACGAGCGCCTGGTCGCGCCGCCGGCGCACCTCCTTCAACCCGGCGATCTGGCGCGCCTCGACGGCGGGGTCTACCTTGTGGATGGGCAGCGGCGGCGGCGCGGCCGGCTCGACCAATGTATTGACGCCGATCACCGGCTGCTCGCCCGCCGCCTTGCGCCGGGCGAAATCGTAGGCGGAGTCAGCGATCTCGTGCTGGAAGAAGCCCTCCTCGATGGCTTTGATGGTGCCGCCCATCGCGTCCACCTTGGCGAGGATGCGGAGGACCTCGGCCTCGACCCGGTTGGTCAGAGCCTCGACGTAGTAGGACCCGCCCAGCGGATCCACCACCTGGGGCACGCGCGTCTCCATCGCGATGATCTGCTGGGTGCGCAGCGCGATCTTCATCGCCTCCTCGGAGGGGATCGCGTAGGCCTCGTCCATGCCGTTGGTGTGGAGCGACTGGGCCCCGCCCAGCACCGCGGACAGCGCCTGCAGCGCGGTGCGGATGATGTTGTTGAGCGGCTGCGCCTTGGTCAGCGTGGCCGCCGCGGTCTGGCAATGAAAGCGCAGGCGCATGGATTCGGCCTTGGTGGCCCCGAAGCGCTCCTTCATGAGCCGGGCGTAGATGCGCCGGGCCGCGCGGAACTTGGCCACCTCCTCGAAGAAGTCGGCCTGGGCCACGAAGTAGAAGGCCAGGCGCGGCGCGAACTCGTCCACGGGCACGCCCGCGCGCGTCACCTCCTCCACGTAGGCGATCGCGTTCGCCATGGTGAAGGCCAGCTCCTGCACCGAGGTCGCCCCCGCCTCCGAGATGTGATAGCCGCTGATGTTGATGGGGTTGTAGCGGGCGAGGTTCCGCGCGCTCCAGACGATCATGTCGCGCATCACCCGCATCGACGGGCGGATGGGGAAGATCCACTCCTTCTGGGCGATGTACTCCTTCAGGATGTCGGCCTGCACGGTGCCGGACAGCTTGTTCAGGTCGAAGCCGCGCGACTCCGCGAGCGCCACGTACATGGCGAGCAGGATCCACGCGCTGGGATTGATGGTCATGGAGACCGAGATGCGCTCGAGGTCGATGCCCGAGAAGAGCGCCGCCATGTCGTCGAGCGTATCGATGGCCACGCCCTCGCGCCCGACCTCGCCGAGCGAGCGCGGGTCGTCGGAGTCGTAGCCCATCAGGGTAGGCATGTCGAAGTCCACGCTGAGGCCGGTCTGCCCCTGCTCGATCAGGTAGCGGAAGCGCCCGTTGGTGTCCTCCCCGGTGCCAAAGCCCGCGATCTGGCGCATCGTCCAGTTGCGGCCGCGGTACATGGTGGGATAGGGCCCGCGCGTGTAGGGATAGCGGCCGGGCAGGCCGATATTGTCGGTCGGCGCGTCCGCGATGTCCTCCGGCGTGTAGAGTCGCTGCACGGGCAGGCCCGAGCCGCTGCGATAGTCGGTGCGCGCCTCCGGCTGGCGGGCGAGGAACTCGGCGAGCTCCCCGGCCTCCCACGCGGCCTTCTCTTCGGCGAGACGCTTGAGCTGTTCCGGGTCAAACATGGCGGTTGTCTCCGGTTCGTAGTGCCTGGCGATAAAGATCTCTATCATCGATCACGCGGCGGGCCTTGAACTCGGTGCGCGGCAGCGTGCCCTCGGGGACGAGATCCACGATCGGATGGACGCCGAGGCGGGCCCGCAGGCGCTCGCGCATCAGCGCGCGCAGCGCGTCGAGCGGGCCGCGGTGCCTTGTGGTGTACTCGGCGCGGACCAGCAGCTCGTCCATGGTGTCGCGCCGGGAGACGATCACCTGGAACTCCCCACCGAAGCCGCCGATGGCCCGCAGCGTGTCCTCGATGGCGCTCGGGTAAATGTTCTCGCCGCGCACGATGATCATGTCGTCGAAGCGACCGTAGAGCCCGTCCGGCAGGCGCGGGTAGGTCCGCCCACAGGGGCACGGCCCATCCACCCACCGCGCGCGATCGCCCGAGACCAGCCGGATCATGGGCTGCGAGGTCCGCTCGAGGTGAGTGTACACGGGCGTGCCCTTGGTCATCCAGGGTGACATCTCGGCCATGCTGCCCATGTCCACGCAGATGCCGCCGAAGGTCTGCTCGATCAGCGCGCGGGTGGCCGGGATGCCCGCCCCCGGCTCGCCCGAGAAGAAGAGGACGCGGAAGCCGAAGCTCGCCGGGTCGATCCCCTCGCGGCGCGCGGTCTCCGCGAAGTGCAGCGCGTAGGACGGCGTACCGTAGAACGCGGTCGGCCGGAGATCGCGGGCCCACTGCACGGCCTGGAGCGTCTGCCCCTGCGCGCCCGCCCCGAAGGGGAACACGGTGGCGCCGAGCCGCTCGCCGCCCGCGAGGGCGCCCCAGGAGCCCAGGTAGAGGCTGAAGAACGAGCAGATCAGGATGCGGTCGCCGGGTCGGAGGCCCGCGCCCCACAGGATGCGCGCGTGGGCCTCCGCGATCCGCCCCCAGTCGTCCGCCCCGATGCCGAAGACGGTGGGCCGGCCGGTGGTGCCGCTGGTGCCGTGGATGCGTGCCACCTCCGCGGGCTCGATGCAGAGATAGTCGCCGAAGGGCGGCGCGGCCGCCTGGGCGGCCCGCAGCTCCGCCTTCTGGACTACCGGGAAGCGCGCGAGGTCGTCGAGGCTCCTGAGCGTATCCGGTGACACGCCCGCCTCCTGCCACCGGCGCCGGTAGAACGGGCTCCGGTCCCACGCGTAGCGCACCTGCCGCGTGAGCTTGGCGAAGACGAGCGCGTCGCGCGCGGCGGGATCCGCGCACTCGATCTCGGGCAGCCAGTACTCGGCGGCGGGAGCGGGCCGGTAGGTGCGGTCGTAGCGGGCCGGCCACACCGTCAGGTCGACGCCGCGCGTCCCGCGAAGCGCGGCCGCATCGAGCGCGGCGTGGGGCTCGGCCATCAGCCGGTGGGCCGGGCCGCCACCAGGTCGCGGATGCGGGCGACGATCGTGTCGGGCGGCGTGTCCTGCAGGATCACCTCGGCCACGCCCATCTCGCGCAGCACCGGCACGTCCTCGTCGGGGATCACGCCGCCGGCCACCAGCAGGATGTCCTCCGCGCGCGCCCCGCGCATCAGCTCGAGCACGCGGGGGAAGAGGGTGAGGTGGGCGCCGGAGAGGATGCTGATGCCGAGCACGTCCACGTCCTCCTGCACCGCCGCCGCGACCACTTCCTCGGGCGTGCGGTGCAGCCCGGTGTAAACGACCTCCATGCCCGCGTCGCGCAGGCAGCGGGCCACGATCTTCGCGCCGCGGTCGTGCCCATCGAGGCCGACCTTCGCCACCAGCACGCGGATGGGGCGCTCGATCATGACGGGAGCGGCCGGGACGCGGGGGTGCTAGCGGCGGGGTCGGCCGCGGCCGGGTGCGACCGAGGAGCCGGCCGCGGCGCCTTCGCCGACGCCGTCGAGGACCTCGCGCACCTTGAGCGCGAGCGCGTTCGGAGTGAACGGCTTGGAGAGAAACGCGATGCCCGAAGCCAGCACGCCGTGCCTGACAATGGCGTCATCCGTGTAGCCGGACATATACAGCACCTTCAGCTCCGGGCGCAAGGTCGCCAGGCGCTGCGCCAGCTCGCGGCCGCTCATCTGCGGCATCACCACGTCGGTCACCAGCAGGTGGATGGTTCCCGCGTGCCGGTTGCTGAGCTCGAGGGCCTCGGCCCCCTGGCGCGCCTCGAGCACGACGTAGCCGCTCATCTCGAGGATCTCCCGCACCACCGCCCGCACGCGCTGGGCGTCCTCCGCGAGCAGGATGGTCTCGCCGCGCCCCGGGGTGAGGATGGCCTCGGGGGAGGCGCCCGACCGCGGGACCGGGGCGTCCGCGACGGGCCGGTCCGGCGGCGCGACCGGGGCGGCCACCCGGGGGAGGTAGACGGTGAACGTGGAGCCGCGCCCCGGCTCGCTCTCCACCGAGATGTGGCCGCCACTCTGCTTCACGGTGCCGTAGACGGTGGAGAGCCCGAGCCCGGTGCCCTTGCCTTGTTCCTTGGTCGTAAAAAACGGTTCAAAGAGGTGCGAGCGCGTCTCCGCGTCCATGCCCACCCCGGTGTCGCCCACCTCGAGCAGGACGTAGGGGCCGGGCCGGGCGTCGCTCAGACGCGCGGCGGCCGCCTCGTCCAGGTCCACGTTGGCGGTGCGCACGGTGAGCCGGCCGCCGTCGGGCATGGCGTCGCGCGCGTTCACGCAGAGGTTCAGGATCATCTGCTCCATCTGACCGGGGTCGGCCTTGACCCCGCCCAGGTCGGGAGCGGTCACCGTGACGAGGTTGATCGTCTCGCCGAGGAGCCGCTGGAGCATGGCGTGGATGCTGGCCACGATGCGGTTGAGGTCCACGAGGCGCGGGGCCATCACCTGCTTGCGGCTGAAGGCGAGGAGCTGCCGGGTGAGGGTGGCCGCCTGGTCGGCCGCGTCGCGGATGCCCTCCGCGTTGCGGCGCAGGGAGTGGCCGGGGGCCAGGCGGCGCAGCATCAGGTCGCTGTCGCCGCGGATGACCATGAGCAGGTTGTTGAAGTCGTGGGCGATGCCTCCCGCCAGCTTGCCGACCGCGTCCATCTTCTGGGCCTGCCGGAGCTGCTCCTCGCTCTGGTGCAGGGCGCGCTCCGAGCGCTTCAGCTCGGTCAGGTCCACCGTGAGGCCGCGCAGGGTGGTGGGCCGGCCGTCCGCGTCGCGCACCACGTGGACGATGTCGCGCAGCCAGACCTCGCGGCCGTCGGCCGCGATCGACCGGTACTCGAACTCGTGATCACGGCCCTCCGCGATCGCGGCGCGGTAGATCTGCATGACCGGGTCCCGGTCGTCCGGGTGGATGCGCCGGGCCCAGAAGTCGGGCTCGCGCAGCCAGCGCTCCACCGGGTAGCCGAGCACGGTCTCGGCGCGTCGGCTGACGAAGGAGAAGGTGAGCGTGCGCGCGTCGGCCTCCCACACGATGGCGTCGAGGCCCTGGATGAGGTCACGGTAGCGCTGCTCCGACTCCTGGTGGGCCGCCTGCAGCCGCTCCTCCTCGGTGAGGTCCTCGACGATCAGGAGCAGCCGCGGCGGCTCGTCGTCGGCCAGGTGGATGGCGCTCATGGTGATGCGCGCGGGCTTGGTGTCGCGGCGCGCGTACACGTAGAGCTCGTAGAGGCCGGCCTGCTGGGTCGTGCCGGCGGCGAGCACCTCGCGGGCCCCGCGCACGAGCCGCTCCGCCCGCACGAGCTGTTGGAGATCGCGCCCCAGCACGTCCTCCTCGCGGAGCCGGAACGACTCGAGGAAGGCGCGGTTGGCCGAGAGCACGTGCAGGTCCTCGGAGAGCAGCAGCAGGCCGGCGGGCACGCTCGCCACGATCTTGTCCGCGTAGCTCTTCAGATTCGTCATCGCGCGGGCCTGGCGCATCTGCTCGTGGAGCAGCCGCGTGCGCTGCTGCTCGCGATGGCGCGCGATGAGGAAGCCGGCCAGGGCCAGGAGCAGGAAGGCGGCGGCCGCGCCGGCCAGCCGCCCCGAGTGCTGGAAGTCGGCGAGCGCCTCGTCGCGGTCCACCTTGAGCACGAGCGACCAGCCGGCGGGCAGGACCCGGCGCACCGCGGCCAGCACCGGCACGCCGCGGTAGTCGACCGTCTCGCCGACCGCCTCGCGCCCCTCGGCGGCCGCCCGGGCGAGCGCGCCCAGGGCGCCGAGCGCGCGCCGCGGCATCTCGGCGTCGGGAGCAATGGGCTGGCGCAGCGGAGAGAGATAGGTGGGCGGCTCGCCGTCGAGGTCCACGAGGAGCGTCTCACCGCTACGCGTCGGCTCCGCGTCGTCGGCGAGGAGCGGGTAGAGCCCGGCCTCGGGCCTGGCCGCGAGGGAGACCACGCCCAGCAGCGGGCGGGTGTCGGCGTCGAGGCCGGCGGGCGCGCCGTCGGAGAAGACGGGCACCGTGACCACGAGCAGCCGGCCGGCACCGTCGCCGCCGAGCTCGAAGCGCGGCTTCCGGCTTTTCGCCACGCGGGCGGCGTGCTCCGCGGTCCGCTCCAGCAGCCCGGCGGCGAGCCCGGCGTCCGAGGCGGAGCGGGCCGCCGCGCGGCCGGCGGCGTCCGAGACCACGATGCCCACGTAGCCGTAGGCGGCGGCGACCCGGCTCAGGTGCCGCGCCAGCGCCTCCTCGTCCCGGCCCTGGCCGGCGAGCAGCGCGCGCACCGCCGGGAAGGCGGCGAGCACTTCCGCGTCGGCGCGCCGGGCCGCGAGCCAGCTCGACACGAGGCGGGTCCGGTCGGCCGCGATGGTGGCGATGCGGCTCTTCCAGTGGGTGAGGACGGTTTCGCGCTCGGTGCTGATCTGGTGCGAGGTGAACAGCACGACCAGGATGGTGCCGGCCAGGAACACGCCGACGTGGATCCAGGGGATGCCCTCGCCGGACCCCGCCCGGCGCGCGGAGGATGAGGCCACGCGTCCTCGATCGGCGTTCGTCCGCGCGTGGGGACTCTCGCGGCCGCCGCTAGGAATGACGGGAACTCCGCCGTGGACGCGTCATAGGAGCGCGACCCTCGGCCCTGGCCGCGTACGTCCAGAATACGGTGGGAGGCGGGTGGCCACAACCCTTCCCGGACTCCGTCGCGCGGTCGGGGTGGCGCGAGGCGGGATCAGACGTGGTTGCGGAGCATCAGCGGACCCGGTAGCGGACCTCGAAGCTCACGCAGCCTCCTGCGGAGTGGAACGGCCCGTGCGGCATGCCGGGCGGTCGCACCGCCACCGAGCCCGCCGGGTAGGGGCGGCCGCCGCACTCGAGCGTGCCCGAGATGATGTAGATCTCCTCCCAGAAGTCGTGGGTCACGACGCGGTCGTTCCCGGAGCCCGGATCGAAGCGGAGCAGCCGCGTGGTCACGCCCTCGTCCAGGCCGCCGCTGACGATCTGCTCCCACACCCCCGAGGGGAATCCGGGAGCGGGCCGCCACGGCAGGGCAGCCGGATCGAAGAACTCGCGCTCGGCCTTCATGGCTGCGTTATTGTAGCCGACATGCCGACCATCGATCCCGCCCGGCTCGAAGCGAAGGCCACCCGAATCTTCACCGCGATGGGCGCGCCGGACGGCGACGCGGCGTGGATCGCCGCGCTGCTCGTGCGCGCGAACCTGCGCGGCCACGACTCCCACGGGGTCATCCGCATCCCCCAGTACTGGGAATCGGTGAAGAAGAAGGACGTGGACCCCCGGTCGCCGGTGACGGTGATCGCGGAGACGCCCGCGCTGGTGCGGCTCGACGGCGGCGGCGGCTTCGGCCAGGTGGTGGGCCGCCGCGCGATGGAGATGGCGATCGCGAAGGCGAAGGCGGGCGGCCTGAGCGCCGCGTCCACCTCGCGCACCAGCCACGTGGGGCGGCTCGCCGACTATGCAGAGATGGCCGCCAATACTGGGCTCGTCGGCATGCTCTGGGCCAACTGCGTCCACGGGCTCAACGTGGCGCCGTGGGGCGGCGCCGCGCGACGCCTCGGGACGAACCCGCACGCGGTCGGCATCCCCGGCGCGGGCGGCCCCGCCATGGTGCTCGACTTCGCGACCAGCGTGGTGGCCGAGGGCAAGCTGCGCGTGAAGCGCAACCGCAAGCAGCCGGCCCCGCCCGGCTGGTTCGCGGACGCGCAGGGCCGGCCGCAGACGGACCCCGAGATCTTCTACGGCGATCCGCCCGGCGCGCTGCTCACCTCGGGGGAGCACAAGGGCTACGGGCTCTCGCTCGCGGTGGAGATCCTGGGCGGCATCCTCTCCGGGACCGGCCCCGCCGGCCCCCCGCCGGGCGTCTTCGCCAACGGCACGCTCATGATCTGCCTCGACGTGGACCGGTTCCTGCCGCTGCCCGAGTTCCACCGCCAGGTCGCCTCGCTCTTCGGCTGGGTGAAGTCGGCGCCGCTCGCGCTGGGCGCCACCGAGATCCTGATCCCCGGCGAGCCGGAAGCGCGGCTCGAGGCGGAGCGACGCGCGCAGGGGATTCCCATCGAGGACCAGACCTGGAGTCAGATCGAGACGACGGCCGCGGAGCTCGGCGTCGCCTGAGGCCAGCCAGGCTTACGGAAACAGGCGCTCGGCGTTCCGGAAGGCGATCTTCTCGGCCACGTCGCGCGGGAGCTGGCTCAGGTAGCTCCGCACTTCCGTCACCGAGCCCGGCAGCGCTTCCCACCGCGACGTCATCCAGGTATCG
>WNFE01012207.1_pt1 | contig 12060 bp, 13 predicted proteins | sample 5400451 | NCBI WGS metagenome assembly WNFE01 (sample SAMN13153344, study PRJNA577476) | soil metagenome | isolation source: 200 cm saprolite under Douglas fir tree site 2 hole 2 | place: USA:California | collected 2015-04-18
ACCTCCAACGAGCGATCGCGCCGCTCGGGCGCCACCGTCACTCCACGATGTCGACGTTGGCCTTCACGCCGTCAGCAGTACCGGCGGCGCGAACGAGTTGGCGGAGCGCCTGGATCACACGGCCGCGCTTTCCGATGAGACGGCCCATGTCGTCGGGATTCGCGTGGACCATCAATGCGACCTCACCGCCGCGCCGCTCCTCGACGTCGACCTCGATTGCGTCGGGATCATCGGCCAGGTTGCGGGTGACGTATTCGGTCACTGCTCGAGCCCGTGCCCCGACGATGCGATTGCCCTCACCACCGATCTCGTCTTCGAAATCATCGTCGAAATCGTCGCCGAAGTCGTCCTGCTCGTTGCTCATTCGTCGACCTTCGCGTCGTCAGCGGCTGGCGCGTCGTCACCTTCGGCAACCGGTTCGGCCACCGGTTCGGCCACCGGTTCGGCCACCATCGTGTCGGCGGCGGCCGCCTCGGCTTCGGTGGATTCGGCAGCGGTCTCGAGGGCGGTCTCGGGGGCGATGGACTCAGCTTCGGCGGACTCGAGCTCGGCGGATTCTGCGGCCGGCGGCGCGGATTCGGGGGCAGGCACCGGCGACGGGGCGGGCGCCTCGGCCTTGACCGTCTTGACTCCGCGAGGGAGTTTGCCGGTCATGTAGCCACGCCGGGACAACTTCGTCTTGGCCGGATGCCCGAGCTCCGATTCGTACTGGGCCCACACACCGGTTGCACTCAGGAGCTTCTGCACCTGCTCGGTGGGCTGGGCACCCTTCCGCAGCCACGCCAGCGCGGAGTCGACATTGATCTCGGTGCGGGATGGCTCGTCGCGAGGGGCATATTGCCCGATGATCTCGATGAAACGGCCATCACGGGGAGCGCGGCCATCGGCCACGACCACCCGGTAGGCGGGCTGCTTCTTCTTGCCGACGCGCATCAGGCGAATCTTGACGGCCACGGAGCGGGATTCCTCTCTTGGGTGTGTTCAGAGCCGCGATGCACGAATGAGTCCAGGGGCGGGTGGATCCTGGCGCGATGCGGCGGCTCGCCAGCGTATCCGACCGCCACCCGACCGGCGACTTGACGCGAGCGACTGGCTGCGGCCCGGGTACCCCTGGTCGCAGAGAGCGAACAATTTCAGAGAGCAGGCATGTCGCCCGTGAGCCCGCGGAGCTTGCCCTTCCCCACCCCACGCATCATCTGCTGCACCGTCTTGAACTGCTTCAAGAGCGCATTGACATCCTGCGTGGTCACGCCGCTCCCCGCCGCGATGCGGGCACGCCGCGAGCCATTGATGATCGACGGGTCCCGCCGTTCCTTGGGCGTCATCGAGCAGATGATCGCCTCCACCCGGTTGATCTCGTTGTGGTCGATCTCCGCGTCGCGAATCTCCTTGGGTACACCGGGAAGCATCGCGAGGACGTTCTGGAGCGGCCCCATCTTGCGTACCTGACGCATCTGGTCGAGGAAGTCGTCGAGGGTCAGCTGACCCTTGCGCAACTTTGCCTCGGTCTTGGCCATCTCTTCCTGGTCGAAGGTCGCCTCCGCCTTCTCGATGAGCGTCATCACGTCGCCCATCCCGAGGATGCGACTCGCCATGCGGTCGGGGTGGAACGCCTCGAAATCTTCGAGCTTCTCCCCCGTCCCCACGAAGAGGATGGGCTTGCCCACAACCTCCTTGACCGACAACGCGGCACCACCGCGCGCGTCCCCGTCAATCTTGGTGAGGACGACTCCGGTGAGTCCCACCAACGAGTCGAACTCGGTCGCGACGTTCACAGCTTCCTGGCCGGTCATCGCGTCAACCACGAGCAGCGTGTCGTGGGGTGACACCGCGTCGCGTACCTCACGAAGCTGATCCATCAGATCCTGATCGATCTGCAGTCGGCCGGCGGTGTCGACGATGACGACGTCGCGGCCGAGACGCGCCGCTTCCTCCAACCCTCCGCGCGCCACTCGGACCGGATCAGTTGACTCCGAGAAGACCGGAACACCGACCCGCTCACCGAGCACGCGCAACTGCTCCACCGCCGCCGGCCGTTGCAGATCGGCGCCAACGAGCAGCGGGCGGCGGCCTTGCCCCTTGAGGAGCCGCGCCAACTTGGCGGAGGCCGTTGTCTTGCCGGAACCTTGGAGCCCGGCCATCATCACCACGCTCGGAGGACGCGACGCGACCCTGAGCTTGGCCGCGGACCCGCCCAGCGTCGCGACGAGTTCCTCGTTCACGATCTTGATCACCTGCTGCCCCGGGCTGAGGCTCTTCGCCACATCGACGCCCTGCGCGCGTTCCTTCACGCGCGCAATGAAGCTGCGCGCGACGCGAACGTTGACGTCGGCTTCGAGGAGCGCCACCCGCAGCTCCCGGGCAACATCGTCGATGTCTTGCTCGGTGACTCGGCCGCGGCCCTTCAACTTGCGGAAGATGCCGTCGAACCGGTCAGCGAGCGAATCGAACACGGCCCGAGCCTAAGACGCCGACCCGAACGGCTAACGATCGAGAAGGGCGCCCGCGAATGCCTCGGGATCGAACGGGACGAGATCGGCGGCCGACTCCCCCACTCCGATCAGCTTCACGGGAATGCCCAACTCCGCTTCGATGGCCAGCACGATGCCACCCTTGGCGGTGCCATCGAGCTTCGTGAGCACGACACCGGTGATGTCAACCGAAGTCGCGAACTCACGCGCCTGCGTTAACCCATTCTGACCGGTGGTGGCGTCGAGTACCAGGAGTACTTCCTTCAGCGCACCCGGGGTGCGCTCGACGATTCGCCGGAGCTTCTCGAGCTCGGCCATCAGGTTGACCTTGGTGTGCAGCCGCCCCGCGGTATCGACGAGCACCAGGTCGGTCTCACGGCTGGCCGCCGCAGTCATCGCGTCGAACACCACCGAGCCGGGGTCGGCACCCTCCTGGCCGCGCACGACGCGCGCACCCACGACATCGGCCCAGTGCGCCAGCTGTTCCGCGGCCGCGGCCCGGAACGTGTCGGCCGCGGCCAGGAGCACGCGCCGGCCGGCTTCAGCCTCGCGTTGGGCGACCTTGGCGATGGTGGTGGTCTTTCCGACGCCGTTCACACCCACGAACATCCAGACGTTGGGCTCACCGGCCTCCGAAACAAGTGCCCGGCTCGTGTCACCGTCGCTCAGCAGTGCCGTGAGCACTCCATGCAGCGCTTCCACGAGCGCGTCGGCATCACCGAGGCGTTCGGTGCGCACACGCTCGCGTAGGGCGTCGAGGATTCGTGCCGTCGTCGGTACGCCGACGTCGGCGAGGAGCAACGTGTCCTCGAGCTCGTCCCATGTCTCGTCGTCGATCCGAGGACGGCTGCGCAGCCGAGCAAACGCGGCACGACTCTTCCCGAGACGATCGCGCAACCGCGCCGGCGCCACGATCGCTTCGATCTCGTCGGCGTCGAGCACCGCGTCGTCTTCGATCTCGATCGGCGGTGGCGCCAGGATGACCGTCGCCGGTGGCGGGGTGGTACCGGGGACCTCCCCACCTGGGCGCGGCGAGCGCTGCGCCCGCCGGGACAACCCGACACCGATCGTCACGAGCACGATTGCGAGGACGAAGATCAGCGCGACGACGAGCACGAGTGTGATCCTACGCGGCGGGTTCTGCGATCCCTGTGGAGTCGCGCGCGCCGGTCAGGCGACCGGGAGATCGGTGGCCACTCGCTGACTCACGACGCGGCTCGATCCACCCGGTGGCATCGAGACGCCATACAAACTGTCGGCGGCCTCCATCGTGCGCTTCTGGTGCGAGACCACGAGCAACTGAGCCTCGTCGCGGAATTCGTGCACGAGATCGAGGAACCGATGCAGATTCACGTCGTCGAGCGCTGCTTCGACCTCGTCCATCAAGTAGAAGGGCGACGGCCGAGCTCGAAACACGCCGAACAGGAACGCGAGCGCGGTCAGCGAGCGCTCACCACCGGAGAGCAGCGACAGCCGGCGCACGTTCTTCCCCGACGGCCGGGCTTCCATCTCGATACCGGTGTTCAACAGGTCGTCGGGATCCGCGAGGGTCAACTTGCCCGTGCCTCCGGGAAACAGCGTCGTGAAGAGATCGGCGAAATGGCGGCTGACGTCTTCGAACGCGTCTGCGAAGACCGTCACGATCTCTCGGTCTACCGCTCGGATCACACGGTTGAGCTCGCGGCGGCTGCCCTTCACGTCCTCGAGCTGGTCCTGAAGGAACTGATGACGCTCGAGCAGCGCATTGTGCTCCTCGAGCGCGAGCGGGTTGATCGGACCCATCAACCGCAGCTCCCGGTCGAGCTCTCGTGCCCGCCCGGCCAATGTGGTTCCCGCGGGCGGCTCGGGCGCGGGCGCGTCGAGGGCCACTGCCGGCTCGACGTCGAAGTCGACCCGCAATCGCTCGACCGCGGTCTCGAGCCGGAGCCGGGTTTCGGCATTCTCGACTTCGGACCGCTGCAGACGCTCGCGAACCTCGGTGAGTCCGCGCTCCAGTTGGCTTCGTTCACCACGGAGCGCGTCGAGTTGCTCCGCTGACGCCCTCGCGGCCTCCGACTGGCGACGACGACGATCCCGTAGGCGCTCGTGCAACGCGTCCGCGCGCGCCAAGTAGTCGACGAGACGTTGCTCGATGATGCCGAATGCATCGGCCCGCGTGATCAGCCGCGCTCGTTGCTGTTCGGCTTGGGCCTGCGTCTCGGGATCACGCCGCGCGAGCCTGCTCTCGACCGCGACCAGCCGCTCCACCAACATCGAATGTCGCTGTTCGAGCGCACCGCGCTCGAACACCCGGGAGCGCGCCGCTTCGTGAGCAGCACGCGCCTGTGCGACTTCGGCCTCCGCGCCCGTGCGCGCGGCGTCGGCCCCCACCGCCCGTTCGACGGCCTCATCGAGCGCACCTTGGGTCACCGCGGCGTCGGCGCGGCCGCCCACACGCCAAGGCCCGGCCCCACCGAGCCGGTCGCCATCCGCGGTGAAGACGACGAGATCGGGGTTGGCGATCGCGAGATCGAGCGCGGCGCGCCATCCCTGGTCGACGAGTACCGCGCCGGCCAGCATGCGATGCAGCATTCGTTGCAGCAGGGGGTCGCGCGCGTCGACGCAACCGGCCAGGGAGCGCGCCTCGTCAGGCACCGGTACGGGCCGGGGTGAGACTGCTGCCGTGTTCAACCCATCGAGCACGACGAGCAACCCATGGTTGTCGCCGGTACGAAGGTGCTCGATCGCAGCCACCGCCGAGTCGCCGCCATCGACCACGATCGCGTACATGGCATCGCCCAGCGCGGCGGCCACTGCGACCTCGCAGCCGGGCTCGATCGTCAGGAGATCGACCAACGGTCCGACGACACCCTGCACGTCGGCAAGCTGCTCGGCACCTGCAGCCGACCGTTGCACGCCCAAGCCATGGTCGAGCGCGTCCGCTCGTGCCCGCCACGATGCCGCATCCGCTTCCGCGCGCCGCCACCGCTCCTCCGACGACCGCAGTTCGCGCTCGGCCGCGCCAACCAGCTCGTCGGCATCGGCGAAGGCGTTCACGCCCCGTTCAACTTCGACCAGCTCCTGCTGCAACGCAGCCGCGTCCGCCACCAGGGTCTCGACCACGCCCTGATCGGCCGCCGCCGCGAGCTCACGTTCGATGCCTCGGTGCTTCTCGGCGAGCAGCGCGGCAAGGCCGCGGGCCCGTTCGCGAAGCGACTCGACGCGTACCAGCCAGTCGGCCAAGGCGTCGTCTCCCAACGCGCCGAGCGAATGCTCGGCATCCTGCACCGAGACGTCGAGCTCACGCAGCCGTTCACGCAGCTCCCCCTCCCGAGTGGAACCATCGGCGCGGGCGTCACGCAGGCGCTCGGTACGAGCCTGGAGACCGGCAATCTCGTGACCGACGAGATGCAGTCGAATCGCGCGGAGTTCCTCGACCAGGCCACCGTGGCGTCGCGCCGCGTCAGCTTGCCGTTGGAGTGGCGTGAGTGGGCGTCGCACCTCGCGGAGCAGGTCGTTCAGTCGGAGCAGGTTCCCCTCGGTGGCTTCGAGGCGTCGTTCGGCACGTTCCCGACGCTTCCGGAACTTCAGGATTCCCGCGGCTTCCTCCACAATGGCGCGTCGATCCTCCGGACGAGAATTGAGCACCGTGTCGAGCTGCCCCTGACCCACGATCACGTGCTGCTGACGACCGATGCCGGAGTCGGACAGCAGCTCTTGGATGTCGAGCAGTCGACACGGCGCGCCATTGAGCTGGTACTCGGAGTCACCGGCACGAAACAAGGTACGGGTGATCGTCACCTCGGAGAACTCGATGGGGAGTAACCCCGCCGAGTTGTCAATGGTGAGCGAGACCTCGGCGCGGCCGAGCGCGGGCCGATCGGGCGTGCCGGCGAAGATGACGTCGTCCATCTTGCCACCGCGCAGCGTGCGCGGCCCTTGCGCGCCCAGCACCCACGCCACCGCATCGACCAGATTGGACTTACCGGAGCCGTTCGGACCGACCACCACGGTCACGCCCGGCTCGAACTCGAGAACGGTCTTGTCGGCGAAGGACTTGAAGCCTCGCAGGGTGAGCGACTTCAGGAACACCCGGGCGGCTCCTCGGTATCAGAGGGAAGTGGTCTGGGGCTGGACAGCGCGGCAACGACGTAGCTACCACGCGGATCGTAGCGAGACGATCCCAGACCCGGCGGCATCACCGCACGTGGAAGCCCGACTCCCCCACCGGGGGCTCCTCGTACGATTCCACCCGGTCGACGGGCAGCGTCAGACCTGACACGCCGAGCAGTAGAAGGTCGATCGTCCCCCGAAACGCTCGCGCACGATCTCGTGTGCAGCGCCTCCATCATCGAGCGGTAGAGGCGTCGTACCTCCTCGGACGTGAGCGAGTCGCTCGCCCGATCCCAGCGCAGTCCCGCACCCCACAAGATCTCGTCGCTGTACAGGTTCCCGATACCGGCGATGAACTTCTGGTCCATGAGCAAAGGCTTGAGCTTGGCGTGGCGCTGCGCGATCAGATGGCCGAAGTGCTCCCATGACATCGCCGTCTCGAGCGGGTCGATACCGAGGTGCGCCAGCTCTGCAACCTGCTTCTCGACCTCCTCGAGCTCGGTGACGAACATCTCACCGAACGTTCGAGGATCCACGAAACGGAGCTGCCCTCCCTGGGTGAAGGTGATGACCACGTGGGTGTGCTTGGCGACGGCGTCGCGAGATGTCTTGGCCCGCAAGAGCTGACCCGACATGCCGAGATGCACGACCAGGACGTCGCCCCCGTCGAGTTTGCACAAGATGTACTTACCCCGCCGCCCTACCGACAAGATCCGCCGATCGACGAGCCGATTGATGAACTGCTTGCGGTTGTGATGCCGACGAACCGCCCGCATGCCGTCGACATCGACGGACTTGATCTTCTTGCCGACGATCTCGCGGTCGAGATCCCGACGGACCACTTCGACTTCCGGCAACTCAGGCATCGACCACTCCCGACGCCTGCGGCTCGGGCGCGCTGCCCCACGCTTCACCCTGTAGACGATCCCACGCGATGCGCGCAGCAGCTTGCTCCGCCGATTTCTTCGATCGACCCTGCCCGGTGCCGTACACCTCACCCCGAAGGAGCACCGACGCGAAGAACTCCTTCGAGTGATCGGGCCCCTCGTGACGCACCTGGTACCGGGGAAGCTGATCGAGGCGCTGCGCGGCCAACTCCTGGAGCCGTGTCTTGTAGTCCTGGCCCCCGGGGCCGACTGCCTGCTCGCGAATGCGACGCTCGAGCACCGCGAGCACCAGCCTCGACGCCGGTTCCAACCCACCGTCGAGGTACACCGCCGCGATCACCGCTTCCATGGCGTCGGCGAGGATCGATGGCTTGGCGCGTCCGCCCGACGCGTCCTCTCCCTTGCCGAGTCGCAGCGACGCGCCGATGTCGAGCTCATTGGCGATCTCGGCAAGCGTCTCCGCGCTGACCACCGCGGCGCGTAGCTTGGCCAATTCCCCCTCGGGAAGCCCCGGATACTGCTCGTAGACGAACGTCGTCACCACGAACCCGAGCACGGAGTCGCCGAGGAACTCCAGCCGCTCGTTCGACTGCTCGATGCCTTGCTCCGAACAGAACGACCGGTGGGTCAATGCGTGATCGAGCAATGCGTGCTCCACGAAAGTCCATCCGATTGCGACCTGCAAGCGCGTGTCGAGCTCGGGCGCAGTTCCCCCGGTACTCGGCGTCACGGCGTGCTGCCCAGCCGATGCACGACGTAGTCGACTGCATCGCGCACGGTGTGCAGATCGACCAAGTCTTCGTCGTCGATACTGAAGCCGACCGTGCGTTCCCCGAGCTCGTCCTCGAGCGCTTCGACCAACTCGATGAGTGCGAGCGAATCGGCATCCAGATCATCGGCGAACCGGGCGTCGAGTGTGATACGGCTCTCGTCGATCTCGAGTATCTCGGCCAGCCGCTCTCGGATCATCTGCAGCACGTCGTCGGGACCAATCGGGCTGCGTTCAACATGAGTCTCAGCCGGCATTGGTGATGGCCTCCTGCATCCGCGCGACGAGGTCGGCCTCGACGCATTCGATCGCACGCTCGACCGCACTGAAAATCGCGACCGCGTTTGATGATCCGTGCGAGATCACGGACACGCCCCCGACGCCGATCAGCACCGCACCCCCGATGTTGTCCGGATTGAGTTCCTCGGCCGCAGTCAACAACGCGGGCATGAGCACCGCCGCTGCCTCACGCACTTCGGGAGTCGCGTCGAGCGTGTCGAACACGAGGCGCGCAGTGCCGCGGATCGCGCCTTCGATGGTCTTCAGCGCCACGTTGCCAGTAAAGCCATCAGTGACGATCACGTCGATTCCCGGCTGCATGAAATCACGGCCTTCGACGTTGCCGACGAACCAGGGTCTGGTTGCGAGCATCGGATGAACCTTCTTGCGAAGGTCGTCTCCCTTGCCCGGTTCTTCACCGTTGGACAGGAGCCCCACTTTGGGATCATCGATGCCGAGCCGGACGCGGGCGAACTCTCGACCCATCACTGCGAACTGAACGAGCCATTCCGGCGCGCAGTCGACGCTGGAACCGCCATCCACCAGGATCTGCGGGTGATGGCCTGGTACCGGAACCGTCACCGCGATCGGGGGTCGGGACACACCCTTCAGCCGGCCGATGCGCAGCAGCGCCGCGGCCATGGTTGCGCCGGTGTTGCCGGCGCTGACCAACGCATCGGCCTTGCCGTCGCGCACAAGTTGCGCGCACTGGACGATCGACGCATCCTTCTTGGTACGCACCGATGCCGCGGCGTCGTGCATCGCGACCACCTCGCGGGCGGGAATCAGCTCCACACCACTTGGCACGTCGGCCGGCAGCAACGGGCCGACCGCGTCCTCACGCCCTACGAGCAGGACGCGCACCGATAGCTCCTCGGCCGCCCGCAGGGCACCGGCGACGATCTCGCCGGGCGCGCGGTCGCCCCCCATCGCGTCGACCGCGACCGTGACACTCACCTCATACCGCTATTCGACGTCGATCACCTGGCGACCGCCGTACCACCCGCAGTTCGTGCACACGATGTGCGGCTGCTTGACTGCGCCACAGTTCGGGCACATCGAGCGAGAGGGGGCGGCCAGGCGCCAGTTCGACGCACGTCGGGTGCGGGTCTTACTGCGCGGGGTCTTGCGCTTGGGGACTGCCATCAGGTGCTCCTCGGCGGGTTCATCGTGTCGACATGTTCGTGATCACAGCTCGAGCTCGGACAGCGCCGCCCAACGCGGATCGATGGGCTCCGGATCGACCGGCTCTCGATCGAGGGCGGGGGGCGCGGGTTGCGTCTCAGTGAAGTCGGCCACCGCGTGCGATGCATACGGTGGGGTGGTCTCGCAGGTTGGTGCGAGTGGGAGCTCGAGCAACACGGCGTCCCGCACGAGCTGCTCGAGGTCGATCTCGTGCCCGTCGATCGGATACGTCTCGCCGTCGATCGGTGACGGCTCGAAGAGCTCTCCGACCTCGACGGCGAGATCGGCGGACAGCGCACGCAAGCAGGTGCTGCACTCGGCATCCCAATGCGCGTGGACCGTGCCGCGGGCCACGATGCCGTCGTGGACCCACTCCAGCAGCAGGTCGAGCCGTACCGGCTCCTCGACCCGCGCCGCGACGCCCCCCAGGCCTGGAATCGCGGCTTCGAGGTGGAGTGGGCGCCGGGCGCCCGGGTGGGTGAGAAGATCGGCAACGTCGATGCGGAGTTCGCTCACGGTTCTTCGAGCAGTGGCCTTGAAGCACAAGGCCCTGCGGACAGGGTCTCTTCGGAGCAGCACCGCGAGGAGGGCGCTCGGAGGGCCGTGATCAGGTTAGCAGCCGCCCGAATTACCTGGACGGCCGGAATTTACCCGGACAGATGGTGAAGCCGCTCGGATGGTCCGCTTCGGATGGTCCGCTAGCGGATGTCTTGGTCGAAAACGGCGGGTTCGCCCGAGTCGTACACCGAGTCGGCATACACCGGCTCCGCGCCCGGTGGTTCAGCTGCCAACTCGGCAGGCAACGGTTCGACGACCGCCTGGAGTTGCTCACGACCCTTTTCGACCGTGGCCATCGTGCGCTCCAACACCACCTCGAACGCGGCCAGCTTCTGATCGATGTAGTCCTCGGCTTCGTGACGAAGCTGGCGACTTTCGGCCTCGGCATGGGCCACTACCTGTTGCGCAACCCGCCGCGCCTCGCGGACCACTTCGGTGCGCTCGACCATGCGCTCGGCCTGTACCCGGCCTGCCTCGATGATGTCCTCGGCGTCGCGCCGCGCTTGCGCGAGATATTCCTCGCGTTCCTTGATCAGCCAACGCGCGTGACGCAATTCTTCGGGCATCACCGCCAGTGCTTCGTCAATCAGGGCAATCGTCTCTTCCCGATTCACCAACACCGATGCCGACATCGGCATCGTGCGCGCGGTGTCAACGACATCATGCAACTCCCGCAATACGGTTTCGAGGTCGTACGCCTGCTGATCGCTCATGCGTTCCCGCTCTTGACGTCACCTGGACAGCTCATGTTCCACCCCCAGTCGAATGGTGGGTCCCGAAGCGCTTGGCCAGCCGTGCCGCCACCCGGGGCGGCACCATCCCGGACACGTCGCCACCGAACTGCGCGACGTCACGTACGAGGCTCGAAGAGAGGAACGAGTACTGCGGGCTGGTGGAGATGAAGAACGTGTCGATTCCCGACAGCTTCTGGTTCATCTGCGCCATCTGGAGTTCATAATCGAAGTCGGAGACTGCTCGCAGGCCCTTGACGATGGCCTCGGCGCCGTGCTCGTGCGCGAACTCAACGAGAAGACCCTTGAAGAACTCGATCGAGATGTTGTCGAGGTGTGAGGTGGCCTCGGCGAGCATGGTCTGGCGCTCCTCCAGCGTGAAGAGCGACTTGGTCTTCTGAGGGTTTCGAATGACTGCCACGATCACGTCGTCGAAGTGGCGCGCAGTTCGCTCGATGATGTCGATGTGCCCGTAGGTAACGGGATCAAAGGACCCCGGGCAAAGGGCGGTGGCCACGCAGACGATGCTCCTGTCGAGGGACGAGATTCTGTAGTACCGGCTTGTCGGACCATCACGCGGTCGCGACGACGATGAGCGTATCGCCGTAGGACCGCTCCTTCTCGATCTGCCACCCGGCGGGCACGGTCAGTGGGGCGTCCGACCGTCCTCGCTCCATCACGATCGTCGCACCGGATCCCAGCACACCACGGTTCGCCAACGCCTCCAGCACGCTCGTGACCTCAGCGTTGGCGGTGTCGTACGGCGGGTCCACGAACACGAGATCGAATGGCTCGTCGAACTGAGGAGTGGCGGGCAAGCGAGCAACGAACGATGCCACGGACGAATTCACCAGACGTCCTCGTTCCACGAAGTCCGTGGTTCGTAGGTTCGCGCGAATAGCAATCTCCGCGCCCCGGTCACGGTCGACGAAGACGGCAGCCACCGCACCACGTGACAGCGCCTCGATGCCGAGTGCTCCGCTCCCCGCGTACAGATCGAGCACGATCGCGCCTTGGATGCGTTCGCCGCCGAGCGCCGAGAACACCGCCTCCTTGACTCGATCGGTCGTGGGCCGAGCCCCTCTCGG
>WNFE01003253.1_pt1 | contig 12059 bp, 11 predicted proteins | sample 5400451 | NCBI WGS metagenome assembly WNFE01 (sample SAMN13153344, study PRJNA577476) | soil metagenome | isolation source: 200 cm saprolite under Douglas fir tree site 2 hole 2 | place: USA:California | collected 2015-04-18
AGCGAAACTGAATGAACGGTACGTGCGAGAATGGCTTGGTTCGATGGTGACGGGCAAGATCGTTGAATATGATAGCAGTAATGGAACGTACAAGCTTCCTGCCGAGCATGCTGCTGCGATTACGCGGGCTGCTGGGATCAACAATCTAGCAACCAGGGCACAACTTCTTTCCCTTTGCGGCGAAGTGGAAGAGCAAGTAGTGGAATGCTTCCGGAAGGGCGGAGGCGTACCTTACTCGGCCTATCCACGATTCACCGAACTAATGTCGGAAGGAAGCTCTAAGGTCCAGGATGCCAGGCTCATCGACACTATACTTCCGCTTGTTGGTGGACTAGTTGAGCGCTTACAAAAGGGGATTAGCGTCCTCGACGTAGGATGCGGATCCGGACACGCAATCAATCTGATGGCCAAGGCCTATCCTAATAGTCGATTTGTGGGCTACGACTTTTCCAAGAGAGCGATCACGGCTGCGAAAGCTGAAGCCAAGCGTTTGAAACTACATAATGCCAGGTTTGCCGCGAAAGATGTAGCTACCCTGAGCGAACCGAAAGAATACGATTTAATAACTGCATTCGACTCGATTCATGATCAGGCTAAGCCTACCAAGGTCTTAAAGGAAATTTCGAAAGGCCTCCGGCCGGAAGGAGTCTTCTTGCTGGTCGACGTGGCCGCCTCGAGTAATCTGCATGAGAATCTCCAGCATCCTCTGGGCCCATTCCTCTACAGCATCTCGACGATGCACTGCATGACAGTCTCACTCGCTTACAGAGGGGAAGGATTAGGCACGGTCTGGGGAGAACAACTTGCAAATCAAAAACTGAGCGACACAGGATTCAAGAGTGTGGAAATCAGAAGGGTTCCGGGAGACATTCTGAACAGCTACTACATAGCAAGAAAAACCTGAGCCTGAAAGCTGGAGATCCTAGTCCCATCGGGCTCAGTCCACTAGATCTCACTATTCGTAGAGTCTCCTGACCATCCCTCATTTCGACTCTTGTGCAGCGAGCTATTCTAGGATTACTGGAGAGATCTTGTCCTTGAAACTCGACTTATGATTGAAGTGAGGTATACTTTTGCTCCCTTTCATGCTCATATACGCGAAAAGTACTCTAAACTTGTTAGTGTCCCCAGATGGACTTTGATAGGTTCACCATAGGACTATTGATACTGCGTGCTGACGCGCCGAAACTAAGTGAACAGGAAGAGAATGCTCTCCAAGACGCTCACATGGCACACCTCGCCAAGTTGCACGACGAAGGGTTTCTGCTGGCCGCGGGTCCACTCTTCGGATCGTCGGACCGAGACCTCCGAGGTCTAGAAATCTACAGAGGCTCGCCAGATCAGGTGAAGGCGATGGCAGAACAAGACCCTGGGGTCCAATCGGGACGATATATGCATCAGTTTCTTCCCTGGATGGTCCCGGGAGGAACTGTGAGCTTTGCTCACACTCGATTTCCTCGGTCAACGGCCGAGGTTTAGGTCAACTTCTCAGCGCGGTTAGGATTGGTAGAGTCTCTGGACTATTTCCTGCGCTTCGGGCTTTGTGAATATCTCGTTGAGGGTTCTGGGGATCTTGTCCTCGAAGACTTCCTTGGCGTACCATTTCGATCCGAACGCCATTAACCGTGTGAGGATCGGCAGAGTATCTTCTCCCTTCTCTGTCAGTGTCCACCGTACAATCAAATCCTGGTCTTCCGTCTTCTGAATGATACCGTCCTTCTCCAGTTCTTTCAAGCGCATAGAGAGGACCCGTGGTGTTAGGCCCGGGATAGATTCTAGGAGGTTGTTGAACCGGTCTATCTTCCTGAATCCGATGTCTCTGAGGAGCAGTGTAGTCCATTTTCTCCCTAGGACTCCCATGCTGGCTTTGATGGGGCATTGGGAGAAGTGAACATCAGGTCGGAGAACTCCCTTCGTAATAGTCGATATCTGTTTCTTCCGAACGAGTTGCGTTTTTTGCAAGCTTTTGTCCACTATACTTTTCTTCCCATGCCCGCTTATAACCTGTCCTATACTAAGTATATTGACAGACTATACCATGTATATTTATCGCTATACAAAGTATAGCCACTTGCATGAGCATACCCGGCACAACTGAGGTATCGACAAGCCATATGCAAACCGTTCAACTAGCAACCCAGCCATCTCCCCCTGAATCATCCAAGATCCAGTCCAAACAGCTCCTGACACTCCTCGTTTGCTGCCTTTCGATATCGGTCATCGTTATCGACTTCACGATAGTGAACAACGCCCTGCCATCTATCCAGGCAAGTTTCACGGGTGTCTCTGTCAAGGATCTAGAGTGGATAACCTCCCTCTACGGACTTCTCTTCGGATCTTTCCTCCTCACATGGGGAAAGCTGGGTGATGAGTTTGGAAGAAAACGAATCTTGGTCACCGGCATCGCCATATTCGTCATAGGGTCCGTAGTCGACGGGCTATCCGCCAACCTCTCGCAGATGTTGATAGGGAGATCAATCCAGGGATTCGGCGCGGCGATGGCCTCACCCTCCACGCTCTCAATACTATCAACTACCTTCACCGGAAAAGCCCGCAGCACGGCCTTCGGTCTGTGGGGCGCGGTGGCAGGAGCCGCTGGTGTCATCGGACCTGTGATGGGAGGATACTTCACTACCTACGTTACATGGCGTTGGTCGTTCCTCATCAACGTCCCTCTCGGAGCCGTCACTCTGGCCGTAGCTCTTTATGCCATAAGAGAATCAAGATTCAGAGATTCAAACTACACCACAGACTATCTAGGGGTCACTCTCGTCACCCTCGGCCTCTCTAGTCTATTGTTCGGGTTTATCGAGGCACAAACGTATGGCTGGCTAGTACCGAACGAAACCTTCACCCTAGGTAGCTTCACCTGGCCATTCACCAGTATCTCGGTCCCAGCGGTCTGCTTCATAGCGGGCGCCATTCTCATGGTCGGGTTCACCCTCTCACAGATCCGACAAAGTAGAATAGGAAAGGTTCCGCTCTTCGACTTCAGCCTCCTGAACTACAAGGCATTCCGGTACGGCCTCTTCACCGTCGGAATAGTGGCGGTGGGGGAGTTCGCGACGATTTTCATCTACTCAATCTATTTCCAGATAGCAAGAGGACTACCAGCCATCGAGAGCGCGATCAACCTCGCCCCATTTGCCGTTGGAATGTTCATCTTCTCACCGATTGCAGGCCGTCTGTCGAATCGATTCGGTCCAAGACGAATCGTCACGATTGGAATGGTAGTCGAGACAATCGCTCTATTCACTCTGTTCCTGATAACGGGCGATTCCACTCCGTTCTACTACTTCTACCCAGTCTTCGCGATGTTCGGCGCTGGCTTCGGTCTATCCCTGCCACAGCTTACCAACACTGTCTTGGCGAGCGTCCCATTTCAAAGAGCAGGAGTAGCTTCCGCGGCAAACAACACCATCAGACAGATCAGCGCAGCGTTCGGAGTCGCCGTTCTTGGAGCCATAATGGTTGCTCAGATCTCCGCCGTGGGACAAGCAGACCTCGCCGTTACCAACTTGCCCTTGGCAATGAAGGCCAGCGTCGGGACCCTGCTGAACTCAGGCCTCAGCGGTGGCGTGGCTCCCGCCCTCCCGCCGGGATTGAGTCCAATCATGCTCGGGACCATTCACTCAATAATCACGGATGCCATTACTCAGGGGGTCCGGTGGGGCGCCTTCACAGCCGCAATCTTTGTCTCGTTCGGTGCCCTAAGCTCTTTACTGATTCCAAATCCGAAAGCCACAGTGATGCAGGAAGCTAAAGTCCCACTTGTCAAGGCTATCGCTCCAATCGCCGAGACCGCTTAGAAATTTCTAAAACTTTGACAGCGTAAGAAATTCTCGGACTGCCCCGGCGGAGCGAACGGAATCCGCGGATTCCACGCGCGCGTTCTTCTTCTATCGTAGCAGTTTAACGTTTGTCCCGCGAGGATTCTCCTCGACGAGCCTCGTGAAAGGAATGCAACGTCCTCCCGCTTTCTCTACTTTAACGAGTGCTCGCGGAGAGAACTTGAAGGCAGCTATCGTCAACTTTTCCTTCGGCTCGCCCGAGCCAAGGACCTTGCCTGGAACTGCTATGACCTCTCCTCCCTTCAGGTTCTTCGAAACCTGTCCTAGGTTCAGGACGATTCTCGTTCTTCGGGATTTACCTAGGAAGCTTGCGATAGTGATCCAGAGCGGAGTCTGGTATTGTTTTCCCGCCTTCATTAGGTAGCCTATGGCGCTTAGCAATTCAGGGTTTGTTGGCCGGCGCTGTTTCACTTTTCTGGATCTCCGGGGCGGAGCGACGCGGTACCGCGACGGCTACCAATAAAGCCTTTCGAGAGAATTCATCTTCCAACCGTTGATTGAAGCGCGATTAGGAATTTCTCCTTCGCGGGACGATCCAGCGACCGATGTCTTTGCGGTGAGTAGCTTGCTTCCGGTTTCTATCCGCGGTAAGGAGGGATCTTTAGGGCGAGCTCGTATTCGACGCGGGTGTGGACCGGCTCGCCGTGCGAGACGATTACGTGTTCGAATGGAAGCCTGAGAAGTTCGCTTAGAGCGGGCAGCGCTCGTTCCTCATGCCAAGGCGAGGCCCAAACTCGCACCTCACCTCCAGGTGCAGTCATCGCGTCAGCGAAGACTATGGCACGTTGTTCAGGCAGCCAGAGAGGCGTCTCCTCGCGGCCGCGTCCATCGTAGAGGGCTACTATTCCTCCTGGTAGCTGGCTGCCTGGCTGGATTGGTTCCAGTTTGGTATCGGGTATGTCGTCGCGGAAGAAGAGTCTCGGTCCATAAGCGCGGACACCATAGCGGCGTACGAACAGATCAATGTCCCGAACGTGATCCGGTTTGAGAACAACGATCGCTGTCGGACGGCGTGTATCGAGACGCTCCCACACATCAGTCGTGCTATTGGGAGGAGCGAGGGGATCCAGAACCAGCCTCTCTCCTTTTGACTCGACAACCGTTGATGTCACAACTGGCTCCCAACCATGACCTGGCGCCCACTTGGGGTGTTCCATGCGCCAGATCCAAAGTCCCTCCGCCACGTCCCGAAGTTCGACCTTGCTAGCTACAGACTGCATGATATGTCTTCCATCGTCGATCGTCGAGTTAAGATTTGCTGACAGGATGTGTCCGTTTATTGGTGCCGATCCTTAGGGAGCTGTGGCGGCTGCCAAATGTCCTTCGATTGGAAAGGCCAAGCCTTCATCGTCAACATATGACCCAAGCTCGCTACGAACATTTTCAACCATTGCCGAGTAGTCTTGTTCCCCGATATGGGATACATGGGCCGACAAAGGTGTTCCTTTCGCGTATAGTGATACGAATTGGTCTACGGACTGAAATCGAACTGTTCCGATCCCAATCTTAATGGTCGTATTGAGAAATCCTGCTTGTTGCAGGAGGTTTCGCAATTCTTGAGCATTCCCGAGAGAGAAGGGAGAGCGCATCCATTCAGCTGGTTTAGATCCCGCGTGGCGCTCTAAGGCCTTTTCAAGGATTTCGAAGCCTGGACTGTAACGGATGGGCCGCCAGACTAGGATGGCCAAGCGTCCGTTGTGTACTAGGACTCTTTTCATTTCTCTAACCGCTTTTGCGCGGTCCGGAAAGAATTGGAGGCCGAGCTGGCATGTTACGATGTCGAATGAGCCGTCCGGAAACGGGGTGGAGAGAGCGTCCCCCTCCTTCCATTCGATCCGACCCGTCGGTGATGGGATCGAGCGGGCAACTGTCAGCATTCCCGCGCTAATGTCAAGGCCTACAACTCTTCCCGTCGGGCCTACAAGGTCAGAGGCGTGACGAGCAACCGTGCCAGTACCACAAGCCACGTCCAAAACGCGTTCTCCAGACTTTGGAGAAGCTAGTTTCAACAGAGTAGGGGCCCAAGGGCCGAAGAGTGCTGGCACAAGATATTTCTCATATATTTCTGGAGCGCTTCCAGAGACTTGCCAGCGATCAGCCTGAACTCGTTGCATGATCGAAACAAGATCTCTAGCTGAAGCTGAGGTCTATCTTACTCTTTGGATCTTCAGGAGGTCTGTTCGTCCCATGGGGCCTTTCGGGTCTCCTGACACTATTACTATCGTGTTGCCTTTCCGTGCCAATTTGAGTCTCTTGACAGTTTTTTCGGCCTCGGTGAATATGGAATCTGTTGATTCCATGTCTCTTCTGACTGTCGTCACGCCCCATGACAACAGTAATTGTTTTTCGACTTCTGCCTGGGAAGTGAGCGCGACTATTGGCAGAGGTGGTCTGTATTTTGAGACTCGTCGTGCGGTCTTGCCTGTCCGGGTTGGTGTTACGATGGCTGCTGCTGATATTTGGAGCGCGGTTTCGCAGGCGGCGAAAGCGATCGCATCTTCCTGACTATTCTCATGCCATTCACGTCGCTGTTGCGTGATCTGTTTAGGGAGGTAGCGTTCGGTCTCCTGCGCAACCTTCTGAAGTGTCTTCACTGCTTCAACCGGATAGCCTCCGATAGCCGTCTCCTCAGAAAGCATCAGAGCGTCTGAACCGTCGAGGATAGCGTTAGCAACATCCGTCACCTCTGCTCTTGTGGGCGTGGGCGCGGATATCATCGACTCCAACATCTGCGTGGCCGTGATCACAGGTTTCGCTTGGCGGTTCGCTTCGAAGATTATCCTCTTCTGCACGATCGGGATCCGCTCAAGGCTGAGCTCGACCCCGAGGTCACCACGTGCGACCATAACGCCGTCCGCTTCCTTCACAATCTCTTCTAGATTCTCGACGGCTTCTTTCTTCTCGATCTTTGCAACTACAAATATTTCTCGTCCGTTTTCGCCCGCCACTTTCCTAGCCATACGCAGGTCATCGGCTCTCTGGACAAAGGAGACAGCGACCATGTCGACATTATTCTCAAAACCAAAGTGTAGATGCTCACGATCTTCCCGGGTGATTGCAGGTACCCGTGCTCGCAGCCTGGGAAGATTCAATCCCTTCCCTGAGATGAGGTCACCGCCCACCAGGACCCGTCCCTCCACTTCGTCTCTCGTCGTGCGTAGAACTTCGAGCTTGATGGACCCATCCGCCAGGTAGATCATGTCCCCCTTCCTGACCGTCTTCGGCAGGTCAGGATACGCGACAGGGATCTTGCCCTTGGCCTTAGACGGTTTAGTCGTCAGCGTTACAGTGTCAAGCCGTTTCAGATGGATGGGCTCGGACGCAAGTTTTCCAACTCTGAGTTTCGGACCTGGCAGGTCCTGAAGGATAGCAACCGGGCGGCGGAGACTGTGGCTTACTTTTCTGATCGATTTGATATTCTTCAGATGTTCCACATGGGTTCCGTGAGAGAAGTTGATACGGGCAACATCCATCCCGGCACGGACCATGTGGCCGAGAATTGCTGGAGAGCTTGAGGCTGGGCCGATTGTGCAGACTATTTTGGTAGCTATTCTAGCCGGCACTGTACGCGCTTCTCTCCCGATACCTTGGCTTCAACGAGGTGGATTGCTGATAAGCCTCGCGGCGAGCCGGGAGATCCCTAGCAGCGGGGAGTATTCTGTGAATTACTATCGAGAACGGGTTAACCGTTTCTGTCGCTCTCTGCAAGTCGGAACCTGACCAGGTCAAACTGACCCTCACTGGCTGGGTTCGTCGGGAACTGGCTTGTTCGATTGGTCATGCTTTCAGACCGTTAGGGGTTGGAGTGTTCTTGAGAGGGCGACCCCGCGAGCTCAGAGATCTGCGTGCTAGGAATCTTTTGTCGCCGAGGTGCTATTCTGTGTAATCTGGCGTACACGCGATGCTTTCACCACGTCTCTGATGAAGTCTTTGTAGCCACTTGTCATTTCGACGTAGGCCTTCTCCACCTCTTTCATATCTGGAACGAGTAATCGAAGTTCCTCCGGGAGCTTGGTGTCCTTTTGAGGCCGGTGAATCTTGCCTCGAATCTTACCAAGCCCAGAGGCGAGTTTGTCGGTCCAATCATCTTTCTCAAGGATCCGAACGAACAGCTTCTTGAGGTCTAGCTCTTCTCCGGTTGTCTCGGGCTCATCTGTAAACGCATTCCGGGCCATCAAGCGGGCCTGTCTCTGCAGTTCTTCTGCCGCGTCGCGCGTGGTTCGACTCAACTGGCGCAGATTCCTAATTTCAGATACGACGGTTCGCCCATAGCATTGAGGCTCCTCAGAATGATGTCGGGATAAGTGATAATGTCAGTTTTTCTTCGACTCTCAGCCAGCCAGTGTATTTTGGAAAAAGGGTAAAGCAAAATGGTGTTGTTACCTTGGACCAATTGTTGGATTGACCTCCCAGACGTTTGCTACTAGCCAGGTCTTTGATGGGGAACACTAGGTTTAGACTGTTCGCCTGCGATTTGCTTGTTGATCGGGAATGTCGAAAGTACAGGAAAAAGAGAGTACGTTGCTCAACAACCTATCAGGCAGAGAAATAGCGAATGAGCTAGACTCTCGCCTTAGAGACCTAGAAAAGAACATTGCAGTTGCACGCGAATTCATCAAGCTGGCCGATGAGAGCTACTCCGAGCTACGCCACAAATGGAATCTTCTACATGAGGAAGTGCGCAATAAGCAGCAGGCACACGCAACAGAGCAGGCAGCGGTAATAGACGAGAAGACAGAGGTTAAGCCTCGAAACAAAGCACATTCCAAGACTAAAGTAAAGAAGGCGGCCGAGCCCGAGGAAACGAAGAGTCCCACTTCAACAGACATATTGGCAAAATCAGGGGGCCAAGCGAATCGCATCAAGACTGTGAATAGACCCAAGAAAGAAACTCAGACTTCCGCGAAGAATACTAATCCTGTTGTTTCGGAGCAGTCCTCTCAACCCTATCGGGACCCGGGCCGAAGGCGCAGAAATACTAGCGCGCGCAGTTAGAAGCTCGCCCTTCTGCGCGAAAACAGTCCGGTTGAAAGATGAAATAGTCTATCTTTACAGTCCCGCTTTCTGGGCCGGTAGTCCAGCCTGGTACGCATAGAATGCACAGAACGGACGTCGCCCTCACACGGCGAAGGTCGTGGGTTCAAATCCCTCCCGGCCCACCACCAATAGAGAGATAGAGAGATGAGTCCTGACCCAACAGTCGACCTTGTCCGCGCCACCGTCGCGCTATTCATAATCGTCGACCCGATAGGCCTAGTGCCCATCTTCTCCAACGTCACGGGCAACATGCCCGACCCCGACCGAGCCAAGATGTACCGGGTCGTAATCTACACCGGCGCTACTCTACTCACGATCTTCGCTCTCGTCGGCCAGGAACTCCTCGCCCTGTTCGGCATCAGCCTCCCAAGCTTCGAAATGGCCGGCGGACTCCTACTACTCCTCCTTGCCCTCGACATTCTCTTCCGGGGAGAAAGATTCGCAAAACCAGGTAGCCACGAAGATGCAGGAATAGTTCCCATTGCCTTTCCCCTGCTAGTAGGACCGGGCGCAATAACCACGACGATGATAGCTCTCGGAGCCTACGGAATACTCGTCACGTTAGGGTCAGTCGTGATAGTGATGCTGCTCAGCTGGATAGTGATGAAACAGACCCCAAGAATCCATTCTCTACTCGGCAAAACCGGATCCTCAGTGGTAGCTCAGGTGATGGCGGTCTTCATAGCAGCCATAGCAATACAATTCATCATCACAGGGATACGAACCTACCCCTGAAAGAACACAGAAGACAAGCGCTTGGTCTTCTCTACATCTTGGCGAGACCCATACGTTTCAGTTGCTTGTACATCACAAAGACCACCAACGCGATTATGATGAAGTAAATGACCTGGGAGATGAAATCGCCGTAGAGAAACACTGACGGTTTCCCTGAGACAGGAGAGGTAACGGTCGCGTTGAGGGATGACAGGTTTCCTGTTGGGAGGATCAGACCAACGATCGGATTGATCAGGTCCTTGACAAGTGAGTTGACGACAGCCGATGAGGCGACTCCAATCACGAAGCCGATGGCGAGCCCTATGACGCCGAACGTTTGAAGAAAGTCAACAAATTCCTTCACGAAGCCTTTCTTCTTTTCAGTGGCTTTCTCCATCTTGTCCATTAAGGCGCCGTTCGGGGCTTCAGCGCTTATAATGGCTGTGAATGTTTCAGTTTAGCCTTCGGGCTTCTGGTCCCGATTTCCCTGGTCGTTGGAAGATTTCTTTCGTTGCCGTTCTTTCTTGTCTGAAGCCTTCGTTTCCCAGCCTTCCTTGTCGACCACTACATTCTCAGGTTTCAGCTCTTCTGGAAGACTTGGAGATCGCCGCCGTAGTCTGATAGCGTAAACGGCGAAAGCCATTGCGCCAAGAGCAACGACCAGGTAGGCGAAAGAGGCGGAGACAGTGCCGCAATTACCAACTATGGTCTCGTGACAGTCATAGTGTCCTGAGAGAACTGTCTTGGTGGTTAGGTTGGATCTTAGGTTCTCGGCTGAGCCCTTCCCAAACCGCGAGTTCATCGTTAGTGAACCACTCAGGGTTCTCAAAAGCGAAAGATGCTCGACAATACCGGAGTTCGAGGATAGCGAGCCGGCAAGAGATCTGAAGAAAGAAATTTGCTCAACAACGCTCGAGGTCGAACCCAGCGCGGCGTTCAAACTCGTCGCGAGGCCTTTGGTTTCAGCTCCGGCGATGCCTAGGGAGCTGGATAGAGACCTTAGCAACGATGAATGCTCTGAGAAGCTTGAGGCGGAACCGATTGACGCGCTCAAGGTTACTGCTCGTCCTCTGAAGAACGAAGATGCTATCCCGATTGAACCGGACAGAGATCTGACCAGGGAGGAATGCTCTGTAAGACTCGAAGCCAGACCGAGCGAATTGCTTAGGGCGATGGAACGGCCCTTGTATGCTGAAGATCCTAGGCCCAGGGAGCCGGTCAGCGACCTGAACCATGACCCATGCTCCTGGAAGCTCGACGACGAACCGAGCGAAGCCCCCAATGCCTTCACGAAACTTTTGGTCTCAGAGGTTACGAGGCTTAGTGAACCACTTAGCGTCCTGAATAGAGAGGACTTCTCAGTGACGCTTGACGCAGACCCAATCGATGTAGTTAGGAAGATCGCGCGACCTCTGAAGAAGAAGGACGACAGACCCAGGGTCCCTGTTAGAGTTCTGAAAAGCGAAGAATGTCCAGTGAAGGTTAAGGACGAACCTAGAGCGCCAGAGAGACTCCGGGTGAATCCCTTGGCTTCAGAACCTGCGAGAGAAATCGAACTGGTCAGGGTCCTGAAGAGTGAAACGTGCTCCCCTAAAGTTGAGACTAAACCTAGGGAACCAGAGAGCCCGCGCGAGAAGCCCTTGACTTCTGAACCAGCAAGAGACAATGAACCAGTCAGCGTCCTGAACACCGCAGCCTGCTCTGCAATAGTTGAGGACGAGCCCAATGAGCCAATCAAGATTACGGCACGACCCCTGAACAGGGACGTCGCGATAGAAAGGGAACCAGACAGAGATCTGAAGAGTGAAGTATGCTCAGTGAAGCTTGACGACGAACCCATAGTGCCGGTTAGGAACTCAGCCCGGCCTCTCAACAGAGACATACCAATGCCGAGCGAACCAGTTAGAGATTTGCCAATACCCTTGGTCTGAGAACCGGCCAGAGAAAGCGAACCAGTCAGGGTCCTAGCCAGACCCTTAGTCTCAGAGCTCGCGAGAGAAAGAGAGCCAGTAAGTGTCCTAGAGAAGGAAATATGCTGCGTTAAACTTGAGACCGAAGAGAGTGATCCGGTCAGTGTCCTGAATAACGAGATATGTTCACTGAGAGTTGATGCGGCGGTCAGCGAACCTGTCAAGGTTCTGAAGATCGAGGAATGCTCGATGAGAGCTGAGGACAAACCGAACGAACCTGACAGGCCTTTGGCAAAGCCTTTGATCTCAGAACTGGCGAGAGAGAGTGAACCTGTTAGTGTCCTTGTCAGTGAAACATGCTCAGTCATCGTTGAGGATGAACCGAGCGAGCCGGTCAGGAATTCGACGCGACCTCTGAATATGGTAATGGCAAGGCCTAGTGAACCGCTGAGAGACTTGCCAATGCCCTTAGTCTGGGAACCGGCGAGGGACAACGATCCTGCCACAGACTTGGTGAATCCCTTAGTCTCAAGGCCTGCGAGAGAGA
>WNFE01009845.1_pt1 | contig 12058 bp, 7 predicted proteins | sample 5400451 | NCBI WGS metagenome assembly WNFE01 (sample SAMN13153344, study PRJNA577476) | soil metagenome | isolation source: 200 cm saprolite under Douglas fir tree site 2 hole 2 | place: USA:California | collected 2015-04-18
AAGGTAGTTAGTCCGATCGCGGTGGCTGCGAATTCTGGCGGAACGCTTTCGGCGGGAATAAGTACGAGCGCCAACGCCGCGATTCCTTGACCGCCGTTGGCGACAAATCCCGCGAGTGCCAACAGCCAGGGATGGCTCACCAGAAAGGGCACTTGATATGTGAGGGGCACCACCGCAGAAATGAGAGCCACGAACAGCAGCGCCGGTTTGCGGCCAGTAAAGTCCGAGAGCCACGGCAAAGTCCAGCCCCATAGGAAGGCCCCGAGTCCGCTCGCTCCGAGGATGAGTCCGGCGAAAGTTGCCGAATTCCTCGAAACCTCGGTGATGTAAAGAGGAGCGAAGGCATTCATGACGAACAGCCACGTCATGAATCCAGCGCTTGCCAGGCAACACAGCGGAATGTTGCGTTGGCGTAAGAGAGCGAAATAGTCCTTCCACGAAGGCTTGGGGTGAATTGTGGCAGGCTGATCCCGTAGCGGCTCCCTGACAAACTTCCAAAGCAGCAGGCCCAGCAGTATTCCCGGTAGCCCAACCACGCAGATCGCGGCCCGAGTGGGCTGGCGCGGCAAGCCCATCAGCACGCGGACGGTGAATAGCTCTCCAAAGGATGTGACGATTCCCGAAAGCCAGGACAGCACGGAGAAAGCAAAAACTGCGGGTAGCAGCACCGGGCGGCGGCCGACGCGGTCGGAAATCGCCCCCAGGATCAAGCCCGATACAGCCCAAGCCAGGGCGAGAGCCGAAACCAGCAAGCCAACTTGTGTGTGACTAAGACGGAGATCGGGTGCAATGAAAGGAGCGAGGTAGAGCAGGCTCATGCGGTCCAAAAAGACCGTGCCCCAGGTCAAGAACAGGAGGACCACCAGGCCAAATTCGTACCGGGCTGACGGTCGCACCGGATGAGGATCTTTATTGGAAGTCATCGCCTCTTGAGTAGATAGGGGGCAACCATCCTAATCAACCGAATTTCTTTTTCATTCCATCGGAAGGCCGACATAGTTTTCTGCCAGGGTTTTGGCGGCAGACCGGGAGCTGGTTACATAGTCCAGTTCGGCAAGCTGGCGGCGCTGATCGAAGGGGTTTTCATCGGGAAAGCGGTGCAGCATCGATGTCATCCACCAGGAGAAGCGCTGCACTTTCCACACGCGCCGCAAACAGGTATGGGAGTATTTATTGAGCTGGCACTGGCTACCCGTGGCATAGAATCGGGCCAGGGCGCGCGCCAGCACCTGCACGTCAGCGACCGCGAGGTTCAACCCCTTGGCGCCGGTCGGGGGCACGATGTGCGCCGAGTCGCCGGCGAGGAATAGCCGGCCATACTGCATCGGCTCGACCACGAAACTGCGCATTCCGGTTATGCCCTTTTGCAGGATTTGTCCCTCGGTAAGTTTCCACCCGTCCGAAGCCAGACGGACATGAAGTTCCTGCCAGATCTTTTCATCGGACCACAGGTCTATTTCTTCATCGGGATCACACTGCAAATAGAGGCGGCTAATTTGCGGCGTCCGCATACTCAGCAAGGCAAAGCCGCGGTCGTGGTAGGTGTAGACCAGTTCCTCCGAGGATGGAGGCGCCTCGGCGAGGATGCCGAGCCATCCGAAGGGATATTGCCGTTCGTACTCGGTGAGCACGCCTGACGGAATAGTGGGCCGGCAGATGCCATGAAAGCCGTCGCATCCGGCAACGAAATCGCACGTCAATTCGAAGGCGTTTCCGTCTTTCTCGTATCGGATTTTCGGCCTGGCACCATCAAAGTCGTGCACGCTGACATCTTCGACTTCAAAAAATACCTGGCCTCCGGTTGCAGCGCGGGCGTTGTTGAGGTCCTTGAGAACCTCGTGCTGGGCATAAATCGTGATCCCTTTTCCGCCGGTGAGTTCCTGGAAGTCAATGCGATGACCGTGGCCTGCGAAGCGTAACTCTATGCCGTAGTGGACCAGCCCTTCACGTTTCATCCGCTCGCCGACGCCCATTTCGGTGAGCAGGTCAACCGTTCCTTGCTCCAACACGCCGGCTCGAACCCGCTCTTCTACATATTGCCGGCTGCGATTCTCAACCACGATCGAGTCAATTCCCTGCAAATACAAAAGGTGTGATAGCACCAGACCCGCAGGGCCCGCGCCAATTATCCCGACCTGTGTGCGTAGTGAAGTGGGCACTGAACTGGATACCTTGTTCGGCTGCTGGGATGACGCCGACGCCGGAGTTCGTTTGCTTGCTTGCACGATTCGTTGTCAGGGGATCAGGCTCGCGATCCGGTTTCGCGGCTGAACACCGCCGTCATCTTCATCTACATCTTCATCGCCGGGTATTTGCCTCCGCCGTTCTCCTTTGCCATCCTAGAAGGTAAATTTAACAGAAGCCTGAAGCTGCCTCGGGTTAAACATCGTTCTCGGCGTCCCAAAAAGAGGATTCGGCGTTGGAGCCCCGCCATTCCCTGCTGGGCAGCTCACCGTGCCCTTCTGGATTGCGATGGAGGTGGCGTCGTTGAAGCGCTGGGGCGCAGTTCCGCAAAAGTCGGTGGTTCCACCACCATAGACCGATGTGACTTCGTTCACGTTTTGCCGGTTCAACACATTGAACGCATCAAAGGCCAGATTGAGGGCCATATGATCATTGATGTGAATCAAGCGGGATAGCCGAAGGTCGACGGAATAGAGATCGTCTCCGCGGTAGGCATTTCGTGGTGACAATCCCACGCGGTCGGTTACCGGGTTGGTGTCGTTGTTGATGTCGCTGCCGGCAAATATCGTGAAGGGCCTTGGAGATTGCAGCGTAACAATGCCGCTGAACTCGAAATTCCGCAGGAAAGAGCTTTGCGGCGTGTTCGCGGTGAAGTTACCCACGAATCGGTGGCGGACATCCTGAACCGAGTCCCCCCGTTCCAGTTGCCGCATGTAATTATCCTGGGGGGTGCTGACAAACGTGGTGAAGGTTCCGTCGTCCTGAGTGTGAGAGAAGGTGTAGTTCGCGCTAAAGCGCAAGTACTGGCCGAACCTATCGGTCAGCGAAATGGTAGCGCCGTTATAGGCGGCGTTTCCAGAGTTGTCCAGGTGGTACATCAGGCCGGCATTGGTATAAAGGACTCCGCTAAAGGTCTGCTTGCCGTCGGGAAGCGGGGCAGAGGCAGGGCAACTCGTAGCAGCATCCGTTTGGCCGCCGGGAGGACAAACATTCAGGTTTTCGGGCCGGACCTGTTTGTGGGCGCGAAGGAAAAGATAAGCGGCACTGACCACCAGCCCCTTGCCAATCTCCTGATCGACCTGGAGGCTGGCCTGCTCGGAATAAGAAATGCGGCTGTTGGGATCGACTCCTCCGCCGCTATTGGTGACCAGAGAACCTGCCGGGCCGGTATTGAAATTGGGCCCGTTCTGGCCGGTTAAAACCAAGGTTTTTGCCAGGTCCCAGGGCGCGGGCGCCGGCGATCCATCCGGGTATTTGAGTCCCTCAAAAAACGGGGTGGGAGTCAGTTGGTTCAGCACCCACGTAGCCGTTTCGTTTCCTATCCTCTTACCCGGCATGACTGCATTGGGAATGACCGCATCGCGCTGTGGAAAGGTCACAAACAGGAAAGTCAAATTGTAGTGGTCATCGAAGATGCCAAAGCCGGTACGAATGACGGTGTGCTTGGTAGGCGAGTACGCCAGACCGATTCTGGGCTGGTAGCCGCGATAGTCGTGATTAATCTGTCTCCACAATCCGGCCTCAAAGTCCCACCGCAGGCCATAGTTGACGGTCAACTTGGGGGTGATTTTCCACTGGTCCTGGAAGAACAGGCCGTAGTAGCTGTGATTGAGGTGAACGTAGAAATCCTGGGGATCCACGTATGCATTCTGCCATGTAGTCGGAATAACCGGGGGAAGGCTGCCCGGTACGATTGGCCCGGATCCGACGGGAGCGCCCCAGAAGACGACCGGCGCACCATTGAGAGGTTGATCGTTCGGATTGGGGCCGACATCACTGGGGGGAAAGAAGGGAGGCGTTCCGGTGGCGACGCACGGCCCGTTGGCCGGGTCCTCATGAACCGTGGCCGTCTGATTTACAAAGCGGGCAAAATCAGCCAGGCAGTTGACTCCCGGCACAATGATCCGCATCGGCGAGAAACCAGGCCAGATAACAAAATTCTGGATGTGGTTGAAATCCCCTCCAAATCGAAAATAGTGATTTCCCTTGATCCAAGCGACGCTATCGGAAACCTGCACGCGACTTTCGTTGATGGCGTCGAAGGTTCCAAAATTGTGTCCAAACAAGAGGGTATTGGGAATGTCCAGATTGGGCTCGCCATCGACAGCCGGGAAATTGTAGTGACGCCTGGCGTATTGCACTAAAGCTGTGTTTACCAGGTCAGGCTTGAGCAGCGAGTTCAAGGTTCCGACTAAAGATTGATCGCGCAAAAACGTATTGTGCCCGCTGCTGGGAGCCCCGATACCGCCCCCGTCCAGCGTATCGCCGACCAGCACATTCAAGTCGCGCGCGTCCACGATTCCGTAGTGGATGGCAAGGCGGTTGTTGTTAGTAATCTGGTGGTCAAGTTTGATAAACGCGTTGTCATTGTCAAGCGTCTTGAGAACATTGAGATTCTCGGGTGCCAATCCCATGGCTACCTTCGCCTGATCAATAGTGGACAAAGCACTGGGATTTACCAGCGTGGGAGGAAACGTGGGCGATTGCGCCAGGCGCTGGCCTTCGTAGTTCATGAAGAAGAAAGTCTTGTCCTTCCTGATGGGGCCGCCTAATGTTCCTCCGAATTGGCCTCGGCGGTACGCGTCAAAAGGGGGCAACGTCAAAAGAGATTTGGAATTGGCGTCTTTGTTGCTGATGTATCCGTAAGCCGAACCATGAAGGTCATTGGTACCGGACTTGGTAACCACATTGACGATCCGAAAGAAATGCGGGTCACCTCGGGCTCCGTGAACGTGGATTGAATGCTGGTCCTGCCGGTAGCAACTCCTGGGGTCAACAATGCGAAGTCGACGAACTGACGGCCATTGGTGGGCAGCCCTTGAATCTGAACCGTATCGATTACCTGGCTGATTTCGCTCTTGGTCGGTTCCACGGGCGGGGCCTCGCCCGTGACTACCACTGTCTCGCCCAGAGAGGCGACCTTCAAGGTGATATCGATGGTCGCAGTCTGCCCCACGGTCAGCACAAACCCGGTTTGAGTGTATTTCGCGAATCCGCTGAATTCGACAGTCAGTTCATATTTGCCCGGTGGTAGGTTGGGGGCGACGTAGTATCCGGTGACATTTGTAGAAGCCGTATAGCTTTGGTTCGTGCCCAACTCCCGCAACAGAATCGCGGCTCTGACCAGCGCACGCCCGCTCGTGTCCTGCACAGTACCGTTAAGTTGGGCAAAACTAACGCCGCCCTGTGCGAAGGTATGGGAAGACAAGAAGAGCAGGACCGCCAAGGCGATTGAAGCAGGCACGTACCGACGTAGTTTCATGGTTTCGCTCCTCCCTGAATGCTCCCGTTCCCTCATCTGGCAAAACGATTTGGGCACTGCTTTTGGCGCAGAGCATGGTCTGAAAGCAAGAAACTGTCCAATACATCTTTGGTTAGACCTGATACCCTCGCGGTATCAGGCTGCATAATTACCTTCTCCATGGCCGCACGCTCAAATTGGGCAATGGCTCGGCCCGGCGAGCTGACAATCGCATGGCTGAATGAAAGAAGTTGCTCTGGTACTCAACCGGTATAGAATTCGTCACCGTGGAACTGCGTCACGTTCGCTACTTCATCGCCGTCGCCGAGCACCTCAACTTCCGAAAGGCTGCGCAGCAGTTGCATGTTGCCCAACCGCCCTTAAGTCGTCAGATCCGGCAGCTCGAGGAATACTTGGGGGTCGCACTGTTTGTGCGCGACAAACGCAAAGTAGAACTCACCAAAGCGGGCCATGTGTTTCTGGAAGAGGCACGAAAACTCATCGTGCAAGCGGGTCACGCGGAGGATGTTGCCCGGCATGCGCAAAAGGGTGAATTCGGAACGGTCAGAATCGGGATTGCTTCGGGGCTGGGTGGAGTGGTCAGCAAGGTGGTGTTTGAACATCGCAGGCGGTGGCCCGGCATGGAAGTCGAGTGCAGGGACATTTTTTCCAACTTTCAGAATGAAGCCTTGCGCAGACACGAGATTGACATCGGGTTCCTGCGTCCACCCGTGGACCAGGTAAATCTTGATTGCGAATTGCTCTACGAGGAAGAGTTTGTCGTCATCCTGCCCAAGACCCATCGTCTGGCAAAACGTAGATTCTTGCGACTGAAAGACGTCGCGGATGAACCCCTGATCATTTTTGACCGGACTTTTTCCAGCGGACTCTATGACAAGATTGTGGGGATGTTCAGCAGGCAAGGTTTCACACCGCATTTGATCGTGACCCATGTCGAGGCCCACGAAGAAGCCGGAGCGATTATGGTCGCCTCCGGAAAAGCAATTTTTGTCGGCGCCGGCGCGATCGTGAACCGTTCGGTTTCCGGCCTGGAATTGGCTTCAGTGCATCTGAATGAACCTGAGGCCAAGATCGAGGTTTATGTCGCATGGCGAAGAAGTGGAGAGTCGGCTGCAGTTCTTGCTTTCCTGGAGTCTGTGCGCCGAGCCTTGAGACCGCCGGTACGGCAGAAGATTGCCTAGCTCCCAAGAAGTCCCCACGGAAGAGAAATTATGAGACCGGTGGCCATTCTGTTTCTCCTCTTGTCTTTCCCCATTGTGTGTTGTGGACGGGATCTTGCGAAAGAATCCGCCATCGGTCAACTGGAGGTGGTGGCAACCTTTGACGGCCCAATGCCGACGGGCGTTACCGTCGCCAACAATGGCCGGATTTTTGTGAACTTCCCCAAATGGGGAGACAACGTCGAATACACCGTCGCGGAAGTCAAGAATGGCAAGACACTGCCTTACCCGAACGCGGACATCAATCATTACGGAGACGCGGACAACCAAGCGGAAAGGCTGGTTTCGGTACAAAGTGTGGTCGTTGATCCCACCGGAAATCGTCTCTGGATCCTCGACACCGGGAGCCTTGCGTTCGGCCCGGTCAAACCGGGCGGCCCGAAGCTGATCGCAGTTGACCTCCAGACGAACCGGGTCACCAAGAAGATCATATTCCCGCCAGAAGTTGCTTTGCCAACGACCTATTTGAATGACGTCAGGTTCGACTTGCGCCGCGGCCCGGAAGGGATGGCTTTCATTACCGACTCCTCCTCGGCGGGCGCGAACGGCAACATCGTCGTCGATCTCGCTTCCGGGAAAAGCTGGCGCCGCCTGAACGACGATCCCTCAACAAAATCTGACCCGGCTTTCGTTCCCGTTGTCGAAGGGGAAATCCTGCAACTCAAGATCCCGGGACAAAGGCCAGCGCGGTTTGCGGTTGGCGCCGACGGAATTGCAATGGGTTCCGATGGCAAGACTCTCTACTACTGTCCGCTCACCAGCCGGCATCTCTATAGCGTGAGCATTGACGCGCTCACAGATCGAACTAAGTCTGATGCGGAGGTTGCCGCCACGGTGAAGGATCTCGGAGAGAAGGGCGGAGCCAGCGACGGCCTGGAATCCGATGCTCAGGGACGGGTCTATCTTAGCGACTACGAACACAATGCCATTCGCCGGCGATCAGCGGTTAGCGACATCGACACCCTGGTGCACGACCCGCGTGTTCTGTGGCCTGATACGTTATCTCTCGCGAGTGACGGGTACCTCTATTTCACGGCGAATCAAATCGAGCGAGGAGGCGCGTTTCACGGCGGTCAGGACCTTCGTCAGAAACCCTACGTGTTATTTCGTGTGAAAGTGGATGGGACGAGAATCCAACAATAAAAGCAGACCCGCAGGCGGCGCTCACAACGGGTTGCTCAGGAAGGCTCGGTCATGAAGGGTCGCTCATGAAGCGTCCAACCAGGAGTGTTCGAGCCCCTTCACCAGTTGCCACATTGCACGATTCAGGGGCACAAGAACACCGAGTTGTTCGCCGCGATCCGCGATGGCGCCATTGATGAAGTCGATTTCGCTTTCCCGTTTCGCCAGGATATCCATCAGCATGCTCACGTTTCTTTTGCCGGTCGCTCTTGCTCCTTCCGCGATCATTTCCCGGGTGTCACCGTGCAAGGTAATTCCCAAGGCTCGGGCGACCGACTCTCCCTCCCGCAACAGCGCTTCGTAGAGAGCGGCTGAAGGCGGGAAACGGCTGGCGGCGCCATGGTGGAGCCGGGTGAGCGCGCCCACGGGATTGACCGCGGAGTTGAAGATCAACTTGGTCCATTGCGCGCCGCGCGCGTCCTGCAGCGGGACGACTCTCAGCCCCGAGCGATTGAGCATCTCGGCGAGCTGGTGCACGCGTTCAAACGGTGTGCCACTTGGCTCAAAAGGGCCGATCCACAAGTTGCTGTAGAACTCGAACCCGGCGTGGCCCGGACCGCGCATGTGGGCGGCCGTTGTCGTGGCACCGCGGATCACATACCTGACGCGCTCGGCAATAATCTCCTCGTTGCCGAGGCCGTTCTGCACCGAACACACCGCGCCGGACGTGCCGAAAATGTGTGCGGTCTGCTCGACTGCAGCCCGCGTGTGCGGGCTCTTCGTCGCAAAGATTCCAAAATCGCAAAGCGGAATCTCCCTCGCATCTGAAGTAGCGTGCAGCTTGACGGAGAACTCGGCGGCGCCGCTGATCTGCAAACCTCGCTTCCGGATTGCGCGGACGTGTTCCTGCGAGACGTCGTAGGCATGAACCTCGACATCGTTCAGCCGCGCCAAATGCGCGCCGATCACGCTGCCCAACGCGCCGCAGCCCACAATGCAAATCTTCACGGACATAAGGACTTCACCAGATCGCTGATCGGGGCCGACTACAGCGCGTCTGCAATATCAACTGCTCCGGAGAGTGAGAGACAATACCATTCCTCGAAATGTCAATTCAACCCGACGATCTGAGAGTTTGACGCCACTTTGGAATGAAGTGGTATAACTTCCCACAACTCGATTGGAGTCGGAGCACACGGTGAGCACGGTACGAGAAGTCACATACCAGGTCTTGCGCGAACTGGGAATGCCCCTGATCTTCGGCAACCCGGGTTCGACCGAATTGCCTTTCCTGCGGGACATGCCGCCCGACTTCAGGTACGTCCTCGCGCTGCACGAACGCGTTGCAACGGGCATGGCGCTCGGATATGCCCTGGCCAAGGGGAAAGCTGTGTTTGTGAATTTACACTCCATTGCCAGCGCCGGTAACGGTCTGTCAGCAATCCAGGATGCCTGGTACCTCCACGCGCCGCTGGTAATTACTGCCGGACAGCAGGATCGTCGTCATCTCCTGGCGGAACCGTTCCTGGTCAGCCGTGCAGTTGAGACAGTGAAGCCTTACGTAAAGTGGGCCTACGAGCCAGTGCGAGCCGAAGACGTGCCCGCCGCCATTGCCCGTAGCTACTACCTTGCCATGCAACCACCCATGGGACCGGTATTCATTTCCATTCCGATGGATGACTGGACTCACGATTGCGAACCTCTGGCTGCTCGCTGGGTCAGTCAGACTGTCCTACCAGATCCCGAGGCGCTCGACCATGTCGTGAGTGCGCTCGACTCCAGCCGGAATCCCGCGCTGGTCATGGGCTCTCAAATCGAAGAGGACGCAGCCTGGCACGAAGTAGTGGCACTGGCCGAGCACCTCAACGCCGACGTCTATCAGGAACCGATTCCACCACGATGGACGTTCCCGCGAAGTCACAGGTTATTTCGCGGAGGCTTGCTTCCGGCCCAGCAACCCCTCGCGGATCAGTTGGCCGAACATGACGTTGTGGTGGTGCTGGGCGCGCGAATTTTTCTCTACTACGCCCACGTGCCGGGTCATCCCATCAGACCGGGAACGAAGCTTTTCCAAATCACCAACTCACCGCTTGATGCTGCTGCGGCCCTTGCTGGAACAGGAGTCGTGGGCAACCTCGCCGCCGCGGCCGAGTACATTCGCACCCGCACCAAAGCGAGGCAACGCGTGGCAGAAGCGTCCGCACCGCCGGAACCGAAGCCCGAGCATCCCATGACACCGGCTTATCTGTTCAGTGTGTTGAACAAAGTCATGCCGCGCAATGCCGTGATCGCCGAGGAGTGTCCGTCGTCGAAGGGCGACGTCGACCGTCATCTGATGTTGGACGAGCCAGGTTCGTTTTATTCCGTCCCGAATGGCGTGCTGGGATTTGGTCTGCCGGCCGCAGTCGGCCTGCAGATGGCGCATCCTGATCGGCGCGTCGTGTGCCCGATCGGCGATGGTTCGATCCAGTACTCGATCCAGGCGCTATGGAGCGCGGTGCAGAACAGCGCTCCTGTGATCGTCATCGTGTTGCGCAACTCCGACTACTCGGCCTTGAAAGGATTCTGCGACTTTACTCAGGTCGGCCGCAACGTTCCAGGCATGGAAATCCCCGGCATTGACATTGTGAAGATTGCCCAAGGTTACGGGATGACTGCGCAGGAGGTGGATCGACCGGAAGAGCTTGAGCCGGCTTTGAAAGCGGCGTTCGCGTCCCATGAACCTCGCCTGATTAGCGTTAACGTCGCGAAAGGCGGACAGAAATGTATGGGGATGGATCAGTCGGTAAATCCGCCCCACTACCGATGAATTGTCGGCAGATTTCTGGAAACCTACTGCCAGCCTCCACCCAGTGCCTTGTAAAGTTGCACAAGGCTTTGGTACTCGTCGCCTCGGGCCTGGGCGAGAGCAAGCTCGGCGATAAAGAGCGATCGCTGCCCATCGAGGACCTCGAGGTAGGTGGTGATTCCTCCCCGGTAGCGTACGAGGGACGTGCTGACTGTATCCTGGAGGTCCTTGACCGTCGTCTCCTGCGCCACCCGTACTTGATGAAGTTTCTGATAACCGATCAGGGCATCGGAAACATCGCGGAACGCCAGCTGAATGACCTGCTTGTAGGCAATCAGTTCCTGGCGATGTTGCGACTCAGCCAGCCTTAAATTCCCGCGCAGCGCCCCGCCCGTGAAAATGGGTTGAGTGACCTGGGCGCCGTAGGACCAGATTCCGGCCTGTGAACTTATCAGCCCGGAGAAGAGACTGCTCCGGCCGAAGGCGCCTCCCCCGGAACCGGTAAGCGAAATCTGCGGAAAGAACGCAGCTCTGGCGACGCCGATCTCGGCGTTGGCAGCGATCAGGTTTTGCTCGACCTGGCGAATGTCCGGGCGTCGTTCGAGCAACGACGACGGCATGCCCGGCGGCACTTCCGGCGGAAGCGGCTGCTCGGCCAGCGGGCGCCCACGTCGCACACTCTCGGGATAATGGCCAAGCAGAATACTGATTGCATCTTCTTCCTGGCCGATCTGCCGTTCCAGGTCCGGGATCTGCGTATTTGCGGTATCCAGCACCTGCTGGGCCTGAAGCACATCCAGCTTGGTGGCAACGCCGTGGTCGAGCCGCAACCGGGTCAGTTTGACCGACTCTTGCTGGGTTTTGACCGTGTCCTGGGTAATGCGGAGCTGGAGATCGAGATCAAGAAGCTGAAAATAGTCACTGGCTACGTCGCTCACCAGGGTCAATATCACGGTATGCTGCGCGTCCTGGGTAGCCAGGAACTGGGCGCGCGAGGCCTCCGTCGCGCGTCGCAGGCGACCGAAGAGGTCCACCTGGAATGCCGCATCCGCCGTGAGGGCCAGAAAGTTTCCCTTGGCACGGGTGTTTGAATCTTTTCCACCGCTGAAATCACCGTTCCCTTGAACTTGCGGAAACAGATTGGAGCGCGTGATCGCGACCTGAGCGCGCGCGGCGGTGATGCGCTCCGTCGCCAGTTGCAGGTCGTAGTTCTCCTTCAGGGCTATGCGGATGAGCTCTTGCAGTTGCGGGTCCTGGAAGACTTGCCACCAGGGAAGGTCTGCGAAGGATGCCGCTTGAGCCTGGGCCTGTGGGTCGTCCCTCAGATCACGGTACACGCCCGGAGTCTGAACGGCGGGCCGATGGTACTTCGGGCCGACCGCGCACCCGGCCAGTAAGACCGACGCCAAGATCAAGGCGAAGACCGAGGCAAGGATCGCGGATGTCAATCGTAATGGCGCCAGCTTTTTCATAACTAGCTCC
>WNFE01006093.1_pt1 | contig 12057 bp, 11 predicted proteins | sample 5400451 | NCBI WGS metagenome assembly WNFE01 (sample SAMN13153344, study PRJNA577476) | soil metagenome | isolation source: 200 cm saprolite under Douglas fir tree site 2 hole 2 | place: USA:California | collected 2015-04-18
AGTGAGGCCGAGCGGTTCGACTCCCCCCGCCTCCACCATATTAACTATACTGTAATCAATAGATTACAAATGCTTTGACGCGTCTGTGCTTCAGATACGGTCCTCGTTGGGTCCCAGTACTGGAGGCGGGGGAACGCGTATGACCTCCACTTTTCTGACATAGCGCTTCTCTCCTGCTTTTCGCGAATGCAGTTTCATCAGAGTAATCGCGTTCGTCTTGCCGAAACGCACGATTCCACGCCTGAAGGAAATTGAATTTCTCAAAAGAGCGCAAACACACAGCTCCAACAAGCGCATTACTTCCGAGTGGCACGTCGGGATCAATCGGAGGTCGATAACAACCCAGCCGGTTCGCGGCTCCTTCAGAACGGTCTAGGGAGTGAGACGTTATGAGGACCACATTGCGTTAACCACGAATGCGCCGGAACGTAAATCAACGCCAGCGGTGAACGGTGAAGCTGATCGTGGTTGTGTGCGTCAAGCTGCCGGACGTGCCACGGGATTGGGTCTCCTTTTTGTTCTCGGGGCTCAAAACTTGTATCCGGCCCACAAAGCCCAGTAGTTGAGATTGCGACCTGGTTGGGTCTGCTTTAGGAATTTGCCGGCATAAAAAATTCCGTAGTCAGCCTGAAACCACAGGTGACGACTTGCTTGCCAGCGAATCTCCGTGCCGGGCCTGTGCCCGACGAATCTGGCTCGGCTCCCATCCGCGGCCCTGATCAAAAATCCAGGCACGGCGTACACCCCATCATCAAGGCTCTCCCGCCACTGAATAATCCAGTCGAATGATACGGTCACGTCATGCGGAAATGCAGTCTCGACATGCGGGTGAACGTCGATGAAGTTAATCGGACCGGGGCCCGTTGTGGCCAGGACTCCAAAGTAGTTCCCCTTCGGAAAAAGTGGATTGAAGGTGCCCAGAGTGTTCGAATTTGGATGATCTCCGCTCGAGATGTCCGCCTTTACGCTGAACCGAGGTTTCAGCCGAACTGTTGGGAATCGATAGCCCATTTCGGAGGCAACCGTCCACGCTTGGATGTTCACTGAACCGAACGTGCCGAACTGCCAGAGGCCTTCGTAGTCAAAATCCCATCCAGGCCGTTCCGTTGCGACGGGGCGCGAAATCCTCGCACCCAACGTATGGCGCACTTCCTGGGCCTTGCCTCGCTCGAAAGTCGCTTGCTTCCGATCCAGACCCAAGTAGTACATCTCTAAAGAGACTTTGCGCGGCAAGGGCCGAGTGGCGTACACACCCCAAAAGCCAACGGCATGGTTCGGTGCGTTGTCAAAGAACCCGGGATTGTCCAGGTCGGGACGGACAGCGAATCCGTCGATGTGCCAGGAGTCGATCTTGCTTTTGACCATGAAACCATCGAAGCTCAGTCGGACATTCGGACCTTCCCGCACATCAATCAATCGCCCGGAGCCGTATTCGAGTTCCTGCCTGCCAGCACGGAAAGCGACGGAGTTCGTACCATCGGAGGTGCCAACTTCGAGAAATCCGGCTTGAAAATCGAGTTTTTTTTCGTCGATCGGACGCGGACCGCCAATCCGATAGGAGTTCAATCCGCTCTTCAACTCGACAAAGGTACGAAGGTGCTTGCCGTAATGGACATCGAAGTGGACCATGTATCGTTCATTGAAATAGCCGTTCGTGAAGGGCCGCTGCCCCCAGTTATCGTTTCCGATCTGCTCCCAGACCTCTCGGGCCTCGCCTCCGATCGTGAGGTACCAATCGTCGGAGCCCTTGCGCAACCGAATGTACTTGATTGGGTCCCAGAAGTCCTGCCGGAGCGTGGGGTCGCGCAGGAAACTCCAATCCTCGTCCTCAGTCAGCAACTTGAAACTGCGATCCTGGTTCGGCGAGTCGGCACCCTGCTCCGATTGGGCATGGACGAGTTGAACCCCAATCAGGAGTACAACCGCAAGAAAAGAAAATATTCGCAACAATCTCACCCCTCCCCTGCTTGCTTCCGCTAAGCCCCGCTCTGGATGTCACAATCCCGTTGTAGTGCTTCTTGCCCAGACCGCGCGGCGTGTCGCGGCTAATCAGGTGGTTTCCTGGTGCAAGATCACTGGCAACTTCGAGGCTTGGACGACTGCGTTTCTTTGACGATACGACGCTGTCGATCGAGGCTCTGGAGCGCCCGACCTGATAAACGACGGCTCAGCTCAGGCCCGAACCGAGTATGCAGATCGCGTCTTTAGTGGCCCGCGATGAGCAGTAATCCCGCGCAGGCCTGCACCAGGGCGAAGCAGCGCCTCAGCAACCGCGGTTTCATGGCCAGCGCCGCCCGCGTGCCAAGCGGTGCTAGCGCGACGGCCCCCACGGCGAGCGCGATCGCCACGTCCCACCGCACGTATCCAGCCGACGAGTAGACCACGAGGCCGATGGCCGAAGCGGGAACCAGCATGAGGAGCACCATAGCCTGAGCCCGCTGCTGCGAGTACCCAGCCGCGCGTTCAAGCAGTGGCACGCTCACCAGTGCGCCGCCAACCACGAACAACCCGCTGAGCGCGCCGGCCAAAGATCCGATGCCGATTTGCGCCGGAGCCGAGAGCGGTGCAGACCGGTCTCCCTCACCCAGGTGTCCGAACCATACGAGCACCGCGAGAACGATCAAGAACACCCCGAAGCCGTGCTGCAACGTTCGGTCGTTAACGTAGCGCGCCATTTGGGAGGACGCGAGCCCCAGTGCGGTGCTGCACGCGGTCATGATGAGGCCATCGCGAACACGCAAGAGCTTCTTTCGTGCGTAGATAATCAAGGTCACGCTTGCGCTGGCAAAAGCCATCACCATCGCCGTTCCCTGCGAATTGTGTTGGGTGAAGCCGAAGGCGGCCGTTAGCAATGGGATCGCGATCAACGCGCCACCGATCGCGAATAATCCGCCCGCGAAGCCCACGAGCGCTCCGAGAGCGACGAACAAAAGACACTCTGAGAAGTTCACGTTGATTACCTGTCTTCTGCCGCGAATCGATTAGCGGAACTTCCGATTTGGATTTCGGGCTCGCGCATCGTACGCGTCTTTTACTCACGACACAACGAATTTGCCCTCAGTGCGGCCTCTTAGGAGACGACCCACCTCTATTTGTTTGCGGGTGAGTGGATTTCGGCGATATAGCCGCCGGGGAATTGCACGAAGGCTGCGTCCCGCTGATCAGTCGTATACGGGGCGACCAGAATCCCTACCCCGGCTGCTTTGGCCTTGGCGAGGGTATCCGCGAGGTTCGCGACTTCATAGCCGGTCGTCTCGCGTCCGTAGGGATACGGAAGATGACCATCCGTTACGAGCACTGTCAACTTGCCGAAGTTCGACTCGATCCGGATTCGCCGATAAGTGTCATTCGGCCGCCCGATCTCGACGCCGGGGGCATGCGCGTCATCGGAGACAACTTTGCCATGAGAGAAGGCAAGAAAGCTCTGAATGAACGCGGCAGCTCGGTCGGCGGACACATACACACGGTTTTCTGGGACGGTCTGTAGCGGCGCGTAGGAGGGTGAGGTCGTATGCCAGTAGATTTGTGTGTTCACGCCGCCGGGCCACTGGATGATGGCATCTCGTCCAATCGGATCGTTGAAGGAAGTGACAAAGACGTCCGCGCCAGTAGCACGGGCGGTACGGATCGCCACATCCAAGTCGGTCACCAGATAACCCGTCCGCTCCGAGCCAAACGGAAACGGAATTGGTGTTTTGAAGCCGAAGACTGACACGGACCCCACTGGCGTCAAAACCAACTGAGACATCGTGCTGCTCGGCGTCGGAGTTACGGTGAAGACGCCCTGCTTCGTAGTTGTGCCGCCGAACGTTGCAATCAGGCTCGCAACGAAACGGTCAAAATCCCCGGGAGCAACATAGACGTGCGTTGTGTCGTATTGAGGCCCAACCGCCACATTCGGAGTTCCTACTGCTTGCGGACTCTGCGCAAGGGCGATGGGAAGCAGAGATTGACTCGCAACACCGACGGTCAGAAGGATTGTAATGGCAGTTGCGGCGCGAATCTTGTTCAAACGCATTAGGATCTCCCTTGTTGCCAACCGCTCGTGTGAGTCGAAAGGATGATTGCCCTTCAAGGCATTACTGCGCTTCCGACTGATGCTGCCGATCGTAGCGCTCACCGACCAGGCACACCGAGGCAGCGTGTGAAACGTTAAGCTTCTTTGCCTGAATCCATATCCCAATCTGTTCGCCAAACACCATGCCTAACAGGCCGAGCAACGCTACGATGGGTGGCGCTGGGCTCTTTACTCGGATAAGCCCGTAGATAACGCCAACACCGAGACCGACTGCGAACGAAACGAACAACACCTTCATCTCGATTCCTCCTGGCGCAGCTCGATCAAAACGCGAGGCAATCGCAGCCCAGCTCCCACAGCCCAAACTCACCCAACACCGGCAGGTGCCAGCCCTTTTCGCTCGGGGTGTGACCCGTAGCATGGGAACACGAAGCTGAATGGGACGCGCCTAGAGATTGCGTCGGCCTCTTTGCGTACCCGCCATACTCTTTGACAGGAGACCAGTCCGGGCTTACCGGAAGCGCCGGGGGTGCAAGTTTTGAGAATTCCGAAGCGGCATAGACAATTTTCCCGCCAACGATAGTGAGCACCGATTCGAGCTGCTTGATCTCTTCGTCGGGGATTGAGAAATAATCGGCGGAGAGAATGGCCAAGTCCGCCAGTTGCCCTGGGGCAAGTGCACCCTTCTTTCCGTCTTCGGTCGAAAACCAACTGCTTCCGACGGTGTAGAGTTTCAGCGCTTCCGCGCGATCGAAGCGATTTTCCTCCGGGTAAAGACCGAGTCCGCCGATCGTCTTGCCGGTGGTAAGCCAGTAGAGGGAGAGGAACGGATTGTAACTGGAGACTCTAGTAGCATCCGTACCCGCCCCAACAGGAACTCCCATCTCGAGCATGCGCCGGATTGGGGGCGTGCGCTTCGCCTGTTGCGAGCCGTAACGCTCAACAAAATATTCACCCTGAAAGGCCATGCGGTTCTGCACGGCGATGCCCCCACCGAGCGCCTTCACGCGCTCGATGTTGCGATCGGTGATCGTTTCACAGTGGTCAAAAAACCAGTGCAGGCCGTCGAAAGGGATCTCGCGATTAACCTCTTCGTACACGCTCAAGGCTCGCTCGATTGTCTCGTTGTACGTCGTATGAAGGCGAAAGGGCCACCGATTTTCCACTAGATGCCGGATGACCGCTTTCAGTTCACTCTCCATGACCGGGAGCATGTCGGGCCGTGGCTGGAGGAAGTCCTCGAAATCGGCGGCTGTGAAAACGAGGTTCTCACCCGCGCCGTTCACGCGGTAAAAGTCGTCGCCCGCGCCGGGTTTCGTCATTTTTGTCCAATTTTGGAAATCGGACAGTTCCTGTTTCGGTTTCTGCGTAAAGAGGTTGTAGGCGAGGCGAATCGAAAGCTCCCCGTTTCGGTGCAGTTCGTTTACGACTCCATAGTCGTCGGGATAGTTCTGGAAGCCACCGCCGGCGTCAATCACGCTGGTAAGGCCAAAGCGGTTGAGTTCCCGGAAAAAGAGACGCGAGGAGTTGAGCTGGTCCTCGCGCGACAGCTTCGGTCCCCTAGCCAGTGTGGAATAAAGAATATTCGCGTTGGGTTTTGCGATAAGCAGACCGGTGGGATTTCCGCGCGAATCCCGCTGCACTTCTCCGGCGGGAAATTCCGGCGAGTCCTTGCCGTAGCCCACGGCACGCAGGGCCGCTCCGTTTAGCAAAGCCCGGTCGTAAAGATGGAGAACAAAAACGGGCGTGTCTGGAGCGGCTTCATTGATTTCGTCGAGCGTCGGCATGCGGCGTTCTGCAAATTGGAATTCTGTCCAGCCCCCGACGACCCGCACCCACTGCGGCGCCGGTGTACGTGCAGCTTGCTCCTTTAACATGCGCAGTGCATCGGCAAGAGACGGCACGCCATCCCAGCGCAGTTCCATGTTGTAGTTCAAGCCTCCCCGAATGGGGTGCATGTGCGAATCGTTCAGGCCGGGAATGACCGTCCGCCCCTTACCATCAATCACCCGGGTCGCGGGCTCGCGCAAGCGGAGAATCTCCTCATCCGTGCCCGTCGCAAGGATTTTGCCGTCACGGATGGCCAGAGCTTCAGCGAACGACGGAACGTCATTTGTAGCGATCTTTGCATTGTGAAGAATTGTTTCGATAGACATGGAACCTCCTTCAAAAACGACTATCGTTTTGGAGGGGCAGGGGGCCCTGCCCCTCGACTTTCCTGCCTGATTCAGTATTTTTTAAAACTAGAGGAAGGGCTGGGATGCTCCCGCCTAGTCACCTGTTACTTATGCGCCGCCGCGGCACGAGGAACCGCGTACTCGGGGAATTTCGTGGCCGGCGCGCCGTGCACCATCGTGTACGCGTACTCCACACCGGCCCCGTACGCTCCGTAGTGGTTCTTCACGATGTCCATGACTGCATCGTAGGTACCCTTGTTGGCCCAATCGCGCTGCCATTCAAGCATGACGGACAGTGATGTGACCGGTTTGGCGCCAGCCTGCACAACCCGCTTCATTGCGTTGTCATGCGCCAACTGGCTCACGTCGCCGCAGCAATCCTCCACGACGTAGACCTCGTAGCCGTCATGAATCGCCTGTACCGTTGGAAACGCAACACAGACTTCTGTCCACAGGCCGGAAAGAACGATCTTTTTCTTTCCCGTTTTCTCGATCGCAGCCACGAAATTCTTGTCGTCCCAGGAATTCATGGAGGAGCGTTCGACGGGTGTTTGGTTGGGGTAGATGGCCTCGAGCTGCGGCCACATGTTCCCGCTAAAGCTTTTCGCTTCGACAGTGGAGAGCACTACGGGAATCTCAAACACTCGGGTCGCTTTTGCCAGTGCCACGACATTGTTAATGATTCCTTGACGATCGAAGTTGCCGACTCCGAACAGCATTTGTGGTTCATAATCGATCAACGCCACAACGCAATTGTCCGGAGTCAGAAGTCCCTTTTCACTGAGCTTGGGACGATTTCCAGTTGCTGCTTGTTGACTCATACGATTTCTCCTTTTTGTGTGTGAATCACTGCTACAAAAGCAACATTCTTACCACTTGGCCCGCGCTTCATTCTTTGACCGCGGATTTTCTTTTCTCAGCGACAGGTTCGCTCTTCGCTTGCATTGATTTCACGAGAGCAGCAGACGATGCTCCCTCCAGCGACAGTCCATAGCCAACTTCTCGAACGATGCGCTCCTTCAGGGGTTGAATGAAGTGCACGCGCGTGTTGCGGCGTGTCACTTCCGGAGCCTTCAGGTACAGCTCGGCCAATTCCCGCGCCCGACTGAGCGCCTTACCGTTCGGCACAACTTCGGCAACCACGCCCCATTCTTGCGCGGTACGCGCCGCCAGCGGCTGTGGGTTCAGCAGGAAGGCCTCCGCTCGTCCTGCTCCAGCGCGATAACTCCACGTGGTAAAGATTCCGTCACCCGGCGCAACGCCCGCAGCGAAGTGCGCCACGTCCTGGAAGGTTGCGCCCTCCGCCGCCACAATTACGCTGGCAAGTAGCGCGTAGTCGGAGTGCACATGGGCGCGCCCTTCGATCGCCGCGATGACCGGCACGCGTATGTTGGCTATATTTTCCAAAACCTGAACGCCTTCATCATGAACTTGGCTCCACACGCCGGGATCGGCGACTTCGCCAAAAGATGACCAAGCGACGTCGGTAATGAACTCCCCGCCTGCGCCCGTCAGAATTACGATCTTGTTGGCTCGATCTTGCCCTATCCGGTAGAAGGCATCGACAAATTCCGTGTGAGATTGCGCGGTCATAATGAACGGCCCACCGTTGCTGTGGAATTCAGCAACCAGCACACCTCTGCTATCTCGTGTCAGCTTTAGGTTGTGATAAGCAGTAAGGTAGTCACTTTGAAGTTGCATCGGATTCTCCTCTCCGTTTTGTACGCTGCTGAAGGCCTTCGGCTCCACGGCCGCTGTGTCTTTTAAAAATCTCCGCGCCAGGCGCTGTAGCGAAAACGCCACAGCTTCTCCCAAATTCGAAAGAGCGAAGCGGTACCGGCTTGTCCAGTTTTGTACTGTGGATACCGCGATCTAACTCTTGTGCCCGTGGCTTGGATGTCCCAGGCGGCGCCGGTGATGCAATTTTTTCTTGGCCGCAGGCTGTACGACATTCACAATTCCGAGTGCCATCAGGTGTTCTGCTCCTCGCGCGGCGTTTCCTTCGTGCCGGTATATGATCCATTTGCTTTATATCATTGAGGAGATACCAGGCACCAAATGGATACCTGGTTACTGGAGCCGAGATGAGTGCCAAATTAATTGCCAGCATGTGCCCGATAGAACAGCTGCTTGTATTGATCGGCGGCCGTTGGAAGCCCGTGATCCTCTGGTGGCTTTTCGAGTCCAAGAAGCCGCTTCGCTTCAAGACCCTTCGCCACCACATGCCACGCATCTCGCAGAAGGTTTTGACGCAACAGTTGCGTGAACTCGAGCGGGATGGGCTTGTGAACCGGCAGATGTTTACGGAAATGCCCGTCCGGGTCGAGTATTCTTTAACGCCCTTTGGAAGAAAATTGCGCCCGGTGCTGCGGGTGCTCGATTCATGGTCACGCAAACATGTAGTTGGAAGAAAAAGCCTCATATCGAGTATCTCACTGTAGGTTCAGCGGCTTTCCGCCCGCCAACTCCCTGAGGGAGTGGATCGTGCGAAGAGATTCGCGCATTCAGGCACACCCGTTTCCAGGCCTCCGCAGCGCTTCAGAGGTAAACTTCCGGACCGCCCTCGTTCCTTTGCTTTCGTAATGGTTCTGTCGGCCACTCGGAAGTTGGGCAGAAACGGGGTTATGGTAAGCGAGAGGATATTCTGGTCAGCAACTTGGAAAAAAACGTGACGCGGTAATCTGAATTTCGTTTAGCAGTTGAAAAAACTCGCGTTCCAGATACGTTCCAGTTAGGCGCAATTTTGTGGTATTGTGCGTTTTTAGCGGGTCGATAAATCAATAACTTACGTGTTTTCAATACGCGCGAATGTTCCGACTCCCCCCGCCTCCATAGTTTACCTATATTTTATAGTTATTATTAGTTATCATAAACTGTTGGTAACCGCATGTGCCGTCGCTACGACTTCTTCATTCAGCCGATGCAATCCACCATACAGGACCCCGAAGCGCTTCCGGATTATGGAAGGTTTGCCCGTCAACCGCTCGGGACCAGCGATAAACCGTGCCGACTTAGGCGGGACGCTGAACGGATTGCTACGGCATCTGGAAAGATCCGGTATGGAGGATCTTCGCGATCCAATCGGAATGAGGCAAACCACAAGAGGAAAGAGCCTTCAGTTCCTTCTCTACATCATACTCCACGCGTCGAATCGTTGGACTTGCCCCATCCAACAATAGGTAGGAGGCACGGCGATCGCCATCATACGAAAGACTAACGCTCCCGGTGTTGACGACAAGCCTTTCTCGAACCTGTGGGCTTGGAACGTTCCGAATGTAGGGGCGATGAATATGCGCGTAGACGGCGATCGGCTGATTCAGCGGCCGGTAAACCGATTCCAGTTCAGCATCGGTCGCTTCTGGTGGCGGAGCGCGCCAAGGACTTTCGGGACTGCCGTGCAAGAGCGCCATCGGATCTTGAATCTGAATTCGCGCCAGCCCGCGCAGCCACGCGACCCTCTCTTCTCCTAACATGGCACGGGTCGCCGCCGCCATCTGACGGATCGCCGTCCAAAGCGAGGGTGGCGCCGACGATTGGCCCGCAAACTCCTCGAGCGATTCGGGCCGGAAAAGCATTTCATCTGTGTTGCCCACCACACCTTTCCAGCCGAGGTCGCGAACGCGATCGACAATCTCCACGGGGCTCGCACCAGCGTCGGCGAGATCACCGCCGTGGAGAATCAAATCGGGAGAAGTTTGTTGCAGATCCGCCAGAACAGCTTCAAATGCCGTTCGATTCCCATGGATGTCGGATAAGACTGCGATACGCATCACGGAATTTTAGGGCGTGTGGCCCGCAAAGAAAACTGTCTTTGTTCCCGTCGGCAATCCGGAATTACATCCGTCTGTTGCTAGGATAAGAAATCCACTCAGTTCTGTTGCTGCTTGCTGGAACATGCCCGAGAATATCGACATGGAATCAGGCAACAACGAAGCGATGATCCTTGTCACGGGCGCCACCGGACACATCGGACGCGAGGTATGTCGCCTCCTGACAGAGGCACGCCGGCAAATCTTGGCAGTTGATCTGAGTCAAGATAAAACACCGGATGTCCGAGCATGCGATCTTCGCTTGAAGAGTCAAGTATCGGCACTGTTTCAAGACCACTCGGTTCGAGCAGTGATCCACCTCGCTGGCATTCTGCCGAGCGCGTTCCAGAGCGATCCTTTGACAGGAGCGGATGTTAACCTCGGTGGCTCGTTGGAACTAATGCGTCAGTCGCTGGCCGCGGGCGTCCAGCGCTTTATATTTGCGAGCTCGATGAGCGTTTATGGCTCGCCTCGCGCGCAGCGACCAGTGACTGAAGACGATGCGGCGGCACCCGATGAGCCGTACGGTGCCTCGAAGAGGGCTGTTGAATTGATTGGGGAGAGCCTCTCGGAACAGGGGGCATTTGAGTTTGTCGCTCTGCGAATTGCCAGGGTTGTCGGGCCTGGTATTAAGAAGACATCTTCTCCGTGGCGCTCCCAGATCTTTGAAGGAGTTCCGCAGTCGGAATCGATCCGCATTCCATTCTCACCCGACGCGATGCTTTCGCTTGTACACGTCGAGGATGTTGCACGCATGCTGTTCACTTTGGTTAAGGCGACGGAAGTGAATAGTTTTGTTTACAATACGCCGGCGGAAATTTGTGAAGTGAAAGAGCTAAAGAGATTAGTTGAGAAGCTTCGTGGAATTCACGTAGAGCTCGGGCCAGAAGGCGCTTGGGGCGGACCGATGTGCGACGGCAGCCGCTTCGCGCGAGAATTTAAATTTCATCTTCGAGAGCTCCGTGACCATCTTTCAGGCAGCGTTAGAACTGATCGAGGTTCGCACGCATAGAGCCCGTTTCCATCGTCTGAACGTATTGTTTCACCAGCACGCTCACATCGGCTGGTGCTGGCGAATCGGCAAGCAGGAAGGGTATGGCGAAGCTGTCGGACGGGCAGCTCGAGCCTCTATTTCGACGGTTGAACCTGGCACACACGCGTCGTATCTACCAAGACGTGGCGGATCGAGCCGAGAAAGAAAACTGGAGCTATCGCGATTTTCTGGCTCTTCTGCTGGCTGAAGAAGTGGCCCATCGCAAGCAAACGCGCTTGCAACGTTTTACCTGCAAGGCCCACTTCCCCTTCTTCAAGACCATTGATGAGTTCGACTTTAGCCTGCAGACGACACTGCGTCAGTCTCTACTCGGTTCCTACCTGGGGCCGGATTTCGTCACCGAAGGGCGCTCGCTGATTCTTTATGGCAAGACCGGCCGCGGGAAAACCCATCTGGCCGTAGCCATTGGCTATCGCGCCATCCAGAATGGCTTCGAGACGTTGTGCACGACTGCCGCAGAACTCGTGGAGGAGCTTTCGAATGCCAGCAAGAAGGGACACTTGCAGGAATCCTTGCTAACCTTTACGCGTCCTCACGTATTGGTAGTCGATGAGGTCGGGTATTTAACCTACGGTCCAGATGCCGCCAATGTTTTGTTTCATGTGGTCAACAATCGCCACCTGAGAAGACGGCCTATGATCTTCACCACGAATAAGCCGCTCAGCGAGTGGGGGAAGGTGTTGCACGACGAGGACTTGGCAGCCGCCATCCTGGATCGCGTTCTGGAACGCGGACGCTTTATCCACCTCGATGGACCTTCGGGGCGGACGCGTCATCTGAACTTGGAAGAGGCCTTGCCTGCAGGTTCGGAACGGCTCAGAATTTCCGGAATCAACGGCTCAGAATTTTCGGAACCCACACTTCTCAAAGCCACTCTAAAGTTGATTCAGGAACTTAAGAAAAGGACACGGGCTAGGATTATCCTTGCAACGACAGACGATCTCAAAGAGGGACGCATAAAGTGGATTGAAGGTAGCTACTGGCCGTCTTAACTGACGA
>WNFE01008806.1_pt1 | contig 12057 bp, 12 predicted proteins | sample 5400451 | NCBI WGS metagenome assembly WNFE01 (sample SAMN13153344, study PRJNA577476) | soil metagenome | isolation source: 200 cm saprolite under Douglas fir tree site 2 hole 2 | place: USA:California | collected 2015-04-18
CTGGGATTGGTGACCGATGGTGATGGAGTGTTGTGGTTACGTATGCAGGCTGCAGGAGTCCTGCGTTATAGCCACGGCAAGTTTGAAACTGTGGCATCAGCGCCCGGCGCGAGTTTGTCTCTTGTCACAGCCATGTCGAAGGAAAACGCTGGCGGAGTGCTACTTTCGGATCTCTTGAGCGGCACCGTCCGCCTGCGAGCAGGGAACCTTGAAACGCTTGCGCAGACGAATGTCTTGCCCGGTGCAGCTGTGACCATGTCAATGGCGGAAATGCCAGACGGCAAGATTTGGTTGGGCACGCTGGGAGCTGGTCTTTTCTATCTAGTAAACGGAAAGGCCACTAGCGTCACTCCAAGACTCCCAGAGAAAAAAATAAACTGTGTGCTGCCTGTTGGTGACAAGGAATTATGGGTCGGAACCGACCACGGATTATTTCACTGGAATGGCGGAGTATTCAGCCGCGTTGTATTGCCGGCCTCGGTCGGCAAGCCGCAAGTGCTGACGATTTTGCGAGACCGTGATTCAAACATCTGGATTGGGAGCACGGCGGGGCTCTTGCGCATCAACGCCGGTGGCATTTCGTTCTCGGACGAACAGGGTTTCCGAGGGAATGGCGCTGTGGACGCCCTATTCGAAGACCGTGAAGGTAATCTCTGGATCGGAGGGGCGGGAGGGCTGGAACGTGTCCGGGACAGCGCATTCGTTACATACTCCACGGGTTACGATTTATCGTCGCAAACCAACGGGCCCGTTTACGTTGATTCGGAAAATCGCACCTGGTTTGCTCCCGCAGAGGGTGGGCTGTACCTGCTTAACGACGGTCGGGTTCAGGCTGTTGAGCCGGCGCTACTGGCCAAAGATGTCATCTACTCAATCAGCGGACGCAACCATGAGATATGGATCGGGCGACAACACGGTGGCTTGACGCGTCTCGACTACAACAACGGTATAGTTACAGCGCACACCTACAGCAGAACGAATGGGTTAGCGCAAAACAGCGTGTACACCGTTCACCAAGGTCACGATGGTGCGGTTTGGGCCGGGACCCTCAGCGGTGGTGCCAGCAAGCTCAAAGGCGGGCAAATCGTCAGCTACACGACCCAAAACGGTCTGGCTTCCAATACGGTTGATTCAATTATCGAGACGCGCAACGGCGCGGTGTGGTTCGCTACTCCGAATGGCTTGAGCGCGTTGTCAAATGGGCATTGGACTACCTATGCGGCACGAGACGGCTTGCCTTCAGATGATATGAATTGCCTGTTTGAAGACTCTTCTGGTGTGCTCTGGATCGGAACGTCGAATGGCGTAGCGCTCTTCAGCTCCGGTCGCGTACAGGTTCCTCGGGACGTGCCCGGCGTGTTGCGCAGTCAAATATATGGGATCGCAGAGGATCAGAAAGGATGGCTGTGGATCGCCACTTCGACTCACGTGCTGCGGGTTCAACGTGACAAACTTGCAAGCGGGACCGTGACCATGGCCGATGTTCGCGAGTATGGCCTTGAGGATGGCCTGCAAAGCACTGAGGTGGCCAAGAGAAGCAACTCGGTAGTTGCAGACTCTTCAGGCAAGATCTGGTTTTCAATGACTCGCGGTCTCTCCGTTGTTGATCCGTCTCACATCACAGACAACTCCCCACCAGCGATTCCCCACGTAGAGGCTATTTCAGCCGACAACAACGCCGTAAGTCTCGGTAACTCGGTTCGGATTCCTTCCTCTCACAAACGAATTACATTTGACTACACGGGTTTGAGCCTGGCTGTGCCTGAACGCGTTCGTTTTAGGTACATGCTCGATAGCTTTGATCGCACGTGGAGCGAGCCGGTGGCAACACGAGAAGCTGTCTATACGAATCTTGGTCCAGGTTCCTACCGGTTTCGGTTAATCGCCAGCAACGGTGACGGCGAATGGAATGGCCCAGAGGCTGTGGTTGCTGTTACCGTGGCGCCCGCGTTCTGGCAGACATGGTGGTTCCGGTCTGCGTGCATATTGGTCGTTGGGTCAGGAATTCTCCTTCTGTACCGGTTCCGACTGCGCCGGTTAACACACCAAATGAATGTGCGATTTGAGGAGCGGCTTGCCGAGCGGACGCGGATTGCGCAAGAGCTGCATGACACGCTCTTGCAAGGTTTCTTGAGTGCCTCCATGCAACTGCACGTCGCCGATGATCGCCTGCCAGAGAACTCGCCGGTGAAGCCAATGGTTTCCCGCGTTCTTACGTTGATGAAGGACGTTATTGAAGATGGCCGAAATACGCTTCGAGGCCTTCGTTCGCGAAGCTACGAATTGCGTGATCTTGCTCAAGCATTTTCGCGAATTCCGGAGGAGTTGAGCCTTCAGCAGCAAATCGACTACCGGGTGATTGTAGAGGGCCAGCCGCGACCGCTACACCCGGTCATCCGCGATGATGTCTATCGGATCGGGCGCGAAGCTTTGGTAAACTCGTTTCGCCATGCACAAGCCAGCTCTATTGAAGTGGAGATCGAGTATAGCGTGAAGCAGTTGCGAGTACTTGTTCGCGACAACGGCTTCGGTATTGATCCACAAGTATTGCGCTCAGGACGCGAAGGGCATTGGGGGCTCTCGGGCATGCGCGAGCGGGCGGAAAGAATCGGTGGTCAGCTGACGGTCTGGACGCGTCCGGCAGGCGGCACCGAGATTGAGCTATCGGTTCCCGCTGCGCTGGCTTTCGAATCTAAATCGAACCATGGCGCGTCTAAATGGTTTGTGAAACTATATGCAGGAAAGACCAAGGGTCGCTCCGATCTCAACAAGCGAGCTGGATAAATGAACGAGTCCGCCCATATCCGAATTCTCTGCGTGGACGACCATCCCCTGGTCCACGAGGGAATTGCGACCGTCATTCGAAACCAGCCCGATATGATGTTAATTGCTGAAGCATTCAATGGGCATGACGCGGTTCAGAAATTTCGCGAACACCAGCCTGACGTCATCCTTCTGGATCTACGGCTTCCCGACATGAGCGGCATTGACACAATGATTACTATCCGGAACGAGTTCCCGGAAGCGCGGGCTATCATCTTGACCACGTTCGAGGGCGACGTCGAAATTCAACGGGCGCTCGAGGCGGGAGCTCGTGCCTACGTGCTTAAGAGCATGCCTCCGAAAGAACTAGTCGAGGTGATTCGCAAAGTCCATGCCGGGAAAAAACCGATTCCCCCGCAAATAGCAGCCCAGTTGGCAGAGCACTACGGAGATGAATCGCTCACCGCACGAGAAATAGACGTGCTACGGCAGATCGCCGGCGGCAACCGTAACCGTGACATTGCCGAAAAGCTGTTCATCTCCGAAGAGACCGTTAAGGTCCACATCAAACACGTAATGGAGAAGTTGGGCGCCAGCGATCGGACTCAGGCGGTCGCAATCGGTGTGCGCCGGGGCATTATCCAGCTCTGACCGTACTTTGTCGCGCCCCCGCCACTACCCGATAGTGGTATCAAAAGATCCCGAATCATCGGGATTCGCATATTGGTCGGGCCCCCTACTGCCCCTTCCGGCCTCTAGCCCTTAACACTATCTAGTTATTCCGCCGTGCACCGAGTGGGGTACGTGAAAACCATTCTATTTCGTGATGCAGCGGTGACTCCTCTGCGGCATAGTCGAGGGGTGTTCGAAGTGAAGCCGAGTTTCGATTCACGTGAGCCTGAACGGGAAATGTCGAACGCTTCCCCGGATAAGCGTGAGTTTAGCGATACGAGTACCTGGGAACAAATAATCCGCGTTCTCGAAGAAACGAGTGCGGAGCAGTAGTCCAGATTTACGCGCCCAATTATTGGTTTTGGCAATTTTCGCCACACTCACCTCTTTGCAACTGTTCGGTTTCACCCCTAGCGAGTGCGTACGGCGTGATTCGAATACCCGTTGTTCGGCAGACGTCCCTGGAGCAGTCAAAAAGGAGAAAATTCCATGCCCACGATCACCACAAAAGACGGCACACGGATTTACTACAAGGACTGGGGAAAAGGCCAGCCCATAGTGTTCAGTCACGGGTGGCCGCTCACCGCGGACGACTGGGACGGACAGATGTTGTACTTCGGCCAGCAGGGCTATCGGGTGATCGCCCATGACCGCCGAGGCCACGGTCGCTCAGAACAGACTTGGGACGGCAACGAGATGAACACCTACGCAGACGATCTCGCTGCCCTCACAGAGAAACTTGATCTGAAGAATGCTATTCACGTGGGCCACTCGACCGGCGGTGGAGAAGTCGCCCGTTACATCGGCCGGCATGGCTCAAAGCGAGTTGCCATGGCCGTTCTCATTAGCGCCGTACCACCATTGATGGTGAAGACCGACAAGAATCCTGTTTTACAAGGACATCACCCTTCCGTTCTACGGCTACAACCGGCCGGGCGCCAAGATTTCCGAAGGGATTCGGGAGAAGTGGTGGCTCCAGGGCATGATGGGAGGAGTAAAGGCCGGCTATGACTGCATCAAGGCTTTCTCCGAGACGGATTTTACGGAAGATTTGAAGATGTTCGACGTGCCCACTCTCATCCTTCACGGCGACGATGATCAGATCGTACCGATCGGCGCAGCCGCGTTACAGTCCGCGAAGCTTGTGAAGGGTGCAACCCTGAAGGTGTATCCAGGTTTTCCGCACGGGATGCCCACAACCAATGCGGACCAGATCAATGCCGACTTGCTGGCGTTCATCGGGAAGGGCCAACAGAAGGCTGCTTAGTGTCATCCGGCCTGTGCGCTTTCGCGGAGGCCGGGTTGCACCAGCCAAGTTTCCCGACGGGGCACGAGGTCATGTTCGAAAATGAAGCCAGCAGGACGCGAGGAAGCTTAAACCCCGGATTTCCACGGGATTTATAGGTGAGGTTGCTTTGGAACTCAAATTCAAAAGAAGAGGTCAAGCCAATGCCAGACAAACGGAAAATTCAGAACATAGTGTTGGTTCACGGCGGTTTCGTGGACGGCTCGGGATGGCAGGGTGTTTACAACGCACTTACAAAGAAAGGCTACACCGTCACGGTGGTGCAGAACCCAACCATCACGCTGGCCGACGACGTAGCCGTGACCAAGCGGAGGATTGCCGCGCAGGACGGCCCAGTCATCCTGGAAGGCCATTCGTATGGCGGCGCCGTCATCACGGAGGCTGGGAGCGATCCCAAGGTGGCGGGGCTTGTCTATATCGCAGCATTTGCCCCTGACCGCGGCGAGTCGGTGGAATCGCTGATCCAAAATCCTCCACCGGGCGCGCCAGTGCCCCCAATTTTGCCGCCTCAGGACGGTTTCCTTTTCTTGGACCGGGCGAAATTCCCTGCTTCATTCGCCGCCGATGTGGATCCTGGTTTGGCTGCTTTCATGGCCGATTCTCAGGTTCCGTGGGGCGTGCAGGCTCTCAGCGGGACTATTAGCGAGCCCGGATGGAAATCCAAGCCGAGTTGGTACTTGGTTTCTACCGAGGACCGGATGATTCCACCCGACGCTCAGCGTGCGATGTCGAAACGCTCCGGCTCAAAAGTTATCGAAGTGAAGGGGAGTCATGCTGTTTACGTCTCGCAGCCAGCCGCGGTTGCCTCTCTCATCGAACAGGCAGCCAATGCTTCGGCTTCGACAGGGAAAGCTGCTGCATAGATCGCACCGGAGATGTTCTCGGATGGATCGACGCGCGCATTCCCGCGCGCGCCGGGACGCCGGACGTTTCGGCGGCCTGGCAGCCAGCATCGACTGGTGTTCAGGGCGAGCCCGTTGGGCTCGCCCACTTAGATTTGTGTGGAGAAAGTGTCTTGAACCTCTTGCGGTTTTGAACCGAATCTCGACGGAGCAGCAATCGCGCAGGCGATTGGCCCTTTAAAGAAGCCGGCGGCGGGCGGATCGTCTTCCTCGGCATCATCGCGAAGATTCCTGATCGTTACCGATATCAAGGACTCGTCGCAGGTAGTGCTGCGGCAAGCGTCTTCGAGCCAGCCGTAGGTTCGAACCGAGGATGGCTTGAGAGGCAGCCATCATCACTGGAACTCAAAGGAGAAATCAAAATGCCTGAAACCAAATCCGCCGCCAACGAAAACGAAATTTCCCGCGACCGCCTCGCCGAACTGTTAAACGAAGACCTGGCCCGCGAATATCAAGCAATCATCGGCTACGTAGTCTATTCCCAGGTGCTCAGCGGCGCGCAATACATGGACATCGCCGCCCAGCTCGAAATCCACGCCAAGCAGGAACTCGAACATGCCCTGACTATCTCGCGGCAGATCGACTATCTCGGCAAAATGCCGGCGGTCACGCCCAAGCCGGTGCGCACATCGAAAGACGCGAAAGAGATGCTCCGCTTCGATCTCGAAAATGAAAACGACACTATTCGCAATTACCGCGACCGGATCCGGCAATGCGAAGCGCTTGGAGAATTTGCCATGGCGGAACAGATCCGCCAGATCCTCGTGCAGGAGCAAGATCATCAAATCGATTTAGCCACCGCCCTCGGCGAAGAGGTCCCAGACCTTAACAGTGGTCCCCGAGCGCGCGGCCTGCGCAAGGGTCGCTAACGCTGACGGCGCAGAAGAAGGCCCACTACGCCCGGCTGGGGCGTCATCCATAGGAGGATGATGTGGATCTGCGAGCACCTAGGGCTGGAGTTTCCGGTCGGGGTGCCTGGGCTGGCTGAATACGTAGCGGCATTTGGATTGTGAAATCAGGTTTTCGAGAGCCGACTTCGATTCCTCATTGATTTTCAGCACGGGTTTGCGGGCCCGCTCTTGATCCCACGTTTGATGATGAGGTCGTCCCAGTTGCCGTCCTTGTCGGGATCTTTGCGGATCTGTACCTTCGGCCAATTTTGTACAGGTGCGTGAGCCCGGCTGAAACTTAGCAACAGGTGTTTGAGAGTTCGAGTCCCTCCGCTGGCACCATTAACGCTGGGCCGTTGCGACCGCCATATAGGACCGACAAAGAAGCACCAGTTGCTCGCGCAGCTTACGAACCGTTGTTGGAGCCGGACGCGCCTCCAGCATGGAGCGCATTACGCCCGACATCGCTGCAAGCATCATGTCGATGGCAAGTCTGTCTGGTGGCGACTCCGTATCCGGCGCGGTTTGAAGCATCGCCTCTACGGCCTTCCGCATCCGCTGGCCAGCCCGTTTTACCAAGACGGGACCACCCACGTCCGCCGCGACTTGATAGAGAGCTACGGAAATATCCGCGCGATCCATCTTGACATCCACAAACTCTTCGACCACGTGCCTGATCATTTCAGCGAGCGGCTTGTGGCACGACTCCTCGCACGCAGCCTCTACCGCCGTCGCAACCCTATCGAGATGTTCCTCCATCACGGCATACAGCAACGATTGCTTGTTGGGATAGTACTGATACAGCGTTCCTACCGAAACCCCGGCACGGTCCGCCACCCGCGTGGTGGTTAGTTGGTCCGCTCCGTGGCTCAGCAAAACCTGAATAGTCGCCTCACAAATCGCCTCGACCGTGACCTCCGCCCTCGCTTGAACAGGCGTCTTTCTTGGCTCAAACGCAGTTAACGTGGCTGCCGGCATAATGCGAACTCCAAACCTGAAGAATCCTTCATCTAAGCATTGTAGCAACAGAAGAGTGCGAACGATAACCAAGGAAGGAGAAACGAAATGATTGCACAGACTGATCTCGCCGGGAGCTTCCCCCTGCCCGGCACCTCGATAACAGTGAATCGCATGGGCTACGGTGCAATGCAACTTGCCGGCCCGGGCGTCTGGGGACCGCCACGCGACGTTGACGCCGCCATCGCTGTTCTGCACGAGGCAATAGAGTCCGGCGTGAACCACATTGATACCAGCGACTACTACGGCCCGCATGTGACCAATCGAATTATTAAACAGGCGCTCCATCCTTATCCGGACGGTCTCGTGATCGTCACGAAACTGGGTGCTCGACGCGGAGCGGACAAGTCCTGGATTCCGGCTCTTTCCCGCCAGGAACTGATGGACGGCGTTCATGACAATCTCAGAAATCTCGGCCTCGACGCTCTCGATGTCGTCAATCTGCGTGTCGGCGGATTCACGGAACCGTCGGGGGTCTCGATTGAGGAACCGCTGAACGTGCTCATCGAACTCAAGCGTCAGGGGCTCATCCGCCACATCGGTCTGAGCAACGTTACTCCGAAACAGTTCGTTGAGGGCCAGAGCATTACCGAGATAGTTTGCGTCCAGAATTTCTATAACGTGGCCCAGAGGACGGACGACGCCTTCATTGATGACCTCGCGGTGCAGGGCATAGCTTATGTTCCGTTCTTCCCATTGGGAGGCTTTACCCCGTTGCAGTCGTCGATACTCAATACAGCCGCAGCCTCACGTCAGGCGACGCCCATGCAGCTTGCGCTTGCCTGGCTTCTCCAGCGTTCGCCCAACATCCTGCTGATTCCGGGAACGTCTTCCCCGGAACATCTTCGCGAGAATCTTCGGGCTTCGACACTCCAGATTCCCTCTGAAGTGGTTGCCAACCTTGACTCAATCGGTAAACAGGAAAAGGAGTTTTGATATGCGTGTATTCGTCTCAGGTGCCACAGGCTTTATAGGTTCCGCCATCGTGCGAGAGCTGATCGAGGCCGATCATCGGGTGCTCGGTCTCGCTCGCTCTGACAGAGCAGCCGGATCGCTCACGGCCGCGGGTGCGGAAGTACAGCGCGGTTCGCTCGAAGATGTAGAGAGCCTGCGCAGCGGAGCGGCCGATGCCGATGCCGTGATCCACACTGCCTTCATCCATGACTTCTCAAACTATGCGCCTGCCGCCGAGGCGGATAGGCGCGCCATCGAGACGGTCGGCGCCGCTCTTGCTGGCTCTGACCGGCTCTTAATCGTCACTTCCGGTACGTTGGTCGCTCGACGCCAAGGCCCCCTTGCAACGGAAGGTGATGCGCCGAATCCCGCCTTTCCTCGTAAGTCGGAGGATGCAGCTCTTGCTATGGCAGAGCGTGGCGCCCGCGTGTCCATCGTGCGGCTTCCTCCATCTGTGCACGGCGAAGGCGATCACGGCTTCGTTCCGGCTCTCATCAACATCGCGCGTGAAACGGGGGCTTCGGCATATATCGGCGGCGGGCTTAACCGATGGCCCGCAGTGCACCGGCTCGATGCTGCCCATCTTTACAGGCTTGTGCTTGAGAAGGGTTCCGCCGGAGCCACGTATCACGGCGTTGCCGACGAGGGAGTATCGGTTCGCGACATCGCTGAGATAATCGGCCGGCGCCTGAACCTGCCGGTCTTCTCCAAGTCCAGCGAGGAGGCAGGTAGCCATTTTGGTTGGATCGCGCACTTTCTTGCTATCGACGGCCCGGCTTCTAGCGCGCAAACCCGGAAACAGCTGGGATGGCGCCCGGTTCAGCCTGGGCTAATTTCCGATCTCGATGCGGAGCACTACTTCGCGCTTGAACGGGCAGCGTAGGCAAAAGCTGGCAACGGCGAAAACGCCTTTTGGTGAAGGCGGATACTGCGAAAATGTCAAGAGCTTGGTTGCGCGGGCAGGATTTGCACCCGCGTCTAGAGGTTATGAGCCTCTCGTATTGTCCTACGCTACTACCGCGCCACAAATCGCTTAACGCTGAAAGAAATGGTCCGGGTGGCAGGAGTTGAACCTGCGTGGACATGTGCCCAAGACATGTGGGTGGTCGCTACCCTACACCCGGATGAAGGGAGAGAACCTTTCAGCCCTCTCCCGTTTAGCCCTTCACGCAGACTACCTGGCGCAACGTGTGCACCACGTCCACCAAGTCTCGCTGCGCTTCCATCACCGCATCGATGGACTTGTACGCCATCGGCGTTTCGTCGATGACGTCCGGATCCTTACGGCACTCGACACCCCCCGTCGCCTTGGCATGATCGTCCAAGGTGAAGCGGCGCTTCGCTTCGGTACGCGACATAGCTCGTCCGGCTCCATGGCTACAACTCATGAAGCTTTCCGGATTGCCCTTGCCGCGCACGATGTACGAACGCGCGCCCATACTGCCGGGAATGATTCCCATGTCTCCTTCACGCGCACGCACCGCGCCCTTGCGGGTGATGAGCACGTTCTCGCCGTAGTGGTGCTCCCAGGTCACATAGTTGTGATGGCAGCTTACGACTTCCACATTGGCTTCGAACGCGGGGACCTCTCCCGAGCCCTGCACCGCCGCGACCAGATTGCGCATCATAAGCTCGCGGTTGGCCAGCGCGTAGTCCTGCGCCCAGTGCACCGCGCGGACGTAGTCCTCGAAGTGCTCCGTGCCCTGCGGCAGGTACGCGAGGTCCTTGTCCGGCAGGTTGATCATCCACTGGCGCATATCATTACTTTGCCAACTCGATGAAGAACGTGCCGAAGCGATTGCCTACGCCGCGCGATCCCGCGTGCAGCAGAAACCAGACGTTCTCGTTTTCATCGAGGCAAACCTCGATGAAATGATTCCCGGTGCCAAGCGTTCCCAGGTGATTGACGCGCTGCACATGGTTCAGCTTGGGATACTTCTCAACGATCGCCTTGTAGTTCGGCTCCATCTTCGCCCACACTTCCGCGTGATGCGCCGGAGCGTCCGACCACGCGCCGCGGTCGTTCTTGCCACCGTTGTCGGTACGCCCGTGCGGCACCGCCTTCTCAATCGCCGTGCGGATGCCGTGCAGATTGTCGGGCAGATGGTTCGCGTGCAGGGAAGTCTTCACAGCCATCATGCCGCAGCCAATATCGACGCCAACAGCCGCCGGAATGATCGCGCCACGCGTCGGAATCACGCTGCCCACAGTCGCGCCGATGCCCCAATGCACGTCCGGCATGGCCGCCACCCACTTGGAGATGAACGGCAACTGGGCGACGTTCAAAACGCGAGCTGCGTCCTCCAGCGGGACACCCTTGGTCCAGGCCTTGATGGGCACGCCATTTTCGGGCTTGATTACGTTGTACGTGTTGTCGGTCATACATCCTCTCTCGCTTCTCGCAATAGGGTGAAGCAGACCTCAGGACCTGCTCCACCCTTCACTCTGCCGGTGTAATGTCGTGCACAAACCCGATCACACCATCACGTAACGGCAGCTCTCGAGCGCGATAATCAGTGCAGTACAGCTCATCCAGCTTCATAGGACGCACCCCGCCTCCAAAAGTGCAGGAGATCGCACGTCGTGCATTCGCCGCGTACTGCACGTGTGCTAAGAAGCAATCCGCGCACAGCTCCGCCGGTTTCGCTTTACGTGCTTTTGCGATGCTCTCTCGGATTGCGTCGAAAGCGACCTTGAATAGCACGACGAAAATAAACCACGGCATTGCGACCTCCTTTTCTCCTAGATCAGTGCTGCAACCTCCTCGCACTCCGCCTCGCTCTGTGACTGCTCCTGTTCGAGACTTAGCAGCAGCCCTTGAAACTCGGCCATCGTTTCCGCGAAATGCGACTCCACAAATTCGCTGGCTTCATCCTGCGAGACTTCCGGAAAGAACCTGCGATACAGTTCGATCTTCTGAACGTGCGCCGCCTTCCCCAGAAACAGTTTGTAATCGATACGCCCCGGCCTCAGCAGCGCTGGATCGAGCGCTTCGATCTTGTTAGTGGTCATCACGAACAGAACGTTCTCCGGTGCGTGAAAACCATCCACCACATTCAGCAGGCCGGACAGCGTGACCCCCAAACGGTCCGCTGGATCTGCCTTCCCGTTACCGAGAGGCTGAATGGCCTTGTCTGCCCACTCGCCCGTTTCAGGCCTGCGATTGCCTGCCTTCATGCAATCGATGTCCTCGAACAGGACGACTGAGTTAGCCGGAACACTACTGATCGCAACCTTCAGCGTCCGATCGTTGAGTTCGGTCAGGTTCACTGCGTAAATGGACATGCCGAACTTCGCTCCCAGGGCTGACACCAGCGACGTCTTCCCTGTACCGGGTGGCCCATACAGCAGATAGCCCCGGTGATAAGGAACACCAAGCCTGCGGTAGCGCTCGCGGCACGATCGAAACGTCTGAATGTCTTCAATCAGATGTTCCTTTTCACCCGGCCTGAGAATGACAGAATCAATCATCCTCGGCGTGTACGCGTGCACGTACCTCCAACCATCGTCGAAGTGGTAGAGGTACGATGCCAGCGTAATCTTCCGTTTGTGG
>WNFE01003260.1_pt1 | contig 12049 bp, 10 predicted proteins | sample 5400451 | NCBI WGS metagenome assembly WNFE01 (sample SAMN13153344, study PRJNA577476) | soil metagenome | isolation source: 200 cm saprolite under Douglas fir tree site 2 hole 2 | place: USA:California | collected 2015-04-18
CGCCCCGTCGTCATCATCGAGGTGCAGCACGGTCCATATCTCGGCGAGGACGACATCGAGCGCCGCGACGACGACTACGGCCGCGCGGGTGGCGGATAAAGGCCCAGCTGCTTCGTTGGCGCGGGCGGCGGCACCCGCTCAACGTACGGACAGTACGCCTCGGGGTGCCGCCGCCCGCGCCGCCTCGCATCTGGACCTTTCTCCACCGCCTGCTCCGGTTGCCGCCTGTCGGCTATCGGAAATAGCGGGAGATTCGTAGGTAGAGGGCCGCCAGGCCCAGGTATTCGTGCAGGACCGCCTCCGCCTCCCGGCGCTTGCGCCACCAGCCGTCGGCCTCGATGCTGTCCTCGGGGGCCAGGGCCACGAGCCCTTCGATCCCCGGGGGAGCCTGACGTCCCCAGACGAGCTTGACCCGCCGGGAGTGCTGGGGCGAGGTGACGAGGATGACACGCCGCCAGCCCCGCTCCTGCGCGACCAGGCCCACGCGCCGAAGCTCCGTCTCGGTGATCTCGACGGGCTCGCGCACGAGGACGAGGGCGGCGGGCGGCACGCCGTGGCGCTCGAGCACGAGCCGCGACTCGCCCTGGAAATCGTGCTCGCGGATCCCCATGCGGATGAGCTCGTTCACGCGCGGGGGCGTCAACTGGTTGGAGACCACCACGCGAGGCGCCAGGCCTTGCCGGTAGAGCGCGGCCGCCGCGGCCTCGCGAGCGGGAATGCCTCCGGCGAGGACCACGATGGCGTCGGCCGGCTTGAGGGCGTCCTCCACCACGAGGGCCGTAGCGAGCCAGCGGAAGGCGGGAGCATGGCCGAAGGCGATGGCGAGAGCGAGGACGACCAGGATGGCGCCCCAGCGGAGCGCGCGTCGCCCGCGCGGCGTCATCGCTCCAGCTCGACCAGGTACTCCTTTATGCGGCGGGCATCGGGCGCGTCGGGCTTGAGCCCGAGGTACGTGCGGAAGGCGGCCATGGCCTTCTCGGGGTCCTTGCTCTGGTAGTAGAGCAGGCCCAGCTGGCGGAAAGGATCGGGGAAGGTCGCGTCAAGCTGGGCGGCGCGCTCGTAAGCCTCGCGCGCCTGGCCGAGCAGGAGCGGCTTGTCCGCGGGATTCTTGGCGCGCTGAGCCTGCAGGCGGTAGAGATCGCCGAAATAGAGGTGCGTGGTCGGGTCCCTGGGGGCCAGCGGCAGCACCCGATCGAGCTGCGCCTTGGCGAGCCCGAAGCGCCCGGCCCGGATGTCGAGGGCCGCGTTCTCGCGCACCACCGTGCGGGTGCGGAGCGCGAAGTCCTGGGCATTCGCGGTGAGGACGCTCGCATCCGGGGGAGGGGGGTGAGTCTTGAGGAGCTCGCGCGTGTTGGCGATCCGCTCGTCGAGCTGCGGGTGATTGCCGAAGAAGAAGTTCTCGAGGCGGCTCCCGTCGCCGTGGTCCTCCTTGAGGAGCTCGAAGACCCGCGGCGCCTCGCGCGGGTCGTAACCCGCCGCCACCATGCGCTCCAGGCCCTCGCGATCGGCCTCGCGCTCCAGGTCACGCCCGAACCCGTTGACGGCGGCGATGTAGGCGAGCTGGAGCCCCAGCCCCAGGAAGATGTTGGAGGTGGTCCTCAGGACTTCCGCCGAGACGTAGTTGCCCTGGCGCTGCTCCTGACCTGCGGCCACAGCCACGCCGAGGGCCGCCGCGATCCCCGCCATGGTGAAGAAGATCTGCTTGTTTCGCGCGTCTCGGTTGAACTTGAGGGCGTGGCGGTTCGTCACGTGCGTCAGCTCGTGGCCGAGGATCATCGCCAGCTGCGACTCGTTCTGGAGCCGGCTGAGTAGCCCCGTGTGCACGTTCACCTTGCCGTTGGGCATGGCGAAGGCGTTGAGGGTGGGGTCCTTCAGCACGGCGATCCGCACGGCGGGGGCGCCCGCCTGCTTCGCCTCCTCGGGCACCAGTCTGGCCGCCACGCTGGAAAGATACTCCTCGAGCAGCGGGTCGTCCCAGCTCTTGCCCAGCTTGGCGAGCTTCTCCTCCTCTTTCTCGGCGTCGCTCCAGAGCTGCTTCTCGTCGGCCGCCGGCCGGTACGGCTGGCCCTGATAGCCCATGGGCGGGACGTTGGTGGAGGCGCAGCCCGCGAGCAGAAAAATCACGAGGACCACGGCCAAAAACTTGGTGGGCCGCCCCCAGCGGCTGTACCATGACGCGCAGGAGGTACTAGCCATGCGCCGTATTCTCGTCATCTCGCTCTGTCTTCTGGCCGCGACCGCCTGCGCGTCCACGCCGCCGCGCGTGCAGCGCAGCGAGTTCGAAGACATTCCGGTCCCGAAGGGGCTGACGGTGGACATTAGCCGGTCCACGGTGATCGAATCCCCGGCCGTCAAGGCCGCCCGGATCTTCTACAAGGGCCGCCTCGAGGTGGACAGCCTCGCCGTCGCGCTCCGCACCACGCTCGAGGCGAATGGCTGGCGCCATCTCTCCTCGACGACGGCCTCGGACAAGGGGATCACCCAGGTCTATGACAAGCCCGGGAGCTCGCTGCAGGTGACGGTCTACGAGAGCTGGTACTACACCTGGGTCGAGATGGCCGCGACACGGTTGATCACCCCGGCGGGTACGGCCAGCACGCCGCCCACGGCGACCCCGACCCGGCAGTAGCAGCTCGTCCGGGCGCGCGCAGCCGTAGCCAGGCCCATTCATCCCGCGCAGCAGTGAGGCGCGGTGACGGTCATTTCTTCTTCAGGATCTTCTGGACGACCTGGACGAGCTGCTCGACGCCCTGCGTCTGCTTTCCCGTGAGATGCACGCGTACCACGCGTCGCCCCGCCTCCCGCAAAGCCTGAAGATCTCCAAGGGCCTGCGCGGCCTTGAACGTCGAGAAGCCATAGCCCATCCCCGGAATGGCCATGTCCTCCTTGTCATCACCTGTGATCTGGACGAAGAGCCCGTTCGCCCGCCCGCCCTTGTGGAGCTGCCCGGTCGAGTGCAGGTAGTGCGGCCCGAAGGACACGGTGGTGGCGATCTTGAGCCGATCCCGTAGGAGCGTCCGGAGCTCCTGGAGCCGGCTCCACGTGTCGGCGGTGGGCGCCAGGTAAGCCTGAATGGCGAGGTAGTCTCCGGGCTGGGCCTGCGCGAAATGGGCGCTCAGTCCCGGGCCGAAGCCCGCCACCTTCTTCCCCAGGTTGGCCATGAGCAGGAGGCCGTTCTCCTCCGCGTCCGCCGGCCACTCGGGAAGCTTCTTGCTCTTCTTCCAGGCGGCGAGAAGAGCAGCGGTGTTCTCCTTGGCGCGGGTGACGTCGGGCTCGTCGAACGGATTGACGCCGAGGAGGACCCCGGCGGCTGCCGTGGCCAGCTCCCAGCGGAAGAACTCCGCGCCGATCTCGAGGGTGTCCTTGATGGGAATGCGGATGACGGGGTGCCCCGCGTCCTCGAGGGCGTCGAGGTACACGTCGTATGTCCCGTCGCCCTCGAGCGTGATGGCCACGAAGACGCGGTCAGCGCCGTACACGGCGGGCGATCCCAGCGGCTCGTCGTCCACGGGCACCAGCCCCTTGCCGTCCTTTCCGAGGGACTCCGCGAGGAGCTGCTCGATCCAGGGGCCCAGGCTCCGTAGCTGGCGCGACAGCACGAGGGTGACCTTGTCGCGCCCGCTCTTGGCGAGCCCGGCGAGGGCGGCCCCGAGGCGGACGGCGGCGCTGTCGCGCGGCCCCAGGGCATTGCCGCACGTCTCAACCATGCTGTGCGCGCGGTCGATCAGCATCGTGATGTCGATGCCGATGAGGGCGGCGGGCACGAGGCCGAAGAAGGACAGGGCCGAGTACCGGCCCCCGATGGAAGCGGGATTGAGAAAGGTGCGTCGGAAGCCGGACTCCGTGGCGAGCTTGTCGAGGGGACGCCCTGGATCCGTGATGGCGACGAAGTGGATGCCCGCGCGCGGCACCGAGGAGGACTCGACCTGGCCGCGGAAGAACTGGTAGAAGGCCATGGTCTCGGCCGTCGCCCCGGACTTGCTCGCCACGATGAAGAGCGTGCGGGTCAGGTTGAGACGATCGAGCGTCCGCTTGACCGCCTCCGGATCCGTGGAGTCGAGAAGGAGGAGATCGGGGAAGCCCATCTTGGAGCCGAAGGTCAGGTTGAAGACCTCGGCACCCAGCGAGGAGCCGCCCATGCCGACGAGGACGACGTGGGTGAACTGCAGCCGCCGGATCTCGTCGGCGAAGGTCTTGATGTCCTCGGCGTGGCCCCGCATGATCGTGGGCGAGGTCAGCCAGCCGAGTCGATTGCGGATGCCGGTCGTCTCCCCTTTCCACAGCGTGGCGTCCTTGACCCAGAGGCGGTCGAGGAAGTCCTGGGTCTCGAGGAGATCCATCGCCTCCTGCACCGCGGGGAGCTTGAAGACCTCGTCCACGGGCCGGGCGGGGCTGGAGGGCGCCAGGGGCGCCGCCATCTCCGTCCCGCTCGCCGCGTCGTCGACCACCAGCGAAGGCTCGAGCGCGCTCTCCTCGTACGCCTCGGCGATGGCATCCGGAGGCTCGGCCAGGGCCTCACGCGCGGCGGCCGGGGCTGCCGTCGCGTCTTGACGCAGCGAAGCGGCCGGGCGGGTCGGGGTCTTGTCGGCCACCCCGGAACCAGCCTCGAGCAACGCCACCTTGGAGACCTTGCGTACGAAGCGCTCGTCGCCCTTGAAGGATGCTGTGACCCAGGCGATCGTGATCTCGACAGCACGGGCGGGTTCCACCTCGCGCGCGCCCAGGCAGAGGACATTGGCGTCGTCTTCCTCGCGGGAGAGGCGGGCGGCCTGCGCGTCGTGGCAGAGGGCGGCGCGGATACCGCGCAGCTTGTTGGCCGCGATAGAGGCGCTGGTGCCGCTGCCGCACATCAGGATGCCCGCGTCCACGAAGCCCCGTAGCACGGCCTGCCCGACCGCGCGGGCATAGTCGGGGTAGTCCACGGGATCCTTCGAAAAGGTGCCGAGATCGAGCAGGTCGTGACCGGCTGCTTCGAGGGCCGAGGTCACGTGCTCCTTGAGGGGAAAGCCGGTGTCGTCACAGCCGATGGCGATTCGCATGGGCTCCTTATTCTCTCAGGAGAGGCGTGGCCCGACAATGATGTCATACAGGTGTCGCTGGCGCCCCATGGCGGCGGCGTACATGGCGTGGCGGCGGCCATCGGGCGCGACGGTGCGGCCGGGGGGCAACGCCGGAGGCTCGGGCACCCCGAGGGTCTCCAGGGCCAGGAGCGCGGCTCCACGGCCCGAGGCCTCGGCCAGGGCGGAGATCTCGAGCGGCCGGCCCAGGACATCGGCGACGATGCGGGCCCAGGCGGGGGAGCGCGCGAGCGCGCCGCCCGTGGCCACCACCGTGTGGTCCGGCGAGGCCAGGGGAGCCAGGAGCTCGTACACCGCTCCCAGACGATAGGCAACCGCTTCGAGGAGGGCGCGGAGCATGTCGGGCGCAGTGGTGGCGAGACTGAGCCCGGTGAGCGCGGCGCGAGCGTCCTCGTGCCAGCCCGGGCTCCGTTCCCCGGCGAGGAAGGGCAGGGCCGTGAGCCCGTGCCCGCCGGGCGCGGTCGCGGCGAGCGCCTCCTCGACGGCTCCGTCAGGCTCCGGCAATGCGAGCACGCGACGCGCCCACGCCCACACGTTGCCGCCTTCCGACGTCGCGCCGCCGACCAGGTGGCGCCGGGCGTCCACGCGATAGTGCCAGAGCCCCCACGGAACGCGGGGCGCGGCCTCTGTCACGAGCCGGAGGGCGGCCGAGGTCCCCAGATTGAGGGCGACGCGATCGGGCCCGATGCACCCCGAGCCGAGATTCGAGCAGGCTCCGTCTCCGGCGGCGGGCCGCCACAGCGCGTCTTCGAGGGCGGGCCAGCGACGCCGCCATGGAAGCTGCAGTCCCCGGACCGGCGCGTCGTCGATGGGCGGCAGCTGACGGGCGGCCACGCCGGCTGCCTCGAGCATGGCGGGATCCCAGACGGCGCCCGACTGGTCGAGGAGTCCCGTGCCCGAGGCCATGGACAGGCTCGAGGCGAGGCGCCCGGTCATCCGCAGCAGGAGGTACTCGGCGAATCCGCAGATGGTGGCCGCGCGCGCGAGCCGCGCGGGATCTCGCTCGCGGAGCCAGGTGAGCTTGGCGGGGAAGAAGGTGGCGTGAAGCGGCGCGCCCGTGCGCGCGTGGATCGAGGCTTCGTCGAGCCGAGCGCGGAGAGCCCTGGCGGCCACCGCGCTCCGGGTGTCGGCCCAGGTGAAGACGGGCGAGAGGGGAGCGCCCGCTCCATCGAGCAGGAGCAGGCCGTGCCAGAAGGTCGACGCGCCGATGGCGGCAGGCGGCTCGGTGGCGCCGGCGACACATCGATCGATGGCACCCGCCACCGCCTCCAGGAGATGGTCGGCGTCGAGCTCGACGCCGCCATCGGCGGTGAGGACGGGCTCATACGGGACGCTCGCCTCGAGGCCGGCGATGGGGCGGGCGGCCGCGTCATAGCCGACGGCGCGCGCGGAGCTCGTGCCCACATCCAGCGCCAGAACCCACATGGGTGCGGTATATTCTGGGCTATCCGGCGCGCGAGCGGGCACGCTTTTTCGCCGCCGCGCGAGGGAAAGCGAGGAGCCGAATGGCCGAGCCGGAGTGGGAGCTATTGACCGTGCAGGGGCTGTCGATGACCGACGAGACGGCCGCCGAGTTCGTGGGCACGTTCGTCATCCATCGGGACGGCAGCGCGGAGCCGGTGGAGCAGGTGCGGCTACGAGTCAAGCGGAGCGTTCTCGAGGAGGTGTCGCGCACGCTGCAACGCCTCCTTACGCGCTCCACGAAATTTTCCCGGTAGCCCCGACCAAGGAGCGTGCCATGGCCACCATCACCGTGCTGAGCCCCGTGGGGGAGCTGCGCCAGGCAACCTTCGCCGTGCCCCCGCTGCCCCCCGATCTCCGCGGCCTCACCGTGGGATTCGTGGACAACACCAAGCACAACTTCGATCTCCTGATCGAGGGCATGACGGTGCTCCTCAAGGAGCGCTTCGGCGTCAAGGCCGTCGTCCACCGGAAGAAGGCCAATGCCTCGACGCCCGCGGCCGACGAAATCATCGAGGGACTGGCCAAGGATTGTGACGTCGTCTTCGCCGGCTCCGGTGACTGAGGCTCCTGCACGTCGTGGAGTCTCCACGACTCGCTGGAGCTGGCCAAGCGCGGCACCCCCGCGGGGCTCATCGCCACCACCGTCTTCCAGGGGCTCGCCACGAGCGAGATGGCGGCCCTAGGCGCCACCGCCCTGCCGCTTCTGGTCGTGCAGCACCCGCTCGGCGGTGAGAAGCCTGAGGCCGTGAGCCGCCGCGCCCGGCAGGCCGTCGAGCAGCTGGCGAGCCTGCTCGGCTCGGCGTGAGGCGACCGGCCGCCGTTTTCACTCAGCCCTCGCCTCGCCGCTGTTCCACTCAGCTCTCGCCTCACGGCTTTGCCGTTCAGCTCGAATGGCCACGCCTGCGGCTGGCGGGCAGCGTCGCAGCTCGAAGATCAACTCCGCCCTCGCCTCGCAGGCTGCTTCGGGTCTGATGCGGCTCTCGCTCCTCGTCGTCTCGGCCGCTCTCTTCTTCTCGGGAGCGGCCGCGCTCGTCTTGATTCCGGCGGCCATGGTCTTCGAAGTCGCGTGGACGCGCGCGCTCTCACTCCTCCTGGGAAGCCCGACTTGACCCCGGAGAGCGCGCCGTTGGAGACGCTCCGGCGCTTCAAGAGCGGTACACTATCCCGCTGAGCGGTCATCTTGGGAGGGAGGAGTTCCCGTGTCCGATTCCGCCGCCGCCGTTGGGCATCTCCAGGTCTCCGAAGACGAGGTCTACGCCGAGTTCGTCAAGCGCGACTGGTGCGACGGGCTGCCTATCGTGCCTCCCACGCCAGAGCGCGTGGCCGCCATGCTCGGAGGAGCGGATGCCTCCCGCGTCCTGGGGGTCATGCCTCCCCTCTGGCGCGAGGCGAGCGTGGGCAAGCTCGCCGTCAGTGCCGTCATGGCGGGCTGCGAGCCCGCGTACTTTCCGGTGATCGTGGCGGCCGTGCGCGCCCTGCTCGAGCCCGCCTTCAATCTCTACGGCGTGCAGGCGACGACCCACCCCGTGGCGCCGCTCCTGGTCGTCAGCGGGCCCGTCGCGCGTGCCATCGGCATGCATGCGGGATCGGGACTCTTCGGCCCCGGCTTTCGGGCCAATGCGACGATCGGGCGCGCCATCCGGCTCATCTTGATGAACGTGGGCGGGGGCTGGCCCGGGCGCCACGACATGGCCACCCAGGGCAGCCCGGCCAAGTTCTCCTTCGCCATCGCGGAGCGTGAGGACGTCTCGCCGTGGCTGCCCCTCCACGCGCGGCTGGGCTTCACGGCCGAGCAGAGCGTGGTCACCGTCTTCGGCGGCGAGGCGCCGCACAACGTCAATGATCACGTGGCCACCACCGCGGCGGGGATCCTCAACAATGTGGCCGACGTCGCGGCCACGCTGGGCTCGAATGTCGGCTGGTACATGGCGCAGAGCCAGCTCCTCGTCGTGCTGGGCCCCGAGCACGCGGCCACCGTGGCCGCCGATGGCTTCAGCGCCGCGGACGTGCAGCGCTTCGTGTTCGAGCACGCCCGCATCCCTCTCGGCCGGCTCAAGCTCGGCGGCATGTGGGGCATGCACGACTGGCCGCTCTGGATGCAGAAGGTCACGGACGAGGCCGCACTCCTTCCCATGGTGCCCGCGCCCGAGGACGTGTACCTGCTGGTCGCCGGCGGATCGGGCAAGCATTCCTGTGTCGTGCCCAACTGCTGCTTCAGCCGGGCCGTGAGCAAGGTCATAGAAGCATAGGGTAATCAGCTCGACCCTCGGGCGCCGGAGGCTCTGCGAAGGCGCCTCGAGGTGCAAAACTTAAAGAGGATTGCTTTGAAAGAGAAGGCGCTCTGGTGGCTGGTGCTGGCCATCTGTCTGGTCTTGGCGGGCCGGACCACGCTCGATGCCTGGCATCGTGTGGGGGCGCCCCAGCCCGGCTTCGGCGTCCTGCGCGTCCTCCTCGTCGGCATCGGTGGCCCCGAGACGAGCGCGCTTGAGCCCTTCGACCTGGTCCGCGTCATGAACGGGCAGGTGCTCACGGCCGGCCGGGAAGTCCAGGACGAGGTTCGCCGTCACCCGCCGGGCACGGTCTTCCACTACATCGTCAGCCGACGCGGCCAGCTCGTCGAGGAGGACATCCCGAGCCGCCTCCAGACCATGCAGGGCTTCAAGCGCTTCGTGATGGACGCGGTCCTGCCCGGACTCCTCTACCTGGCCCTTGGCGCCGCCGTCCTCATCCTCAAGCCGGGAGTGCCCCAGACGCGCGTCTTCCTCGCCGCCTGCCTGACGTGGTTCGCGGGCAGCGCTCTCTACGCCGACGCGGTCTCCGAGTATCGCTTCGACTGGATCTTCCTCACGGCCTGGGCCTTCTCGCCGGCCGTGTACCTGCATCTGGCCCGGATCTTCCCCGAGCCCCATCGCGTGGCCACGCGCTATCCGCGGCTCATCGTGGCCGCGTATGTGCTCTCGGCGGTGGACTCCCTGTTGCTGGTGTTTCCGCCGCCGAGCGTTCCCCGGGCGGCAATCTTCTGGCTTCCCCTCGCCAGCGCCATCTACTGGGGCGCGGCCATGCTCGTGCTCGTGCTCTCGCTCGCCAAGACGGCCGTGGGCGGGGCCACCGCCATCGGGCGGCAGCGGGGACGGGTGCTCTTGGGGGGGCTCGCCGTCGGGCAGCTCGTGCCTGTGCTCGCCACGGCGTGGGAGATGGTGTCGGGCGCCCGCGTGCCGTTCCTCTTTGCCCTGTGGCGCCTCAATATCCTCTTTCCCATCGCCGTCGCCTATGCGATGGCTCGCTACGACCTCTTCGATTTCCGCGGCATTCTCCGCCTCGGCACGATTTACGGCATCGTCACGGGCGTGGTCGTCGCGGTCTATGCGGGCGCCATTGCCGGCCTCAATGTGCTGTTCGGCCGGCTCGAGGATGCCGTCAATCCCCTCGTCCCCGCGGCGGTGGTCGCTCTCGCCGTGGTGCTCTTCCTGAATCCCGTGTACTCGCGCACGCAGGCGCTGGTCGACCGGCTCTTCTTTCGCCAGCGCCTCGACGTCCGCCGCTCGATCGAGCAGCTCGCCGATACCATGACCTCGGCCCTCGACCTCGATCGCATCGCGGCCTCCATCAGCCGCGTGGTGGACGAGGCCTTCCATCCCGTCCGGCAGACCCTGGCCATCTTCGACGAGGCGCGCGGAGGCTTCCGCGTCCTCTCCGGCAGCGCCGGGCCCATGGGCGCGGGCGGGTTCATCTCCGCCGAATCATCCCTGGCCCTTCACCTGGCCGAAGAGCGGTCGCCCCTCACGCGCGCCCGCCACGAGGAAGATCCCGAGCTCGCGTCGTGCCGGGCGGGATGTGTGGCCCAGATGTCGGCCCTCGGCATCGATCTCGTGCTGCCCGTCCTCTTTCGCGAGCGGCTGACCGGGCTCCTCGGCCTGGGCGAGAAGCGCTCGGGCGCGGCATACTCGACGAGCGACCTGCGGCTGCTCCGCACGCTCGTCAATCAGAGCGCCGTCGCCCTCGAGAACGCCCGGGCCTACGCCGACCTCGAGGACGCCAACCGCGAGCTCGGCCGGGCCCTCCGTCGCGTGGAGATGCTGGAATCCATCCGGGCCAATCTGTCGAAGTTCGTGCCGCGCACGGTGCGCGAGCTGATCGAGCAGGCGCCGGAGGCGCCCGAGCTCGCCAAGCGCGAGATGGACGTGACGGTGCTCTTCGTGGACATCGCGGGCTACACGCGGCTGGCCGAGCGCCACGATGCCGATCGTCTCAACGAGGCGGTCGAGCGGTACTTCGGGGCCTTCCTCGACGAGATCATCGGGCACGGCGGCGACATCAACGAGACGGCGGGCGACGGCCTCATGGTCATCTTCCAGGATGAGGACCCGGAGAGCCATGCGCGGGCCGCCGTGGAGACGGCGCTCGGCATCGTCCGACGCGCGCGCGAGATCAACCTGGAGGTCAAAGACCTGCCCGAGCCCATCCAGCTCCATGTCGGCGTCAACTCGGGCTCCGCGCAGGTGGGCGCGACCAAGCTCGAGGCCGCCGCGGGCACGCGCTGGACGTATACGGCCTCAGGTCCGGTCACCAACGTGGCGGCGCGACTGGCGGCGCTCGGGATCGGCGATGAGGTCTTCATCGGCCCGGAGACGGCGCGGCGCCTCGACGGCAGCTTCACATTCGAAGACCTCGGCGAACGGCCGCTTCGCAACGTGGAAGACCCGGTCCACATCTACCGCCTCGCGGCCGCCTAGCCCACTCTCGCGTCGCTGGGATGCGTGCCCGCTAGTTCACGGGCGGAGCTGGGGCGGGCATTCCCTCGTCCGCTCAACCTCCTCGCCTCGCGCGCCACACTAAATTAGCGAAGGCGCCTCCGCCGCGCTCTCCGCCCCGCCTGCGGCGGGGACGGCTCGCGCGGCGGAGGCGCCCTGCGCTTCGGGGCGCGCTACGGCTCGTCGGATTCGCTCCCGAGGGAATGCCCGCCCCAGCCCCGCCCTCCGCGTTCCACCGACGGATCCGAGACCTGCGAATCTCGCGCCCGGTCTCGGCGGTTCATCACCGAGCGGCGGCGGGTGGGGCAGGGGGGCATCCCCCGTGGACCCGTATCTTCTGCGCATTGCCGAAGCGGAGAGCTCAGTCTCGTGGCCCGTTGCGAGTGGAGAATACGGGTCGCGAGTCAGCGTGGTCCGCGGGGGATGCCCCCTGCTCCACCCGTCGCATTGTCGGCGCGCCGCGAGTCAGTGTCGTCCGCGGGTGGTGGCGCCCGCTCCACCCGGCGCGTTGTTGGCACGGTCGCGCGTGAGAAGGACCAACGCCATCGCGAGGAGCGCGGCGCCGAGCCAGCCCCACGTGCCCAGGCGCTCACCGAAGGCGAGCACTCCGAGGATCGAGGCGGTGAGCGGCTCGAGCAGCGTCGCGATGCCCGCGGCCGTCGCCGGCACCCGCTTGAGCCCCGCGCCGAAGAGGAGGTAGGCGACCGCGGTGGGGACGAGGCCGAGGTAGAGCAGAAGGGGCCAGCCCGCGGTGAG
>WNFE01003261.1_pt1 | contig 12046 bp, 6 predicted proteins | sample 5400451 | NCBI WGS metagenome assembly WNFE01 (sample SAMN13153344, study PRJNA577476) | soil metagenome | isolation source: 200 cm saprolite under Douglas fir tree site 2 hole 2 | place: USA:California | collected 2015-04-18
TATTGTGCTGCAGCGGCGCGCGGATTTGATTCCGAACCTGGTGGAGACGGTGAAGGGATATGCGCAACAGGAAGTGACAGTGTTTGTAGACATCGCCAAGGCGCGGTCGGCGTTGCTTTCGGCGCAGACTCCGTCCGACAAAATTGCCGCGAACGGGCAGTTGGATGGGGCCATCGGCCGGCTGCTGCTGATCGTGGAGAATTATCCGCAGCTGAAGTCGAATGAAAATTTTCTGCGCTTGCAGGATGAGCTGGCGGGCACGGAGAACCGGATCGCGGTCGAACGCAAACGGTATAACGACGCCCTGCAGGATTACGACACTTATCTGCTGCAGTTCCCAAACAATCTGTATGCGGGTTTTGCCGGATACAAGCAGAACCCGGCCTATTTCCAGGCTGCGGAAGCGTCGCGGCAGGCGCCGAAGGTGGACTTTGGCGCGAAGCCCGCGGCAGCTCCTCCGGCTGCGGCTCCGGCGCATTGAGTGGAGTGGTGGAGCCGGTGGTCGTTAGTCGTCGGTCGTTCGCAGTTCGACCCGGACTGCTGGCCAGAGGAAATCACCGGGCTGGAAGGCTTTTGTCCGCCAACGACCAGCGACTAACGACCAGCGACTAACGACTGACGACTAGCGATCCCCCAGAAAACTGAACATATTGCTGGTGCGTGCGTCACATTCCGGTGGGATGCGCGGTGGTATATAGATTGGCAGGGTTTCTGGAATCCCCTCCGATTCCGAAGTCTTGGACACGAGGGGACTGCCATGTGCCGCCGCAATGACCTGTTTCTGGTTACGATTCGCGATGTTTTTCGTGTAGTGGTCCTCCGGGTATTCCTCTTTCAACTCATTCTTATTGCTCCCGGCGCTTGGGGGCAGGACGCGTCCACGGGCGCGTTGCGAGGCGTTGTTTTGGACGCTCAGGGGGCGGTGATTACGAACGCCGACGTCGTGGCGATCCGGGTGGACACGGGGATCCGCTACCACGCGGGCACGGATTCGGCGGGACGCTTTGCGGTGGACCTGCTGCCGCCGGGGGAATATTCGGCGCGGGCGGAGGCGGAAGGAATGTCGCCGCAGATTTCGCCGTTGGTTCGTGTGGAGGTGGGAGCGGCGGCGCAGCTGACGTTCAAGCTGAAAGTGGCTGGGCCGAAGGAAACGATTTCAGTGTCGGACGCGCCGCGGCTGGTGGAGGCAGACCCGAGTTCGGTGTCGGCGCTGCTGGATGAGCGGGCGATCAAGGATTTGCCGCTGAACGGGCGGAGGTTTACGGATCTGTTGTTGCTGGCGCCGGGGGTGACGCAGGATCCGCGAGGGCTAACTTCGGGATCGAACGGGGATCTTTCTTACGGCGGGATCCGAGGATACAACACGAGTTTCCTGGTGGATGGAGGGGACGACAATAACGGTTTCTTTGCGCAGGCGGCGGGACGGTATCGCGCGCCCTACCAGTTTTCGGACGAAGTGGTGCAGGAGTTTCGCGTGTCGTCGAGCGGCTATGGAGCCGAGTCAGGGAGGGCTGGCGGCGCGGTGGTGAACGTGGTGACCAAGTCGGGGTCGAACAATTGGCACGGGAGCACCTTCTATTATTTGCGCGACAGTTCGCTGGGGGGAGCGGCGCCGGCCTTTGTGGGTTTCAATCCAAGCGATCAGCAGCACCAGTTTGGAGCAACGATTGGAGGTCCGATCCAGCGCAATAAGACATTCTTGTTTGCGGGATACGATCAGCACATTTTTCATGTGCCTTCGGTGGTGGAGTTCGAAAACGGTTCCACGGTGGCGGTGCCGCAGTTGGGCACGTATCCGAGCATTGGGGATTACGAGATCTGCGATCCGGCGATCGGGGGGCAGGCTTGTGATCAGGCGCTGGTGTTTGCGTCGGCGGCACAGCTTTCGACCATGGGCGGGACGTTTCATGCGAAGTTGCTGGGGAACGCGGGATTTGTGAAGCTGGATCGGGTGCTGACGCCGCGTCAACATCTATCGGCGCGCCTGAGTACATCACGGTATTACGGGACGAATAACGTCTTCTTCGATCCGGCGAGTCCGATTACGAATTATGCGATCAGCGGGAATGGGGAAGAGAACGTAAAGACGGAAAGCGCGTCGCTGAGTTTAATAAGCAGTATTACGCCGCGGCTGACGAGCCATCTGCGGGCGCAGTTTTCGCGCGATCTGCAGCAGTCCTTTCCAAATTCAACGGGGGTGCGAACGAGCATCTACAGGTGGCTCCAGGATTTTGGGCAATCGTCGATTTTGCCGCGGCAGACGCGGGAACACCGGTTGCATGTGGCGGAGACTTTGAGTCTGAGCCGCGGACGAAACGAGTGGAAGTTCGGGGGCGACGGGATGTTGACCTGGGATTACAACTATTTTCCGTCGCTGTACGGGGGAGAGTATTTGTACGACAGCATTAAGGTGAATCCATTTACGTTTGTGCCGATGCACGGAGGACTAAATCTGACGCCGCTGCGGGCGTGGGCCCACAACGTGCCGCGATATTACATACAGAATTTCGGGAACCCGGTATCGCATCCGAACAGCAATGACTACGCCGGGTTCGTGCAGGACACGGCGCGGTTGACGCCGCACTTCACACTGAGCCTGGGTGCGCGCTACGACGTGCAGACATTTTCGAGGACCGGAATGGTGAGTAATCCGCTCTGGCCGGCGGCGGGGAAGATGCCGCTGCAAGAGAAGAATTTTGCGCCGCGGGTGGGAATTGGGTATGCGCTCGGCGACGACCGGCCGCTGATGGTGCGGGCGGGATTTGGAATTTTCTACACTCGCATTCCGCAGATTTATGAATCGGCGGTGATGAATAACAATGGGATGAGCAACAGCTTTCTATCCCTGGATGATACGGATTTCTACCAGCAGCAGGTGTTTCCGGCGTATCCGAATGCGGCTGTGAACTGTCCGCGGGGTCCGGCTTCATGTACGCTGCCCGACGCTTGGAAACAGTATGCAACCAACGAAGTGGCGGCATTTGAACCGGGCTTTAAGACGCCCCGAGTGCAGCAGGGAAGCCTGAGCCTGGAGCGGGAATTGGCCGACGGGTTCACGGGACAAGTGTCTTACCTGTATGTGCACGGGGTGGACATGATCCGGGCGCGAGATGTGAATCTGCCGCCGCCGACCTATTACAGCTATCCGATCTTCGACTCGGCCGGCAACAATTTTCAAAATGCGTTTTACAACGTGGAGTCGTTTGCGACGTGGCAGACGAGTAGCAGCATCAGTTGCCCGTTTCCACCGTGTATTAACCCGTTGAATCGCCCGATATCACGACTGGGGGCGATCGACCAGTTTGAGAGCGCGGCATCGAGCGTGTATCACGGTATGACGGTGTCGCTGCACAAGCGGATGTCGGGGGGAATGTACTTCCGTCTGGCGTACACGTGGGCGCACGCGGTTGATACCGGACAGGACGCGCTGGTGGCGGGATCGCCGGCTACGGTGCAGAATTCGTATTCCACGAAGAGTGAGAAGGGGCCGAGCGTGACGGACCAGCGGAATCGGTTGACGATCTCGGCGATCGAGGAGCCCAACCCATTTGGGGCGGGAGTTCTGGCGGCGATGTTCAATCACTGGAAAATCTCCGGGATCATGACATATGGCAGCGGACGTCCGGCGAACGCGACGGTGTCGGGCGATCCCAATCAGGATGGAAACACGAGCAATGACCGTTTGCGGAAGTATGGACGCAATTCGTTGCTCGGTCCGGACTACGCAAGCATGGATCTGAGAGTGGGAAGGAAGATAGACTTGGGCGGACGGTATCATCTGGAACTGACCGGGGAGTCGTTCAATCTGTTCAATCGCGACAATAAGAGGTTCGGCTTGACTGACAACGGCTTCTATAATTCGGCAGGCCAGTTCGTTAAGTACACGCAACAAGCGGGGACCGCTTACTATCCGGCTTATTTTCAGCAACCTACAAATTTCCTGAAGCCGAAGAGCTCATTTGCGCCGCGTCAAATGCAATTGTCGATGCGGTTGAATTTTTGAGGCTGATGAAAATTCTTTCATAATCCACTTGACTTGGGAGGGCAATGCTTGCCATAACTAACGAGTCCAGTTAGGGCGGGTAGGGGGGTGTAGTCCGTTGGCGGAAGTTCGACTTCAAGAGGGTGAATCCCTCGAAAACGCGCTGCGACGGTTCAAGCGGAAGGTACAAACCGAGGACATAATCAAGGAAGTAAAGCGTCATTCGTTTTACCTGAAGCCCGGCGAGAGAAAACGAGTAAAGGAAGCGCTGGCTCGCAAGCGCAGCCGCAAGAAAGCACGTAAGGAACAGGACTAAGGAAAAACGGGCCGTTCGCTGGTGGGGACGGCCCGTTCCTCGCACTCGAAGGTAAGAGTGAGACGCCGCAGGCCGCGTCTCTACGGAATAGTTTCAGATCGAAAGTTTTCCAAATTTCCCCAGTAGTTGTCTTAAATCAGTAACCAGCAAAGCAGTAACCATATGGCGCACACCGTATGGCGGGCCGAACCCGGGGGGTCAGCATGAGGGGGATGTAAATCTCCTGCCCACGAAGTGAACCGGATCCTTCCCTATTCGGGTCTCCCGTGCAGAGCAGGGACGCGTAATGGGAGCGCCTCTTCGATGGAATACCAGGACAAGGTTTTGAAGTGCATGGATTGTGGCACGGAATTCGTGTTCACAGCGGGCGAACAACTGTTTTTCCACGACAAGCAGTTCAAGAACGAACCCAAACGATGCAAGAACTGCAAGGGCAAGCGAGTGGCGGTGCTTGGGGCCACCTCGCACGGACCGTCGCGCGGGCATGGGCACGCGAAAACGGAGACCCGGACAAACTGCTCGCAATGCGGGAAAGAGACCACGGTGCCGTTTCGACCGACGCAAGGACGGCCGGTGCTGTGCCGCGAATGCTTCCAGCAGGGGCGGCACGTCGCGAGCGCCTGATTATTCTCTGAACGTCAAGGGAACGAAGGTTGAGGGAAGCGGGGCCAGCGGGATGCTCATCCCGCGTGGCGGTTGGTTTCCTGCGCCTTAGAGGTGGAGTTCTGTTGGCGGAGCTGCTTAAGATCGGCGTGGCGGATGAGCAAGGCTTCTACCTGACGCAGAAGATCGCCGGTACCGAGCGGTTTGATGAGCAGCGAGTCGGAGTTTTCTCCGGTCCAATCCTCTCCGTCCCAATGTTGTCCGCTCCGACGTTCTCCTCGCCAATGTTCTCCGGATGGTGGATAGGCGGTGAGTAGAGCGGTCGCGGGATCGTAAGCCTGACGGCGCGCGCTGCGGATGACCTCCAGGCCAGCCTCCTCGGTTTCCATGCGCAGGTCGCTGATGACCATCTGGTAAACGCCGGACTCCATGCGGGCAAAGGCCTCGGCGGAACTGCCAGCGGTTTCGACTTCAAATCCGTGGAGTTCCAGGACAGCCTTAAGGGTCAGCAGGACGGCGAGATCGTCATCGACAAGAAGAATGCGACGTTTCATGTGCAACTCTTAGGCAGTTCGAGATGCAGTGCACTGCGGAATCAGTTCGCAACGACCGCCGGAAGCTTCAGTCGCAGCATCCGCTCGTTTAGTATAGGGGCGTGGCCCGCTTCTACATAGAGAATTTTGGCTGCCGCGCTACGCAGGCGGACGGGGCGGCACTGGAACGGCAATTCCTGGAACGCGGACTGGAGCGGGCCGGAGCGGCCCGCGACGCCGAAATTGTCGTGCTGAATACCTGCACGGTTACCGAGGGCGCGGATAAAGATGCACGCGCTTCGATACGGCGGCTGCAGCGGGTGAATCCGGGTTGCCGCATTCTGGTGACCGGCTGCTACGCGCAGCGGGCGCCGGAAGAGTTGGCGGCACTGCCGGGTGTGACGTGGGTCGTGGGTAATTCGCACAAGCACCAAGCGGCGGAGATTGCGACTTCTTCTTTTCCCTCTTCTGATTCTTCTTCCTCAGGTTCCGGTTTCGTTCCGCTGGGGCGGCTTTCTGGAAACCAGTCTTCCGGGGATCGAGCTGCCAATGTGATTGTGGGGGATATTTTTGCGCATACCGAACTGCTGGCGGCTCCCGTATTTGAAGCGGCAAACGAGCGGACGCGTCCAAACCTGAAGGTACAGGATGGATGCAACAACCGCTGCTCGTTCTGCGTGATTCCGTACGTTCGGGGACAGAGCCGTTCGCTGCCGGGGAAGCGTGTCGTCGCGGAAGTGCGGACCCTGGTGGAGGCGGGCTATCGCGAAGTGGTGATTTCGGGGATTAATTTGGGGCGGTGGGGGAGGGATCTGGACACGGTCGTTGGTCGTCGGTCGTTAGTCGTTGGCAAGCAAGAACCTTTCAGCTCCGTGCATTCCAGCCAGCTGCCAGCGTCGCACCCCGAGCGACCAACGACCGACGACCAGCGACTGGAATCTCTGATTCGCGCCATTCTGGAGCGGACGTCTCTTGAGAAATTGCGCATCAGTTCGGTCGAACCGATGGATTGGAGCGATGAACTGATCGGGTTGGTGGCCTCGTCTGGGCGGATCGCCAAGCATGCGCATGTGCCGATGCAGTCGGGGAGCGACGCAGTGTTGCGGCGTATGCATCGCAAGTACCGGCCCTGGCATTACCGCGAGAAGATCCTGAAGATTCGAGCGGCCATGCCAACCGCGGCGATCGGAGCCGACGTGATGGTGGGATTCCCGGGCGAGACAGACGCGGAGTTCGATGAAACGCGGCGCATGATCGAAGAGCTGCCGTTTACCTATCTGCACGTGTTCACATATTCGGCGCGTCCGGGAACGGCGGCGGCGGCGCAGCCTGGTCAGATTCCCGTGGCCGTAGCTCGGGAAAGAAACCGCGTTTTGCGGGAAATTGCATCCAAGAAGAAAGCGGCGTTTATGCGGTCGCTGGTGGGGACCGTGGTCGAGGCGATTACGCTGCAATCGGGCGGTGCGGAATTCACCGAGGCGCTGACGGAAAATTATCTGAAGATGAAAATTTCCGGGCATTATGAGGCCAACCGCTGGATGGCTGTGAACATCGAAGGAATTAACGGCGAGACGCTCCTGGGGAAGCTGGTCGTGAACCCGGCCCGGGTCCGCTTTGCTGGGGTCCGCTTTGACGAGCAGGGGTGAACGCGCGTACCGCCCCAACCGACGGTAGCGACTCAGGAGTACACGGAAGCGAACAAACGCATTGACCTGTAACCCTTTACAGCTTACGATAACGAAAAATCAAGAAATGCGGGAGCGATCCGAACCCATGTCACAGTCACCGTTTCGGTCTTCTGTGTGCTGCTTGCTGGCAATCCTGTTTCCGGCGCAAATGATGCTGGCGGGAGAGACGGCGTCGGCCATGTTGTACACGAACGGTGCGGCCTGGCTGAACGGGAGCGAAGTGCCGAAATCGGCAGCCGTGTTCGCGGGAGACATGTTGCAGACGCGGCCCGATTCGACGGCCAGCATTCAATCGAACGGATCGAGCGTGATGGTGTTGGCCGACTCTCTCGTGAAATTTGAAGGGCCGGCAGTGGAGATTGAACATGGGGCAGTGCGCGTGACCACTTCGCGCGGACTCGCGGCGCGCGCTGGCGACGTGACCGTGAAGCCGGCGACTAATTCGTGGACCGAGTTTCAGGTGACCGACGTGGATGGGCGCGTGCAGATCGCGGCCAGCAAGGGTGATCTGACGGTGCAAGACGACAAGGGAACGACAACCGTGACGCAGGGGCAGGAGACTACACGCGACGACACGGCTGACACGGAGAAAAAGAAGAAAAAGCGCCGGCGCGGAACTGGGGCAGCCCCGGCGGCGGGTGGAGGAGTCATGAGTTCGGCGCCGGCGATCTACACTGGGTTAGGCGTCGTGGGCGCGGTTGGGGTGTGGGTGTTGTTGCAGGATGAACATCCGGTAAGTCCGGCGTGCCCGAAAAATCCCTGCCAGTGATTTTGTTGCAAGCGAGTTCTAGCCTTGAGTTCTTGCCCTGAGTTCTTTCCAATGCGTTTTGGGGTGGGCGACTGAATCGATGTCGCGCTACGTTTCCTACCGAGATTTCGACTGGTTCCTGCTGGGCTTCGTGCTGGTGATCTGCGCGCTGGGCGTGGTGCAGATTCACAGTGCGACCGAGCATACGAAATTTGCCGGAGCCCACCTCAGGCAAATCTACTGGATTCTGGCAGGCGTGGGCGCGATGTTCATGGTCAGCCTGCTGAATTATCAAGCCCTGCTCGAACAAATCCACTGGATGTACATCGCAGCGTTGGCGTCCCTGATCGCGGTGATTCTATTCGGTCAGAAATACCTGGGCGCGCGGCGCTGGATCAAGATGCCGGGGGGCGGACATTTCCAGCCATCGGAGTGGGTGAAGCTGATCCTGATTCTGGCGGTGGCGAAGTACTTTGCGGATTTGCATGAGCGCGAACTGTCGTGGCCGGACTTTCTGAAGGCGGGCGCGATCGTCGGCTTTCCGATGCTGATGGTGTTGGCGCAACCGGACCTGGGGACGGCGCTGACGTATCTGCCCGTGGCGATCATGGGCCTGTTTCTGGGTGGGCTGCGATGGAAACAAGCGCTGCCGATCGTCTTGATCGGCGCAGTGCTCGTGGCCGCTGTTTTCTTCTCCGACCGTGTCCATGTTCTGAAGCCGTACCAGAAGGACCGGCTGACGAGTTTTATCAATCCGGATGCGGATCGGCAGGGCTCCGGGTACCAAGTGAAACAATCGCTGATTGCGGTGGGGTCGGGCGGAATCTGGGGGAGCAGCCAGGGATCGCAGACCCATCTGGCGTTTCTGCCGGTGCCGCAGACCGATTTCATTTTTGCAGCCTTTGCCGAGGAACACGGGTTTGTAGGAGCTCTGGCGGTTCTGCTGTTATACTTCATAGTGCTGATGCGGTTGACCCAGAATGCACAAACGGCGCCCGACCGCGCCGGGGCATTCCTGGTTATGGGTGTGGTGGCTGTGCTTAGCTTTCACATTTTGGTCAACATCGGCATGGTGGTTGGCTTTATGCCCGTCACCGGAATACCTCTGCCGCTTATGAGTTACGGTGGGTCTTCCGTTCTTTTCATGTTTTTGGCGCTGGGGATGGTAATGAACGTCAGGATGCGCCGCTTCGTGAACTGAGACGGTCGGCAGAAGTTGGGGCGCCCTTCTCGACAACGAGAACGGCGCCATGAAACAGGATTAGGTAAGAAACAAGATTACGAAGGCCCTCGCGAAAAAGGAGGGCAGAATGCCGGCAGAAGTCGAAGCCGGACAGGATTGAAGCCAGTCAGGCGGGGAACGGCGCCCTCAGCGTGAACGCGAGAGAGTGGTCACAGACCTGACGGAAGGCTTAACGCGATCAGTGCAGACGAGCAGGAACAATTCACTGCAGTGTAGGCCCCGGGAAGAACTCCGGGACCGCGCCCGCTCCTACCCGGAGCGGCGCTGAAAGCTATCGATCCCTTGGTCCGCCTTGCGCTTCTGGTCCGGTGAAGAAAAACCGGAGTAGAAATGAACAAGGAATTATTTGTATCGACCACGCCCCACGAAACCAAAGTGGGGATCACGGAAGACGATCAGCTAGCGGAAATTTACCTCGAACGAGAAAACGAATACACCTTAGCGGGCTCGATTTATAAGGGCCGAGTGACGCGCGTGCTGCCAGGCATGCAGTCGGCCTTCGTGGACATTGGGTTGGAACGTGACGCTTTTCTATACGTCTCCGATTTCATGGATCTGGAACAGCAAGACGAGGACCTGGATGAAGCGATCCCGGCGAATCGTCCGGCGACGGAGGCGCGTCCTCAACGTAGTTTGGAAGCAGGTGGTCCGGCGATCAATAGTGACGGTCAGCTTGCTGAAGCCGGAAGCGCAGCCGGCGAGGGGGAGGAGCCGCCTTCTTCGGAAACGCCGGGCAACGCCGCGGGCACTTCGCGAGATTTTCGTGGACGTCGTCGTCGTCGCGGACGTCGTGGAGAGGCCGGAGACCGGGGCGGGCGCGGGCCGGACCGCGGCGAGCGTCCGGAGCGCAGCGAACTTCGAAGCGAACCTCGAAGCGAACCACGAAGCGAAATCGTCAGCGAAACGCGGAGTGAACCTCGCAGTGAACCTCGGAGCGATGTAAGGCACGAACGCTTTAGCCGCGGCGACCGTCCGGGACGCAGCGGGTCGGACTCGCGATTCCAGCGGCCGGCACCGCCTGCCGCACATGCCGGTCGCGACTACGATTACGGACCGCCCCCGGGATATCAACCGATCATGCTTCCCGGCGAATCAATCTCGAAGTACCAGCGACACGGTCAGAGTCCGAGTCCGAGTCAGAGTCAGGGTCCAATTCAAGGTCCGGCTTTGCCCACGGAGAGCGCACCGGCGGAGCGGCCGGAGCTGGCGTCGATCATAGCGAACTTCCCAGAAGACGAGCCGATGTTCGCGGCGGAGGTTGCCGAGCCACTTCACGAACAGCATGAGCATGTGCGGGACGCGGAAGGTTATGAGGAAGTGCACGGGACCGTTTCCAGCGCCGCACCCGAAATAGCGGAGCGGGAAATAGATGAAGGCGGGCACGAGGCCCGATCGGCGGCGGAAACTTACTCGGCGCCCGAGACGAAGGTGCGCGAGACGGTGCGCGAAGCGAACTTCGCGGCGGCTCCGCAGATTATGCGCGATGTCACACACGGCGCTGTAGAGGAACAGGAGATCGAAGAAGAAGAAGCCGACCTCGCATCCTACGGGGAAGAGCCGGGAGACGACGCGGGCTTCGAGGAGCTGGAAGAAGAGACGCGGGCGGCCGGTGGAGAGTTGTCGGTATCCGGGGTTGGAGAGATCGCTCCCGGGCTGGCAGCCGGCGGCGAGCTGGCAGCAAACGGCGAAGGAGTCCCCGAGGCCTTACTGGAAGCCGAAGAGCGAGAAGCCGAAGAGTTGGAACTCGAAGAGGCACAAGCGGAAGCGGAGGCGCTGCTGGAGGCCGAAGCGATCGGCGACGGTACCGTGGATGCGAGCGCAGAGGTTCGCGGTCCCGCACCCGAGGCGATGTTGTTGCAGCGGACGCAGCGTCGCGGGCCGGAGCGCGGGTCCGATCGAGGGCGCGGACGGCGCGGTGGACGGCGCTTCCGCAGTCGCGAGAACCAGGTCGTGCCACAGATCAGCGAACTGCTCAAAGAAGGGCAGGAAGTACTGATCCAGATTGCCAAGGAGCCGATCGCGAAGAAGGGCGCGCGGATCACTAGTCACATTGCGCTGCCAGGAAGATTCCTGGTCTTCATGCCGACGGTGAATCACACCGGCGTATCACGCAAGATCGCGTCGGAAGAAGAGCGGCAGCGGCTGAAGCGGATCATCCAGAGCGAGCGCGAAAACGGCGGCGGTTTCATCGTGCGCACCGCGGCGGCTGGTGCGTCGGACGAGGAACTGCGAGCCGATATCCGCTTTCTTAAGAATCTCTGGAGCGAAATCAAGTCGCGCTCCGATAGCAGCAAGGCTCCGGCGCTGATCTATCACGATCTGAATGTAGTGGAGCGTGTGCTCCGCGATCAAGTGAGCTCCGACTTCTCCGCCATCTGGGTCGATACGGAGCAGGAATACGAGCGCATTGTGCGATTTGCAAACCGTTTTCAGCCAAGCCTGGTCAAGCGGGTCAAGCTCTACATGAAGGAGACCCCGCTCTACGATCAGTTCGGTCTGAACGAGGAAATCAACAAAGCGCTGAAATCGAAAGTCTGGCTGAAGAGCGGTGGGTACATCGTGATCAACCAGACCGAGGCGCTGGTCGCAATCGACGTGAACACCGGCAAGTACGTCGGCAAGACGGCTCGTCTTGAAGACACGATCGTGAAGACGAACGTGGATGCGATCAAGGAAATTGTGCGCCAGGTGCGGCTGCGCGATCTGGGCGGCATTATCATCATCGACTTTATCGATATGGACGAGCGCCGCAACCGGCAGAAAGTGATGCAGGCGCTGGAAGAGGCGTTGCGCTTCGATCGCGCGCCGTCGAAGGTGCTCCAGTTCAACGATTTCGGCCTGGTCGCAATCACGCGCAAACGGGTGAAGCAGTCGCTGGAACGGACGATTGGAACGCCGTGCCCTTATTGCCAGTCCACGGGTTTCGTGAAATC
>WNFE01007693.1_pt1 | contig 12046 bp, 9 predicted proteins | sample 5400451 | NCBI WGS metagenome assembly WNFE01 (sample SAMN13153344, study PRJNA577476) | soil metagenome | isolation source: 200 cm saprolite under Douglas fir tree site 2 hole 2 | place: USA:California | collected 2015-04-18
GTTCGATTACGGCAGCGGTTGCCAGGGCCTGGTGCGTCACCTCCAATGGGCACATGGTAATGGGCCTGCCACAGCCGAACACGATAGCGGCGGCCTCGGGATCGAAGTGAATGTTGAACTCTGCAGCCGGGGTGGTGTTACCGAGGCCAATTGCTCCACCCATGAGCGAAATGGCCTTGATCTTGGGAACGATGGTGGGCTCGCGGCGTATGGCGGTAGCGATATTGGTAAGCGGGCCGGTGGGCACAAGCGTGATATCGCCGTCAGACCCGAGCAGCGTTTCAATGAGCAGGTCGACGGCGTGGAGTTCCACGGGTTTGATATCCGGTTCGGGTATGCTTGGTCCATCCAGGCCCGATTCCCCGTGGATGTTGGCCGCGTGCTTTGCCGGGCGCAACAGCGGGCGATCCATGCCACGCGCGATGGGGACGTGGCGTAGATTCGCCAGCGAGCAGACCTTCAGCGCATTGTGCGTGGTCTTATCAAGCGACTGGTTGCCCGAGACGGTGGTGATGGCTACCAGGTCGATCTCCGGATGGTGGCCTGCCAGCAGGATGGCAATGGCGTCGTCATGGCCGGGGTCGCAATCGAGGATAATTTTGTGTTTCATGGCCTGGCATACCTCAAAGCGTGGAACTCGGTGAGCACATGTAGAATTTGCTTCACAATATCGGCTGCCTCATAGTAGCACGCGGATGGGATATATTTCAAGCGCTATACACGACACAACACGACATCAGCTACTCTTTTTGTCAGTCTCGCGCCAGCAGGCCTATGCAAGATCTTTGGGTACCTTTTTACCGATGGCGTTCAATCACCGGCAAAAGCAGGTGTGATGGATAGACCTGGCTATGGTACACGCGGTTGATCGCCTGCACGAAGTCTTTTTCACGTTCGAAGGCAATTGTTCCCCCCGTGTTGCTATTGCGATCGAAGCGCGGGAAGTTGCTGCTGGAGACCTCCAGGCGGATACGATGGTCCGCGAGAAAGACATTCGAGGTCGCTTCCAGATCGATGTGCAACTCGTAGATGTGGCCCGGCTCCATAAGAACTGGTTGCGCGAAAGACTCGTGATAGCGTGCGCGTAAAATGCCATCGGTGAGAATTTCAGCACGTCCATCCGGGTACACATCGACCAGCTTGCCGGTGAAATCGGTATCGCGAGCAGAGGAGGAGATATAGAGCACCAGCTCGATCTGGCCAGTCACCTCAACGGGCAGCTCAAGCGGCGGGGAGGTATAGCAGAGCACATCCTCGCGTGCCTCGACCTGGCGTTGATCCAACGGCCCCACACCTTCTAGCATATTTTGCGAAGAGACGGCACCGCCCACTGTCGGGACAGGGTCGCGTGGATCGTAGCGATAGGCATCCTCCGGCTCCGCATCCGCCAGCACGGTCGAGAGCACGCCATCTCCTGTCGCGGTGTTGGCATGTCCCCCGCTCTGCAGGTAATAGGGGCGGTACTGCGTATCGGGCAACGGCCAGTCCTCTTCCTCGCGCCAGACATTGGTTCCCATCACAAAAAGGTGGACCGGCTTCTCCTGCTCGACGCCATTGTCGATCCCCTTGAGCCAGTGATCGTACCAGCGCAGGTGAAGACCGGTGAGCAGATCCCTGGCGAAGCTCGCTGCGCCATAGTTGCGTTCCTGGAAGCCCCGCAGAAAGTTGCCATGCGACCAGGGACCAATCACCAGATGTTGCTGCTGACGAGCGAGGGCGCTGCCTCCCCGCTGTTTCATGCTCTGATAAGACTCCAGGTCTTTGGCCAGGAAATGATCGTACCAGCCGGAGATCGTGAGGGCGGGCACGGTGACGCGCTCATAATACTCCTCCGGCACCAGCGCCTGCCAATACGCATCGGGGATTGGGTGTGCCAGCCAGTCGAAGTAGTACGGCGCCCGGCCCTGCAACAGGGGCAGATCGACGAGCGGAAGCCGTTTGTACAGAGCCGGGAGATCACCATTCGCTTGCATCATCTCCTCTAATTCTGCCCTGGTTGCCCGGCCCTGGCCGACCCGCCGCTGGACTTCATCCATTGCCACACCTGCCGCCCACCCAAGGGCAACACCCAGCAAGAACGCGCCCCCTTGATAGGGATAGAAGTACCAGCCTGGAGTCTGGGAAGGAGCGATTGCCCGCAGCGCCGCTGGCTGCTCCCGTGCCGCCTGCCACTGCGTCAATCCCTGGTATGAGACGCCAAACGTCCCGACCTGGCCGTTGGACCAGGGCTGACTTGCTGCCCAGGCAATGGCGTCGGCTCCATCCTGGGCCTCCTGAACAAATGGCTCGAACTCACCCTCGGAGGCAAAACGCCCCCGTGTATCCTGCGCGACGATCACGTAGCCTGCTTCAAGCACGCGCGCGCTATCAAGATTGAGTTCCAGGAAAATACGTTTTTCTTTGGTGAACGGGGGATACTCGAACGGAAAGCGCAGATCTTTATTGTACGGCAGGCGCGTCACTAGGACCGGCCATTGCCCTTCTTGAGCTGGACGGTAGACATCGGTGGCAAGTTTAACGCCATCGCGCATAGGAACCATGATATTTTCTTCGATCACAATACTCATTGGTAAAACCTCGTTCTTTCCGTTGTAATCAGTGCCGAGGCCACCTTGCCCTCGTCTAACTCACGTTAATACCTCTTGACCCATGACGTGGGTACAGAGCCATGCAGAGAAATCTGCTCTCCTACACTGCACCTGTGGATTGGGAAGGACCTCGCTTCTCGTCTGGATATGGCTTGAGCATCCGCAGGATAATCCTGGCATCAGGAAAATGTATTTTGACCTGCTCGGGGTCGAGCAAAGCCATCCCTCTCCATAAGCCTTCAAGACAGGCCAGAACGGCTGCCATCAGTTGTTCTGGATCGTCTTCGGCAACCTCTCCGGTGGCCTGGCCCTCGACGATCAGCTGCCGCACCACATCTTGAAGAAGCTGGGCCTGCCTGCCTACCAGTTCACGGAGATCGTCCGGCATCGTTTCATCAATCAACACCTGATAGAAAAGCTGATAGAATTCGGGGTATTCGCGCCTGCTTTCCACTATTGTTGAAACGAAAAAGTCAAGGCGCTCCCCTGGCGTCCCCGGCATCTCCAGAATGTGCTGCGCCATCGTGGGACCGGATTGCATCATCTGCTCTACCAGCACGTTAAAGATCGCCTTTTTGTTGGCGAAGTAGCGATAGGCTAGCCCCTGACTGACCTCGGCCTCAGCGGCCACTTCAGCCATGGTAGCCGCCATGCCCTTCCGAGCAAAGACCTTCCTGGCAGCTTCCAGGATCCTCGCGCGCTGCTCTTCGCGAATACGTTGATTCGCTGCTTCTGTCCGAGGCATTTCAGCACCTTCTTTTGATGAATAAATTGTTCATTCATAAGTGAGTATACTTGCCCGGTGTATGATTGTCAAGTGCTTGACGGGGGAGTGTTGGAGTTATTTTATTTTCATTGGGATTGTTGTGTGCTAGGATAGTAGTACAGTAGAGGTGATGACGATTTATCTGGCTCAATAATTCAAGAGGGATAACGACTAACAGTAAGGCATTAATTTATGGACGCTGTAATTTTTGACATGGATGGTGTCATTGTAGACAGTGAGATTCACTGGAAGACGGTAGAAGGGTACTTCCTACAGTCTATCATTCCGACCTGGAGTAGCTCCGACCAGGACAAGATCATCGGTATAGGGGTTCACGATCTCTACATGCTGCTCACTAATGAATATGGTTTGCAGAAGACAGAGGAACAATTTCTGGAGCTGTACCAGGAGATGGCGGACGAAATTTATGGGCAAAAAGTCTCTCTTCTGGAAGGTTTTTCAGATCTGCTGGCAACGCTAAACACACATCATATCCCCGTTGCGCTGGCATCCTCTTCCCCCATGAGCTGGATCGATATCACGCTCGACAGGTTTGGTCTTCGTGCAGCCTTCAAGGCTGTTGTCAGCGCGGACGAGTTAAAAGGCGAAGGCAAACCCTCGCCAGCGATCTATCTCCTCACGGCAGAACGACTTGGAGTAAGCCCGGCGGCTTGTATTGCGATAGAAGATTCGAAAAATGGCGTTCTTTCCGCTAAAAATGCGGGGATGTTCTGCATTGGCCTGCGCAATGGTTTCAACGAGGAGCAGGACTTATCCATGGCAGATATGGTTATTTCTGGTTTCGCTGAGCTTGACCGGGATGTGCTGGAGCGATTACTACATATTCAATGATAATAGCAGTCAGGAAGGGCTTTTAGAAAGATGTTTCCCCAGGGGTCTGGTTGCCTTGACGATTTTTTATGACCGCTACGCGTGTCATGGCAAATTCATCGATGCTGGCTGAGCGGACACTTGCTACACCAAAGCCGAGTCGGCCCAGGTACTGATCCACAGGAATCTCCAGGCGGAGGGGATTGGCCGATTTGCCGAGGTATTCCGCTACCAGCAGATGCCCCTCTGGATGAAGATAGCGTTCCAGCAGCCTGTTGACGAATGCCTCGTGCAATTCGTGGGGGACATAGTCGAGTGTCGTATTGACACAGTCGAAGGTCATGGGCGGCTCCCAATCCCATGCATTGCCAACAAATAGGTGGGAAGCATACTGCGGAAGCCGCGCTTGAGCCAGCGCAATGATCTTCTCCGAAAAATCGAGTCCATAAGGAGTTATCTGGAAGCCTCGTTCTTGCGTCCAGCGCAGGATGCACTCCAGCAGGTAGCCGTTCGCGCAGCCGATATCCAGAAATGTGCCAGCGCTTTCGATACAAGCGGCGATTGGCCTGCGCAGGGCTTCCCAGTCCTGTTCGCTGCGCGGGGTATGAAGCCCGAACCCTGACTGTTGCCAGGGGAGTGTTCCTGCCATGTATGCTGTTTCAAGGACCTTCTTGTTCTTTTCAAACCATCGGGCGAGTTCTTCGTTGTTCATGCTCTCCTCCAAGTGCAAAGAGGATGTTCGATGAAGCCTCTTCACATAGTTTACAACGTCCGCTCAGACGATACTTTTGCTCCGACGGTTAAATACCACTCGACGCCTCTCCTCGCGAGAGATATAATGACCATAGAAAACGCTCAAAACACCAAAGAGAAAGGCAGGCGAAGATGCAAGGCTTACAGATAGTCTCAAATCCAAATATTATGATGGGAAAGCCAGTTATTGCTGGAACGCGTATTACCGTCGAGCACATTTTAGAGCAATTAGCTGGAGGTCGAACGATTGAGCAAATTCTAGAGGCGCATCCTCACATCACCCGCGAACAAGTGCAGGCTGCAATAATCTATGCTGCTGAGTCAGTTCGAATCGATCACACCTACCCACTGAACTATGCAGAATCATGAACATACTTGCAGACGAGAATATCTCGCAACTCCTGGTAGAGCATCTACGTCAAGAAGGGCACCTACCACGCCTCAAGGCGTTCGCACTCGTCCCATACAAGCCCATTAGGAGTCACCCTTGTCACCGAGGAAACACAGCAACTTAATCATCGGTCAGTCGGGCGGGGCCACTGCCGTCATCAATGCCAGCCTGGTAGGCGCAGTCGAGGCGGCGCTGGCTGATGCACGTATCGATGGCATCTATGGCATGCTTCACGGTATCGAAGGCCTGCTCAAGGATGAGCTGATCGACCTGCGTAGACAGCCCGGGGATGTGTGGTCCCGGCTCTTGCATACACCATCGGCGGCTCTCGGCTCCTGCCGCTACAAGTTACAAGAGGGCGACGCGGAACGAGCCATCGAACTCCTGCGGCGCTACGATGTTCACTACCTGCTCTACATTGGTGGCAACGACTCAGCCGACACTGCACACCGCCTGGCATTGACCGCCCAAGACATGGGCTACGAGCTGCAGGCTATCAGCATTCCCAAAACTATCGACAACGACCTGCCCTTTACCGACCATTGCCCCGGCTACGGCAGCGCAGCACGCTTCATTGCCCTGGCAACGATGGATTCGAGCATGAACACAATGTCAATACCATGGCACTATCCCGTCAAAGTGATAGAGACCATGGGGCGCGACGCGGGCTGGCTGGCAGCATCAGCGGCGCTAGGGAAACGCGATGAGGTTGATCCGCCGCATATTATCCTCATGCCGGAGAAACCCTTCAATACGGATGAATTTCTAAAGCAGGTCGAAGAGGTCTACCGGTGCCTGGGATATGTAATCATCGTTGCAGCAGAAACCATGCGTGACGAACAGGGGCAGGCGCTTGGCGCAGCCAGGCAGGCTGGACAAGATGCATTCCAGCACCCACTGCTGAGCGGAGCAGCGCAATTCCTGGTAGAATTAGTAAGGCAGCGTTTGAAGTTGCGCGCGCGTTTTGACAAACCTGGTGATCTGCAGCGTATGGCATCGAACAGCATTTCGGGTACCGACCGGGACGAGGCATACCTTGTTGGGCAGATGGGATTACGGGCTTTGCTGGAGGGAGAAAGCGATAAGATGGTGACGCTGGTCCGTCACATGGACCCCAACTATCACTGCACGACAGACCTGGTGGAACTGGCGAGCGTTGCCAACGAGCAGCGCTTGATGCCGGATGAGTACCTGGATGCAGGTAAGACAATGGTCACACAGGCATTTTATGACTACGCGCTGCCGTTGATTGGAGACCGATTGCCGCACTATGTACAGCTTGAAAAGATAAGGATAGAGCCATGACAACACTTCGGCGGGCCATTCTTGTCGTCCTGGATGGAGTAGGCGCAGGCGAAAATCCCGACTCTCACGCCTATGGCGACGACGGGGCCAGTTCACTGGAACACTGCGCGTTAGCCGTTGGAGGCCTGGCTCTGCCCAACCTGGGGCGTATAGGCCTGGGCAACATTACCCCTATACTGGGAACAGCGCCGACCGCGGACGCCAGCGGCTCTTATGGCCGCATGGCAGAGATCGGGGCAGGGAAAGATAGCACGACGGGTCACTGGGAGATCACCGGCGTTGTGCTGAAAAAGCCCCTGCCGACCTATCCACACGGGTTTCCTCCCGACCTCGTGGCAGCTTTCGAGCAGGCCATTGGCCGCAAGGTGCTCGGCAACAAGCCAGCTTCGGGTACGGAGATCATCAAGGAACTGGGTGAGGAGCATATACGCACCGGCTATCCCATACTCTATACCTCCGCCGACAGCGTCTTCCAGGTGGCTGCCCACCAGGATGTGATCCCGCTGGCTGAACTCTATCACATCTGCGTGATTGCGCGAGGTATGCTCACAGGGGAGAATGCCGTCGGGCGCGTGATTGCGCGGCCGTTTATTGGCGAGCCGGGATCGTTCAAGCGCACCGAGCACCGCCGCGATTTTTCACTGGCTCCGCTGGGAACAACGCTGCTCGATCTCCTTCAGGCTGGTGGTAAGGAGGTCATCGGCATCGGCAAGATTGAGGACCTGTTCGCGGGGCGCGGCCTGACGCAGCGCGATCATACCGAAACCAACAAAGACGGCATGGCGGTGACGCTGCGCTGGCTTGAACGAGACTTCACAGGTTTGCTCTTCGTCAATCTGGTAGAATTTGATATGTTATGGGGTCATCGCCGCGACAGCCAGGGCTATGCGCAGGCATTACGTGATGTAGATGCCTGGTTTGGGCAGGTGCAGCAGGTCATGCAGCTTGAAGATGCTATCTTCTTCACTGCCGACCACGGCGTCGATCCCACCTATCGCGGCAGCGATCACACGCGCGAAGAGGTCCCACTGTTGGCCTACGGTAAACCCGTAAGCGCCGGAATCGACCTCGGCGTACGTTCTACATTTGCCGACCTGGGTCAGACGCTGGCAGAGGCATTTGGCGTAGGACCCCTGGTGGCCGGAACAAGTTTTGCACACGACATAGGACTGGTATGACTGAGACGCAACGCAACAGCACAACAGGGTACTCACACGGAGCGCTCCTGCGCGGCGAGCGAATTTACCTGCGGCGGCCCACCATGGCAGACGCTCGCTACGTCTTCTACTGGGAACGCGATGATGAAGTATGGCGTTATGACCCGCACCGCCCGTACTCGCAGAACTATGCCGAGTTTTTGCCGCTTTTTGAGCGGAACTACGTGCGCGGCAACGGGCGACAATACTGGTTCATCATCGAGGACGAGCAGCACACGCCTATCGGCACCATTACTTATTTCAACGTAGATTACCGCCTGCGCCAGGCAGAGATTGGGCTGGGGCTGGGCAACAAAGCGAGCTGGGGTAAGGGATATGGGCCGGAGGCGATTCGCACACTGGTACGATACCTTTTCAGTCTCCCTGGCCTGGTACGCATCTATGCAGAGACGGCAATAGCAAACCGGGCGAACCCTGGGTAGAATTAGAAATTTGGAAGAAGAGGGACTTTTCTAGAAAATGAATACAGCCATTGACCGTTGTCCGAAACTTACCCAGGTATGGACAAGCCATACTCAGTGTTCGGTTCCTGTTTCGACGAGGACTGCCTGCTTTCGCAGGTCTTACACCCTCTCCACAGGCGTCTACCTTCCCGTGCAACTCACGGTAGGGAGCTTGCGAATGGATGCCGTTCTTCATCAGACTTGGTTGTCGCCTGATGAAACAGATCAGAAGCATGTACATCGCAAACGGGGTCGCTAGTGCTTTTACCCAAGGGAGCAAATTACCTTGGAACCCGCAAACACTATTACGTTGGAAATGTACTCTAGAACAAGGGTACCAGAGCCACAGAAAAAAGTCAAGCGAATTGGCAGGGACATGTGTCTAGAAGAGAGGAAGATTGTCTATGTTTCGTGAAACAAATTTCGACCCCACTATTTTCAGCGCCTATGATGTGCGCGGCATCTATGGCGAGAATCTGACCGACGAGGTGGCCTACCGCATCGGGCGCGCGGCTGCGCTCTACCTTAACGTGCCGGAGATTGCCGTAGGCCGCGACATGCGCCTGTCATCGCCCCAACTGGCCGATGCCCTGCTCCAGGGTATGGTCGACCAGGGTGTCAACGCAGTTGAACTGGGCATGACGACGACCGACGAGCTGTATTTCGCCGTGGGCAAGTTCAACTATCCTGCTGGCGTGATGATTACCGCCTCGCATAATCCAGGCAATTACAACGGCATGAAATTTTGCCGCGCCCAGGCGTTTCCCATCAGCCTGGACAGCGGCCTGGCCGATATTCGCGACCTGGCATTACGCGGCAACTTTCCCGAGCCAGCGGCCAAGGGCCAGGTGAAGACACGCGATGTGCTGGATGATTACATAGCACATGTGCTCTCCTTCATCGATGTGAGCAAGATCAAGCCGCTCAAGGTGGTGATCGATGCGGGCAATGGCATGGCAGGCATGGTCGTGCCACGAGTATTCATGCACCTGCCCTGTGAGCTTGTGCCACTGTACTTTGAGCTCGATGGCAGTTTCCCCAACCACCCGGCCAGTCCCATTGAGCCTGCAAACACGGAAGAACTGCGAAGGAAGGTACGTGAACTACATGCCGACCTTGGCGCGGCCTTCGATGGTGACGCAGACCGTATGTTCCCGGTGGACGAGCACGGCGACATGGTCGATGGTTCAATGGTGACGGCCATTGTCGCAAACAGCCTGCTGCACAAATACCCTGGCGAGACCATCCTTTACAACCTGATCGTTTCTAAGAGTGTGCCCGAACTCATCAACAGGTTGGGGGGTCATGCCGTACGCACGCGGGTAGGGCATTCCTACATCAAGGCAGAGATGCGCCAGCTCAACGCTATCTTTGGCGGCGAGCATTCCGGCCATTTCTATTTCCGCGACAACTGGTACGCCGACTCCGGCCTGATCGCTTTCCTCACTACGCTGGAACTCGTCTCCGTCGAAGGCAAGCCGCTCTCCGAACTGCTCAAACCGCTCGATCACGGCTTCCGCAGCGGCGAGATCAACACCAGGGTGCGCGATGTGCAGGAGAAACTGAAGGAGATCGAGGAATACTTTGGGAAAGAGGCAAAAGCGGTTGATTACCTGGACGGCATTACACTGGACTTTGGCGACTGGTGGTTCAATGTGCGCCCATCCAATACGGAACCCCTATTGCGTTTGAATGTCGAAGCGAACACTAAGGAGTTGATGGAGCAGAAACGGGACGAGGTAGTGGCGCTTATAGTTGCTAAAAATCCGGACAAACAAGCACCATCATGATAATTTCAGGAAGTGGAGATGCTCACCCTTCTGGTTTGCTAGTGAGAAGGTTAAGGAGAAGCTTCTGATGAGCTTCATCAGCAAATCCTGCCGCTTGATGCTCCTGCATGTGCTGCTGGTGATCCTGCTTTTTTTGTCAGGATGTACTGGAATTAGCTCGAGTACCCTATCTACATCCTTCACATTTCCTGCTCTACCAATTATCCGCAAATTTGACCTCTCTGCCCGGCAAGGACTGAGAGATAGAGCGGGCGATTTTTCTGTTCACGCTGGTGGAGCAGATACTGGCATTGCTGTACTCCCTGGTGAGAAAGTGGAGATTTTTGCCTCCGGCTCTGCCAGTGTACAGCCGGGTGGGAAGCAATCGGGGCCAGATGGTGTACCTACCTGCTCTGCTCCGGTCATGCCGGAGCCTTCCTTACCGTGTTATTCGGTCATCTATAGTATTGGTATCAGTGGCCGTGCAGGTGAGGTTGGAGCACACGCTGAATTCAATCCAGCAACGATAGGGAATCTCTTCCTGGGGATCAATGCAGCCAATTTGGCCAGCAATGCCGGCTCATTTCACATTCGTGTGTTAGTCATCCCACCGGGCAAGTTTGCAGGGCTATGGAACGGGCTGGAAGACAAATTTATTATCCAGGGAACAAGCATGACCCTGTCTGTCCAGGTCTTCGCTCAAAATGCCACTGTCGAGAAAGTGCAGTTTACCGTAACGGTACCAGGACAGGCGGCGGTCACAGCCTGCGAAAGCATTGCAAGCGGTGAGGATACCTATACTTGTGTATGGGATTTCAGGCTTAATGGAAACTATCTCCACAATGGGCAGTTCACTCTTGGCTTTATACTCAACGGAAGTTCGAATGGTTGGGGCTCGCCCGAATCCGCAGAGAATCCCGATGGTATACGTACAGGGGTCGCCAGATATGTTGTCACTCAGCCCAACGGCTTCTATGCCGGCTATGCTGCTACGGATCTTGCCCAGAGGACAGCGGCATACCAGAAAGTCACCGGGCACTGGACGGTGCCGAAAGCGCACTGCACTCCCGGCGCGATTTCACTTTCGGCGATCTGGGTAGGCATTACCAGCGATGCATCGGACAGGAGCCTGCTGGCTCAACTCGGCACAGTGAGCAGCTGCGATTCTGGGGTTCCCGCGTATTTTATGTGGTGGGAGATGTTTCCCGCGCCATCTGTACCACTGGATCAGCCCTTGCAGCCCGGTGATAGTATCACGGCAAGCGTCACTTTTCAGCAGGGCAGGTTTCAACTCACCATAGATAATCCCACTGAGGGGGTACATTTTTCGACCACACATCCCGGGGCAGTCACTGACACCAGCGTTGCGGAGTGTATTGTCGAGGCTCCGACGATTATTGACAATCCCGCTACAGGCCAGGGTCATATAGCACGGCTGACCAACTTTGGCAAAGTGCGTATCCTGTGCCAGTTGAACGACCACAGGCCTATAGGCGATGGTCCGCAGGACATTATCTACCAGATGAAAACGCAGGGCGGCGTGGCAAAAGCGACCACTTCAGGTCTCGATGCAGCGGGCAGCGCGTTTACTGTGTATTGGCATCATGTGTAGGGTGAAATGTAGTGCCTTTTTTGTATAGCATGAGCATGGCACCCTCTTTCCCCTCTCCCCGACACTTATTACGTGCAAAACGAGGATTAGAAGCGTAAGCAGAGCCGCCACCCGGTTCCGTGCCCATGAAAAGGCACCCAGCGCGCTAAGCTCGCGGGCAAAGGAGCTCCCTCTAAGCTCTCCACGAGCCACTGCCGACCCAAGCGCAGCACGCTCTTGTCGCGACGAGCTCCTCGCTCAAATACTATGATGCGGTTGTGCTTCGCCAACCGATTTTAAGAGTTATGGCAATGATGTTCGCTGGTTTTCGATGTAGCATTGTGTTTTTTTGCCGATGAATATCTATAGGCGATTTAACAGAGGAAGTGGCT
>WNFE01003262.1_pt1 | contig 12044 bp, 11 predicted proteins | sample 5400451 | NCBI WGS metagenome assembly WNFE01 (sample SAMN13153344, study PRJNA577476) | soil metagenome | isolation source: 200 cm saprolite under Douglas fir tree site 2 hole 2 | place: USA:California | collected 2015-04-18
ACCATGACGTTGATCGTGTTCTTCAGTTCCAGGATCTCGCCGCGGACATCCACGGTGATCTTCTTGGACAGGTCGCCGGTAGCGACCGCGGTGGTCACGTCGGCGATGTTGCGCACCTGGCCGGTGAGGTTGCCCGCCATCAGGTTGACGTTGTCGGTGAGATCCTTCCACGTCCCACCCACCCCAGCCACCCGGGCCTGCCCGCCCAGCTTGCCCTCGGTCCCCACCTCGCGCGCCACCCGGGTTACCTCGGAGGCAAAGGCGTTCAGCTGGTCGACCATGGTGTTGATCGTGTCCTTGAGTTCCAGGATCTCGCCGCGCACGTCGACGGTGATCTTCCGGGACAGGTCGCCGCGGGCGACGGCGGTGGTGACCTCCGCGATGTTGCGCACCTGGGTGGTGAGGTTGGCGGCCAGCTGGTTCACGTTATCGGTGAGGTCCTTCCAGACGCCGGCCACGCCCCGCACCTGGGCTTGCCCGCCCAGCTTGCCCTCGGTCCCCACCTCGCGGGCCACCCGGGTGACCTCCCCGGCGAAGCCATTGAGCTGGTCGACCATGACGTTGATCGTGTTCTTCAGTTCCAGGATCTCGCCGCGGACATCCACGGTGATCTTCTTGGACAGGTCGCCGGTAGCGACCGCGGTGGTCACGTCGGCGATGTTGCGCACCTGCGCCGTGAGGTTGCGCGCCATGGAGTTCACGTTGTCAGTGAGATCCTTCCACGTCCCCGACACGCCGGGCACGTTCGCCTGGCCACCCAGCCGCCCTTCCGTCCCCACCTCGCGGGCCACCCGGGTGACCTCGGAGGCGAACCCGTTGAGCTGGTCGACCATGGTGTTGATGGTGTTCTTGAGCTGAAGGATCTCGCCCTGGACGTCGACCGTGATCTTCTTGGACAGGTCGCCGGTGGCGACCGCGGTGGTGACGTCGGCGATGTTGCGCACCTGGGTGGTCAGATTGGCGGCCAGCCGGTTTACGTTATCCGTCAGATCCCGCCAGACGCCGCCCACCCCCTTGACCTGCGCCTGGCCGCCCAGCCGGCCCTCGATACCGACCTCGTGCGCCACGCGCGTGACTTCGGAGGCAAACGCATTGAGCTGATCGACCATGGTGTTGATGGTGAGCTTGAGCTCGAGGATCTCGCCCCGAACGTCGACGGTGATCTTCTTGGACAGGTCGCCTTTGGCAACGGCTGTCGTGACGTCGGCGATGTTGCGCACCTGGGTGGTCAGGTTGTCGGCCATGTAGTTGACGTTTTCGGTCAGCTCTTTCCAGACCCCGGCCGCCCCCGGCACGCGGGCCTGCCCGCCCAGCTTGCCTTCGGTGCCGACCTCGGCGGCCACCCGGGTCACCTCCGAAGTGAACGACCGCAGCTGCTTGACCATGGAGTTGATGATCTTGGCGGTGCGCAGGAACTGGCCCTCCAGCGGCTTCCCGTCCGGCTGGAGATCCATGGTTTGGGACAGGTCGCCCTCCGCCACGGCGGCGATGACGGTGGCCATCCGGGCCAGCTTCCGGGAGTTGTCCTCCTCCCGCTCGATGATGGCGTTGAGCTCGGCGGCGATCCGGACGGCGACGCCATCGGTGTAGGCCGGCACCCGGGCGGCCGTGCTGCCTTTCCTCAGCTCCCGCAGCACCGCCAGGAGCTGACGGGCCTCAATCCTGGAGAGCCCCTCGACGGCGGTGCTACCGTTCGCCTTGGCCCTTTGGGGCGATGACGCCAGGCCTCCAGACCGCCGTCGGCGGCTCTTAGAGGGGGTACCGGGCATGGGTGATTTAGCAGCCCCTGCCATTACCTTTTCTATAGGAGAAATTGGTCAGAAAGTCAAACAATTGGCCACTCTCAGTTATCGCCCCATTGTATTCGGTGATGCGCGCAGCGCTAGGGCCGGTTGGCCCCCACGCCTGGACGGTCCGGTCGAGCCGATTGGCCGTCCTCGATTACCCTTTTGAGATGCTACGGATCTGCCCCACCGACGTCGTTTCGGCCCCGGTGGAGCGGGTCTGGACCCTCCTCACCTCAGACTACACCACGTGGGTTGACGCACGGCTGGTCCGCCGGGACCCCGACGGCCCGGCTGTTCCTGGGCAGCGCATCCACCTCACCAGCTCCGAACTGGGACTGACCTTCCACGTCCACTTCACCGTGGAGCGGGTGGACCCCGCGAGCCACACCCTCGGGCTCCTGGTCCAGTTGCCCTTCGGCATGATGATGCGGGACACGATCGTCTGCACCTCGCTGGCCCCCGACCGCACCCGGGTGCAGTACGGGTGAGACCTCACCTTCCCTTCCGGGTGGAGGGGCCGGATCCTGGAGGCGCTGATGTCACGCACGGCGGAGCGCAGCGTGGCGGATTCGCTGCAGCGGCTGAAGCGGGCGTCGGAAAACCGGGCTGCGGCATGACGAGCCCTTGACGGCCGAAGCCGCCCCGGGGATATTGCCCCTCCGCCAACCGGTCGACTGGCGGCGCAACCTGGCCGCGCTCTGGCTGGCCGAGTTCACCGCCATTTTCGGCTTCTCGTTTGCCTTTCCGTTCCTGCCCCTGTTCTTGCATCGCGACCTGGGCATTCCCAACGGTCCAAAGCTGGCCTTGTGGACCGGCGTGGCGGCCAGCGTCACCGGATTCGCCCTGGCGATAACCAGTCCGATCTGGGGGATGCTGGCCGACCGCTACGGACGCAAGCCGATGCTGGTGCGGGCCATGATCGGCGGCGGCGTCTCGGTCGGACTGATCGGGTTGGTCCGCACGGTGCAGGAGCTGACCCTGTTGCGCGTCGTGCAAGGCGCCACCTCGGGGACCGTGGCGGCCGCCACCGCCCTGGTAGCCGGCGAGACTCCACTTGCGGAGATGGGCTGGGCGCTCGGCATCTTGAGCTCGTCGATCGCCCTGGGCAGCGCCATCGGACCGGCCGCCGGGGGCGTGGCCGCCAACCTGATTGGCCTGCGCGCCACCTTCATCGCCGGTGGGATCCTGCTCCTGGTGGCAGCGGTGCCGGTCATCGTCGTGGTCCGCGAGAGCGCGCCGGCGGCCAGCCACCGGCAACGACCCCGGCCCCTGGCAGGGCTGCGGGCCGCGGGACCCGGCACGCTGGCGGCGGTCACCATCCTGATCGTGGCCCAGGTCCTGCTCCAGGCAAGCTACACGGCGGCCCAGCAGCTGGTCGTCCTGCGGCTGTTGCAGTTCGATCCGGGCGCGGCCTCCACCGTGACCGGGGCGGCCTTCGCCGCCGGCGGCATCGCCACGGCCATTGCCGGCGTGACGTACGCCAGGCTTCTCCGCCGGACGGGCTATCGCCTGCTGGCTGGCACAGCCGCCTTCCTGATGGCGGCGGCCATCGCGGCCGCGGCCGCAGCGCCCAACCTGGCGCTCGAGGTCGCCGCCTTCGTGCTGGCCAGCCTGCTCTTTGGCGCCCTGATCCCGGCCTTCGGGGCCATGATCGGGCTGCAGACGCCGAGCCAGGTCCAGGCCAGCGTCTTCGGGTTCAGCTCCAGCGCCGTCGCCCTCGGCTTTGGCATCGGTCCACTGTCCGGTGGCCTGATCGCCTCCAGGGCAGGCGTCGGGACGGCGCTGACGGCGGCGGCTGCGGTCGCGCTGGTCCTCGCTGGGCTGATCGCCCTGGCCGTACGCGAACCGCAGGTCCCGGCGGACCGCCGACCATAATGAATGAATGTGCTACGCGGATGGAGCGCGTCCGCCCTTCCCGCCCATCATGGGCGGAGCCGGTGACCAGGGCGACCTGGTCCTGACCGCCGCCGACGGCAACCGGTTTCTCGCCTACGCCGCCCGCGCCAACCAGCCAACCGGCGCCGGCATGGTGATTCTTCCCGATGTCCGGGGGCTGCACACGTTCTATAAGGAGCTGGCCCAGCGGTTTGCCGAAGCCGGGGTGGACGCCGTGGCCATCGATTACTTCGGGCGGACAGCCGGACTGGGCGATCGCAGCGATGCGTTCGACTATAAGCCCCACCTGGAAAAGCTCACGCCGGCCGGCGTCGATGCCGATGTGGCGGCCGGCGTCGCCTACCTGCGAACCGCGAAGGGCGGTGCGGTCCGCTCGGTGTTCACCGTCGGTTTCTGCTTTGGCGGCGCCAACTCCTGGCGGCAGAGCGCCAGTCAGCCTGGTCTGGCGGGCACGGTCGGTTTCTACGGGCGGCCGGCGCGCGTCCGAGCCCTGATCCCGCAGATGAAAGCGCCACTCCTGCTGCTGGTCGCGGGCGCAGATGCCGCGACGCCGCAGGCCGAGTTTCACGCCTTCGACCAGGAACTGACCCAGGCTGGCGTGCCCCACCGGATGGTGGTCTTCGAGGGCGCCCCGCACTCGTTCTTCGACCGGACGTTCGAGCAGCACCGCGAGGCATCGGCCAGCGCCTGGCGTGAGATGCTCGATTTCATCCGGAGCCATGAAAGCGTTCCGGCCGGCTGACCTGGCCCGGTTGCGGCGGGAGGCCGAGGTTCGGATCGAACCGGCAGCCCAGGATCGCGGGCGGCTGGCGAAGCCCATTATCTGGGTGGTCACCGATGACGGCGGTGTCTTCGTCCGTTCCTACCTCGGCGCGCGCGGCAAGTGGTACCAGCAGCTTCGCAAGGACCCAGGGGCCACGCTCCACATCGGTCGCAAGCGCCTGCCGGTTCGGGCGAGAGCGGTGACCGGCGCCGCGCTAAACAAGCGGGTGGACGAGGCCTATCGCCGCAAGTACGGGAAGCGCTCGCCTGACAGTACCGAGGCTATGCTCAAGCCCAACGTGCGCCGGACCACGTTGCGGCTGGTACCTGCCTAGGCGGCAGCGACCGTCGCCGCCCTGCTTATCCAGCGCGTGCCCGGGGCGGCCGCTGCTTAACCAGTCAGGCCGACCGAGCATGAGCCGCGACTAACTTCACGGGCGGGACCAGTCCCCATCGGCCATGCTCCCCGCGCCGGAGGCCCCAGCCCCCTTCATGGACCATCCGATCGTGGCGCCGGCAGAGCAACACGAGATTCGCCAGGATGGTCGGGCCACCGTGGGTCCAGTGCTGCAGGTGATGGCCGTCGGTCCACTGGGGCGGGCGATCGCAGCGGCCGGCCACACAGGTCCGATCGCGCGCCTCCACCGCTCGCCGGGTGGACGGGGGGATGCTCCGCGAGGCGTGGCTGATCTCAGCCTCGAGTTCGCCCCGAGCTGTGATGCGGGTGAGCGCGGCGTCGCAGGCCAGCCGGCGGACGGTCTCCGCCGGCACCGACCCGCCAGCCTCAAGTTCGCCAGCCGGGGCGCCAGGCGCTGCCAGCAGGGTGTCCAGGCTGGCCCGGATGACCAGATGAGGCCGCGGCCCGGCGCCGGTGGCGGACCCGCCGGTCTTTCTGCGGCAGAGCTCGAGCAGGGCGTCGGCGCGCCGCTGACCCGGGGTGCGGTCGTCGTCCTTGCCGGGCAGCATGCCGGCATTCAGGGCGGTGCGCAGGATGGCCCCGCCTTCCACGTCGAGCAGTCCGTCCAGGCGCACCATGCCATCAGTGGGCTCACTCACGTGCAGGTAGCGCCGCTCGTAAGCGCGGTTGGCTTCCGTGAGCGCGGCGGCAGCATCCACTCGATGCTCGAAGTTCTTGGCTACCCCGGTGAACTGGCCGGGGTCCATCGCCTCCGCAGCTTTAAGCAGACTGGCTTCGGCCTGCTGGACCGCCGCGACTCCAACGTGCTGAGCGGTGTGGGCCAGGACCGCCACGTGCTGATAGCCCAGCTCACCGCGGGCGAAGGCCGCCTCGGTCTTGGGCAACTGCTCGAGCTGACGGGCGATCTCCACCCGTTCCGCGGCCGCCCCGCCCGAGAGCTTGCAGTTGGAGCGCAGCCAGGCCACGATGCCCAGCGCTCCATCGGCGACATACTCGCCGGACTTCTCGAACCGCCGAACCCCCTCCGCGAAGACGGCTTCAAAGGGATCGATGCCGGATTCCCGGAGCTGGCTCAGGCCGTCGCCGATTTCGCCCGGTTCTGCCCGGCGGAACCAGTCCGCCCAGAGCCGGACGACCGCCTGTGTCTCTTTGATCGGAGGGCCTGACGTGGCCACGCGCCCATCCTGCACCATGGCTTTGACAGCTGTCTGTCACAACACTTCTTATCTGTTTAACTTGGCCTAGGAGGCCGGTCCTCAGCGACAACGCGTTCCGCAAGGCCTGGCGCGAGATGCTCGATTTCATTTCGGAGCCATGAAAGTCGTTTCGCCGGCTGACCTGGCCCGGTTGCGGCCGGGAGCCCGAGGTGGAATCGAACCGGCAGCCCAGGACCGCGAGCCGACGGCAAAGCCCATCATCTGGGTGGTCACCGATGACAGCGGGCGTCTTTGTCCGTTCCTACCTCGGCGCGCGCGGCTGCTGGTACCACCGGCTCCGCCGCGATCCCCGGGCCACGCTGCATCTCGGTCGTAAGCGCCTGACGGTCCGAGCGAGAGCGGTGGCCGGCGCCGCCCTGAACAAGCGCGTGGACGAGGCCTACCGGCGCAAGTATGGCAAGCGCTGGCCCGACAAGACCCCGGCGATGCTCAAGCCCAACGTGCGCCGGACCACGTTGCGGCTGGTACCTGCCTAGGCATACTGAAGAGCGTCACCGTGCCGGAACGCCGCCGTCAGGCTACGCCGCCCACCGTTAGGCCTACGGCAACCTCACGCTCGTTCTCTTATATAGGAGGATAACGTGGCCAAGGACGTCTCGCTCCCAAGTATTGCGGATGTGATCGCCGTTACCGGCGGGCATCCCGGAAACCCCTGGCGCGAGCAGCACCTCCTGTCCCTCTACCGGGTCATCCCCCAGGTCGCCCCGGCGGCTACCGTGGCGCCGGGCCTTCAGCCGCTGCCTGCCGCTGCCTGAGTCGATTCCCGCGAACTCGGGGCTAGCCCTCGCAACTTGCTGCCGGCGTTCCTGCCAGAAGGCCAGCCGCCGCTCCCAGCGCTCGGCCCGGTCCCGGATTCGGATGAACCCATCGGCCCCCAGCTGCCGATCCAGCCCCATAACCGCCACCAGCAGCTCGCTGTAGACGCGAACCCAGTGTTCCGCGTCCTCCGGGTTGCTGCTATGGATGTCTCCCCGTCGAGTAGGACGTCGGCTTCGAGCACCGTGACGGTCACTTCCTCCCCCGCTCCCGACTGTTCTGCATCCGTGCCGTCGCGTCGCCCAGGTCGGAGGCCCCGTCGTGGTGGAGAGCGCCCCGCCGGTTGAAGCTCTGGACCGTCAGGTGACCACACATCCAGATGGGGCGCAGGGGCTGTTGGCGCGAGTCGGCTGGAAATGGACGCGGAAATGCGCAGGCATCCAACGGAAGCGCGGCTGCCATCGCCCGATACCCCTGTCCCTACGGACTAGGCCCGTTTCCGCAAAAACTTCAGCAACAATGTATTCAGACCAGGATGAACGTCTTGACAAAAATACAGGTACGTGTGACAATCCGCGTCGCAGGACGTGTGACAATCGGCGGCAGAGGTTCGGAGTCCTGGAATTGGGGGTGATCGGACACACTCGAACCGCGATCGCGCAGCGCAACACCTGATCCAGTCTCCTCTACGTGCCCGGTTTGGTCACGCCAGCGCTGCCAGGTTCCCTTTCTTTTGGACCTGTGGGAGGAGATTATGGGCGGCGTCCGGATTCCCCACGACCTGACTGGTGAAGACCGGTTCATCCTGGGCCTGAGTGTCAGCCGTGTGGCCATCCTGCTCTTTGGGTCCCTGTCCGGCTACACCATGCTGCGGCTGCCATGGCCCTTGGCCCTTCGGCTGATCCCGGCGCTGGCAACGTGGGCCGCTACTGCCGCCTTCGTGTGGCTCCGGCCGGGCGGCCAGTCGCTGGCGCATTGGGCGGGAGCAGCCATCGAGTACTGGCTCGGAAATCTCGGCCGCCAGCGGCCGGCGGCGGCGCCCGCCGTTCGAGGTGATCAAACGCGCGCCGGACTCAAGTTGGCCGTCCTTTCCGCCATGTCCTCTGATCTCCCTCCCGACGGACCATCGAGCGCCGACGACGACGTGCTCGAGTTGCCACCGGGTCGAAACGCTTCCCAGTCCCCAGCCGCCACCCTGCGCGAGCCGGCAGCTCCCACTCCTGTTTACCTGGGTGGGCCGCAGGTGGTCTGCTTCTTCGCCATCAAGGGAGGAAGCGGGCGCACCACCCTGGCGACCGAGTCAGCCTGCCTGCTGGCGGCCCGCGGGTGGTATCGCGATTCCCCTCGCGCAAAGGGCGACCGGCTCAAGGTGGCGCTGCTGGATTTCGACCTCGGGTCCGCCAACGTGTCCGTTCGGCTCGGTCTGGCGCAACCCACTGTGCTGGACTACCTGACCGCCCTGGGCGTCGAACCGCCACGGGTCGTCGATTATTTGCTCCGGCACGACCCCTCGGGTCTATCGGTTCTGCTTGGACCGCCCAAATGTCTGACCGGGACCGGTCCGCTGGTCTTCGGCGTTTCGCAAGCGGCCGAGATACTGGCCTCGCTTAAAGCCGAGGGCTACCAATACATCTTCGTCGACGTCGGGCCGGCGCTGACGGATCTGGTGACGTTCGTCCTGCAAACGGCAGACCACATCTATTACATCGTGACGCCAACCGCAGGATCCATACAGGACTTGTACCGCGGGGTCGAGGCGCTCCGGCGAGTCGGGCTCGGGCCAAAGCTTCGTTACGTGGTCAACAAGGTGCGCCGACCCATGGATTTCTCGGAGCCGATGGGAGATCTGGGCGGATGCATCGAGGCTGAAATTCCGTACGACCAAGCCTTTGAGACGGCCGAAAATCGCCACGAGCCGTGCGGCTTGTCCACCTCGGGGGAGACCCAGCGGGCGCTGCTGGAGCTGGCCGCCACCATCTATCCGGCTCTCAGCCTGCCTGCGGATGGCGCCGGTCGACTCCGGCGATTCGCCTGGTTTGGACGCTCGCCTCGTGTCAGCTGACGGCCGGCTGCCCCAGAACGGCGCCGTCGGGGAACTAAAGGAAGCGGTGCGGGCGCGCCTGACGATGACTCTTGATGCGGAAGTCATCAACCCTTTCTCGACCCGGCCCGACCGCACGCACATGATCAAGGCCTGCATTGCTGAGGCGTTGGCGTCGATGGGCCCTGCCGGACGCGACCCCAGGGTGGTGGACGCACTGTTTGACGACCTGGTCGGTCTCGGTCCCCTGCAACCGTTGATGGCCGACCCGCTGATCACGGACATCCTGGTCAACCGCTTTGACGAAATCTACATTGAGCGCGAGGGCCGCCTGCAATTCGTGCCGAACCGCTTTCGTGACCAGGCTCACCTCGAGCAGGTCATTCAGAAGATCGTTGCCCTCGTTGGTCGTGAAATCAACCTGGACAAGCCGCTGGTCGACGCCCGCATGGTGGATGGCAGCCGGGCGAACGCCGTGTTCGCGCCCGTTGGCGGCCCCACCCTCTGCATCCGGAAGTTCGGCAAGGTCCGGCTCGGTCTGCTTCCCGATGAAGATCGGCCCGGGCCCAGCTGGGCCAGCACGGGAGGCATGTCGATCCAGATGGGGGCCTTCCTCGAAGCGATGGCGGTGGCTCGGGCCAATATCCTGATCGCGGGGGCGACCGGCTCGGGGAAGAGCACCCTGCTGCGCTCGCTGGTCAGCGCCTTTCCGCCAGCCGAGCGCGTGATCACGATCGAGGACACCGCCGAACTCGAGTTAGACAATCCGCACTGGGTAAAGCTCGAATGCGTGCACTCCAAAGAGCTCGCCGGCAAGAGCACCCAGGAACGTCGACTCGACGTCGCCGACCTGGTGCAGAACGCTCTGCGGATGCGTCCGGACCGGCTCATCATCGGCGAGATTCGCCACAGCAAGGAAGCCTATTACGTGCTCGAGGCGCTCAATACAGGCCATGACGGGTCAGCCACGACGATCCACGCCAGCAGCTGCGCAGATGCGCTGGCCCGGTTGGAATTGCTCGTCAGCCGCGACTTCAGCCAGCTCAGCCCCGTGGAAATTCGGAGCTACGTCGCCCGTGTCTTCGACGTGATCGTGTTCGTGGCTCGCCTGCGTGACGGTCGACGCTGCATCCTGGAGATCACCGAACTCCAGGGCGTTGACGCCGACGGTCACTATCGGCTCGCATCGGTCTTCAAGACGCACCCGGTCATCCAGAACGGGCGGGCGGACCTTGACTTCGGCCCGGTTTCAGATTACCGTCCCGGTGCGCGGCTACAACGAAAGCTGGAGTTGCAGGGCATGCGGTGGATATCCTAGCCGCGACCTGTGGCGCCTTGGCGATCCTGGCCCTCGGACTCGGGCTGCAGAAGAGGCCGCCCGGGACCCGTTCCCTCCGGGGCTGGCTCCGGCGCCAGCGGGACTGGCGTGAGGCCGAGCTTCGCGCAGCCCGCATCCACGCCAACCCGGATACGTACCTGGCGCTGACGCTGGTCGCGCCAGTTGTCCTGTTCGCCGTCGGCTTGGTCCAGTCCATCGTTTTTGCCGTCATCGGCGCCGTGGCCGGACTGCTGCTTCCCAGGTTCTATGTCCGTTTCCTGATCCGGAGCCATGCTCACCGCAGTGAGGCCGAGGCCCCAAAGTTGCTCCAGGTTCTGCTCGCCAATCTGACCGCCGGGAGCACGTACCTGGATGCTCTTCGCCAGGCCCGGATCTCTGCCCAGGACGACTGGATCCAGGAAGACCTCGACTACGTCATCCAACGCTTCCTGCTCGACGTCCCTCTCGAGACGAGCATTCGCGAGATCCGCGCTCGGGTGCACAGCCGCAATCTGGGTCTGATCTGGGACAACCTGGCGATCTGCTGTGCCAATCGAGTCCCCACCCAGACGGCTCGGGCGCTGTTCACCGAGCTGGCTTCGACGATCCAGTTCAACGTCCAGCTGGCAAACGAGGTCCGAGCCCGCGCCTCCGGCCAGCGGATCCAGATCTGGCTCCTGGCCTTGATCGTCCCCGGCATGTACCTCTATCTCCGCCTGCTGAACCCGGAGTTTCTGAGCCCGCTCAACGACACCAGCTTGGGGCGGTACGTGCTCGTGCCGGTCGCGGCGCTGCTGGAGGTGCTCGGCCTCTACCTCAGTTACCGGCTCAGCCGCTTCGAGGCCTGAGGTGCTGGGCACCGTGGCCGTCAGCCTGGCTACGTTCTCCCTTCTGTACGGCGTCTTCGGGATCCGGCGCCGGCTGGGCATCTCTGACCGGGAGCTGGTTCGAGTCAGCACTATGTCCCCACTCGAGTACCGTTCGTACCAGGAGCATCGCCGATCAGTCTACGAGCGCTGGCTGCGTCCGCTCCTGATGCTTTGGGGTAATCGCCTGCGACTCCGTCCGATGCGAGTTGATCGCCTGTTCCTGATCCAGGCCGGGGTCGACCCCGATCGATTCGATGGCCTCGAGCTGCGCGCCTTGAAAGTCGGGAGTTCAGTGCTTGCCGGCGCCGCCTTGTTCCTTGTGGGACTCGGGGCGCCCTCTTCGCTGGTCCTTCTCCCATTGGCAGCCTGGTCCGGGTATGTCGCGCCGACCTGGTTCCTGGCAGCGCGACGCCGGGCAAGACAGGACCAGATTCGCCGGGAGTTACCGGACCTGGTTGGCGTCTTGCGCTCGTTCATCACGGCCGGCGTGCCGATGGAGAGAGCCCTTCACCTCATTTCCAGCCAGTCGGCAGAATCCCACCTCGAACCAAACCTGCTGGCTGGTGAGATCAAAGTCGCCCTGGGCCGATACGGACTGGGCGCGACCATCCAGCAGGCGCTCGACGAGCTCACCCAACGCGTGGGAGTCGATGAGGCGACCCTGTTCATCGGCGCGCTGATGCAGGGGAAGCGGCTCGGCACCGGAATGGAGCAACTTCTGCGGGACCAGGAACTGCTGGTCCGCATGGGGCAACGGAATCGCGCGACCGCCGAGGCATCGCGCGTCAACACGAAACTGATGGGAGTCCTGGCAGCGGTCTACTTGCCAGAGTTCGTGGTACTGATCATGATCCCGCTCTTCTGGGGGATCATTCGGCGCGCGTTTGGTTAATGGGTGAGGAGGACACTATGCAAAGCAGAGTCCGATCGTTGGGACAGTCAACATTAGAGTGGGTCGTCGGCGCAGCCATTATCCTGGG
>WNFE01003264.1_pt1 | contig 12040 bp, 13 predicted proteins | sample 5400451 | NCBI WGS metagenome assembly WNFE01 (sample SAMN13153344, study PRJNA577476) | soil metagenome | isolation source: 200 cm saprolite under Douglas fir tree site 2 hole 2 | place: USA:California | collected 2015-04-18
ATGCCTTCAGGTGAATGTGGTTGATGCGGTAGGCCATGGAGTCCTCCTCAGGGTTTCCTGCGCAGGAGATACCGGTGTAGTCCGTCCATCACCAGCTCCTTGTCCTGGTTGTGGATGGTGACGCGCATCGCCACGACGCCCGTCGTCCGGCCCGGCTCGAGCCCGGTGATGGTGCGCATCGGGTACAGCGTGTCGCCCGCGTAGACAGGCTCGAAGTACCGAGCTTCGGCGAATCGGTGCGTCTCGGGCGAGAAACTCTCATCGGCCATGGGGCGTCTCTCCTGTCACTGAATCTTGCGGATCTCCACCACGAGATAGCGGTCGGGAAGCTGCCGCACCGTCAGGCGTACGCGGTCTCCGCGACGCAAGCCCGCGCCGTCCAGCATCTCCGTGGTCTCCGCGTAGAAGGCCATCTTACTCATCTCGTCCATGACACCGGGTGCGGCGTCGTGGCTGACCAGGATCAGGGTGTCGGTCCCGCGACCCTCGAAGATCCCGGTGAGCCGGAAAAGCCCCTTGCCCGGGTAGACGTCGCGATAGCTGCCCCAGATTCCCGCGGCGAAGCCGGCGAGGAGCAGCACGAAGAGCAGCGGGGCGGGCCATCGGGAGCGGGCCACGCGGCGAGTGAACGTCCTAGGCTGGCGAGTCGTGCCGGCGCATGCAAACGCTCTCCGACCACGCCTCGCGTGGCGGGAGGTACTCCGGTGAGAGACGCCTCAAGCTAGTAGCGGCCGGTGGGATCGTACCCGGCGTCACCGGGACCCGGGATCTTGCCGGATACGTGGTCGGCCGTCAGCACCCACGGAGAGCTGCAGCCCTCGAGGAACACGCCGCGAGCCGCGCGATAGCCGGCGCCGAATGTCAACAGCATGACGAGAGTCGAAGTCAGCACGCCCGCCGTGCAGATGATGGCCTTGCCGGGAACATAGACCACGTTCATGAAGCCGGCCGCGGTGGCGTCGCCAGCCGTCGGATCGTGGCTCGTGATGGGCTCAACAGAGGGCAACATCATCGTTTCAACGGGATCCACGGGCACGCGCTCCTGCCCGGGCTTCTGGCTGGTGAGCGGAGGATCGACAGGCGCCGCCGGCGGTGGCGGCGGCACCGGCACCTGGGCGAAGGCTGTCATGGGAGCCAGCGGGCCCGCTACGAACAGAGCGGCCACAAGAGACGCGGAGATCCAAGCGGAAATCTTCATCGTCCTACCTCCATGTCACTGGCTCTTTACCCCGACAGTATCGGGGACTGTTCCCACGACCCCGTCACAGCCCTTAGGGCAACTCTACTCCACCGCAACGCAACCCGACAAGAATTAACCCCCCTGCAGACACCACGGCGACTATATCAAAGCGAAACCAACCACTTCAAGCCGCCTCCCAGGCCCCGAAACGGTGCTAGAATGCCGCCCGCGACACCCTAGCCACCTATCGGAACCTCAAGGAGGTCTCACATGAAGATCGTCCGGTTCTCTCAGAACGGCTATTCTCCGCGCCTCGGCTGCTTCATGGGCCAAGACCGCGTGGTGGACCTCGAGGCCAGTTGCGCGGACTGGCTCTCGGCCAGAGGCGTCGTCCGCTCGGCCCCCATTGCGGCGGCCCTCTTTCCCCAGAGCACGCGTGGCTTCCTCGAAGGCGGCTCGGCCACCCAGGACATGCTGGGAGCCATGGTGGAGGCGACCAAGGCAGGCAAGTTCCAGCCGGTCAGCCACGCGGCCAGCGCCGTGCGCCTGCACGCGCCCATCAACGATCCGGGCAAGTTCATCTGCATAGGGCTCAACTACAAGGACCACGCGGCGGAGACGGGCAGCGCCATCCCCAAGGAGCCCCCGGTCTTCCCCAAGTGGAACAACGCCATCCTCGATCCCGGCGAGCCCATCCTCCGTCCCCGCGGCGAGAAGACGCTCGACTGGGAGGTGGAGCTCGGCGTGGTCATCGGCAAGACGGCGCGCTTCGTGCCGAAAGAGCGGGCGCTCGACTACATCTACGGCTACACGATCATCAACGACGCGAGCGCCCGCGACTTCCAGTTCCATACGAGCCAGTGGGGCCCCGGCAAGATGGGCGACACGCTGGCGCCGGTCGGTCCCTATATCGCCGACCGGTCGGAGATCCCAGACCCCCACGTGCTCTCCGTCAAGACCTGGGTCAACGGCACCCTCATGCAGGACGGCAACACGAAAAACTTCATCTTCGACCTCGGCTACATCATTCAGTACCTGACCAATATCATGACGCTCTCGCCGGGCGACCTCATCTCGACGGGCACGCCGGCGGGTGTGGGCTTCTCGCGCAAGCCGCCGATCACGCTGCAGCCCGGAGACGTCTGCAAGCTCGAGATCACCGGGCTCGGCACCCTCGAAAACCCCGTCAAGGACGCCTGAGCGGGCCGGGGCCACCGCCATGCCGGTTCGCTCGCTGCTGCACTACGCGCTGGAAGTGCCGGACCAGTCGATCGGGCAGCGCTACTATCGCGACTTCGGCCTGGCGGATGAATCGGGCCGAGGCGCGGCCGTGCGCCTCCGCGCGGGCCGCCAGTCGCGCGAGAGCGTGCTCCTCTACGAGGGGCCGCGGAAGAAGCTCCACCACCTCTGCTTCGGCGCCACGGGCGAGGACTTCGCGCGGACGCGGGAGTCCGTCCGCCGCGCGGGCGTGTCCGAGGTGGATCCGCCGAAGGACGCGCCGGGTGGGGATCTCTGGCTGCGCGACCCGGACGGAAACCTCGTCAACGTGCGCGAGGAGGCGCCGGCGGCCGTCGCCGTGGAAGCCCCGCCGGCCTTCAACGGCCCGGGCTATGCGCCGCGCCAGGCCGTTCGCGGCGCGCCTGGGCGCGAGCTTCCGGTCGCGCCGAGGCGCCTGGGCCACGTGCTCCTCTTCTCGCCGGACATCGATCGCCAGATCGACTTCTACACCCGCGTGCTGGGCATGAAGCTCACGGACCGCTCACAGCAGATCATCGCGTTCCTGCGCTGCACGACCGATCACCACAACCTGGCCCTCCTCGCGTCGAGCGCCCCGGGCTTCCACCACGGCTCCTTCGAGGTCGGCGGCGTGGACGAGATCGGCATGGGGGCTGCGCGGATGGCCGAGCGCGGCTGGCAGCCCGGCTGGGGGTTCGGGCGGCACGTCATCGGCTCGAATTTCTTCTACTACATCCGCGATCCGTGGGGCAGCTTCGCCGAGTACTTCTACGATCTCGACCAGATCCCGGAGAGCTGCGCCTGGGAGCCGCGCGACTTCCCCGCCGACGACTCGCTCTACATCTGGGGGCCGCCCGTGCCTGCCGATTTCGGGGAGAACAAGGAAGCCGGTCCCAGGTAGATGGACCTCGGCCTGCTTCGCTCGCTCGCGCATCCCGGCACGGCCACGATCATTCTCTGCTCCCTCGACGGTCTGGGCGGGCTGCCCCGTCCCGACACCGGAAAGAGCGAGCTCGAGACGGCGCGCATCCCGAATCTCCACGCGCTGGCATCGCGCTCGGCGTGCGGCCTGCTCCGCCACGTGGGGCCGGGCATCACGCCTGGCAGCGGACCGGGCCACCTGGGCCTCTTCGGCTATGATCCGCTCCAGCATCCGGTGGGCCGCGGCGTTCTCGAAGCCCTCGGCATCGACTTCCATCTCAAGCCCGGCGACGTCGCCGCGCGCGGTAACTTCTGCACGGTGGACGGCCAGGGCCGGATCACGGACCGGCGCGCGGGCCGCATCTCCACCGAGCTCTGCGTCAAGCTGTGCGAGAAGCTGCGGACGATCACGGTGGATGGCGCCGAGATCGTCATCGAGCCGGTGAAGGAGCACCGCTTCGTTCTCGTCCTGCGCGGCGACGATCTCACAGGCGCGGTGTCGGAGACCGACCCCCAGGCGCTCGGCGTGCCGCCCCTGCCCGCGCGGGCGCTCGAGCCCGCGGCCACACGCACCGCCGCGGCCGTGAACCAGTTCGTCGAGCGCGCCCGACCCCTGCTCCGGGACGCGGCGCCCGCCAACATGGTGCTCCTCCGCGGCTTCGACCGGCAGCCCGACATCCCGCTCTTCCCCGAGACGTTCCGCCTGCGGGCCGCGGCCGTCGCCGCCTATCCGATGTATCGCGGCCTGGCGCGCCTCGTCGGCATGGACGTCCTCGACACGGGCCCGACCTTCGCGGACGAGATCGCGACGCTCGCGCGGCACTGGGACGGCTACGACTTCTTCTTCCTCCATTACAAGGACACGGACAAGGCGGGTGAGGACGGCGATTTCGACGCCAAGGTCACGGCGCTCGAGCGCTTCGACGCGCGGCTGCCCGACATCCTGGCGCTCCGACCGGACGTGCTGGCCGTCTCCGGCGATCACTCGACGCCGTCCATCTTGGCGGCGCACGGCTGGCAGCCGGTGCCGGCCCTCGTCGCGAGCGCCTACTGCGGCGCCGACCACGTCAGCCGCTTTACGGAGCGCGACTGCGCAGGAGGAGCACTCGGGCTCGTGCCGGCCCAGGACCTCATGCCCGTTCTGATGGCCAACGCGCTCCGCCTCGCCAAATACGGCGCGTAGGACGGGCTGGGCTGAGTTGATGCCCGAGGGCGGCGAGAAGGGTCCAGATGCGAGGCGGCGAGCGCCGCGGCACCCCGAGGCGTACTCCCTGTACGTTGAGGGGTGCCGCAAGCTCGCCCCAATAGGTACGTACGTATGGGTCGCAGATGGGCCCTTATCGGCGGCCGACTAGTGTTCCGCCAGCGTTCAGGTTCGAGCCTCTGCTATGCGTGCGGCAAGCTCAACCGTGTGGACGCGCCGGTCTGCTTCTACTGCGGTCGCCGGAATCCTGGGCTCTGGGGCTTCGGCGCCACGATCGGCCGTCTCGTAGGCGGCCTCGACTTCGCGGCTCTCGTGACGGTGGTCGCCGTCACCGCCTACATCGCTTCCCTCGCCCTCGATCCGCGCGCGGCGCTCGCTCCGCGCGGAGTCTTCGATCTGCTAGCTCCGAGCGGCCGCGCTCTCTATGCCCTGGGAATGACCGGTGCCCTGCCATGGCGTGAGGGGCACTGGTGGACCATCCTCACCGCCATTTACCTGCACGGCAGCCTGCTCCACATCGTCTTCAACCTGCTCTGGATTCGCCAGCTTCTCCCGGACGTCGAGGACGTCTACGGACAGGCCCGCACGATCGTGATCTTCACGCTGAGCGGCGTCGCGGGCTTCATCGTCTCGAACGCCGTGGGAACCGCCTTTACGCTCGGCGCCTCGGGCGCCGTGTTCGGAGTCCTGGGTGCCATGGTGAGGTACGGGCGGCGCCGCGGCGGCCGTTTCGGCGCGGAGGTGTTCCGGCGGTACGGCACCTGGGCCCTCATCCTGTTCATCGCCGGGCTGCTTCCCGGGATGCACGTCAACAACTGGGGACACGCCGGCGGCTTCGCGGGAGGGTGGCTCGTCACGGTCCTCCTCGGCGCGCGCGATCAGCGGCCGGAGCGTGGCACGGACCGCGTCTTGGCCGCGGCCTGCCTCGTGCTCACCGCCGGGGCCTTCGCCATCCAGCTGTGGACGGCGTTCATCGCGTGACAGGCGGGGCGCCCCGTTCGCGGGGATGTCCGGCCGGGGGGCCTTGAGGTACGCGGGGCGATGGAGTAGAGGTGCCAATGGGGTACAGTGGAAGTGGCAGGCAGGATCACGCCGTCACACGGGAGGATCCATGGCCGAGCGATCGAGGCGCAGTCCAGCACGGAGCGCCGCGCAGAACCGGCTCAAGCAGCTCGAGACACGGCTCGCGCACCTGGAGAGTCAGCTCAAGACGCTTCGGACCCAGACTTCAGGCAGCGTCGGAGCCGCCCGGGCGAAGCTCGAGTCGCTCGAGCGCCGCGCAGCCGCGCAGATCACCCGCGCCCAGAGCACGCTCAAGGACTCGCTCGACTCGATCACGCGCACGCTGGCTACCTCGAAGAACACCGTTGAATCCAAGGCCGGCCGCCTGACCCGCGCAGTCCGGGCCGGCGTGCGGGCCGGCACCCGCGCATACCGCCGCCGGGCCCGCCGCTAGGAGCCTCCCCAGAGGGTCCTCATGCGGCCCGTGCTCGTCCTTCCGGAAGACCTCGTCCTGCACTTCGAAGGCCACATCGCGCTGGGTGGCGAGCCGCCGCTCTATCTCGTGTCGCGGCCCGCGCTGCGGGCCCGTCTCACGCGGCGTCATGCGCGAGCCGTCGCCGGCGATCCCGAAGACCCGGAGGCTTTTCGGCGCGCGCTCGGCCGGGGTCGCGGGCCCCTCGTGGTGGCGGCGCCTCCCGGTCGAGCGCCCCGGGTCGCCGCGGCGGTGCGCGCCGCGCTGCCCGACGCGGCCGTGCTCGTCGTGGGCGACGAGCGGCTCCACGTTCCCGGCGCCATCACCGTGCCTTTGAGCGCGTTCGCCGAGCGGGTCCTTCAGCCGGAGCTGGAGCGCGCCCAGGAGCGGACGCGCGTCGAGCGGATTCGCGCGCACTTCGAGGACGCCTCCCGCATCCTCATCCTGATGCAGGACGATCCAGACCCCGACGCCATCGCGTCGGCCCTGGCGCTCCGCACCCTGCTCGGCCGCAACCGGACGGGGGCGCCCATCTGCACGTTCGGCACCATCACCCGTCCCGAGAACCTCGCCATGTGCGAGATCCTCGACATCGACGTCGAGCCGATCACGACCCGCGAGATGCACGGCTTCGACCGGGTCGCCATGGTCGACGTCCAGCCGTCCTTCCTCGAGGAGCGCTTCGTCGAGGTGGACCTCGTCATCGACCACCATCCGATCGAGGAGCCCGTGCGCGCGCGGATTCGCGACGTGCGGCCGTCGTACGGCGCCACGTCGACCATCCTCGTGGAGTACCTGCGCGCGGCCGACGTCAAGATCTCCCAGCGCCTCGCGACGGCCCTCCTCTACGGCATCAAGGCCGACACGCTCGGACTCGAGCGCGGCGGCACGAGGGCCGATCTCGACGCCTACGCGTACCTCTACCTCCTCGCCAACCACAATGCGCTGCGCCGCATCGAGCGCCCCGCCCTCGGCGAGGCCGCGCTCGACGCCCTCGCGGCCGGGCTCGCCAAGCGCAAGATCGTCAAGGGCGTCTTCTTCTCCCACCTGGGCCCCGTGGCCACGGCGGACCTGATCCCGCAGTTCGCCGATTTCGGGCTCCAGGCCAAGGGCGTCGAGTGGTCGGTCGTCTCAGGCGTGGTCGGCGACGACGTGCATGTCTCCGTGCGCAGCGTCGGCTACGTGAGGAGCGCCGGCGACGTGACGCGCGCGGCCTTCGGTGATTTGGGCTCGGCGGGCGGGCACCGCACCATGGCAAAGGCGGTGGTGCCTCTGGCCGCCCTCTGCGGTCCGGACCGGGTGGATGCCGCCCGGTGCCAGGAGCGGCTCGCCCAGCGCTTCCTTCGAGCGCTCGGCCAGAACGGCAAGACCTAGGGAGGAGACGCGATGCTCTTCGTCTATGTGCTCATGGCCCTGGTCGGCGCCGCCGCCGCGATCTTCGCAGTCCAGAATCTCGACACCGTCGTGATCCGGTTCCTCGTCTGGCGCATCGATGGCATGCCGGTGGCGCTCGTGATCCTGCTCTCGGCTTTCATCGGCATCGTCTTCGCGGCGCTCTCCGGCTTCGCCCAGCAGTGGCGCCTTCGCTCGCGCGTGCGCCAGCTGGAGAACCAGGTTGCCCAGCTCTCGGCGGCGGACGCCCAACGCGCCGCCCAGCGGCCCGGAGGCGAATCGGTCCGGCCGTGATGCCGAAAACTTGACCCTCGCGATGACCTCGCGGACAATGAATCCGATTCTGGAATCTGGGAATTCGATCCTCGAATCTGGCCCTGGTTAAGCTGACCGAAAAGCAGGATTTCCCTTTCGGATCAAGAAGTCAGAAAGCGCTTGGCAATCGTGGGCGCGGTGTGTTAGAAGAGCGGAGGCTGGCTTCCGGCCTCCCTGTAGAACCCCGCAGGAGGAGACTTTCGGTGGACGCGGCTCTGGAGAAGCGGCAGGTCAAGCGGGCCTACAAGATCTACGCCCCAGCATACGATTTCGTCTTCGACTGGATCTTCCACCCCGGCCGCGAGCAGGCGATCCAGCTCCTGAATATCAAGGGCGGCGAGCAGATTCTCGAGGTCGGAATCGGGACGGGGCTGAACCTGCCGCTCTACCCTCCCAAGTGCCGCATCACCGGCATCGATCTGTCGGAGGAGATGCTGGAGAAGGCGCAGGACAAGGTCGTCGAGCTCGGACTCGACAACGTCACGCTCAAGGCCATGGACGCCACCGTGATGGACTTCGGCGACAGCGAATTCGACGCCGCCGTCGCGACCTACACGATCAGCGCGGTGCCGGACCCCGTCGCGGTGCTGCGCGAGATGCGCCGCGTGGTCAAGCCCGGCGGCATCATCGTGGTGCTGAACCATTTCCGCAGCGAGCGACGCGTGCTCGGGCGCATCGAGGACCTGGTCTCTCCAGTGTGCACGCGGCTCGGCTGGAAGTCGAACCTCCCGCTGGAGCCGCTCCTCGAGGAAGTAGGACTCAAGCCTGACCTCTCGGCCAAGGTCAACATGTTCAACGGCTGGCGCCTCATCAAGTGCATCAACGGGAAAGAGCCGGGCAAATAGCCGCCCTCTATTTCCTCGGCCGGTAGTCCATCAGCGTCAAGGCGTCCCTGACAGGATCGTAGTCCGCGTCGCGCGCCTCCGCGAAGCCGTCGATGTCGTAGATCCCCTTGAGCGCCGCCGCGTGCTCGGGTTTCTTCATTCCGAGCAGCGCCCGCTTGAGAGCCTGGAGCGCCGCGGGCGGCAGCCCCGGGCGCGCGCAGATCCCGGCCTCGGGAATCTCCGGGGTCTCGGCGATGGCGGTGAGCTGCGAGACGAGCGCGGGCTCCTTCAGGTGAACCTGGGGCGCAAGGTCGAACGTCGTCGCAACGTCCACCCTGCCCTGCAGCACCGCGCGCAGCGCCGCCTCATGCGTGCCGGCGAAGAGGGCGTCCTTGAAGAACGTCTTCGGATCGCGGTTCCGCACGAGCCCCCGCTTGATGAGCAGGACCATCGGATAGATGTAGCCCGAGCTCGACGCCGGGTCCACGAACGCGACCGTGCGGCCGCGCAGATCCTCGACGGTCTTGATGCCACTCGATTCGCGCACGTAGAAGCGCGCTTTGTAGGCCGTCTTGCCTTCCCAGATGTCGCGCACGAGAATCTCGCAGCCGGCCTCGCGCCGCGCCAGGACATACCCGACCGGGTGGACGAAGGCCAGGTCGACGCGCCGGCTCCTGAGCGCCTCGATGACGCCCGCGTAGTCGGACGCCACCTGCGCGCGGAGCGGCACGCCCGAGAGCCGCGCGACGGTCGCCACGAAAGCGTCCGCGGACTCCTGAAGCGCCGTCGGGTCCCTGGAGGGCGTGAACGCCATGAGCAGCGGCTTGTCGGCCGCCTCGGAGAGGTGGAGCGCCGCAGGAGCCCAGGTCGCCCCGATCGCCGCGGTCGCGACGATCAGGAGCGCGGCGCGGCGAATCGCGCGGCTCAGGGCAGGCCGCCGCCCGCGGCGGGCGGCAGGGAGCGCGCGATGTCGTCGGGGCGGAGGCCCCAGGCCGCCAGGCGCGCGAGCAGGGTGTTGCGGTGCATGCCGAGGAGCCGGGCGGCCCGGCTCCGGTTCCAGTTCTCGCGCTCGAGCGCGCGCAAGACGTAGGCCTGCTCGAAGCGGTCGCGGGCCTCGTGAAGCGGAAGGGCCGCCTGTCCCCCGTCGCCGCCCGCCCGCTGGTTGACCTCGTGGATCGCGAGGTCCACGGGCAGGTCGTCGAGGCGCACCACCGGATGCGTTGCGAGCGCGACGCTGCGCTCGATGATGTTTTCCAGCTCGCGCACGTTCCCGGGCCAGTCATAGGCCTGCAGCGCCGGCAGGGCGCCGCGCGAGATGCCGCGGACGTCTTTCTTGAACTCCCGAGAATATTTCCGCAGGAAGTGGTCGACCAGGATCGGGATGTCGTCCTTGCGGGCGCGGAGCGGCGGAATCGTGAGCGGCACCACGTTGAGCCGATAGAAGAGATCCTCGCGAAATGTCCGGGCGCGCACGGCGGCCCGCAAATCCACGTTCGTCGCGGCGATGATCCGCACATCCACCGGAATGGAGCGCCCGCCGCCGAGCCGCTCGATCTCCCGCTCCTGAAGGGCGCGCAGGAGCTTGGCCTGCAGGTCCACGCGGAGCGTGCCGACCTCGTCCAGGAAGAGCGTGCCGCCGTGGGCCAGCTCGAACTTGCCCATCTTCCGGGCGTGGGCGCCCGTGAAGGCGCCCTTCTCGTGGCCGAACAGCTCGGACTCGAGCAACGTATCGGGAATGGCCGCCAGGTTGACGGCCACGAGCGGCTGGGCGCGCCTCGGTCCCTGGCGATGGATGGCGCGGGCCACCAGCTCCTTGCCGGTGCCGCTTTCCGCGGCGATCAGGACCGTCGCCGGCGTCTGGGCCACCTGCGCGATCAGCTCGTAGAGCTTGACCATGGAGGGGTGGCGCCCGACCAGCGCGTCGAAGCCCTGGGCGCGGTCGAGCTCGGCGCGCAGGTAGTGCACCTCGCGCTCGAGCTCGCGACGCTCGGCGGCCTGGCGCACGAGCGCCAGGATCTCGTCAACGTCGAAAGGCTTCGTGACGTAGTCGTAGGCGCCGCCCTTGATGGCCTCGACGGCCGTGCGCACGTCCTTGACCGCGGTCACGATGATCACCGCGATGCGATCGTCGAGGGCCAGGATCTGCGGGAGAAACGTCGGGCCCGGAGGCCCGGGCATGCGCACGTCCAGAAGCACGACGTCGACGCGCCGGGCCCGCAGGACCTCGAGCCCCTTGGCGCCCTCGTCGGCTTCGAGGACGTCGAACTCGTTCTCGAAGATGACGCGGAACGACTCGCGGACGCCCTGCTCGTCGTCGATGACGAGCGCCACCGGCCTGGGACGGGACACGTCGACGTCGACGCTCATGGCGTCAGGGCTTATCCGGGACCTTGAGGACGATGTATTCGCGGCCGGCGCCGCTTCGCTCGACCTGCACGGGGACGCTCTCACCCGGCTTGAGCGCGGCCACCGCCTGCTTGAACTCGTCGAGACTGCCGATGCGGCGGCGGTTGACTTCGAGGAGGACGTCGCCCTCCTTGATGCCCGCAGCCTCCGCCGCGCTGCCAGGCTTGACCTCCGTGACCACGACGCCCGAGCGCCCGCGCAGCCCGTACGTGCGCGCCATCTCCTCGCTGAGCGCCTCGACGGTCAACCCCAGCCCTTCACCCTTCGGACCCGCCGCCAGCACAGTCTCCTCACCCGGCTGCTCGCCGATCTTGACCGTGAGCTTCGTCGGCTTGCGATCGCGCAGCACGGTGAGCGCGGCCGCGCGGCCCGGTACGATGGCGGCCACGCGCTTCTGAAGCTCCGTCACTTCCTTGATCGGAGCGCCGCCCAGCTCGACGATGATGTCGCCCGCTTTCATGCCGGCGGCTTCGGCGGGACCATCCTTGAGCACGTCGGCCACGAGGACCCCGCTCTTCGCGGACACCCCGAACCCCGCCGCCAACTCGTCGGTCAGGTCCTGGATGGAGATGCCGAGCCACCCGCGCACGACACGCCCCTTGGCGATCAGCTGGGTCATGACTTCGCGGGCCATGTTGATGGGAATCGCGAAGCCGATGCCCTGCCCGGAAGAGACGATCGCGGTATTGATGCCGATGACACGCCCGTCGAGATTGAGCAGCGGCCCGCCCGAGTTGCCGGGATTGATGGACGCGTCGGTCTGGATGAAGGCCTCGTAGGTCGCCACGCCGACTCTCGTGCGCCCCGTCGCCGAGATGATGCCGACGGTGACGGTCCGATCGAGGCCGAACGGATTGCCGATGGCGATGGCCCACTGGCCGATGCGAAGCTTGTCGGAGTCCCCGAGCATGGCCGGCGGCAGCGCGCTCGAGCCCGGGTCGATCTTGACGACCGCGAGATCCGTCTTCGGATCGCTGCCCACGAGCGTCGCGGAGAACTTGCGGTCGTCGGACAGCCGCACCTCGATGTCGACCGCGCCTTCCACGACGTGCGCGTTGGTCAGGATATAGCCGCGGGCATCCACGATG
>WNFE01003265.1_pt1 | contig 12036 bp, 10 predicted proteins | sample 5400451 | NCBI WGS metagenome assembly WNFE01 (sample SAMN13153344, study PRJNA577476) | soil metagenome | isolation source: 200 cm saprolite under Douglas fir tree site 2 hole 2 | place: USA:California | collected 2015-04-18
GGCGTGCGGTGCAGTATCTCGGGCAGGCAGCGGAAAACGCGACCCAGCGGAGCGCGTATCACGAGGGCATCGGGCTCCTCACCAAGGGCTTGGAGGTGCTCGCCACCCTCCCAGAGACCCCGGCACGCGCGCAGCAGGAGCTTGCGCTGCAGATTGCCCTGGGGCCAGCGTTGATTGTCACCAAAGGTCAGGCGTCCCCCGAGGTGGAGCGTACCTACACGCGGGCGCGCGAGGTGTGTCAGCAGGTCGGGGATGCCGCACAACTCTTCATCGTGCTGCGCGGACAATGGATGTCGTATGCATCCCGAGGGCAATTCCGGATGGCGCAGGCCATAGGGAAGCAGTTACTCGCCCTGGCGCAGCGCCAACAGGACCCCGCCTGTCTATTGGAAGCGCATCGGACCCTGGCTCCCACCTCATTCTTTCTGGGAGAGTTCGCCGCTGCCTGCACGCACGCCGAGCAAGGCATGGCGCTCTACAACCCGCAGCAGCACTCCGTCCTGGCCTTCCGCTACGGGCAAGACCCCGGCGTGGCTTGCCTCGCCTTCGCCGCCTGGGCGTTGTGGCACCGCGGGTACCCCGAGCAAGCCCTGGTCAGGAGTCGTGAGGCACTGACCTTGGCGGGGCAGTTGGCTCACCCTCACAGTATGGTCCTGGCCCTGTATTTTGCTGCTGTGGTGCAGCAACTGCGTCGTCAGGTGCAGGCGACCCAAACACACGCCGAGGCTACCGTGAGGCTTGCAACCGAGCAGGGGTTTGCGTTCTATGCGGCCAATGGAACGGTGCAGCACGGGTGGGCGCTGGCTGTGCAGGGTCAGGATGCAGAGGGCCTCCACCAGATGCGCCAGGGCCTGACGGCCTACCAGGCGACGGGAGCCACGCTCCACGGCACCTACTTTTTGGCCCGTTTGGCCGAGGTGCACGGGAGTATGGGTCAGGTAGAATCAGGGCTGAACACGGTGGCGCAAGCGCTGGAACTCATGGAGAAGCATGAGGAACGGGTCTGGGAGGCGGAGCTCCATCGGCTCCAAGGGGAACTCCTACTCCAACAGGACGTTGCCAACGCGGCACAGGCGGCAATGTGTTTCCAGCAGGCGCTCGCTATCGCCCGCCGTCAGGAGGCGAAGTCCCTGGAGTTGCGGGCCGCCAGGAGCCTGGCACACCTGTGGCAGCACCAGGGCAAGCGGGCAGAGGCCTACGCGCTGCTCGCGCCGGTGTACGGCTGGTTCACCGAAGGCTTTGACACCGCGGACCTGCAGGAGGCGAAGGGGCTGCTGGAGGCACTCGGGGGAGAACACGGGCGGGGACACCCTGCGCTCCCGTGAGCCCAAGCGTGGCGGACAGGAGCGCCACGACCCGGGCAGGACACGCCGAGGGGGTCTGGCCTTGGGCTAGCTCTCTGGTACAAACAAATCGTGCCATAACCGCCGTTACAAGATGAACTCGTGTCCTGTCATGAAATGCCACAAGGCCTGAGCCCGTGCTACAGCACGCTGCGCGTGACCCTGACTCCTGGCTCATATGGAGAAAGAATCCATCCCGTAACGTTGTTGCGCGCCTCAAGCGAGCTCAAGAGAGTCTTGACAAGCTCGCCACTATCTCTAGTGCTAGCGGTTGCAGGACACACCCAAGCCACAGTCAACGCGCAGCAGCGCGATCTGCAGCGTTACCACGCGTCAGGCCCAGAGGCGTGCCGCAACGTGGCGCTCCTCCTCCCGTATGGTTGAAATAAACGGCTGATTCCACCCCGTTGAAATCGCTCAAATTGGGCGTATACTGACCCGAATAATTGCGTCACGGTTTTTAACGCAAGGACAAACCATGATCCTGCACGTGCTCATCGCCATGGTTGCCGGCTGGCTCCAGCGTCACCAGCAACAGGTGATCACCTACTTTATCGAAGAAAACCGTGTCCTGAAAGGACAACTCGGTGGCCGGCGGCTGCGCCTGACGGACACGGAACGCCGGCGACCCTCGTGACGCCAGAGACCCTCCTGCGCTGGTACAAGCGACTGATCGCGCAGAAGTTTGACGGCAACACGCAGCGACAACCGCTTGGCAGACCTCGTGTCGCTGAGGAAGTCGAGCAGTTAGTCATGCGCATGGCCGAGGAGAATCCCACCTGGGGTTACCGTCGCATTCAGGGCGCCCTGGGGAATCTCGGGCATCAGATCGACAAGCTGACCGTGCGCAACATCCTACGGCGTCATCATATGGAGCCTGCGCCTCAACGCCGCAAGACGGGCATGAGTTGGGCGCAGTTCTTGAAGATGCACTGGGAGGTGCTGGCCGCGACGGACTTCTTCACCGTGGAGGTGGCGACGTGGCACGGGCTGGTGACCTATTATGTCCTCGTGGTGATGGAACTGGCCACGCGGCGCGTCGAGATCGCAGGCATCACACCACATCCCACCGCGGCCTTCATGCAACAGTGTGCCCGCCAGTTGACCGAGCCCTTCGAGGGGTTCCTCCTGGGCAAGCGCTACCTGCTCCACGATAGGGACACGAAGTTCATACAGGCCTTCGACGGACTGCTCAAGGCAAGCGGTGTGGAGCCGATCGTCTTGCCCCCGCGCAGTCCGAATCTCAATACCCATTGCGAACGATTCATACGGTCTATCAAGGAGGAGGCCCTCGCGCAGATGGTCATGCTGGGGGAACGCCCCTGTCGTATGCGATCCACCAGTATGTGAGCCACTATCATACGGAGCGGACTCATCAGGGTCTCGACAACCACCTGATCGCGCGGGAGGGGGCAGTGGGTTGCCACACGGGTCCCGTGGTGCGGCGGGAGCGCCTCGGTGGACTACTGAGCTACTATTATCGAGAGGTGGCGTGACACGACGCAGTATTTCAACCATACGAGTTCCAGATTGATCCATCTGATTTATCTGCGCGCAGCAGGTACACGACCCTGCGTTCCCTCTCACGTAGAAGTATATAAGGATACATGTTATAATTAGTGGATTGTGATAGAATGCCCATATATATTGCCAAATTTTTTCCAATTCTCTCCCGTCACTGGATCATCATTTAGTGGTCTTTTTCTTGCTTGACAGCCTTGTTGAGGCTGGGTACGCTTATTTTAGAGAGCAAGCACGCGGCGGGTGCTTGACAAAGCCATGCCGAGGTCCATGCAAGAGGCAGGTTGATGTGGCTTGCTCAGCACGCGCATGAGGGGGCTCACCGTCGAGGGCTAGAGAGTCCACCGCTCGCATGCTCTCACAGAAGAAAGGCAGGCGCCATGGTGAAGGTCATCAGAAGACTCCGCAAATTTCCGCTTACCTGCTTCCTCTCGCAGGTATCCATACGCTGGAGGAAGCGATAGGCCTGCCAGGTCTCAGGCCCAAGCGCAATGCTTGGCATCGTTTGGGGAGTGCCTGTGCTCCCTTGCGGTTGGGAGAGTGCTCTGCTCGTCTACAACAGTGGTGCACGGAGACACGTGATGGTCTTTCTTGTGACGAAGCAACTGAAATATCCTCTGCAGCGCTCCTCCTCACCAGGTGAGGCTATGTCGTTGGGAGGAGCTCCGGTTGTCTATACATAGCCAATGTGGTGTAGGCACCCACATCGGGCTGCCTATATGCGCATAGCGGATCGTGAAGACGGCCACTCTCAGGGGTGGCCGTTGGTGTTTGCGTGCCTCGGTCTTCGTCGCGAGGATTGTGCCGCAAATTTTGCTCAGAGGTCATGAAGCAGCACCAGAGCGCAGGCAGAGCAGGAGAAAGTGTATGGCGTCGATGATAAGCGTGCGCAGCAAGCCCGCACACTGCAGCAGATGACGGATCGTACGTGAGAGGCAAGCTTCATCGATGCCTGCTCGTTCACCTGTCCACCAACGGCGCTCTACGACACACCCCGAGACATTGCGCGAGGCGGCTCCATGCCAGGACCACCCTCTCAGCTGGCGCGCTACGCTAGGGCAGCAGTGCGTTGACCTCGTCCACTTCTGCTGGCGTCAGTGCCCAGGAGGCAGCTTTGACATTGTGGAGGACGTGCTCCAGGCGCGTGGCGCCCGTAATCACCGAACAGACCTGTGGCTGCGCCATCAGCCAGGCCTGTGCCAGTTCGTTCATGCCCCGACCCCGCGTCGCGGCCCAGGCCGTTAAGGCGGCCATCGCATCGTAATAGGGTGTCGTCATGTAGCGCTGCACGTTGGGGCTGCTTTCCCCTCGCGACCCAGCCGGAGGCGGTGTACCGCGCCGGTATTTGCCCGTCAAAAAGCCCCCAGCCAGGGGAGCGTAGGGCACAAAGCCCACGCCCGCGGCCCGGCAATACGGCAGGATCTCATGCTCGACCTGCCGTTGGAACATGTTATACTCGGATTGCAGCACTACAAAGGGGGTCCAGCCACGCAGCTCAGCCAGCACGTTGGCCTGCGCTAACTGCCACGCCGCATACGCTGAGGCTCCGATGTATAAGATTTTGCCCTGACGTATCAGGTCATCCAGCGCGCGTAGTGTCTCCACCATCGCTCACCAGGTCCCCGTGACGCAAGGCGCACACGACTCTCATATTTTCGCCTCCTTGCGATGGCCTCGCCAAACGAGAGGCTCGTCGGAAGCGCTTGAGATAACTCTGTATTATATCACACAAGCAAGGGGCATACAGTAGGGTTAGGAGACGGACACAGGCGTCAGCAATAATTGAATATTATCATCCGTCACCTCGACTACCGCATGGCCACCGTTTTGCAACCTGCCAAACAACAGTTCTTCTGCCAAAGGCTCCTTCACTTTTTGCTGGATCAAACGCGCCATGGGGCGTGCGCCATACAGCGGCTCAAAGCCGTGCTGGGCGAGCCAGTGGCGTGCCGCTGCGGTGAGTTCGAGCGTCACGTGCTTCTCGGCGAGTTGTTCCTGCAGTTCCCCGATGAACTTGTCCACGACCCGTTCTACTTCCACCGGGGCCAGATGATTGAACTGGATCCAGGCATCGAGTCGATTGCGAAACTCAGGGCTGAAGGTGCGTTCGATAGCGCTCTTCGCTTTACTGGCCTTGGGGCTCAAACCACGGTCACTCCCAGTATGCGCCGGAGGGGCGGCAGCGCGAAAGCCGATCTCCTCGTTGGTCAGGTCGCGCGCGCCAGCGTTGGTCGTCATAATCAGGATGACATTGCGGAAATCCGCCTGCTTGCCATTGTTGTCCGTGAGCGCGGCGTGATCCATCACCTGCAGGAGGATGTCGAAGAGGTCAGGGTGGGCCTTCTCGATTTCGTCCAGCACGAGCACCGCATACGGCGTCTTATTGATCGCATCGGTGAGCAGGCCTCCCTGATCGAACCCCACGTAGCCTGGCGGTGCCCCGATCAGGCGCGACACCGTATGCTTTTCCATATACTCGCTCATGTCAAAGCGCAGGAAGTTCACCCCGAGCACACGCGCCAGTTGCTTGGCCAGTTCGGTTTTCCCCACTCCTGTGGGACCAGCAAAGAGAAAAGAGCCGATGGGCTTGGTGGGATTGCCCAGCCCTGACCGGGCCAGCTTGATGGCCCGAACGACCTGGGCAATAGCATAATCCTGGCCGTAAATGACCCCTTGCAGCTCCTGCTCCAGCTGCTGCAGGCGTTCTTTATCCGAGTGCGACACTGTTTTCGGCGGGATTTTCGCCATACTGGCCACCACCAGCTCGATGTCGTGCGCCGTAATAGCCTTTGAAGGCCGTTCGTCCTCGGAGAGCAATTTCACGGCGGCACCCACTTCATCGATGACATCGATGGCCTTGTCCGGCAAGAAACGGTCCGTGATGTGTTTGGCGGACAGCTCTGCCGCAGCGGTGATGGCGTCATCGTTGTAGGTCACGCCGTGGTGTGCCTCGTAATAGCGCTTGAGCCCTTGCAGAATTTGTACGGTATCGGCAATGGTGGGTTCGCTGATCTCGATCTTTTGAAAGCGCCGGGCCAGGGCTTTGTCTTTCTCGAATGACGCCTTGTACTCAGGATAGGTGGTCGAGCCTATACAGCGCAGCTCCCCACTGGCCAGAGCCGGCTTGAGAATGTTGGAGGCATCCATCGTGCCGCCTTCGACTGCCCCAGCCCGCACAATGGTGTGGATTTCGTCGATGAAGAGAATCACGCCCGGCTTGGCTTGCAGGGTGTTAATGACCGCTTTGAGGCGCTGCTCAAACTGCCCGCGGTATTTGGTCCCGGCCAGGAGCGCGCCCATGTCGAGGGCATACACCTCAGCGTTCTTGAGCACATCCGGGATCTCGCCGCGGTGAATCTTGAGCGCCAGGCCCTCCGCCATAGCCGTCTTGCCAACCCCCGACTCCCCGACATAGATTGGGTTATTCTTGCGTCGTCGGCACAACACCTGGATGGTGCGTTTGATCTCCGCGTCCCGCCCAATGAGTGGATCGATCTTGTTGGCTTTGGCGCGTTCGATCAGGTTCACGGTGAACGCGGCCAGTGGGTCGCGCCCAGCGGGAGCGGTGGCCTCCTCCGCATCGGGTCTTACGGGCTGTGATGCGTCATCTTCTGTGCCCGCTTCGCGTTTTGAGACACCATGGGCGATATAGTTCAGGACGTCGAGTCGGCTGATGCCCTGCTTTTCCAGCAGGTACACAGCATGGGAGTGGCGTTCCTGGAACATGGCGGCCAGGATGTTGCCGCTATCTATCGTTGTCTGCCCCGATCCTTGTGCCTGCAAGGCCGCGCGTTCGAGTACACGCTCGAACGCCGCCGTATAGGCTGGCTTGGCTCTTCGACTCTTCGGTAGGGTCTCGATGCTCTGGGTCAGGAACTGTTCCAGCTCGTGCCTGAGGGCTGTGAGAGTGCCGCCACAATGCTGGATCACGTCGCTGCCGGTTTTTTCGTCTATAAGAGCATACAGCAGATGCTCCAGCGTCACATATTCGTGACGCCGTTGTAACGCCTCGTCGAAGGTTCGGTGTATCGTGTGTTCTAACTCACGTGTGAGCATTATGCGATGATCACTCCCCGTGTTTTGTTATGATGACTATGCTTCTTCCAGCGTACACAGCAATGGGAACTCATTGGTCCTGGCGAGTTGGGTGACTTTACTGATTTTGGTTTCGGCAATTTCGTACGTGTACACCCCTGCCATGCCCACACCCTGCTCGTGGACCGCCAGCATGATGTGGATGGCATCACGCTCTGATTTATGAAACACCTTCCGCAAAATATCCACCACAAATTCCATCGTGGTGAAGTCATCATTGTGCAGCAGGACCTTATACAGCGGGGGTTTTTTGACGTGCTTCTGCGACTCGGTGACAACACCAACGTCATGCTCGGACTCGTTGTCGGCTTCCCAGTCTGGCATGCCTTCTCCCTCTCATCTCTGGACAATCCGCTCCTCAGTGAAGCGGTACACCCTGGCGACATGCTCGCCCACGATCCTGGCTCGTTCGTCTGTCGGTACAGGGCTTCCTCGTATCGTTCACAATAAGTATAGTCCATCTTCGAGAGGAGGTGTGGCACCTCACGGCTTCGCCTTTCCGCAGCGCTGGTGCACGGCATGCGCGGCACTTGCTCCTCTCCTTCGCAGCTATGCAGATGTGATGCGCGCACGTTCTGACGACATGCATCCCTCCTCTGCTGTGGCACCTGGGTGCCTGTTCGGGGCCTTGCACATCCGGCATTTTCGCTCTTTGGCCCTCCAAGAGCATTCCCCCGCATGCCCAGCATGACATGAGGGGGATGGGCAAATACCCCCGAATTGTAGGAGGAACGCACGACGATCATGGTGTATGATGGCACGCTGCCGCACGCCGAGGCTGCACGCCTGACGTGGGCGGGTCTCCCGCTGCCTGGGAAAGCCCGGTGAGACGGAGAGACGGAGAGGAAGCATAGCCATCTGCAACAATGTGGGAGGAGAGCACCATGCAACGCGGGTCCGCCGTTATCTTGGGACTGCTTTTTATCGCATGCACCATGTCCTGGCACGCGCACCCAGCGTCCGGTCAAGCCGCCGGAGGGTGGGTCACGCTGTTTGACGGCAAGAACCTCGATCACTGGCACCACATCGGCGACGCCAATTGGCGGCTCGCGGACGGCGTCGTCGTGGCCGACAAGGGCAGCGGCTTTCTGGTGTCGAAGGATGCCTACACCGACTTTCAGCTCCGGGTCGAGTTCTGGGTCGACGAGGATGCCAACAGCGGCATCTTCCTCCGCTGCACCAATCCCGACAAGGTCGGTACTGACAGCGCCTATGAGGTGAACATCTACGACAAGCGCCCCGATCCGAGCTACGGCACGGGTGCGATCGTCAACGTCGCCAAGGTGGAGCCGATGCCCAAGGCCGGCGGCAAATGGAACGTCTACGAGATCACGGCCCAGGGCCCGACATTCACCGTGATCCTCAACGGGCACAAGACCGTCGACGGCGTCGAGGACCGCAAGTTCGCGAGCGGGCGGATCGCGCTGCAATACGGCGCGGGGGTCGTGAAGGACAAGGGCGTCGTGAAGTTCCGCAAGGTCGAGATCAAGCCGTTGTGACTTTGTCGGATGCGAGAGCGCGGCGCATCCCGCCGCGTGGCATAGCGGATGCGCTGCACCCCTCGACACGCCGCCGCGAGCGGCGGCTCAATAATGGCCGGCCTTGAGCTCGACGAGCCCAATCTGGCCCTCCAGGAGCAATGAGCAGATTTTTTACGGTAAGAAGGAGTCGCATCCAAGGTGATCGCATCATGATCCCCCTTCATCTCCGTAGATCGGCGGCTTGAGGGTGCTCTCATAACCGGCCCTTGAGTCGTAGATCAATGCAGTACCTTGTTGTTATTGCTGGCAATTTACGATGCGATTACCCTGAGATGGCCGGGAGCTTTGCAGAGTTCGAACGGGCCATGATCTGCGAACGCACCCAGGCGGACACGGCGCGGGTATTCCGGGTGCATCCGGCGCGTGCGCGCGCCGAGCCAGGTCAACAGGGTGAGCGTGGCCGAGACCTGACCATAGCCGGTGAAGTGGTACTCGACGACAAATGTGCTGTGGAAGCCGAGCGCCTCGGCCTCCATGTTGTAGTCAATGAAATCGCGGAAACTCTCGCTGCTGTCGAACTCGGGACTGCCGCGCCGTGCCGCTGCACTGCCGCACAGGCCGAATTGCATCGTCTCCCCTCTGGTGCCGCGAACGAAGGTTCCAACACTGCCGGCGCTAGGCACCATCACGTCTCGTGATCGCCGGCCTGCCGCTCCGGCCTGGCCTATCGGGGCCGTTGCCAGCCAAGCCAGTCGCAGATGGCCTCTCCCATCACCAGTTCCAGGTCGCGCCCCTGGAGCCAGGACAGCTCTTCCGTGAACATCGTCACGCATTGTCGGTACGAGCACGCCATGCGGGTGATATCGGTACCCCAGAAGCAGCGCTGCGGGCCGAACGCGTCAAAGATCTGCCGGAGATAGGGGTGGATGGTGCGGTAGGGATAGGGGTGGCTCGAATAGCTCGGCGCGCCAGAGAGCTTCACCGCGACATTGGGGTATGTGGCCAGAGCCAGCATCTCGCCCAGATTGGCAAAGGCGGCAGCATCGGTCCCGGCACTGCCGCCCCCACCGCGGCCACAGTGGTCGATATGCAGCTTCAGCCCGGGATAGCGTTCGGCGATCTGGCCGAGATCGGCCATATGACCGCCGGCCAGCAGGCCGACCGGTAGCCCTTCCTGCTCGCACGCCGACCAGAACCAGTCGAGCGAGCCGTCGCTCCACCAGCTCTGCTGGTGTGGCTGGTTGAAAGTGAAGCGGAAGCCGAGCATGCCCGGCCGTTGCCGCCAGTTTCTGACGATGTCGAGCCGATCCGGGCGCTGCAGGTCGAAATTCCCCAGGATGCAGAATGTATCCGGGTGTTGGCGCGCCGCTTCGACCGCCAGCTCGTTGACCGCCTCGCCCAGCGTGCTGGGCGGATGGATCACCGCCGCGTCGACCCCGGCCTCCACCATCTCCTGCAAGGCGTCTTCCATCGAGTAGGTGGGGATCTGGCGGTGCTGCGGCGACATTCTGGCATTTTCCCAGAGGTGTATTTGTGAATCGACGATCTGCATCACGTTCCTCCTTAAGAGCCTACAGGGAATTCCCCAGCCAGCCGGACTCAGAGATGTCGATGATGACGCCGTTGGGACCGCGCAACTTGATCTCAGCCTGACTGGGGCGCTGACCTCTGCCAGACTGGCCGCGCCTTCCTGCAGCGTCGAGGGGCGTCAGCCTGGTTGCCCCCGCCCTCTCCATCCTTTCGGCGCATTCGAGCACGTTGTCCACGATGAAGCCGATGTGGTGAATGCCGCTGAAATTTTCCCCTTGCTCTCCCACGTCTGCGTCTTCACTTTTCTTGCAGGCTCGGATGGTCAAGTTCAGGTCACCATCGCTGAGGTAGATGTGGGTGCTGCCACCCCTCCCAACCTCTGTCATCCCGAACACGTTTTTGTAGAAAGACGCGACCTGCTCCAGGTCGTGGGTGGTCAGGGCGATATGCTTGATTTGCGCCATACTCTCTCCTCAGGATGCGCTCGTTCTGAGATGTGTCACAGCCAGACGGCGCACGCTGTCTGGGGTGGGGTGCGATGGCACGGCTCGGCAACACATAGCGTCGTGCTATCGCTTCGGGTAGCCGCAGTATAGCATGCGACAGTGCGGACAGACAATCGCGCCGCAGGGCTGTGGTTCCCGTTCACACTAGAGCGTGAGGGCTCCACGTGGGGCTACCGTCAGCCGGAGGCCGGTGCGAGGGTAGACCCGTTGCTCTACCCCCACGCGCGCATTGCCGAGCGCGTCGGCTGTCCACCCGCTGACCATGCCCCGCGCGCGCTGGCGGGGCGCCCATCACCGTCGGGGCGTTGCGTCTCCGAGGGCCGTGCTGCGCCTCACCGGCCGCTTGCCGAGCCCGCAGCCCCTGGCACTGCTCCCCGCTGTGCGGGCCTCTGTGGCGCGTCCGCGCTGCACCGCCGCCTGCGCCGGCCTCCCTACGGCATGCCCCAGCACGAGGTGGAACACGTCGCGTCATGCCATGGTCCGTTGTTGCACTGGCACGGGTTCTGCCTGCGCGTCTATTTTCGCACGCATGTGCCCGCTACCCTCAAAGTGGCTTTTTCGGCTCTTTGCGAGTCTGTCACTCATTGCATGCCTGATAGGCGATTTTTGGATTTTGTTCCACAAATCGCACTGTGCGACAGAACCCCTCCATGCGACATGCCACCGGCCTAGTCGCCCAACCGGGTGACCAGCACCGCCATGGGCCGCTGGCCCACGGCATACGTCTCCAGGGGGGTCAGCGTACCCGTCTCGCCATGGATGCGGTACACCGCTAGCCGGCCCGACGCCGTGCCGGCGGCGACGACGAAATGGCCCGTAGGGTCCAGACCAAAGGCACCGGGGACCGCTTCGGTTGCCACATGCCCGAGGGCCGTCAACCGCCCGGTGGCGGCGTCGACGGCGAATCCCGCCAGGCTGTTGTGGCCGCGGTTGCCCACATACAGGAAGTGCCCTGACGCCGTGAGGTGAATCTGGGAGCAGGTGTTCCGGGCGGTGTACCCGTCGGGCAGGGTCGTGAGCGTTTGCAAAACAGCGAGGGTGCCCGTCGCCGGGTCCAGACGATAGGCCGTGACACTGCACCCCTGCTCGTCCGAAAAATAGACGACAGGGAGGGTGGGATGAAAGCAGTAATGGCGGGGGCCTAGGCGGGTCGCGGGCTCCACCCGGAGCGGCGCGTTGGGAGTCAGACGGCCGGTCTGGGCGTCGAACTGCAACTGCCAAATCGCATTGGGGCCCGTGCTCTCCCGCAGCGGTTCCAAGACATTATCGTTGAAGCGGGCGATGTGCGGCACGAAGGCAAACTGGTTGGAGGGGTCGGTCTGGATGGCGTGAGCGCCCATGGCCGTGGCCAGCGAGTCGAGGGGGGCATCGCCCACCGCGCCGTCCGCGCCGAGGGGATGGACTGCCACATACCCGCCTTGATAAACCTACTGTATCTCTGACGTAATTTATTCTTTAGTAAGCAGTTACGGGTACAATGGTCGTCAAATCGGGCAACGCGTTGCGCAGGAATTGGCGGTGCACTGGGCGTCCCATGGAGGACCTGCCACACGGACAAAA
>WNFE01003268.1_pt1 | contig 12033 bp, 4 predicted proteins | sample 5400451 | NCBI WGS metagenome assembly WNFE01 (sample SAMN13153344, study PRJNA577476) | soil metagenome | isolation source: 200 cm saprolite under Douglas fir tree site 2 hole 2 | place: USA:California | collected 2015-04-18
CAAACTCGGCGCTGAAGTCCGTGGTTTGCACCTTGAATTCCGCGATCGCATCCACCGGAGGCAGGACCACAAAATTCGTGCCGTTGAGAAAGTCGACGGTGTCCGAGTTGTTGTCGATTCCATCCAGCAGGTAATTGTTCTGCGCCGGCCGCGAACCATTAGCCGCAAAAGCGCCACTAGCCGCGTTGCCTCGGGTGTCCGCCTGCGGCGAGTTCACTCCGGCGGCCAGTTGGGCCAGGAAGGTGAAGTTTCTGCCGTTCAGCGGGAGATTGTTCACGTTGCGCGCGTTGATCACCTGGCCTACGGAAGCGTCCTGGGTCTCGAGCACAGGAGCCGCCGACGTGACCTCCACGGTTTCTGCAACCTGACCCGGCTTGAGCGTGAAATTCACCACCACCTGCGCACCTACGTTGACCGTGATGTTCTTTTGGGTGGTGGTCTGGAAGCCTGGGTAGGTGGCGGTAACCGAGTAGTTCCCGATCCTGACCGGCGTGAACTTGTACGAACCGTCGGCTCCCGCTGTGGTCGTGAGCTTGGAATTCGTGCCTTCGTTGGTCAGGGTGACGGTGGCGTCGTGAATCACCGCGCCCGAAGGGTCGGTAACTATTCCCGAGATGCTGCCCGTGTCAACCTGAGCAGGAAGAGGGCTCGCGCTGAACAGCATTACGCCGACTGTCATCGCCAGCGAGGTTCGCAGGATCCAAGATGCAACGACCTTCCGTGTCATGAACGTTCCTCCTGAGTCTCTATGCCCACAGTGCCCGGCAACGGGGAGACTGGCTTGGCTAATGTAAACGTGTACATTAGCAAAACGGGACAACCTTAGAACAGGTTTGGAGAGATTGTCAAGAATAAACTAATAGAATTGTATTAGTGCGCTGGAGCGCCTATGTGCTTCGAGGATGGCGCCCTAAATCCCCGGCGCGTTGACCTCTGCAAAGTTACTTCCCCGATGCTAGCATGCCAGGGTCGAGCCTTTACCGGCGCGGCCGCTTGAGTATGGCGAGCCACAAACCCGAAAACCAGACTGTTTCCCGTCGCGCTTTCCTCAAGAGAATGCGCTGGGCGCCGGTTCTCTTTCTTCCCGCGCCCATCCGCGCTTCACCCCTGCGCAGCGCGCTCTTCCCGAGGTTTGAGAACCGCCCCGGCTCTTTTCCCTTTGCTGATTTTCGTCTGACTCCACACTATCCCGCCAAGTCCCCGCTTGATGATGTTCTTCGCCACGTCGTTCCCGGCGGGGATGATTACGTGACCGAGAAGTATGCTTTCGAGATCACTCGACTCCTCGGCGAGTGGAGCGAAGGCCTCAAGGAGGCACCCCCCGCTCTCGCCATCCTGGCAAAATTTCTTGATGCCTCAATCGAAGCTCATTCGCTGCTTCCAACTCAGGAACACCAGATCCGATCAGGGGAGGTCGATGTCTTTCACAGACGGTTTGCGGACGATCTCATCACCGGCAGCAAACGATTTCTCGACGAGATCAAGACCTACCTGGCCTCGATGTCACGAGTGGAGACAGCTGAATTCGAGATTGTCGGCATCGAGGAAATCGCAGGCTCAGCGCCCTCAGTCAACGTCGCTATCCGCTATGACCTGGTCGGCACGCGCCCCGGTATGGGGCGCGAGGAACGTGTTGGACATTGGCAAACCCGCTGGTCGCGCGATGAGTCCAGCGGATGGCGCGTTCTCACCTGGAAAGCGGCCGGAGAAATTGTCAGTCGAGCCCGCGAGCCAATTTTCCTCGACGTTACGTCGCAAGCTCTCGGCCAAAATGAATCGTACAAAAATCAGATGCTTCGCGGCGTCGACCATTGGCGCACGGTTCTCGACGGAGCCTGTGGCATCGACGTCTACGGAAACAACGGCCTGGCGGTGGGAGATATCGACAACGACGGACTGGATGATCTTTATGTCTGTCAGCCCGCTGGCCTTCCCAACCGGCTCTACCGCAATCGCGGCGATGGAACCTTTGAGGACGTGACCGAGGCCGCAGGAGTAGATGTCCTTGACGGCACAGCTTGCGCACTGTTCGCGGATTTCGAGAACAAGGGGGTTCAGGATCTTCTGGTGGTGTGCGGCAGCGGCCCTCTGCTTTTCCTCAACCAGGGCAAGGGAAAATTCCTGCTCAAGCGCGACGCCTTCCGGTTTGCGCGGCCTCCCCAGGGAACGTTTACCCACGCGGCTATCGCTGACTATGATCGCGACGGACGCCTCGACATTTATTTCTGCCTCTATAGCTACTACCTGGGTCTGGACCAGTATCACTATCCCGTCCCTTATTTTGACGCTCGCAATGGACCTCCGAACTTCCTGTTCCACAATGAAGGGAACGCCACCTTTCAGGATAGGACTGAGGCAGCGGGGTTAAACGCGGATAACGACCGCTACAGTTTCGCCTGCGCCTGGGGCGACTGTAACGCTGACGGGTGGCCAGACCTGTATGTGGCCAACGACTTCGGGCGAAGCAATCTTTACCGCAACAACGGCGATGGGAAATTCACCGCTGTCTCCAGCGCAGCGGGCGTCGAGGATGTCGGCGCGGGCATGAGCGCATCCTGGTTCGATTTCAATAACGACGGAAACCAGGATATTTACGTCGCCAACATGTGGTCTGCCGCCGGCCAGCGGGTTTCAGAACAAAAGATTTTCCACGAGAAAGACCCTGCTAACATCCGCGAACTTTATGGCAAACACGCGCGCGGCAATTCGCTCTATCAAAATCAAGGCAACGGCAACTTTCAGAACGCAAGCGCGGCCGCGGGAGTTGCAATGGGCCGCTGGGCCTGGTCTTCCGATGCCTGGGACTTCGATCACGACGGTTATCCCGACCTCTACATCGCGAATGGCTATCTTTCCGGGCTCGATCCTCGCGAGCTTTCCAGCTTCTTCTGGCGTCAGGTCGTGGGGAAATCGCCACCGAATGCAAGCACGTCGTTGAACTACGAGCAGGGATGGAACGCCATCAATGAACTGGTCCGGTCAGACGCCTCCTGGAGCGGTCCCGAGAGAAATGTTTTCTATCTGAATAACCAGGATGGGACGTTTTCTGAAGTCACCGGCGTAGTCGGTTTAGATTTTCCTGAGGACAGCCGCGCCTTTGTACTCGCCGACCTCGACCACGACGGCCGGTTGGAAGTTGTGCTCAAGAACCGGAATGCTCCCCAACTCCGGATCCTGCACAACGTCATGAAGGATCTCGGCAACTCCCTAGCATTCCGGCTGCGCGGTCAAAAAAGCAATCGCGATGCGATCGGTGCCGCGGTGACGGTTGAACCGGGAGGACAACGCCAGACCAAGTATCTGCAGGCCGGCTCCGGATTTCTGTCCCAGCACACCAAGGAACTTTTCTTCGGAGTAGGAAAAATTGAGGGAACGGTCCGCGCCACCGTGCGCTGGCCCAGCGGTTCGACGCAAGTGTTTGAGCATGTACCGGTAAACCGGCGAATCGAAATTCAGGAAGGCTTCGAGACTTTTCTGGCCAAGCCCTTCGCCGCTTCGCCTCCCTCGTATGCGCGAGCGGGCGAACCTCCGAAGCTGGAGCCCTTGCCCTCGTCGGTCGAAACCTGGCTCATCGAGTCCTTGAGTGCGCCGGACTTTTCCCTGCCCGACCTGGCGGACAAAATGTGGGCGCTTCAATCTTTCCGAGGCAGTCTCCTGCTTCTCCAATTCTGGACAATGGCTTCACCGACCTGCCGCGAGCAACTGCGGCTGCTTCAGAAATACCGATCAACCCTCGCTTCCAGCGGCCTTCGCATCGTGGCCGTCAATGTCGACGAAGCTGGTGATGCGGGCACGATGCGATCCATCGTCGCCACAGAAGGTCTTTCTTTCCTCATCCTGCGGGCCACTCAAGATGTGGCCGGCGTCTACAACATCGTGTATCGCTATTTGTTCGACCGCCGCAGAGATCTCGCTCTCCCGACCTCCTTCCTCCTCAACAAGGACGGCATGATTGTGAAGGTTTACCAGGGACCGGTGAGTCCCGAACGGCTGATGGAAGATGTTAGATCGGTGCCAAACACTCCGGCAGATCGCATGCGCAGAGCGCTTCCGCTGGGAGGAACGCTCTTCCAGGATGCGTTTCAGCGCAACGCCTTTACTTACGGGGTGGCGTTTTTCCAGCGTGGCTATCTGGAGCAGGCGGAAGCGTCTTTCAAACAGGTGATCGCGGCCAAACCCGACGATCCCGAGGCTTACTACAATCTGGGAACACTTTATCTGCGAAGAAACGCTCTTAACGAAGCGCGCCAGAACCTGGAACAAACGGTGAAGCTGCGTCCGAACTATCCGGAAGCGTGGAACAATCTGGGAATGCTCGACGCCCAGGAAGGTCACGCGGATGAGGCAGTCCGCAACTTCCAGCAATCCCTGAGCCTGCGGCCAGATTACGCCATCGCCCTCGCCAACCTCGGCAACCTTTACCGTCGGGAAGGAAAGTTCGCAGAAGCAGAAAAGTTTCTGAGTCGTGCGCTCGAACTCGAACCGGATAATCCCGAAGTCAATTACAACCTCGGAATGCTTTACGCCCGCCAGGACCAGTTCGACCACGCCACGAAATACCTGGAACGAGCCGTGAGCTTGCGGCCCGATTATCCCGACGCGCTGAACAACCTTGGCGTCCTCTTTGTGCGTGAACAACGCTACCCCGAAGCGGAACAGAGATTCAAAACCTGCATCCAGGTTTCTCCGAACTTTGACCAGGCGTATCTCAATCTGGCCCGCCTCTATGTGGTTTTGAACGATAAGGACAAAGCCAGAGAGGCATTGCGTGCGCTGCTACACCAACAACCGCAGCACAAGTTGGCTCAGCAAACACTGGAAATGCTAAATTGACCTTGGGACGCTGCACTTGGGACGCTCGGGGATGCATACTGTAGAAATGACGATTGGCGCCTCATTTCAGCTTATGCCCGGGAGCCTCGACAACCGGACAAGGCTGCGCTGGTACGGATGCCTGACGCTGACCGTGATTTTCGTTCTTGCCCGAGGATATGCAGCGCAGCAACCTGCTCCCAGCCGGACCCATGCTCGACCGGCCTCCAGTGCCTCGTCACCTTTCCTCGAAGCGGAAACGCTGCTTCGCCAGGGCTCGATAGACGAGGCCCAAAAAAAGATACAGGAGCAACTCGCACTGAATCCCTCAAGCGTGGAGGGTTACAACCTGCTGGGGATTGTTTACAGCGAAGAGAAGGACTACCCAACCGCGCTGGAAGCGTTCCAACACGCCCTCAGGCTCGATCCCAACTCCACCACGACCCGCAACAATCTTGGAAACCTGTACATCGCCCAACAAAAGATCGACCTCGGAGAGAAGGAATTCAGAACCGTTTTACGCCTCGACCCCGCGAATAACGATGGTAACTACAACCTTGGCTTGGCCCTGATGGCCCGGGGGTTGCCTGCCGAAGCCATCCCTCACTTTCAGCGGGTGCGTCCCGCCAACCCTGCCACTCGGTCCAACCTGATTCGTGCCTACTTCGCAGCCGGACGAAAGGCCGAAGGGTTGAAGATGGCGAGCGAGCTTTCGGCCCAGAATAAAGATGACGTCCAGCTGCATTTCACTTTGGGCGTACTCCTGGCCTCTGCCAAACAGTATCGCGCGGCCCAGTTCGAACTGGAAAAAGCCAACGCGTTGCAACCCGAAACATTCGAGATTCTGTATAACCTGGGACAAACTTATCTTCGCGCGGGCGAATACGCGAAGGCCGAGCCGGTTTTGAATCGGGCGCTGAAGCTGAAACCCGATTCACCCGAAGCCCTGTACTTGCTGGCGCAGGTCTATTCCGAGCAGGCCCGGGCGGTCGACGCCCTGGATCTGCTGGTACGCGCCCACAAGTTGGCCCCTGAGAATTCGGACATCATCTTTCTTCTGGCCCGCGTCAGCATGTCGCAAAATTACTTCGAAGACGCCATCCCCCTTCTGGAATCAGGTTTGAAAGTCGCTCCGCAACGAGCCGATCTCCACGCTGCCCTGGGCGAGAGCTATTTCATGTCCGGAAAGGCGGAGAAGGCCATCGATGAATTCAAGAAGCTCATCGAACTGGACCCCTCGGCCCGGTCCTATGCTTTCATGGGGCTCTCCTACCGGCACCTGGGACGATTCGATGAAGCCCGGAAGTACTTTCAGGAAGGACTCAAGCTGGATCCGCACAATTCTTCCTGCCTGTTCAACATGGGCTTTATCGAGGAGCGGCAGGGAAATCACGCCGCGGCCGAGCAACTGTTTCAGAAGGTGCTACAGCAGAACCCCGACTTCTCCGAAGCGCTGCTGGAATTGGCGAATCTGCGAATCGCAAACAAGAAATTTGATCAGGCCGCGGACCTGCTCAGGCGATACGTCAAGGTGAGTCGCAATCCTGCCACCGGATACTACAAGCTCGCCATGGTGGAACGTAGCCTGCATCAGATGGAGGCGGCGCAAAGGGATTTGGGCGTATTTCAGACCCTCTCCAAGGACGCCTCGTCGGGTCCTTATCCTTATCAACACCTCTTTGACTACCTTGATAACCGTTCCAATCTCGCCCCTCAGGAGCGGACGCAACTGGACCTAACCGAACTGACCGCGCAGATCCAGAAACATCCGGACCAGCCGCAAGACCTCTACCTGCTGGCCGAAGCTTATCTGAAACTCGGGAAACTGGACGAAGCCCGAAAGACGATCGCTCAACTCGACGAGATAAGCGCCGGCGATTTCCGCACCCAGACCGGAGTGGGCGTGCTGCTCGCGCGCTTTCGTTTGTACGACGATGCCATCCCGCACTTCCAGACAGCGTTGAAAGGCAATCCTGACTCCGATGATGTGAAATTCGACCTGGCTGACGCTTACTTCCGCAGAGGACAGTATGCCGAAGCGCTCGAAGCTGCCCGGCAAGTTTCGGTAGCGGGCCAGCAGGACGATGCGTTCCTTTCTTTGCTCGGAGATATCCAGGTGCATCTCGGCGACACTGCTCGGGCGGCAGAAATTTTCCGTGATGCAATCAGCCGCAATCCTGACAAAGACCAGTACTACCTCTCGCTGACTTTGGTCCAACTTCGCCGGAACGATGTCAGCGGTGCAGAGGAGACGCTACGGAAAGGACTGGCCCGGATGCCCAGCTCCGGGAAAATTCTTTGGGGGCTGGGAATTGTCTCGGTGCTCGAAGGTAAAACTGCGCAAGCTGCGGAGCGCTTCGAGCGTGCCGTGGACCTGCTGCCGGAGTGGGCTGGAAGCTACTCTACACTGGGCGTTTTTTATTACCAGACCGGACAGATCGACAAAGCCCGCGAGGTGCTGAACCGCTTTAAGGGCAGCAACGCCGGCGGCAGCCTCGACGTAAGCCGGATTGAAGACGCACTCTCCAGAGCTCCAGCTACGGCCTCTAAGGTCAGCGAACCCATGCCCATGGTTGCCCGCAAGCAGTTGCTGCAACTGGCTCTGTCGCTCGCGGACCGGACCTTGTGAGAACACTGATTACGTCGAGCAAGGGGACTCCGTGGAGTGCAATCCTGGTGCTCGTCGCTGGAATGGGCACAGGCATTTGTCTTCACGCACAAGCCCACCACGCCGTGAAACCTGAGGACACTCCCATCCCCGTCCGGTTTACCGACGTCCGCCAGGCGGCCGGGATCACTTTTCTTCAGGACTCCACTCAGACCGAAGAAAAATATTACCTGGAAACCATGGGCACGGGCGTGGCCTGGCTCGACTATGACCAGGACGGTCTGATGGATCTCTTCTTTGTGCAATCGGCCGCCACTGACATTTACAACCCACCGCAGCCCTTGCGCTGCGCGCTTTACCACAACAACGGCGACGGCACTTTTACCGATGTCACCGAAAAAACCGGCGTGGGAGGCAAGGGACATTACGGCCAAGGTGTGGCTGTCGGCGACTTTGACAATGATGGATACCCCGATCTGTACGTGACCGGCTATCAGAGCGCCATTCTCTATCACAATAACGGTGACGGCACTTTTACCGACGTCACGGCCAAGGCCGGGGTCGCGGACGAAGGCGGTTGGTCCACGAGCGCCGGATGGTTTGATTATGACAAAGACGGGTGGCTCGACCTGGTGGTCACGAACTATATCGAGTGGTCACCGAAGAACAATCTTTGGTGCGGCGAACATCGCCCTGGCTACCGCTCTTACTGCCATCCCGGCAACTACAAAGGGCAGCGGATCAAGCTCTACCACAACAATCATGATGGGACCTTTACCGACGTCAGCGACAAGTCGGGAGTCGGCAAGCCCGAAGCCAAGGGCATGGGGGTGGTCCTGGCGGACTTCAACAACGACGGATGGACGGACATTGCCGTCGCCAACGATTCCTGGCCGAATTTTCTCTTCCTCAACAAACACGACGGAACGTTTGAAGATGTCTCATTCGTTTCCGGCATGGCCGCGAGCGAAGACGGCCGCTACGAAGCCGGAATGGGCATCGACGCCGCCGACGTGGACGGCGACGGCTGGCAGGACGTCTACATTACGCACCTTGATTTCGAGCTGAATCGTCTCTACCACAACAATCATGATGGGACCTTCAACGACGACACCTTTCGCTCCGGGATCGGAAACAAGGCTGTCCTGCTGAGCGGCGTCTCCATGAAGTTCGTGGACTATGACAACGACGGCTGGAACGATATCCTGCAACTGAACGGCGCCATGCTGGACAACGTTCAGCTCTACCACAGTGAAGTGACGTACAAAGAACCGCTGTTGATGTTCCGGAATTTAGGCAAGGGTCAATTCGCCAAAGTCTCGGATTCTCTGGGTCCGGACTTCCTGCGCCCCATCGCGGGGCGCGGCATCGCTACCGCTGACTTCGACAACGACGGGGACATGGACATTGCCATCAATAATCGCGGCGACTATCCCAGCCTCCTGCGCAACGACGGCGGAAACGCCAATCACTGGCTGGAAGTGCTGCTGATCGGAACCCGCTCCAACCGCGACGGTATCGGTGCGTCGCTGAAGCTGATCTCCGAAGGATTCGTCCACGTGGAACAAGCCAAGGGTGGCATGAGCTATATGTCGGCCAGCGATCCCCGCATCCAATTTGGTTTGGGTAAGCGTACCAAAATCGAATCTCTGGAAATTACCTGGCCGAGTGGCACAGTGGATCGTTTGACCAACGTCCCCATCGACCAAATCATCGCTGTCAAAGAGGGCACAGGAATCGTACCGCATCCGTTTCCAAAAATATCGCAGCGTCAGACCTCAGGCATCAGCAAGACCGGGTCTCCTGAGAACTGGCAACCGAAAACTGGCAACTGATAATCCATGACTCTCCCGCGCCGCCGATTCCTGGGCTCTTCTCTGATCGTCCTCGGCAGCAGTCTGCTGGACGCGCTCAGCACCCCGCTCTGGAAATGGAAGAACTCCGCGTTCCTCCACGTGGCCGCCGCGAACCCACCCGCCGCTTCTCAAGTAACGTTCGTCGATGTAGCTCGCGAAGCGGGTCTTACTGCCCCCAACGTCTGGGGCGGCGCCGATCACAAGCGCTACATCATCGAAGCCAAGGGCAGCGGCCTGGCGTTTTTCGATTACGATAACGACGGCTGGCTGGACATCTATCTCACCAATGGAACCCGCCTGGACGCGAACTGGCCGCCCGGCAAGGCCCCGACTTCCCATCTCTACAAAAATAATCGTGACGGCACTTTCACCGACGTCACCGAACAATCTGGACTAGGACGCACCGGCTGGCAGACCGGGGTCTGCGTGGGCGACTACGACAACGATGGCTGGGACGACCTGTTCTGCTGCTTCTGGGGACACAACATCCTGTTTCACAACAACGGTGACGGGACGTTTACCGATGTCACTCGCAAAGCCGGCGTCTACGACGAACAATATCGCTGGGGAGCCGGCTGCACTTTCTTCGACTACAACCGTGACGGCAACCTCGACCTTTTCGTGTGCAACTACATCAAGCTCGATCCTGCGAAAGCTCCTTCCCCCGACGATCCCCTGTGCCAGTGGAAAGGGATTCCCGTGATGTGCGGCCCTCGCGGCCTTACGGGCGACACCAATGTTCTCTATCGCAACAACGGAGATGGAACTTTTACCGACGTCTCGGAAAAATCGGGCATCCTGAAGCCCGGCCCGCGCTATTCCATAACGGCAGTCTCCTATGATTTCGACAACGACGGGTGGCCGGATCTTTACGTCGCCGTGGATTCGCAGCCCAGCATCCTGTTCCACAACAATCGCGACGGAACTTTTACCGACATCGCCGTTCTGGCCGGCTGTGCCTACAGCGAAAACGGTCATGAGCAGGCCGGGATGGGCGTCGCGGTTGGCGACTACGATTGCGACGGATGGTTCGATATTTTCAAGACCAACTTCGCCGACGATACCTGCAACCTCTATCACAACAACGGCGACGGCACTTTCACTGATGTTACGTTTGCGTCCGGGATCGGGATCAACAACCGTTACGTGGCGTGGGGCTGCGGCTTCATCGACTACGACAACGACGGCTGGCCCGACCTCATGCAGATCAACGGACACGTCTACCCGGAAATCGAGGGGCGCGATATCGGCCAGACTTTCAAAAACCCGCGCCTCGTGTACAGGAACGCGGGCGATGGCCGCTTCAAGGACGTCTCATCCGAATTAGGGCCGGGAATCAGCGAGCGCTTCTCCAGCCGGGGCGCGGCGTTCGGAGACTATGACAACGATGGCGACATGGATGCGCTCATTCTGAACATGAATGACGTGCCTTCGCTGCTTCGCAACGACGGCGGCAATTCGAAGAACTGGATCAAGATCAAATTGATCGGCACGAAATGCAATCGCACCGCCATCGGGGCTCGCGTGCGAGTGGTTACCGGCAATCACGCTCAAATGGATGAAGTTCACAGTGGGGCGAGCGTCATGTCGCAGTGCGACCTGCGTCTGCACTTCGGCCTGGGAAAAGCCCAAACCGTGGATGTGATCGAAGTGAAGTGGCCAACCACGCAGAAGATTGAACGGTTCACCCAGGTGAAGGCCAATCAGATACTGACCATTCGGGAGGGCAGCGGGATCGTCGAACCTGTCAAAACGAAATAGCTCTCACGCCCGTTCAAACTGACCCGACGGCTTGCAGCACCTTCACACCGTAGCCACTCAACTCAATCGTTCCAGACTGCGCTTCCTTGGTAAGCAGATCGGTGAACGGCTTGGGAAGGCTCACCGTCTGCGCCACCGATGTATGGTTCAGCAGAAATATCCACTGTTTGTCGCCGGACTTGCGCACCGTCAATTCGACGCCCGCGGGAACGTCAAAGGGCCGCTTGACGCCCGCCGACGCTGCAACGGCTCGCAGCACCCGGGCCAGGCTCGCCGCATCCAGGTCTCCACCGATGTATACGGCCTTTCCTTTTCCAAAGCTGTTCATGGTGACGGCCGCTTCTCCTGCGTGTTCGCCACTTGTGTACGAGCCCAGCACTTCCGCTCCCGCGGGTTGGAGAATGTCCGCCCAGATTCCGCAGGTGGCGTCCGGTCCCGCCAAGGTGGACGAGAACTTTACCCCCTGCTTGGCGGAATAAATGGGCACGTAGTCGGCGACGGTGACACCCATCACGTCGCGAAGCAGGCCCGGCAGCGGAGTCCGTACGATCTGGCTGGTCTCTGTTTTGACTCCCAACCGGAAGTTGGTGACGAACACGCCCCCACCCTGCACAAAGCTTCTGATCCGGGCCGCTTGTGCTTCGGAAAGCACATAGACCACCGGTGCGAACACAATCTTGTACGCCGCCAGATCGGCGCCGGGTGCGATCACGTCGATTCCCGTGTGGCTCGCGCTCATGGCGCTGAACCATGACATGACCTGTGTCATGTAACTGAGTGCATTATGGCCAGGCTGAATCTTCACCGCCCAGCTGCAATCGTTGTCAAACACAAGCGCCATATCCGCTGCATAGTTCGAGTTCAACACTTCCGGACCCAGCGCCTTCAGTTCTTTTACGGCCTGCCTGATCTCGTCATAACCCGGACTCTTTGAGCGATCGTGGTTCAGGATGCCGTGCCAGTATTCTTCGGCTCCGAAAGTGGCGGTATCCCAGC
>WNFE01003270.1_pt1 | contig 12029 bp, 17 predicted proteins | sample 5400451 | NCBI WGS metagenome assembly WNFE01 (sample SAMN13153344, study PRJNA577476) | soil metagenome | isolation source: 200 cm saprolite under Douglas fir tree site 2 hole 2 | place: USA:California | collected 2015-04-18
CCAATCGCCCCGGAGCTCGTGCCAGGGGAGACGCCCGCGGCGACGCTGCCACCAGAGGCACCGACCGCAGTCACGACGTTGATCCCGACCGACGAGGCGCCCGTATTGATCACCCCGAACGTTGTATTGACGCCGGCAATGCTATTTTTGACTTTGACCTGGCTGTTCGAGGAATTGGTGGAACAGAACATCGCGATATCGGTGATGAACCAATCCTCGGTCTGTGGCACGACGGTTTTCGCAAACGTCGTTGTCGTGGCGCCCGTTGAGAGCGTGCCAGGCGACGAACAGAAGAGCATGGCTTTGGCGCCGAAGGCGGGGCCACTGAAGCGCGTCAGACCCATAGCGAACTCCTTGTCTCAGTTGAACGCCGAGCCTAGGCTGAGACTCCACACGCCGCCGTCACGGCGCACTCGGCGTTCAATCCTGACGGTGTCAACGCAATTTAGGCCCCAGCGGATCCATAACTCCCCTGCCATGCCCAGGCCCCGACACTGAACCGATGGCGAACTTTAAAGATGCGGTTGTTCGTGCGCGCATCCGTCATCATCGGTTCCATGTTGATCGGCGTGCGCCGATAGAACGTGATGGCGTGCCGCGCTTTCGACGCTGCCACGAGGAACCACGCATCCGTGTCCGTCAAGCGCGGATTCACGAGAATCGTCCACTGCCGACGCGCCTTGATGGGATTGCGATCGTTGTCCGCACTGCCCGGCAAGCCGACAGAATTCAGGAGGCGATCCGCGAGAAACTCCAGCGAGGGCGGGAGATAGAGAATCCACGAATCAACCGGCGCCGAAAGGTGTCCGGCTTCGTCCTTCTGATCGGTTTGTAAATCGATCAGCGCTTGCGTGAGCGCCGTCACGGACAAGTCCGCATCGGTCGACGGACGATTCTTCGCCGTGCCGCCGCCGCGGAGCGCATGCAACGTGTTGAAGAGCGACAAACCATCCGGCGTCGTTTCCGTCGTGAACCCGTTGTTGAACGGATTCGCCGCTCGGCCTTCCTCGACATACCGCGCCGAGAAAGCGAGCCATTCCCCCGCACGTTGCAGCAGGTTTTCCGCGTCGTCTTCGAGCGCGGTCTGTGTGACCTCGAAGCCGAGGCCGTTCTCGGTGTGCGTGAAATCCTTCGTGTAGCCTTGCCGCAACGTGTCCATCACGAAGGGCTCGCCTTCCGGCTTACTCTGCGTGTCGCCGAAGGGCACATACGACACGACGCGCTCGAACTTTCGGTCCGAGGATTTGATGTTGTAGACGTCGGGATAGATCTTCGGCAACTCGCGCAGCTGCGCTTTCATGATGCCGCCAAAGGCCTTATCTACATTATCGTATAAATCTGGGTTAGTTCCCCTAACTTGTGCCATGTGTCACTCCTCGTGCGTCGAGAAATGACCGCAGCGTCTGTCGTGCGCCTGGCGTCCCCGGTTAGGCACGGGAACCCGCCTTCTTTTCGGCCTGGGCGTCGTGCGAGACGAACTGAGGTCGTGCCGCGCCTAGTACCGATAGAACGCTAAAAACGGCGTCGACGAATTGATCGTCGAGCCCTGCTCTCGCCGATTGCCGATGAAGCGGAACGCGACGTAACCGCCCGAATCGTTTTGCGCATCGATCAGCTTTGTCACCACGACACGGTAATCCGTGACCGTCGAAGCTCCCAAATCGACATACTGAATGTTGAGGGTCGAATCCCAATGCAACGTCTTGCAGAGGCCGACCTGCGACGATTGCAGCGTCCCGTTCTTCGTGACCGCTTTGAACTCCTGCATGGGATTGGCTTCCCACACACTAATCGCGGTGCCGAGCACGGCAGTCGAGCCGGAGCCTCCGGCCGGCTGCGTTTCGGCGGCGATGCCCACGAGGTAGAACGTGTTATCGCCCGTTGAGCGCTTGACATACATGTTCAGCGAGCTGTTGCCGGCCTCGGTGTAGTCCAGCGTAACGGCGGAGCCCATCCAGATGGTCGCCGACGACACACCGGTCGAGACTTGATAGCCCTGCGTGTGGAAGGCGCCCCACGGGGTTCGGTAGGGTCGGCAGATGGACCCAGAGGACAGGGTGAAATCAGTCATGCACGCTCCCACAGCCCTCTCTCAGGGGGAGAGAGGCGACACCAGTAGCGATGACAGGGGAGGTCAGACTCGAGCCGGTGCGTGCTCAGTGACCTAGAGCCGAGACGCACCCGCAACACCGGAGGAGTGACGCGGCCGGTGACCCGCGAATCAGGCGCTTCGGGAAAGCCGGTCGTTGAGGGAGCGCCTGTCGACCCTCAACGACCCAAACCGCCCTCGCATCCGCAGCTTTCCAGGGCGAAGAAAGCGACTCCACGGTAGACTTTCTGCCTGTTTGTTGTCAAGCTAAGCTCTGCTGTATGAACACACCGCCCAGATTACTCGATCTGTTTTCTGGTGCCGGGGGGGCCGCCAAAGGCTATCAGCGGGCGGGATTCTATGTGGTCGGTGTGGACATCAAACCGCAGCCACGATATTGCGGCGATCAATTCGTGCAGGCCGATGCGCTCGACTTCTGCGCGTCGTTCGGTACGGGATTTGATGCAATCCATGCGAGTCCGCCATGTGAGCGATATAGCCAGCTCACGCCAATAACGCATCGGGATTCACACATGAATTTAATTGGTCCAGTCAGACAACTGCTCTGGTCATTAGCCAAGCCATTCATTATCGAGAATGTTCCGGGCGCGAAGCGGCTTCTGCATCAGCCACTCATGTTATGTGGGAGTCAATGGAGCTTACGCGTGCGCCGACACCGATTTTTCGAACTCGGCCGTTTCGCTATTTCTGAATTGATTGCGCCATGCGATCACGGCACAGCGCCTGTCTTGATCAGCGGCACACATCGACGCACGTATGAGCCGCGCTATGAATATTCAAAGAAAGAAAGCGCGCACGCTGCCGATATCGATTGGATGACACGTGCTGAACTTGACAAAGCGATTCCTCCCGCCTACACCGAATACTTAGGCCGCCAACTGCTCGCACATCTTACGTCATCGTGAGTTGCAGAGTCGGGACGACGCTTTGCAGCACCGGCAGCTCGCCGATCTTGAGCACCAGACACGGAATGTTGTGTTTCAGCGCCAGCGCATCGGCTAAATGCTTATGCGCAATCGAGGTCCCGCCCCATTCGTGGTAGTAGCTCACGCTCGGTTTCCCGAGCCGTAACGCAAGCTGCGCGAGTCCGCCGTAGGTGCCGACGAATCCGAGTGCGCGGCCAATCAGCGCACTCTGGAGCGCGAGGTTGTTCTGCGGCGTGACGTTGCACAAATCCGTCATCCGGAAGACATTCGGATGATCCGGCATCGAAATATCGACGTGCTCATCCGCGTGAATACCGCTGTTCAGCAGGACCACCGCGGTGTTCTGCGCCATCATCTTGATCGATTCCTGCGCGAACTGCACGAGCGTCGGATGTCCGGGGAACGTATGCCGCAGGTAAAAGCGCACGGCCACGAAAGGTGTAGGCACGGTCACGTCGTTATCGAGGGCCGGCGTCGGAATCGTCTCGAAAAAGCAGTGCTGTTCGAGTGCCGCAAGACTCATGGCCCCAGCGAAGTAGGGCATCAGGCACGCATACATCCACGCCGGATGTAGGACCAGATACTTGTCGAGGCTGACTTCCTTTGCAGCGTCGCGCAGCGCTTGTCTGTCGAAGCCCGTCACGACAATTTGCTTGAGCTGATGGTACGTGGCGTGCTGGATGCGATTCTCGACGCGCACGAGTTGCGGCGTGCGGAGGTCATAGAGGTCGACACTGCACGATGTCCCATACCATGCCGCCGCGCCGCCGCGTGTCACGGGAATCACGCGTTCCGGTGCGATCCGATACCGCTTCATGAGCCGGCGCAGAAACGGAATCCAATACAGCACCTCAAATCCAATTTCCCCACGAAAGGGCCCGGCGAGAATCGGGAGCTTCGAGTGCTGAAGATAGCGTTTAACGAACGGCCAAGCTGGGGAGCGCCACGAGCCCGTCTGCAATCAAACGCTCCGCTTCTGCCCAATCAGCTTCATCATCTAAGTTGAATCCTTCGTACTCTTCGGTGAAAAACGGCGCGATCTTCGTCCCGCTGATCGTGCCAAAGCTCGACACGACGTAGCTCCACGCCATTTCGAGACTCGCGTTTTGATGGTAGACAAGAGGCAAGGTCTGCGTCGGCGATGAATGCCACGGCGTCCCATTCGCGTGCGCCTCATCGAGAATCGGCACGAGACAGCCATTCGCCAGTCGCCACATCTTGCCGGGATGCTGGCGTGCCGGTTCGACGGCTCGGAGCGAGTGCACTTCCTGACGGACGAATTGATCGTACGCGCGTCGGATCATCGCCGCCGTGCGAAAGGGCGCCGTGGGTCGCAGAATCGCAAAGGTCGGCGTCTCTTTATCGTGAGCCTGCATCCATTCGCGCAGCCAGAGGATATCGGGCGCGTCGTCGGTGGCCGTGGCGAGCGAGCGAAGGGCCACACGCGCGCCGGCTTCTAGAGCGATCTGCTCGGTCTCCGGATCGTCGGTCACAACCCAGATGGCTGAAAATACGTAGCTTTGCTGCGCGACATGAATTGCATAACTGATGAGCGGATGCCCAGCAAGCAGGCGGACATTTTTGCGAGGAATCCGTTGTGATCCCGCTCGAGCCGGGATCAGCGCGACCATCTCGACCCGCGGCGCCATCTATTCTTTTGAGCACTGACAATGCCAGTGCTCTTGACCTGGTAATTGCTTGTGCAGAGCGAACATTTTATCGACGGTGTTCTCTAAATTGAGTCTTTGCCCCAGTTCGATACGCTCTAATACACTGCGTTGCATGGCAGGCAGCAGGATACGCACATCCAGTGCTCTCATACGCCGATGCCACCAACGATTCCACCAATGACATTGAGTCGCCATCTATGCGACTGGGACCCGATGGCCGACGACTGGCATGGCGCCCGTAATGCGCAGACCATCAGGTGTCTGGACCCGCCGCATTTTACTCAACGGCTTCCGTTCTGACTCGTAGCAACGCTTGACGCCGTCGCCGGTCGCCTGATGCGCACGCTCAAGATCGCGACACAACTTGCGCAAACCAACCGGTTCCAGTGAAAACGCGTGGTCCGTGCCCTTCATCGCCCGGTTCAAACTAAAGTGCTGCTCGATGATTCGCGCGCCGTAGGCGTAGGCGACGAGAGCCATCGCGATGCCGCTGACGTGCCCAGACCAGCCGATCACCGTATTCGGATAGCGCTCGCGCATCGTGACAATCGCCCGCAGATTCAACTCGGTGTAGTCGAGCACCGGATACGCGGCCGTGCAGTGCAAGAGCGCAAACGGCGAGAGGCCAGCTGTCAGCGTGTCGACGGCGCGGGTCACATCCGCCCACGTTCCGCCGCCCGTGCTCAGAATAATCGGCACACCGAGCGTCGAGACATGGCGCAAGAGCGCGCGATCCGTCAGGCCGCCCGATGCGATCTTGATAGCCGGCACGCCAATCCTCATCAAGAAATCGGCGGAGACTTCGTCGAACGCTGTCGCGAAGCACGCTTTCCCGTGTGCCTTTGCCACGCCGCAACAGGCCAGATATTCGCGCTCGCCGAATTCGAGCACTTGCCGATGCGCGCCGTAAGTGCTGCCGAAACTGTGCTCGTGGTCGTAGGGTTGATCCAAGAGCGCTTTCGAATAGAGCGTCGCGTTCTCGCGTTTTTGCAGTTTGCAGGCCGAGACGCCACACTGAATCGCAATCTTGATCATCTGGAGGGCAGTCGGCAGGTGCCCGCCGTGATTCGAGCCGAGCTCGGCGACGACGTAACAGGGCTCGTCGTCGGCGATGCGCTGGTCGCCAATCGTCAGCACTCTCACGGTTCGACATCCGTGAGGTTCAATCGTTTCACTTCATTCATCAACCAATCCATCATCTGATGGTAATGCCGCCACCCATAATTAAACGTGGTCACGCGCTCTTGTTGATCCTCTTTCGCATAGCGGCCTTCATGCCGCAAGAGTCCTTCGTGTTCATCATGTTCAACGGATACAGTGACGCCTTTCCCTTGCGCATAACCTAACCACCATTCCACACAAGGCCGTTCAACCAACGCCTCTCGATTTGCGATCAATGGCGTGCCATAGAGGCTAATGGCCGTCGCGCCTTCGAATAAGGCTAAGGCAATCTGATACGAGAATGTGCAGGCGAAATAGATGCGTGGCATCGCCTGTTCGATGGCCTCCAGTGGGTAGAGCACTTGATTCTCAATCTGTGGGAGTCGAGCGAAACTATAGACGGGAATTCCTAAGGCCGCGAGATTGAGCCAATGATTCGCCGGCCGTCGCTGTTGTGTCAAGGCGGTATCGGCATGCAATTCGAACCAGCGTGTGACACAACCCAATTGCGCTGGCTCGAGAACGTTATAGCTCTGATTGAGTGCCCAAATCTCCCACGTGGGATCGCTCCACGGCGCACGCTCGAAGCCTGGTGCCGCCCCGATGAGCGCAATCTGTTTGCTCATAGCAGCAGGGACAGCAGCGCGCCCCAGCTATAGCGATCCATGCGATTCAATGCGGGTGAATGCTCGTCCAGATTCGTGTACAGCTTTTTGCCGGCGGCGAGTGCCGCCCACGCGGATGTGTTGTTTTCGCGCAACGCTGGCTGGAAAAACGCCGCAACCGCATCGCACTCTTGGAGTTCTTTCGCGAGCGCATCGTCGGCGAGAAACCCGAGCACACGTAATCGACTCCCAAAAATCTCGCGCATGGCCCGAATCGTCTCGGTGAACGTGTCCGCCCAAGACGTGCCCTCATGAATCGCCATCGACAGCGCGATTGTGTAGTCGGGATGCTCACGGTCGAGTTCCGTTTTCAGGCGCTTGAACTCCGAGAGCACGAACTTGTGCCCCATGCCGAATGTAAGCACGCGATAGCCACCGCGATGGAGGATGCCTTCGAGCGTCGACGGGCAGAACGCGGCGATGACATCGGGCCGCTCGTCACGCACGGCGTCGGCAATGACGGAATTGGCCGCAAACACACGCGTGGCCTCCTTCAGCGATCGTCGCTGACCCGATGCCGGGACATCATGCAAAAACACGTCGTAGCCATGAGAGCCATAATGACAGTCGAGCGCCCACGGCGATTCGTCGCACTTGATGGACACGAGCGGATGCGCGGTTCGTCCGTAGAGCGAGAGTAACGGCACACACAGCCGTGTCGCGAGCGCATAGTTGAACTTCGCGACACCGCAGATCAAAGGATTTGTATGTTGGGAGAGCACCGCGTCGATCATAGCCGCTCGTAAATCAAGACGCGCCCTTGATGGTTCCAATCGAGCTGCGCTTCGAAGTCAGGTTTCCGAATAAAACCTTCCATTATCAACAAAGCACGTAAAAGCGACTGATTCAACAATGTCATGTGCGACGGATCGAGATTGTCAGACGTCTGCACATCCAAAAAATGTGCTGGTGATTCAGCGAATCTGGCCGTTATGTAAATGTAGCGCGAGGATTTCTCGCAGAGCACCTGGACCGCCTGCCGAATCTCGCGCACCGTCAGATGTTCGAGCACTTCACGGCAAATCACGAGGTCGAATTGGCCGGACGGCACGAGATCGAAGGCGTCGATATGCCGTTGCGCCTCGTGGAGCAATGTACTGGAGGGCTCGTAACCATAGAATGTGTGCTGATAGAGCGTGAGACGTTCATGAAGCAGTCGCAAGAGGTGCCCATACCCACAGCCGTAATCCAGCACACGATGCGGGACAAACGTTTTCAGAATCAAGTCCGCGTGCGGGCCTTCAATCGCCTTGCGCGTCTCGAAGCTATAGTCCGTAACCGGTTGCCACGGCGTCGAAGCAGGCTGTTGCGTTCGACACAGGTGTTCGAATTGATCGAGAGCTTTCGCGTCCGTCATGCCATTTTTGCGAGTCGTTCCGTGCTCGACCGCATTCGCGTATTCGTGAACTGAATCGTCGTGCCTAGCTCGTGACAAACGAGAATGACTTCGATCGGCAGTCGCGCCTGCCAATCGCGACCCTTCACCAGATAGGTTGGCTTGTGCCGTCGCACGGCATCCTCTAACGTCGACTCCGTGCAGACTTGATCCACGCAGCGGAGATGCTGAAGCACGAGCACGCGTTCCGCGTGTGTCTGAAACGGCGTGCGCCCCTTGGCCAGAATAGCGTCATCCGGTGCGGCACGCACGAGCAGGCGTGATCCGTAGCGCCTAGCGCGGAGCAGATAGCGCACATGCCCTGCGTGCAACGGGTCGAACGTCCCGTCGGCCAATACGAGTTTAGTCACCGGGTTCAAGACGTTCGATGCGTTCGACTGAATCCGTCACGGTGCCGACCGGCCCGATGTGATCATGCAGATAACTCGCCGCTTCGTCGCCGAGCTGCTCGCTCGCGGCCTGCACAATCGCCTGTTTCGTGGCATTGGGTCGCCCAACCGAGTCGAGATTCGCCCGCGTCTTGGCCATCTGAATCTGAGCGCGCACCTCCCGCGGCATCGACATCAACACTTCCTGGCCGCGTTCGCCGCGCGTGATATAGCCATCGGGCGATTTGTTGTAGCCGCCAATCTGGTCGAGCTCAGCGACATCGCCGGGACGCACTTGGTCCCAGCCTTTACGCTTCGAGCGCCAGATGTGATCGGTCGCCACCGCCGCGTTGAACCAACGGCATTCGCGTGAGGCGTCTTTCAAAAGAATCGGCGCAGACGGCTCTGAGAACGGATGCAGCAACCGCGCTTGATAGCGCGGGTCACTCAACACCTCGAGCGGGGCCTGTTGGCTACGTTCCGTGACTTCGATGCGTGGTGGGCGCTTCCAGCCTTTCGGGGGCATTAGTCATCCTCCAAGGTTTGCGGACGGCCGCGCGTAAAATCCTTCGTGTGCTCCGCCCATTTCTCTTCCGAGATCCCGCGATTCTGCGCAATCGTTTTTTCGAGCGCCGACAACGACGGCCGCCGATGATTGCCCGAAATCCCTTCCGTGACAATCGGCGCGTGTTCAGGCGCTGCCGGCGGCGCTTTGATGTTCACACTGTCGAGTCCGAGCGCGGTGAGCGCGAGAATCGAGGCAACATTCGGGTCGGCCGTTTGTGCCGCGGGAATCGTGCGCCAAATCTGCGCGAGAGCTTGCGGACTCGGCGAACGCCCGTTCGCATCTTTCACCGACAAAGCGACCTGAAAGTTCCTGGCCGATTGTTCTTGCGCGCTGCGCTCTTGATACGGGGCGACCGTCTGTTGCGCAATCTGTTGCGCGGTCTGTGAGACCAACGCACGCACCGTATTCGCGCGAACGAGGTCGGGCTTCCCATCGGCCGTATAGAGGTCCAAGGTTTTCGCCAACAGCTCGGCCTGCGGATCGGCGGGCGGTGCCGCACTAGGCGATGGCGCTGGCTCCTTCGGTTTCAGGAGATCGGGATTGGCTTTGAGAAACTCCACGTAGGGCTTTGCCTCACGGGCGAATTGTTCGAGTTCGTCGACGCGCGCGGCTTTTTCCTGAAACGCTTGACGCTGTTTACGCTCGCCAATCAACGCCGCGACGGGGACGAACTTCTTGCCGGCGACATCGACGGCATCGGGATGCTCGTCTTCGGGTGGAGGCGTAGCAGGCTGGGCAACAGGTGCAGGCGGGGCAGTCGGAGCCGCAGGCGGCGCAGTGGGCGGCGTGGCAGGCTGATCAGGATCGAACTCAGGCTCAGCCATCACGCCTCCTCATCCTCAACCACGGCGAGAATATCCGACTCCCGCATCAGCAGATACCGCTCCTGCCCATCTTCCACCCAGACTTCTTGTCCGACATTCCAACTAAAAATGACGTAATCACCCACGGCCACGGCTGACTGATGATTCACTAGTTCGCGCAAGATCGTCGTCACTGACCGCGACTCTCCTGTCAGCGGCTTCAAGAGGCTGAGGTGGATACCTTGATCGAAAATTTCATCCAGCGCGGTTGCAATTTCTAACACTTCGTCGCGTCGAGGATGTTCGATCGAGCCCACTGCGACGACCGTCCCCGTCTGTTCCGGTTTCCGGTGCTCAGCAAGAATCAGCCCAGACGGAGTCGTGTCGCTTGGGACTTCTGGTCGAATCAAGACACGGTCTTTCAGCGGGCGCAGGTTCACAGTGTGCCTCGACGCGACACCGGCTGCGTCGTCGTTGCCTGCAACTGGGCGGCGTGTTCCAGTGTTTTCGCACGCATCATTGGCCAGCCGATAAATGCATCGAGCGCCTTCTTGACGGCGACACATTGCCGAATCAGATTGAGCGCCATCGGGTCGTCCCGTTCATTCGCGGCATTTTCGAGTGCCGTTGCGAGTCGCGCATCAATTTCTTTCCGCCCTTGTTCGACGACACGGTGCCAGCCTGGATGAAGTAACAGATTCTCCAAATCTTGCAGCTCGGTCGTCATGACGGCGAATGTCCTGCCGCGGATTCATGGCGATGCTTTTCTGTAATTTCGTAGCCGCAGACCACACACAACCAAAGCCATCGTAGCGGATCCATTACCCAGATATGGATGCAGGTCGGATTCGAAATCGGTAGCCCATTGACGTTGAGAGCCGGAAAATCATCAGTCGTCATGAGTGCCTAGACACCGCTCCAAAACTGAGGCCCACATTCTCGCAAAGTTGCTGCAGATACCATCGCCGCCACGGCCACAATCGCGCGCCACATGCCGCGTCAGGATCCCTGCCGCCGACTGCACAAGCCCACCAGTAGCCATCTCGTATCGGACTATCGTGATAAAGCGAATCACCACAGGCAAATGGTTCCGTGTCTGCGTAGATTCGATTATTGACCATCAGCGCCTGCTGGCATCCCTGACACTGGCGTTCAGTGAATTCCTCACGCATTTCCATGTCTCGCAATGTGAATTCACGTGCCAGCCGTTCTACTCGCAAACACCACAGCAGACTAGAAACCTCTGCCGTCCGTATTGTGCATCGTGTCATGATTTCACGAGCAACAACGCCATATACGGCCCATCTGGATGCTCGACTTCCGCGATGACATGATGCCGCACGGCAAAATCCTGACAAAGACGTTCCTCTAACGCCTGGTCGTCGTAGCGCCGATGCTTCTTCAGCACCTCGTAGCCCTGCGCACAGTACGGCACATCCAGATACATCCAGCCGTTCGGCTTCAGCCACAGATACGCGTTGTGCATCGCCGCGCTGTCGCCGCTCGGGTCCTGCGGATCGTCATACGCGCCGAGGCCCACATGTTCAATCGCGCTGATGCTGACAATCGCGTCGAAGGTGCGCTCGTTAAAGAGTCGCCAGTTCATGACGTCGCCACGGATTAGATTTCCCGGCCGCACACAGTCACGCCAATCGATCCCTGTAATCTGGAGGTCTGGCCGCAGAGCCAACATCGGCGTCTGCCAATCGGCTTCCGCGCACCCGATTTCGAGCACTTGCGCGCGGTCGGGAAAGTCGATCCAGCCTTGGGCCATCGCTTTGGCCCACACGGCGAGGCTGATATCTTCGCCGGCCGCAAACGGGGCGCTGAAAGTGGTCAACGTTCGAGCCGCTCGGCTGCTGTGGGCGAGTTCGTCTGTTAACTCCTGTCAGCTCAATAGCTTCAACGTTCGAGCTCCATCACATCGGGCGCTCAGGCATCAGGCCAGGCACGGGTAGCGCCGGACTTGGCGGCGGCCCTCCAGGCGGCATCGGAAGCGCCCCAGGCAGCCCCACTGGCGGCACCGGCGCCCCTCCTGGCGGGCCAAAAACGCCAGACAAGGCTGGACCGGCCGGTGAGCTCTGAGGCGCTCCGAGCGGCCCCTGGAGGGCTTGCTGGAGGTCTTGCGCCGGACTCCCGAGGAACGCTTGCGGGTTCGGAATCCGGAACAACCGGATAAATTCCCGTCCCATCGCGCGACCGGCCTCCACACTTCGAAACTGTTGAGCCAACGTCGGAAACGCCTGCAAAAACACCGGCAAAAACTGCATCGCCGACACGAAATCCCCGCGTTGCTTGCTGATGTCAGCCGTCTCGACGCTCCCGTGCGGCTCGAACCGAAACGCGCCTTCGAGCAACTGCG
>WNFE01007573.1_pt1 | contig 12028 bp, 8 predicted proteins | sample 5400451 | NCBI WGS metagenome assembly WNFE01 (sample SAMN13153344, study PRJNA577476) | soil metagenome | isolation source: 200 cm saprolite under Douglas fir tree site 2 hole 2 | place: USA:California | collected 2015-04-18
GGGCCGTCGAGACGAACGCCTCTTGCGGTCCCGGCTTCGTCAAAGTCGGCACTCAGCACATACCAGCGCTTGCCCAGATGCAACACGCCGTGATGCCGCTGGGCCGTCCAACTCTTGGGTGTGATCCCGACCCTTTCTTTTTCGGACATCTACCGCACTCCTTGTCGACGTTTTCAGTGGCCCGTAGCCAGGCTACACACAAAATGCGTCATCGGCGCAGAGCCCAATCTGGCGTGCGGTTGTTCGTGGCCAACCCCAGGTTCAGAAGCCGATGAAATGCTGAGGCGACGATCGCATTAACCCAAGCGCGTTGCTTCGGATAATGGGCAGCCATTGCAAGCCCGGTTGTGTTGCGCCTTCGACACTACCTGTCCCTCTCGGTAATTCCGCGTACGCAGCCCCATCCAACTCTTCGCATGTCGCCGCCGACACTCATCGGCGTCCTCGGCGGTCATCAGTAAGCTATGGGCAGCCGAGGCCATCCTCGCTTGGAGTTCCCGACCGTGGCATGTTCGTCTGTGGAAAGTTGGGTGACGTTGAGCGAGCCGACGACGAGGTCGACACACCCAGCATGGGGCCGCCGGTCACGATGCCATCCTCGCCGCCTGCCCTCGCGATGACGGCGTCGGGGCGGCCGCCGATTTGATGCACCACTTCAAGGAGAGCGGCGTGGCACTAGTTGCCTCGGCAGAACGACTTGACGAGATCCAGGGCGTGGCAGTGTGACTGGCAGCAAGCACGCCGAGATCGCTGGGGGCGGCTACGCCGGGCTGACGATGGCGATGCTGCTGGCGCAGCGTGGCTGGACGGTGACCGTCCATGAGCGTTCGGACGCCGTGCACGAGATCGGCGCCGGAATCTTTCTGCACAACAACGGCCTCTTGGTGCTGGAGGAAGCGGGATTGATGGAGGAGCTGGCGCCCAAGGGTGAACGTCTGCTTCGCGACCGCATGGTCGACCATCGTGGCCGCGTCATGCAGGAGCGCGACCTCTCCGGGCCCAACACTCGGCGATGGAGCTTCCCGCGCCAGGCGCCGATCGAGGTCCTGCACGGCGCCGCCAGTCGGGCCGGGGTAGAGATCGTCACTGGTTCGGCCATCAAGTCCGCGCACCCGGACGGCGTGCTGGTCGGCGAAGACGGGCGCGACTACCGAGCAGACCTCGTGATCGGCGCCGATGGCCATCGCTCCGCCGTCCGTAACTCGCTGGGCCTGACTCGCCTTGAGCGGCGACTGCCTACGACCTCGATCCGCTTCCTGCTGCCCGGGCGCAGTCTGACGCCGGAGCCAATGTCGACCGAGTACTGGTCGCGCCGCCGCCGGATCGCGTTGGCTGCCTGCGGACCCGATTACACGTACTGCTACATGGCCTGCCCGGAGAGCGACAGCCGTGGCTCCGAAGCCCCGATCAACGTGGAATCGTGGAGAGACCATTTTCCAAACCTGCGCGAAGTCTTCGAGTTGCTCCACCGATCGGAGCCGTACAAGGCCTACTACAGCTGGGTGCAGGCGCACGCGTGGTCAAGGGGCAAGGTGGCGCTGCTGGGTGACGCCGCGCACGCCCTGCCGCCGACACTTGGGCAGGGCAGCAACTTGGCCATGTCCAATGCGCGCTCGCTGGTGACCTTCCTCGAGAGGATCCAGGACGTGCCGACGGCGCTCATCGCCTGGGAGCGCACCGTGCGGCCGACGACCGAGGCGACCCAGGCGTGGGCGCGCCACTACGACCGGCTGACCAAGTACTGGCCGAACGCTATGAACGGGGTGCGGGCGCGCATCATCTGGGCATTCGGCGCTTCTCCGCAGCTGAGTGCCCGAATGCGCCGCGCCGACCGCACGCCGCCCATCACTGACCCCGTGCATGCGCAGAAGGCGATGCGATGAAACCTGCGCCATTCGAATACCACGCTCCGACCGATCTCGGCGAGGCGGTCCGGCTGCTGGCTGCGCTGGGCGAGCACGGGCGGGTACTGGCCGGCGGCCAGAGCCTGATGCCCATGCTCAACCTCCGGCTGGCGCGCCCCGAGGCGATCGTCGACCTCAACCGGATAACGACGCTCGCCTATCACCGGCTGGATGGCGAGACTCTGGTGATCGGCGCGCTGTGCCGCCAGCGCGAGATCGAGCGCGACCACGAAGTGCTCGCCCGCTGCGCGGCGATCGCCGACGCCATACCGTTGATCGGCCACATCGGGATTCGCAACCGCGGGACCGTGGTCGGGAGCCTGGCTCATGCGGACCCTTCGGCGGAGTGGCCGGTGCTCGCGGTCCTGCTCGACGCCACGTTAGAAGTAGAAAGCGCCGCCGGGAGGCGTTCGATCGCCGCTCATGATTTCTTCAAAGGACTCTTCGCAACCGACCTGCGGCCCGGCGAGATGGTGGTCGAGGCCCGCTTCCCGCTGCCGCCGGCCGGTGCGGGCAGTGCCTTCATCGAAGTGGCGCGACGCCATGGCGACTTTGCGCTTGGTGCAGCGGCGGCCGTAGTGGAACTCGCTGCCGACGGTAGTGTGACCGCAGCCCGCCTGGCACTGGGCGGCTTCGACAGCGTGCCGGTCCGAGCGACACCCGATCCGGCTGCAGCCGCCGCCGATGTGCATCCCGTCGACGACGTCCACGCGCCGGCCAGCTACCGCCGCAAGCTTGCGGAGACGCTGGCACGCCGGGCGCTGGACCTCGCGGAGCAGCGTGCTCGCAAGGTAGGCCGATGAAAGAGGTCGAGGTCAGGCTTACCGTCAACGGCCGTGAGCGCACAGCGCGGTGCGAACCGCGCACCACGTTGGCGGACTTCCTGCGCGGCCATCTCGGCCTGACCGGCACTCACCTCGGCTGCGAGCACGGTGTCTGCGGCGCCTGTACGGTGCTACTCGACGGCGCTACCGCCCGCTCCTGCCTGATGCTCGCGGTGCAGGGGCAAGGCCACGAGGTGACGACGATCGAGGGCCTGGGCACGCCCGAAAACCCACACCTGCTCATGCGCGCGTTCAGCGAGATGCACGGCCTGCAGTGCGGTTTTTGCACTCCTGGGTTCATCCTCTCCGCGCACGAGTACCTGCGCGAGAACCCGCGTCCGGACCGGCAGGCGATGCGCAAAGACCTCAGCGGCAACATCTGCCGCTGCACCGGCTACGTGAAGATCTTCGCGGCCGTCGAACGCGCGGCGGAGCTGATGGCAGAGCGGGAAGCGGCGCCCTCATGACCTGGGTCGGCCAGCGCGTAGCCCGCAAAGAAGATCTGCCGCTGGTCACCGGCACCGGCACTTATGTGCCCGACTTCAACCTGCCCGGCACACTCGAAGTTGCCTTCGTGCGAAGCCCGTTCGCGCACGCCCGCATCATGAGCATCGACACCGGGGAGGCCCTGTCCGGGGAGGGTGTGGTCGCGATCTACACCGGCCCGGACATCCGCGACCATGTGCACGCGCTGGTACTCGACCAGGAGGCGGCGCCGCCCGGGCTGGAGACCGCCGAGCCGGAGATCCACCCGGCCACGATCGAGATCCTCGCTGACGGCGAGGTCCGCCACGTTGGGCAGGCGGTGGCGGCGGTTGTCGCCGACAGCCGCTACCACGCCGAGGACGCGGCCGAGCTGGTGCGCGTCGACTACGACGAACTGCCGGCCGCGCTCGATCCCGAGCAGGCGCGCCTGCCGGGCGCGCCGATCGTGTATGGCAACGTGCCCAACAACGTCCAAGCGCGCTACCGGATCCGTGTCGGCGACGCCGGCGCCGCGCTGGACGGCGCTGAGCACAGGCTCGCAATGACGATCCGCAGCCAGCGCGTCATGGCGGCCCCGATGGAGACCCGCGGCGTGCTGGCGAGCACAGTGGGCGAGGAGACCACGGTCTGGAGCTCGACCCAGATCCCGTGGGCGGTGCGCAACTCGATCGCGGGCGCCATCGGCGTTCCTCAGCGGCAGATCCGGGTCCAGATCCCGCACATGGGGAGGACCGGGTCGAGAACATGATCGCCAGCGGCCATGCCCGCGACCAGCTTCACAACGTCGAGGCTGCCTTCGATGGTGAAGGACGCATCACCGCCATCCGCGACCGTTTCGTGCTCGACTCTGGGGTGGCCTGTCCCTATCCGTTGAGCAGTGCCTACAACGTAGCCTCGCACTTCCGGAGCATGTACCGGATCGCGAACTTCTCAATCGACGCCGAATGCGTCCTGACTCACAAGATGTTCAACTTGCCCTACCGCGGCGCGGGACGTCCGGAGGCTGCGTTTGTCATGGACCGGGTCATCAACGCGGTGGCCCAGGAGCTGAGCCTCGATCCCGCCGAGGTCATCAGACGCAACCTGATCCCGGACGAAGAGCAGCCGTACCGCATGGGAATGCCGTATCGGGACGGCCACGAGGTTGTCTACGACGCAAACGGCTTCCCGGCCGCTTTCGAGCGCCTACTAGAGCTCATCGGATACGAGGAGCACCGGCGCACCCAGGTGCAGTTGCGTGCCCAGGGTGTCCACCGCGGAATAGGCCTGGGCACCTACGTCGAAGGAACGGGGGTGGGCCCATTCGAAAGCGGGCAGGTGCACATCGACGCCCAGGGCCACGTGGTCGTCTACTCCGGGTGCGCACCCCACGGGCAGGGCCTGGATACCACGATGTCGCAGGTTGTCGCCGATGCCTTCGGCATCACCCCCGAAGACGTGGTCTTCAGGGCCGGCGACACTGCGCTCCTGCCGTACGGGGTGGGCACCTTTGCCTCTCGCTCGGTGGTTACCGCAGGCGCCGCCATCATCGAAAGCTCGAACCGGCTCTTGAAGCGAATCAAGGCGATCGCCGGCGAGATGTTGGAGATGGCGCCGGAAGACCTCGAGGTGGGCGCCGGGACAGTGCGCGTTCGCGGTGTGCCCAGCCGCGGCGTGAGCTTCAAAGAGGTGTATCGCGCCGCGAGCCCCGGCCCCGGCGCGCGGCTGCCGGAGGGCATGGACGCCGGCACAGCAGAACGTTTCTACTGGGTCCCGCCCACAGTCACCTGGGGCTTCGGCGTGGTCGGTGCAGTCGTCGATGTCGACCCCGAGACCGGCGTCGTCGACGTCAGGAAGCTGGTCATGCTTCACGACTGCGGCCGCGTCATCAACCCGCTGATCGTTGAAGGCCAGATCGAGGGTGGCTTGGTCCAGGGCATCGGGGCCACCCTCTACGAGCATGTCGTCTATGACGAGTCCGGCCAGCCCCGGGCCACCACTTTCCTCGACTACCTCTTGCCGACCTCCGCCGAGGTGCCGGAGATCGTCCAGGAGCACCTCGCGGGAACGCCGTCGGAGCGCAACCCGCTCGGCGTCAAGGGCGTCGGCGAGTCCGGCCCTATAGCCCCGCCGGCGGCAATCGCCAACGCCATAATCGACGCCCTATCTCCGCTCAAGATTCAGCTCAACCAGCTGCCGCTCTCCCCTGCCACAATCGCCGCCGCCATTGAGCGCGCCGGCGGCTGAAGCTCGGCCTGCGCCCGACGCGATCAGAGCGGCCAGCACCCGCACGATCAAATGAGCACCCGCCGCACAGGGTCGAGCGGGTCTCAGGCGTCCTGACCTCAGTGAGGTGACAACGCGACGCCTGCAAATGCATAGAGAACGAAGTAAAAGCAAGCGAAGTGAAGAGAGGTCGCGGTGTAGGGCACGGCCCCAAAGCTAATCCCGCCGAAGCGATCTCTACCGGCGGCACGTCCGACCTGGAAAAGAAGCTCGATCACCTCCTCATTGGTCGGCCCCATCGGCTCATCTCCGAAGTCAGGATTCGTTCCCATGTTGAGGACGTCCGGGTCGATACAAATCCAGACCTTCGCCGCGCCTGACGTGATCTTGCCGGCCAGCCGCTCAGCCCAGGCCTCGAACCCTTCGCGTCGCGCCTCCTTCAGATCGCGGTAGGTCAGGATGTTTTCGCGTCGCGCGCCACGCTCCGTGAAGCGCAGGAATGTCTCCTTGTCGTTCAGGGAGCCTCGCAGTCCGAAGTGGAAGTAGCGACCTGGGTCGACGCCGGGCAAGCCAAGGATTCGGCGCGCCCACGTCGTCGCCCATCGGGGATTGCTGGGATCATCTTCCTGCCATTCCCCGCGCTCATTGTCGTGATGGGCATCAAGGTTGAGAACGGCGGTCGGTCCAGACGCGGCCGCGGCGATGGCCTTCAACACTGGGTATGTGCTCACGCCCGAGTTACCGCCAATCGTGACCAGCATGCACCCGGCAGCGACGGCCTCGGCGACCCGACCCTCCACGTTACCGAGCGATGTGCTCATGTCAGCAACGATGTCGGCGTCACCGAGGTCAACCATTGCGAGATGCTCGAAGACATCCAGCTCGAGCTCCGGGAGATAGCCTCCAAAGCTCGACGAGTTCGACCGGAAGTATGTGGGCGTCAGCAGGCTTCCCTCGTAATTGATCGGCGACCGACCTTCAGGATTGGGAGCGCGCCACGGGATTCCCAGAAACGCCACATCCGCGCCAGTGAGTGGCGCGCCTGGTCGCCTCAGCGGCCGGCGAAAGAACGTCGGCGTGCTTCCATACAGTGTTTGCGAGTCGCCCACAGGCCAACTACCGTACAGACCGGATACGCGAGCCGCAAGCTGTCTTCACACGCCCGTATGCCCCTCGCTCGTCGCGACGGCAAAGAGCAAGACCGGCTCTTCACTAAAGGGTTTCGTACAGCAACGCCGGTGGCAAACGGTGGCAAAGGGTGGTACTCAGCGGCGCTCTGCGAATACGGACCGGGTTTTCTGAATGGGCTGCGCCGATCTGTTAACCGCAAGGTTTAGGGTTCGAATCCCTACTCCGGAGCCAATTTCTGAATACGACTTCGCGTTAGCCGTCAAATATCAATTGACTGGCCTACAGCATTTGTACTCTGTTGAGTGGACAGAGCAAACCCTCGAGGCTTAAGTTGTCGCCGTGCAGCCTTACGCTGGGCCTGAAGCGGGCCCCCAATTCTCGAGCGACGGCACTTGGTGGTGGGATGGCACGCAATGGATATCGACACTGTCGCCGGACGGCCACTACCGGTGGAATGGAACAGCGTGGGAAGCGGCACGGCCCACTGGAATGAATCAAGAGTGGGTTTCACTCAACGCGCGGCTTGAGTTTGAGTTTCGAGTGGGGGAGGCTGAAGTTCACATCGTCCGATTCTCCTTCAGCCAGGTCTGGGGAACGGTGAGGATTTGGGTCGACGACAGGGTCGTCAAAAGGGATCTGCGGCTACTGAGCTTGAGTCGCTTCAAGGATTATCGATTGGTAGTAGGCAACGCCGAGCGCCACGAGGTGCTTATCCGAAAGGAACGGCCGTGGGTCGCTGCCGGGCTCCGCCAGCAGGTTTGCCATGTGTTCATCGATGGCAGGGCGGCGGGCGACTATGCCAGTCAACCGGTAGGTGGACGGACTTAGCCGGGCAGTGGGCACCGAATCGCAACTCTGCTGTGACCCTCAGCCGCCAAATTTTGAGGCTTTGCTGTTGATACCAGGGTGAAGCGCACGCCCCGCGAAGAGTGGCTACGCGGACAGCGGCCTGGCTGCATCGTGCAGACCCCTTAGGCGGTCTTCAGCGTCGCAGCCTTGTGCAGGCCGAGCTCCTCGACGGCCGTCTCGCGCATCTTGAACTTCTGGATCTTTCCGGTGACCGTCATCGGAAACGCATCGACGAACTTCCAGTGCCGAGGGATCTTGTAAGTCGCGATCTTGCCCTTGCACCACGAGGCGATCTCCTCGCCGCCGGCTGAGCTGCCATCGCGCAGCTTTACCCAGGCCATTACCTCTTCGCCGTACTTCTCCGATGGCACGCCGATGACCTGGACGTCGGCGATGTCCGGGTGGCTGTAGAGGAATTCCTCGACCTCACGCGGATAGATGTTCTCTCCGCCGCGGATGATCATGTCCTTGATCCGGCCGACGATGTTCACGTAGCCGTCGGCGTCAATGGTCGCGAGATCGCCCGTGTGCATCCATCTCGCCGCGTCGATCGCCAACCGTGTCGCTTCCTCGTTGTTCCAGTAGCCCCACATCACGATGTAGCCTCGGCTGCACAGCTCGCCGGGTGCGCCGCGCGGCACGACGGCGCCGGTGGCTGGATCGACGATCTTGATCTCGACGTGAGGGTGAACGCGTCCGACCGTCGACACCCGCCGCTCGAGTGGGTCGTCAGTGGTGCATTGGGTGGACACAGGCGAGGTCTCGGTCATGCCGTATGCGATTGTCATCTCGGGGATGTGCATCACTGTCTGGACCTTCTTCATGACCTCGACCGGGCACGGCGAGCCGGCCATGATCCCGGTACGCAGCGAACTGAAATCGAACTCATTGAAGCGAGGATGCTCCAGCTCGCCGATGAACATCGTCGGCACGCCGTATAGCGACGTGCAGCGCTCTTGCTGAACGGTCTGCATGGTGAGCACCGGGTCGTAGGCATCATTCGGGATCACCATCGTCGCGCCATGGGTGGTGCAGGCAAGGTTGCCGAGCACCATCCCGAAGCAGTGGTAGAAGGGCACTGGGATGCAGACGCGGTCTTGCTCCGTGTACCTGAGCGTCTCGCCGATGAAGAAGCCGTTATTGAGGATGTTGTGGTGGGTGAGCGTGGCTCCCTTTGGAAAGCCGGTCGTCCCGGACGTGTATTGGATGTTGATCGGGTCGTCGAACTGGAGCCTAGCCTCGAGATCGTAAAACTCTTCGGCGCTCACCTTGGAGGCGTCGCGCTTCAGCGCGCCCCATCCCTCCTCAAGTACGACAGCCTCACGCAGCGTCGGGCAGCGAGCCTTCACCTCGGCGAGCATTGCGCGATAGTCCGCCTGGCGAAATCCCGCGGCCATGATCAGGAAGCTGATCCCCGATTGGTTCAGCGCGAACTCGAGCTCTGACGTCCTGTACGCGGGGTTGATGTTGACGAGGATCGCGCCCATTGCCGCGGTTGCGTACTGGACGATCACCCACTCATAGCGGTTGGGCGACCAGATGCCGACGCGGTCACCCTTTACCACACCGCGCGCCATCAGGCCTCGCGCGACCTGTTCGCACTGCTGGACGAGCTCGCGATACGTGGCCCGGTAATTCTGGTGTGCGACGACCAGCGCCTCGTGATCACCGACGCGGGCCGCAGTGCGGCGGATATTGCTGAAGACCGGCTCGCCAAGAAGGGGTATGTCACTAGCGCCGTGGACATAGCTCAGGTTGCTCATTTCCGCCTCCCTGATGAGTATTGGAATCGAGTCAAAATCGTACTGCTGGAGGACCACTCCGGAACCTTCGTCAGGAATGGTTTGACACGGAGCGGGGGGCGGACTACGTTGTACCGAACGCTGCGCTCCTAGGGGCTGATGCGGATGTCGACCACTGTCCCTCCCAAGGAAGCACGGCGATCCGGAGGTGCACATGCAAACGGTAGAGCCAGCGGTCGCGACGACCAGACATCCGCTCGACCCGCTCACGTCGGAGGAGGTTCAGGCGGCGTCAACGATCCTCAAGAAGGGGCGCGGCCTCGACGCCGGCCACCGCTTCGTGTACGTGATGCTGAACGAGCCGGTCAAGAAGGACGTGCTCGCCTGGAAGCCAGGCAATGGGACCCAGGTCGACCGGCAGGCGTTCATCGTGGTCCGCGACCGCACCAGGCGCAAGACCTTCGAGGCTGTCGTCTCCCTCACCCAGGAAAAGGTCGTCAGCTGGGAGGAGATCAAGGGCGTCCAGCCCTCGATCATGCTCGAAGAGTTCATGACGGTGGACGAGGTGGTCCGCAAGGACCCGCGCTGGCAGGCGGCCCTGCTCCGGCGCGGGGTGAGCAACTTCGAGATGGCCATCACCGACGCCTGGTCGTGTGGCTACTACTCGGAAATCGACGGCGCTGAAAAGGGTCGCTTCTGCCGGCCGCTCACGTGGATCCGGCCCGGCCCGGGTGAGCACGTGTATGCGCGACCCATCGAGGGGCTGATCGTCAAGTTCGATCTGGACAAGATGGAAGTCATCGACGTCGAGGACCATGGGGTAGTGCCGGTTCCGCCGAAGAAGGCCAACTACACGGCCGACAGGATCTCGGACCCGGACAACGTGCCTTACTTCCCGGACGGCGTGCGCAAGGACCTTAAACCGCTCGACATCGTGCAGCCCGAGGGCACCAGCTTTCAGGTCACGGGGAACCAGGTCAAATGGCAGAAATGGAGCTTCCGCATCGGCTTCAACGCCCGCGAAAGCATGGTCCTCTACACCGTCAGCTACAACGACAGAGGTAAGGAGCGGCCGATCCTCTATCGAGCCTCGCTGGCCGAGATGTTCATCCCCTATGGCGACCCCGCGCCCAATCACTACCGCAAAAACGTGTTCGACATGGGCGAGTACGGCGTCGGCATGATGAGCAACAGCCTGGAGCTCGGCTGCGACTGTCTCGGCGAGATTCGTTACTTCGACGGCGTCGTCAACGACAACGACGGTGGGCCGTTGCCCATCACCAACGCCATCTGCCTCCACGAAGAGGACTTCGGCATGCTCTGGAAGCACAAGGACTTCCGGACGGAGGAGACGGAGGTCCGGCGCTCTCGCCGGCTGGTATTGTCGACCGTCGCCACCATCGGCAACTACGAGTACGGCTACTTCTGGTACTTCTACCAGGACGGCGCCATCGGGTACGAAATCAAGATGACCGGCGTGATGTCCAACGGCGCGGTGCCAGAGGGCGTGACCCCCGAGCACGGTGCGCTGGTCGCTCCGGGCGTCTACGGCCCGCACCACCAGCACTTTTTCAGCATCCGGCTGGACATGATGGTGGACGGCCTCCGCAACACCGTCTACGAGTGCGACAGCGAGGGCCTGCCGCCCGGGCCGGGCAACCCGTACGGCAATGCCTGGATCGTGAAGGAGACGCCGTTCAAGCGTGAGTCCAAAGCGCAGAGCATCATCAACCCGCTGGCCGCCCGGTACTGGAAGATCGCCAACAACAGCAAGCTGAACCCGGTGGGCCAGCCCGTCGCCTACAAGCTGATGCCGGGTGACAACGTGCTTCCGTTCTACCAACCCGACGCCTACCCGATCCAGCGGGCGCAGTTCACGACCAAGCACATCTGGGTCACCAAGTACGACCCCGATGAGATGTACGCCGCGGGCGACTACCCGAACCAGCACCCGGGAGGCGCTGGCCTCCCGCAATTCATCAAGAGCGACAGCAAGCTGGAGGACGAGGACGTGGTCCTCTGGTACACCATGGGTGCGCATCACGCGGTGCGCCCAGAGGAGTGGCCGGTGATGCCCGTGAAGTACATCGGGTTTCACCTCCTGCCACACGGCTTCTTCGACGGGAACCCGGCATTGGACGTAGCGCCTTCACACCCGGCGCACCACGTTCACCACAACGGGCACTAGAGGGGGAAGGGAAATGGCCGACGTCGTCAAGCCCACGGGGTCGAGTCCGACATCCTCACCCGGTGGCACCGCAGGGCTGCGAAGGAACATCCTCTCGATGCCTGAGGTGCTCACCCAGTCCGTGGCCAACGCCGCGCCGAGTGCCGCCGTCTCGGTTCTGCCGGCGATCGCATTCATCTACGCGGGGAACGGCGCCTGGCTGACGTTTGTGATCGCGACCATTTCATTGGTCCTGATCGGTTACTCCGTGAGTATCTTCGCTCGCCGCTTTGCGTCGGCCGGCTCTTTCTATGTCTACAACACGAAGGCACTCGGTCCGGCAGGCGGCTTTGCCTCGGGCTGGGCGCTGACGTTGGGCTACGTCTTTACTGCGATGGCCACGACATGTGGCGTGGCCATATATCTCGGCGCCTTCTTGACCCAGATCGGACTGCCTGGCGGAACCACTGTCGCCATCCTGCTGATGATCGCGATCGACGTGGCGGTGGCTAGCTGGTTCGCGTATCGCAGCATCGGGTTGTCTGCACGGGTGTCCCTTGTCCTCGAGGCGGTTTCGATGACGATCATCCTCGTGCTGTTCGTGATCGTCTTCGTGCGAAAGGGGATCTCGGCGGACGTTCTGTCCCTCAAGGGCATGCCGAGCGCCGGCATCGGGCCCGGGATCGTGATCGCGATCTTTGCCTTCGTCGGCTTTGAGAG
>WNFE01003277.1_pt1 | contig 12020 bp, 10 predicted proteins | sample 5400451 | NCBI WGS metagenome assembly WNFE01 (sample SAMN13153344, study PRJNA577476) | soil metagenome | isolation source: 200 cm saprolite under Douglas fir tree site 2 hole 2 | place: USA:California | collected 2015-04-18
CCCAGGGCGCTGAGCTGGACCGGGCCACGTTCCGCATCATCGGGAACGACGCCCTGCTTGCCGTGGCGAAGGCCCTGCCCCGCGCGCCCGCCGAGCTGAGCCGGATCGCCGCGCTCCCGCCCAGCCTAGCCGCACGGCACGGCCCCGCGCTGCTCGATGGCGTGCGCCGCGCCCTCGCGCTCCCGGAGAGCGAGCTGCCACGGGTGGAGCGTGCCCCACGCCAGGCGCGCGATCCGGCGGTCGAGGCACGGGTCGAACGCCTCAAGGCAGCCCGCAATCGAGCGGCCGCGGCGCTGGGGCTCGATCCCGGCGTGCTCTGCGGGCGCTCGACCCTCGAGGCCGTCGCCCGCGCCGAGCCGCCACCAAACGATCGCGCCGGGCTCTCCCGTATCGGAGAGCTCCGGCGCTGGCAGATCGAAGCGTTCGGAGACGCGCTGCTCGCGGCGCTCGGCTAGAGCCCCATCAAGGCCCGAACTTTGGGATCCATTCGCTCAGGCGTCCAGTACGGTTCCCACACGATCTCGATGTCGACGTCCTTCACCCCCTCGAGCCCACGCAGCACACGGTAGGCGTCGTTCGTGATCATCGGACCCGCCGGGCAGCCCGGCGACGTGAGCGTCATCTTCACGCGCACCTCGCCGTCAGCGATCTCGACGTCGTACACGAGGCCGAGGTCGACGATGTTCATGTCGAGCTCCGGGTCCTTCACCTGCCGGAGCGCGTTACGCGCCGCCTCTGAGTTGAGCGCTACGGGTGCCGTCATCACCGCCTCCTCTCCGCCGTCCTGTTTCCGAACCTAGTCGACCCCGTAGCCGCGCACCAGGCAGCGCCGTCGCCGCGCGATCCAGGCGTATAGGCGCCGGGCCAGGGGCATCACGCCGGGGATGCGGAATCCCCACGCCAACCAGCGCTTCCCCGGCAGCAGCCGCAGGAGCTCCGGAACCGCGTCTGCGCCCGCGAGCACCCGGCCGTCCGGGGGGGGGAGCACGAGATGCATCGCCGCCGCGAGGGCCGGGAGCGGGATGCCGAACGCCGCCACGCTGGCTTGATCCTGGAACGGGACCAGCGCGATCCGGTGTTCCCGGTCCCAGCGTCGGAGCAGGTCGACCGAGCGCCGGCACAAGCCACAGTCGCCATCGTATACGAGCGTGGGGCGAGTCCGGTCAGCGGGCATCGGACGCGCGCGCGGCCGCGTCGGCGACGCCGCTGCGCACCTGCTTCAGCAGCGTAAACGGGCGGCGGGCGCGCGGTACGTACGCCCGGTTGGTGAGTAGCACCACGAACAGATCGCGATCGGGGTCGATCCAGAGCGAGGTCCCCGTCCAACCGGTATGGCCGTAGCTCCTCGGCCCGAACAGCGTTCCCGCGCTCGAGACGCTCTCCCCTGTCGGTACCGCCTGCCACCCCAGGGCCCGGGCTTCGGTCCTGGCTCCGAACGCCGTCGCCTTGGACGTGAACAGGCGAACCGTCTCCTCGCGAAGCAGGCGGCGGCCGTCGCGAGTCGTCCCACCTCGCAGGACGAACTGGGCGAACTGCGCTACGTCGGCCGCCGTGGAGAACACCCCCGCGTTGCCCGACACCCCTCGAAGCCTGAACGCGCTTCCGTCATTGACGATGCCGGCGACGGGGTGCCCGCGCCACATCCCCGTCGGCGCGATGCGGCCCCGCAGGCGTGACGGCGGCCGGAACATCGTCTGGTGCAGGCCCAAAGGGACGAAGACCTCCCGTGCCACGAAGGCGTCGAGCGACTCGCCCGTCACGCGCCGCACGACCTCGCCGAGCAGGATCGCGTTCAGATCGCTGTAGATGACGCGGGTGCCTGGCGTGACGCGGGGGGTCTCGCGCAGTACGCGCGCCATGAGCGCCGCACTGTCGCGGATCGCTTTGAGCTCCGGTTCGGGGAGGTCGGCCCGGAGCCCGGACGTGTGCGTGAGGAGCTGGCGCACCGTGATCGGCGCCGTTTGCGGCCCTTTGAGCTCCGCGATGTAAGTCGAGACCGGCTCATCCAGGCGCACCTGCCCCCGCTCCACCAGCAGCATCAGCGAGGTCGCGGTCGCGATGACCTTGGTGAGCGAGGCCAGGTCGTACATGGTGCTGTCCGCATCGACGGGCGGGCTGGACGCCGGCCACGTGAGATGCCCGTAGCCTTTGGCGAACAGAATCGTGTCGCGCCGCCCGACGATCAGAGCTGCGCCGGGGTAGGCTCCCCGGCGGATGCCGTCTTCGACGAGGGGATCGAAGACCCCCGCGCTAAACGCCGCAGGAGAGCCGGCGCCCTGCAGGGCGAGAAGCAACAGCCCTACGACCACACGCCCGGGATCCGTCGGCCGCAGGCGAAACAGGCGCCCTCAGCGCCGATCCGCTGTTGCCGGATCACATACCCGTAGCGCTCGATCAGCAGCTCGCGGCAGTCCGGGCACCACGTATGCTCCCAGCGCCCGACCCGGCCCGGGAGATTGCCCGCGTAGACGAACTTGAGGCCGGCCGCCGCCCCGATCTCACACGCTCGCACCAGCGTTTCGGCCGGCGTGTCGTCGGGGTCGGTCATCCGGTAGTCCTTGTGGAACGCGGTGACGTGCCACGGGATCTCGGGGCTCACCGACGCGATGTAGTCGGCGGCCCGGCGCAGCTGGGCGTCGTCATCGTTGAACCCCGGGACCACCAGGGTCACCAGCTCGAGCCAGAACCCCCGCTCGTACACCATCCGGATCGCATCGAGCACGTGCTGGAGCACGCCGCCAAGCTCGCGGTAGCGGCGATCCTCCATCGCCTTGAGGTCGATCTTGTAACAGTCGGTCCAGGGGCGGATGTAATCGAGCACCTCGGGAGTCGCGTTGCCGTTCGAGATGAACGCGGTCTTCAAGCCGTGGCCCCTCGCCACCTTGAACACATCCAGCGCCCATTCGGCGGTGATGAGCGGCTCGTTGTAGGACGAGCCGACGAGCCGCGCTCCCTGCCGCAGCGCAATCCGAACCAGGTCGTCTGGGGTGACGTCGGTCGGGACGACACCGGCGGCGTCGTCTCGCAGCGCCTGGCTCGTGAGCCAGTTCTGGCAGTAGCCGCAGTGGAAGTCGCATCCCAGCATGCCGAAGGTGAGCGTGTCGGAGCCGGGGAGGGCGTGGAAGAACGGCTTCTTCTCGGTCGGATCGCACTGCAGGGCGGCGACGTAGCCCGCGGGGACATACAGCGTGCCGTCCCTGTTGAAACGGACCTTGCAGATCCCCCGGCGTCCGGGCTTCACGAGGCAGCGGTGCCCGCAGGCGAAACAGCGCACCGCCTGTTCGGGAAGCCGTTCGATCAGCTCCCCCTCCCGAACCCGCGCGTCCAGCACCTGGGCGAGGTTGGCCGCCCCGCCGTCCGGGGGGGCTTCGTGGGTGAGGAACGAGATGATGGTGCGGTGCGCCATGGGTCCGCCGACTGCCGCCTTTCCTCAATATAGCTCGGCGCTCCGGGGGCTCAGCCGCCGACCCGAAGCGGGCCCGGCGCGAGATCGTAGAGGAGCGAGGCCGTGCGGATGTCGCGGGGTGAGAGATCACGCACCTTGGGCTGTGCGTACATGATGTCGCCTGGATCCGGCGAGTGGTCGAGGCCGATGAGATGCCCGATTTCGTGCAGTGCCAGCACCCGGACGTCGTCGGGTGCGAACGGTTGCCCCTTGGCATCGAACGTGGCGAGGGTGACGACGCCGCCGGTCAGGTGTCCATCCTCGTCCCACTGCAGGTCGGTCTGTCCCGAGCGCTCTCCCTCGAACTGGATGCGCCATTGGACCCGCACTTCGGCGGAGCCGGAGTCGGCGTCCAGGTTGAACCGCACGGGCACGCCGGCCTCCTGCCAGCGCTGGAAAGCGCTCCGCACGGCGTCGAGGAAGCTGGGCTGGAAGTTGGCGACGGTCGTTGGAGGAAAGAACACGCGCACCGGCGTCGACATGCGGCCGTCCCAGCGGTGTAGCATCGAGTCCGCGCTCGTGCGGAGGATGTCGTTCAGATACGTGCTACCGGCGCTGGCCCGGATCCGGCGGCGGATCTCGGAGCGGGCGAGCAGCACGATGTAACTCGGGCCACCGGCGCCGACCGGGGGCAGGACCGTCGGCGGAGGGGCGGGGGCGGGTTGCGCGGCCGCGCGCGTGGTGTCCGGCGCCGCATCGCTGGCGAGCCCTGTCGTCCGCACCACGGTCTGCGCAGTATCGGGCGTCGCGCCGGCCGACGCCGGCGCGGGCCGTCGCACAAAGGTGTTCCAGAGTGCGGCCGACGCGAGCAGGACAACCAGCGCGGCGACGAGAATGACAATGCGGCGTTCGAGCATCCGCGCAATATGCGAACGGACGGCGTCGCGCCGCTAGCTTTGGCCCGCTGGCGTCTCTATGATTGTGGCCTGCTTATGCTTGGCACGTAAGTGTTCGCGTTACCCGCGGCACCCATCATTCGCCGGCGTGGGTGGGTCATCGTGGCATGGGCGGCCCTCGCGTTGCTGTTCGGGCCGCGGGCTTGCCACGTCCAGCAGGTGCTCGCGCTCCGGGGCGGTGGGAGCGAGTCCACGGAATCCAGCCGGGCGACCGCGCTCCTGAAGGAGGCGTTTCCGACACCGTTCGCCGACTACGTGGCGATCGTGGTCCACGGCCCCGTTCGCTGGACCAATGCCCGCTTCGAGGCCGTGCTCGACACCCTCAAAGCCGCCGTCGAGCGCCGCTCCTACGTGGGAGAGGTGATCTCGGCCCGCTCGATCGGAGAGTCGAGCTTCGTCAGTCAGGACCGCCGCACGACGTTCCTGATTGCGGCGCTCACCGTGGAGTCGACGCATGACCTGAGCGCCAGTTTCGTTCCCGACCTGCGTGCGACAATCCGCGACGCGCTGGCGCGGGTCCCCGGCTCAGAGGGGTTCGAGATCCTGGTGACCGGGTTCCCCGCGCTCGACCATGACGTCCGCACCATCAGCGCGGAGGACACCGAGCGAGGCGAGCAGCGCGCCCTGCCCCTCACCCTGGCGGTGTTGATCGTCGCGTTTGGTGCGCTGGTGGCCGCCGCGCTGCCGGTCCTGGTGGGTGTCCTCGCGATCACGATCGCGCTCGGCCTGGTCACCATTGCGGCGCGGTACACGCCCATGTCCGTGTTCGTGCTGAACATCACCACCATGGTGGGGCTAGGCGTGGGCATTGACTACTCGCTCCTCATCGTCACCCGGTTCCGCGAGGAGCTCAACCGCGGTCTTTCGGCGGCAGACGCCGCCATCCGGACGGTCGAGACCGCGGGCTCGGCGGTCATCACGTCAGGACTCACCGTAGTGGTGGGATTCGCGGCGCTGGTCACCACACCCCTCTCGGACACGCGCTCGGTGGGCGTGGGTGGGCTGTTGGTCGTCGCCGTCGCCGTCCTGCTCGCCACAACGTTCCTTCCGGCGGTCCTCGCCATCCTGGGACGCAACATCGACCGCCCCAAGTGGCTCGCCCGCCCGCTCGCCCGGTTCCATGCGCCGACCGGCTGGGAGCGCTGGGCCCGCTGGCTGGGCCACCGGCCGTGGCGCGCGGTGGCCGTAGGGGGCGCGGCGATCGCGCTGCTCACATTTCCGCTCAGCCAGATCCGCCTCGGGCTTCCCGCCACCAACTGGTTCCCGCCGGAGTCGGAGTCCGGCCGGGGGCTTCAAGTACTGCGCGAGATGGGCGCCAGCGGCGTGATCCAGCCCGTGCGTGTCGTGGTGCAGCTCCCGGAAGGCGAGTCGGCCCTCTCCGCCCGCCGCCTCCCCGGGCTCAAGGCCCTCACCGACTCGCTCCGGAAAGACCCGCGCGTGCGCGAGGTCCGGGGCGTCGCGAGCATCAAGCCGAGGATGTCCACGCTGCAGCTCGCCATCTACTACAGCGACCCGGCCGCGGTGCGCGCCAAGAACTCGAAGTTTTTCGATGCGTATCTGAGCGCCGACAATCGCGTCACCCTGCTCGACGTGATCCCCGCGGACACAGTCTCCCTCACGGGACTGATGGACGTGGTGCGACGGGTGCGGGCCCTGGTGGCCCGCGACGTCCGGGGCCTCGCCGGGGCGGAGATCCTGGTCGCCGGCTTTGCCGCCTCGAACGTGGATACGCAACAGGAGCTCATGAAGCGATTCCCGGAAACCGTCGCTCTGGTCCTCGGCATTACCGCGATCATGCTGTTCGTCGCCTTCCGCTCGCTGCTCGTTCCGATCAAAGCCGTCGTCCTGAACCTCCTGTCGGTGGGCGGGGCATTCGGGCTCACCGTGCTCGTGTTCCAGCACGGCTACGGCGGTCGCCTGTTCGGGCTCGACGGGCCGACGGAGGCAATCTGGGCGGTCGTCCCGGTGCTGGTGTTCGCCATCGTGTTCGGGCTGTCGATGGACTACGAGGTGTTCCTGTTGACGCGCGTGAAGGAGGTCTTCGACAAGACGGGTCGGAACGACCACGCCACCATGGAGGGGCTGTCGGCCACGGCGTCCACGATCACGAGCGCCGCCTTGATCATGATTCTCGTGTTCGGCACTTTCGCGTTTACGCGCGTGCTCGCGGTCCAGCTCATCGGCTTCGGTCTCGCCGCCGCCGTGCTGCTGGACGCGACCCTGATTCGGATGGTGCTCGTGCCGGCGATCATGCACATCGCGGGGAGGTGGAACTGGTGGCCGGGCGTGCGGGCGCCCAGGCTGGAGGCAGGAAATAGTGACTAGTGAGTGGCCTCTCCTGTTTCCAGCCGTTGCAGCCGTACTCCCATCACGTCCCAGTGCCAGGCCGGCACTCGGACTCCTGTCCTCGGGTCTTTCAGTGGCTTGTACTGCAGCCACGCCGGCTCGAGCTCGAGAGCCGGGCCCAGAGCGAGCAGCCGTTCCTTATCCGCGCTCACCAGGTGCACCATTGGCTCGCCCCGAAGCGTGTGGCGATGAAGCCACACGCCGCCGTCGAGGGCGAAGCACATCCCCTCGCGGCGGCGTGTGAACTCACGGTACGGTGGGTCTACTGGCAGGTAATGCGTCCCTCCGACGTAGCCGGCGGCTGCGGTGCCGCCGACCCAGAGAACAGGGCGCACTGCCTGCCCGGTGCGTAGAGGCTCGTGGTGGTAGCGGCCCATCCGGACCCGGTGGCCTGGTTGATCACCAGCACCACGCCAGCGGAAGCCGTGAAGTTGTTCATCAGCGCGAAGCTGTTGGTGTACTTCGAGCTGTCGTAGAAAAACGCCTCCTCCGCAGTCGCGAGATTCCGAAGATCGGACTTCATCGCGCCGACGTAGGCCTTCTCTTTCGTGTTGGCGAACTTCGGGATGGCGATAGTCGCCAATAGCCCGATGATCACCACCACGATGAGCAGCTCGATCAGGGTGAAGCCGTCTCTAGACATCGCTACCGACCCTCCGGGCGCCAAAGGGCGCCGAGCCCGTAAGTCGCTGGCTCGGTGCCACCTATAGTGGGCGCCGAGCCGAGTTCCTGCAAGAGCCATGCTTACCCCTTGGCATCAACCCAATTCATTCCTATGCCGACACTTACGACCAAGGGGACTCGCAGCTCGGCAGCCCCCTCCATATGGCGTTTTACCAGCTCTGTGGCGGCTTCCCCTTCCCCAGGCGGTACCTCAAGTACAAGCTCGTCATGGACTTGCAGTATCATACGAGACGCAAGCCCCCGCTGCTTCAGGCCGCCAGCGATCCGGATCATGGCGATCTTGATCAAGTCCGCAGCCGAGCCCTGGAGCGGGGAGTTGGTGGCAGTTCGCTCGCCGAACGCTCGGATGTTGTAGTTCCGGTCCTTCAACTCCGGTATGTAGCGCCGTCTTCCGAACAGTGTCTCGACATACCCCTTTTCGCGCGCCTCGGCCACGGTGCGATCGAGCCAGACCCTGACACCCGCGAACCGCGTGAAGTACTGCTCGATGAATCGCTTCGCGTCATCCTGGGTGATGCCGAGCTGGCGGGACAGGGCGAATGGCCCCTGCCCGTAGATCGTGGCGAAGTTGATCGTCTTCGCGCGGGCGCGCATGTCCGGCGTGACCTGGTCGTGCGTCACGCCGAAGATGATCGCCGCAGTCTGGCGGTGAATGTCCCCGCCCTGCTCGAAGGCTTCGACGAACGCCGGGTCGCCCGAGAGATGGGCCAGCAGTCGCAGCTCGATCTGGGAGTAGTCGGCCGTGAGCAGCATCGCGCCGGGCGGAGCGACGAAGGCGCGGCGAATGGCTTCGCCGCGCGGGGTGCGCACCGGGATATTCTGCAGGTTCGGGTCGGATGACGACAGCCGGCCCGTGGCGGCCCCGGTCTGATTGAAGCTCGTGTGGATGCGCCCGGTCTGCGGGTGGATGAATCCCGGCAGCGCATCCACATAGGTGGATTTGAGCTTCGATAGTTCGCGGTACTCGATCAGCAACCTGGGCACCTCATGTCCCATCGCGGCGAGCTGCTCCAGCACCTCGTAGTCGGTGGAGGGGCCCGTCTTAGTCTTCTTGAGAATTGGAAGCTGGTGTTTCTCGAACAGCACGTGCCGGAGCTGGGGCGTCGAGTTGATGTTGAAGTCGGTACCCGCGGCGTGATAGATCGCGCGCTCGAGCGCGGTCAGCTCGCCGGCGAAGGTGCGTGAGATCTCGCCCAGTCGCGCCAGGTCGATGCATACCCCCCGCGATTCCATGTCCACGAGCACCGGCATGAGGGGCATCTCGATCGTCTCGAGCAGGCGAACCAGCTGGTGATCTTCGAGCTCCGGCAGGAACGCGGCGTGCAGGCGCAGCACGATCTCGCTGTCCGTCGCACAGTAGCGCGCCGCGTCCGCCAGGGGCACGGCGGCGAACGGACGCTGCGCCCTTCCCCGGCCCACGAGCTCCGCGTAGGTCCGCACCGCGAGGGACAGCCGCTCGCGCGCCAGGTCGTCGAGGGCGTGTGAGCGTCGCCCGGGATCGAGCACGAAGCTCGCCAGCATGGAGTCGAACGACACGCCCGCGAGCTCCACCCCCGCTCGGCGCAGCACCAGCCAATCGTACTTAATGTTGTGCCCGGCCTTCGGCACGCGCGGATCGCTCAGAAGCTCCCGCAACGGCGCCAGCGGCTCGCTCGTGAGCGGCGGCAGATTCCGCGGCGCTCTCCCGCCGGCGAGCTCGCCGTCGGGCGCCACGTGCGCGAACGGGAGGTACCACGACCGCCCCGGCGCGACCGCCAGGGACATACCGATGAGCTCGGCGCGCATCGGATCGAGCGACGTGGTCTCCGTGTCGAGGGCGAGGAGAGGGGCCCGACGCCATTCGGCGATCGCGGCCGGTAGCATGGCGGGGTCGTCGACGATCGACGGCTCCGCGTGCACCGCCGTGAGCGTCGCGAGCGATGGCGCTCCTGTACCGACGCCTGCCGGCTGGGCGACCGGAGCGACGCTCCCCGCGGGCGCAGGCTCGAGTGACGATAGCTTCGGGATCAGCGACCGGAACTCGAGCTCCGTAAACAGCTCGGTGAGCCGCGCGACGTCGGGCGGGCGGACCCGCAGCCGGTCGAGGTCGAGCGGCAGTGGCACGTCGCGCCGGATGGTCACGAGCTCCCGCGACAGCCGCGCCAGATCGGCGTACTGCCGCACCGCCTCCCGCGCCCGCTTGCCGGGAATCCGCTCCGCGCTCGCGAGAATCGCGTCGAGGTCGCCGAACAACTTGAGCAGCTCGAGCGCCGTTTTCTCCCCCACGCCCTTCACGCCCGGCACGTTGTCCGAGCTGTCACCCACCAACGCCAGGTAGTCCACCACCCGCTCCGGCGGCACGCCCAGGCGCTCGCTCGCGTTCGTCTGGTCCACCCAGTGCTCCTCGACGGCTGCAGGGCCGCCGCGACCCGGGTTCAGGAGCGCGATGCCCGGCCCGATCAGCTGGTAGAAATCCTTGTCGCCCGACACGATCACCACCTGCAGGCCCCGCGCCGCGGTGGCGAGCGTGCCGATCACATCGTCCGCTTCGTAGCCTTCCACGCCGACCAGCGGTACGCGGAACGCCTCGAGGATCTGCTCGATCCGCTCGACCGACCGGTCGAACTCCTGCTGCAGCTCCTCGGTGAGCTTCTGGCGCGTCGCCTTGTACTGGGGGTAGGTCTGGTGCCGGAATGACTCGCCCACGTCGTGCACCCAGGCGAGATAGTCGGGACGCCGTCGCTCGAGCAACCGCAGCAAGAAGTTGGTGACCCCCCAAGCCGCCGAGGTGTTCTCGCCGCGGCGGGTGGTGAGGGGGCGGGCGATCATCGCGAAGAAGGCACGGTAGATGAGCGCGTAGCCGTCAACGAGATAGAGAGTGGCGGCGGGGGTCGAACCGGGGTCGGGCATGTGCTGAAGAAAAATAACGCGGCCGGTGGACCTGGGGGGAATGAAAAACCCCGCCCGAATGCGCGGGCGGGGGGACGCCGAATGGCGCGAGGCCAGTTAACCGCGAACGACGTTCGCGGCGTGCAGCCCTTTCTCGCCAGCCTTCACTTCGAACTCCACCACCTGACCCTCGGCGAGGGTCTTGAACCCGTCCATCTGGATAGCCGAGAAGTGTACGAACACGTCCTCGCCGCCTTCCTGCTCAATGAAGCCGTAGCCCTTGGCGTCATTGAACCACTTCACTTTTCCCTTTGCCATTCGGTCTGCCTCCTGCAGAGTCACGCATGGGGCGCTGAGCACCCGGCCCGGCGTCGTGTCGGGCGCGATAGAAATGACACGCGGCGGAAAGGTTGTCAAGAAACCCCGGCGTGACGCCGACGCGCGCCCATAAATCAAGCACCATCAATTGGTTGGCGTGACGTACAGGGCGCGGTACAGCTCGCGATTGCGCAGCACCGCGCGCACGTAACCGCGCGTCTCCTGGTACGGGATCAGCTCGATGAATTCGTCCGGATCGTCGGCACCGGGCCGCTCGAGCCACCGTTTCACGGGCGCGCCGCCCGCGTTGTAGGCCGCCGCCGCCGCGTCCACCCGACCCCCGAAGCGTTGCAGCAGCTCCTGTAGATGTGCGGCACCGAGGTGGAGGTTCAGGTCGGGAACGGTGATCCACTCGGGATAGAACGTGACGTCGAGCCCGCGCGCAGTGAGGGCCGCCGTGCCCGGCAAGAGCTGCGCCAGGCCGCGCGCGCCGGCCGGCGAGAGTGCCTGGGCATCGAACACGCTTTCCTGGCGCACGATGGCGACGAGGAGCAGTGGATCGATGCCGAATTCGGCGGCCTCCGCCTCGACGGCACGGCGGTTTGGCCACGGGAAGATCACGCGCAGCACGCGCGAGTCGTTCGGTGACTTGAGCGCCGCTTGCCAGCCCAAGCGGACGGCCGCCGGGCCGAAGCCGCGGGCTGCGAGTCCGTCGCTCCAGGCGAGCAGGGCGTCGACGTCCTGCTGCGGCGCGCGTCCGAGGAGGGCGCGCACCTCGGCCTGCGCCGCGGTGTCGAGCCCGGCGAGCAGCAGCGTGTCGATGCGGCCGAGCGACGTGGCGACGACCGGCGAGGGGCCCGGCAGCGGAGCGGCGGCGATGCGGAGCGGCGGCAGGTCCACCTCGCGGCGCGCGCGGAGCCCGTAATAGCCGATCGAGTCCTCGCGCACCAGCGCAAGCCAGGTCGCCCGTGCTCCCGCCGTGTCGCGCGCGAGGAGCGTGAGCTTGCCGAGCCAGAAGCGCGCGGTGGTGCGCTGCGGACCGGCCGCCGCCACCTCGGCCTGAAACAGGGCGGCGGCACTGTCGCGCAAGCTGTCGCGCAACGCTTGCGCGGCGAGCCGGAAGCGCGCGAGCGACGCGCGCAGATCCGCGGGGTAGCGCGCGATCAGCTCGCCGAACCAACGCGCCGCCCCAAACCAGTCCCCCCGATCCGCCAGCATGTCCCCGAGCATGTACAGCGCCGTCGGCGCCGCCGTATCAGAGGGGAACGACTGCGCGAACCCCGACAGTGCCTCCCGTGCGCCCGCATCTCCCAGCCGGACGAGCACCCGCGCGCGGCGGTAGATGGCGAGAGCACCCAGCGTGGGATCGGCGGTCGCGAATCGGTAAGCGCGCTCGGCATCGCGGAATCGGCCGGCGGCTGCGAACAGCTCGCCGGCGAGCACCAGGGTCGCGGCGCTCGAGT
>WNFE01003278.1_pt1 | contig 12017 bp, 9 predicted proteins | sample 5400451 | NCBI WGS metagenome assembly WNFE01 (sample SAMN13153344, study PRJNA577476) | soil metagenome | isolation source: 200 cm saprolite under Douglas fir tree site 2 hole 2 | place: USA:California | collected 2015-04-18
TGCATTTCGGCAGACAATTCCAGCCGATGATTACCATCTCGGAATACACATCTTTATTTCTCAGCATCATCCTTGGCATGGGGCTAATTTTCGAGATGCCTATCCTGATCTTTTTTCTGGCATTGATGGGCATCGTCAGCGCGAGTTTCATGTGGAAGAACTTTCGCTACGCCATTCTGCTGATCTTCATCGTTGCGGCCATCGTTACACCCACCCCCGACATCTTGAGCATGTGCATTTTTGCCGCGCCCATGGTGGCGCTGTATGGGATCAGCATTGGCATCGCTTGGATGGTCCATCCCAAGCAGCGGCGGGCGCGTAAAGAGAAACAGGCAACGTGAGCTGGTTATGCGACGAGCTGTCGTTCCAATGGGTTGTCATCCCGAGCGAAGCGAGGGACCGTGGTTTTCGCCTGCGCCACCAGTGTTGTCGTTGTGGGCAAACACCAAGGTCCCTCGCTTCGCTCGGGATGACAATTGGTTTTAGCAATAGCTGAGTACGGGTTAACCTAGTTTGAGGTTTGTGAATTGATTAAGATAGTCCATCTTCCGATTCTTCTGCTCTCGTTTGCGATGACCCTCGCTTCGTGCGAGCGTGACAAGGATGCCAATCCACCAAAGGTAGAGATTCCAGCTTCCATCACACCTGTCCAAACGCCCAAGCTTTCCCTTCCACCCGACAATGGTCCGCCGCCGGCATTCGATTCCAACCGCGCCTTTCAATACATAAAAGAGATCGTGGCCTTCGGCCCGCGTCCTCTTGGCAGCGCCAATCACAAAAAAGTTGAAGACTACATCCTCGCCCATCTCAAGAACGACACAGTCGAACAGGATGCATTCACAGCTGACACGCCCGAGGGCAAGTTCCCCGTCCATAACATCATCGCCAAGTTTCCGGGAACGAAAGAGGGCATCGTTGTAATTGCCAGTCATTACGATACGAATTACCCGTTACGCAATACATCTTTCGTGGGAGCCAACGACGGCGGCTCCTCGAGCGCACTGCTCCTGGAATTCGCCAATCAGCTTCGCGGTAGAGCTCGCGACGGCTACAGCATCTGGCTGGTGTGGGACGACGCTGAGGAAGGGATAAAACCGGACACCGAGGTGGCGTTCATCGACGACAGCCTCTATGGCATCCGGCACTTGGCGGAAAAATGGGAAGCGGACGGCACGTTGAAGAAGATCAAGGCATTTCTGTTGGCAGATATGGTCGGAGACGCGGATCTCAACATCGAGCGCGATACGAATTCGACACCGTGGCTTGAAGATGTTGTGTATGAAGCGGCCACCCGGCTCGGCTATCAATCGCATTTCTTCGCGCGAACGCAGGGGGTGAGCGACGATCATCTTCCCTTCGTAAAGCGCGGCGTGCCCTGCGCGGACTTCATCGACTTCAACTACGGCTACAACGACGTGTTCTGGCACACGACGCAGGATACCGTCGATAAGCTCAGCCCCAAGAGCCTGGAGATTGTAGGCGGCACGATGCTGGAAACGATTCGGATTCTCGACAAAATGGAACCGTTGCCGCCGAAATAAGAGAGATCAGCCCGCACAGTGTTCTCTTAAAATCCCTGCGCCGCGCGGTTTTCTCCCCAATCTCTGCGAGGAGCTTTTGCTCTTTTCCAGAATTTAATTTCTAATTCACCCCTATGCGAAAGCCGAAATCTCTGGGGCTATGCCTGGTTCTGAGTGCCCTATGCCTTGCCGCCACTCCTCCCGCAGAAACCGACGATGCGGCCAGCATCATCCAAGTCGCCCTGCAGCCTTCTCCGCTCGAAAGCAATTTGCGGCACCTCACGGACGAGGTGGGCGGGCGTGTGCCGGGAACTCCGGCCATGCAACGCGCGATTGACTGGGGCGTGCACATGTTTAAGGCTGCGGGCGCGGACAGCGTTCACACGGAGGAATTCACCATCCCGCATTCCTGGGCCGAGGGCACGACCGAGATGACGGTCAGCGCAACCGGAACGGCGCTCGATCCAAAGCTCACGCAGATTCCGAAAGTTGAATTTCGCATCCGTTGCGTTTCTATCGCATGGGTGCCCGCTCTCGCCCCGGTCAAGCACGTGCCGATGGTCGATGTGGGCAAAGGCAGTCCCGCCGAATTCGCGCACGCCGGAGATATTTCCGGCAAGATTATCCTGGTTCATTCGACCGTTCTGAAGACCTGGGACGATCTTTTCGCCGAGTATTCGAACGCGCCGCCGGTAATCACGGCAGCCGTGAAGGGAAAAGCTGTGGCCGTGGCTTTCGTCGCCACGCGCGAGCACGACATCCTCTACCGGCACACGAACTCTGCCGAAGGAGAAATCGACCGCATCGCGCAGGTGCTGGTGGCGCGAGAAGATGGCGAACGCATCGGCCGTTTGCTGGCCTCGGGTCATCCGGTGTGGGCGGATCTCAGCATTCCCAACCAGCTCGGAGGACCGTTCAAGACCGCAAACGTGATCGCGGAAATCAAGGGCAGCGAGAAGCCTGACGAGTTTGTCATCCTCGGTGCCCATCTGGATTCCTGGGAACTCGGCACCGGCGCCCTCGACAACGGCTGCAACGCTGCGTTAGTCGTGGATGCTCTGCGTGCGATCAAGGCATCGGGGCTGAAGGTCCGCCGTTCTATCCGCTTCATTCTGTTTTCTGGCGAGGAGGAAGGCCTGCTCGGGTCACGCGCCTACGCTGTCGCGCACCGGCCCGAACTGGATAATGCTGCCGGAGTTATTATTTACGATTCCGGCACAGGAAAGACAACGGGCTTCGCTGACGGCGGCCGCACAGACGTGTTGGAAACCGCCAAACGCCTCATCGCTCCTCTCGGCCAATTTGGCGTGACAGAACTGAAAACCGACATGGAGTGGGGGACCGACCACTTCGATTTTATGCTGGAAGGCGTCCCCACATTCGTCGCCGATCAGGAGGAGGCGAACTATCTGGAGAACTACCACGCCGTCTCTGATACGTACGACAAGGTGGACTTTGCGCAACTCAAGAAGCACGTAGCCGAGGCCGCCGAGTTCAGCTTCGCCCTGGCCAATCTCCCCGAAAAGATCGGCCCCCGTTTTACCCGCGCTCAGATCGAGCAGTCGCTGCGAGAAACTCACGGAGACGAAATGCTGAAATCCTCAGGCCTGTGGGATGCTTGGGAGAGCGGACGCTTGGGCCGGCGGAAGTAGAAAAAATTAGCGCCAGGAAATCTATTGCTCTATTTCTGGATTCTCTTCAATCTGTTCGCGCTCGGCATGTTGGTGCTGGATCTCGTGGTCTTTCAGCGCCGGCGCGGAGTTATGCGTTCGCGAGAGGCGCTCGCCTGGAGCGCTATGTGGATTGGCCTCGCCGCCGCATTCGCCGGACTGCTATTTTTCTGGCAAGGGCGCCAGGTCGCACTGGAATTCGTCACCGGCTACGTTCTCGAACTCTCCCTCAGCGTCGACAATCTCTTCATCTTCCTCGTGATCTTCCGCTATTTCTCCGTTCCCGAGCAGCACCAGCGAAGCGTGCTGTTCTGGGGAATCATCGGAGCGCTGCTCATGCGCGGCATCTTTATTCTTGCTGGGGTCGGCTTGATCGAACGCTTCCACTGGGTTCTTTATCTGTTTGGAGCGCTCCTGATCTACAGCGGAATTCGCCTGGGATTTTCGGGAGAGCATCAAGTGGACCCGGTGAAAAACCCCGCCGTGCGAGCTCTGCGCCGACTGATGCCGGTGACCGATGACTTCCAGGGAGGGCGTTTCATTGTGCGCGGATGGAAAGGGAATCCGGGACTCCATGCCACGCCATTGCTCGTGGTTCTGGCGGTCATCGAAACCACCGATCTGCTTTTCGCCGTCGACTCCATCCCCGCTGTCCTCGCGGTCACGCTTAACGCATTCATCGTTTATACGTCGAATGTTTTCGCGATTCTTGGATTGCGTTCGATGTATTTCGCTGTTTCCGGGCTGATGAAACTCTTTCGCTTTTTGCACACGGGGCTGGCAGTGGTGCTGGTCCTGGTTGGCGTGAAGATGATTGCTGCGGATTATTTCCCGGTTCCGACGCTGGTGACACTGAGCGCAGTGGCGCTGGTTCTGGCGGTGTCAATCGCGGCGTCGATCGCATTGCCCGCGAAATCAACTTAGAGGAATCTCAGACTCTCGCTTTTGACCACCGAGTGCTTCAGGAACTTCTTATCATCGTGTCCGGGATAGTCGACGCGATAGTGTGCGCCGCGGCTTTCCTCGCGCGCCAGCGCCGAGCGTGCCACCAACAGTGCAGCCAAATGTAAGTTTGCCGCTTCATGCGCCCGACGCGTGCGGGGATGCGCCACCCTCGGCGAAAGTCCTTCCAGCATTTTGACTGCTTCCTGCATTCCCACCCGCATGCGCACAATGCCAGCGTTCTTCCACATAGCATCCTGGATCTGGCCGATGAGCTCTTCGATTCCCGCGTCCACCGGTCCGTTGTGCGCCGCGGCTTTTCTTTCTTTTCTTTCAGCTTTGTGCGAGTGCTTCGCTTCGTCCCGCATAGCTTTTCCTGCGCGCGCTCCGTATACCAGAGCCTCCAGCAGAGAGTTGCTGGGAAATCGATTCGCTCCATGAACCCCGGTCGAAGCTGTTTCCCCTGCAGCGTAAAGGCCGGCCAGACTGGCCCTGCCTTCCAAACTGGTGCGCACTCCACCCATGGCGAAGTGCGCAGCGGGACGAATAGGAATCACGTCTTCGGTAATGTCGATGTTGTGCTTCATGCAGGTTGCGTAAATGCGCGGGAAACGCTTCTGCACGCGTGCGGCATTCAGGTGCGTGAGGTCGAGGTAGACAAACGGATCCTTGGCGCGGCTAACTTCCATTTCATGGATAATCGCCCGCGCCACAACGTCGCCCGGCGCCATCTCCGCCAAAGGATGGTATTTTCCCATGAAGCGGTCCATCTCAATGTTCCGCAGATAACCGCCCTCGCTGCGCAGCCCTTCTGCCAGCAGAAAACGCGGCGCTTTCTTCATGTACAGCGCGGTGGGACAAAACTGAACGAATTCCATGTCACTCACTTCCGCACCCGCGCGGAAGGCCATCGCCACCCCGTCTCCCGTGGCTCCTTCGGGATTGGTCGTATTACGATAAAGTTGCCCAATTCCTCCGGTGGCCAGCAATACCGCCGAACAGGCTACCTCTTCCGGCAGACCCTTCTCGCTGATCAGCGAAACTCCACTTACCCGCTGGTCTTCGCTGTGAAGCTCTGTGGAAAATTCGAATTCGACCACAGAAATGTTCTTGTGCGTGCGGACCTTAGTCTGTAGGACGCGCAGGATTTCGTTTCGCGCCGAATCGCCCGGAGCACGCAGAACGTGACTGTGGCTGTACGAAGCTTCGCTTTCAAACACCAGAGTAGTTCCGTGGCGGTCCGACTGCTTGCCCCACGCGATAAGCTCCTCGATGCGCTCCGGGGCTTCTTCAATTAGAGTTTTCACCGCCTGCGGGCGACAAAGGCCATCGCCGGCAATCAAAGTATCCTTCAGGTGAAGAATCAACTCATCTTCGTCGCTAAGCGAGGCTGTAACCCCGCTTGCGGAGCTGGAATACGGAGACTCCTTTTTCGCCAGCACCAGCACGCGTCCGGCGGCCGCGAGTTCGATCGCCGCCCGCAAACCGGCAATCCCCGCGCCAATCACTACGAAATCGATCTCGGCTGGAAGACCTTTCATAAACCGCAGAATGGTATCACTTCCAGTGCCAATCCGATCAAAGTACCGGTGCGTATAGGCTATGATGGAATTCCCATGGCGCAGGTCACCATCCATGTTCCGCCGCGGCCCTACCAGGCCAAGATTGAAAATGGCTTGCTGGCGCGGTCCGGCGCCTTGCTGGCGGAATTATTGCCGCAAGCCAGCAAAATGTTTGTGATAACAGTTCCGCCCGTGCGCCGGCGCTGGGGCTCTAAGCTGGTGCGCTCTCTGGTTTCCGCTGGCTTCAAGCCGCAGATAATCCAGATGCCCAACGGTGAGATTGCCAAGAAGTTGAGGACGATTGAGACTCTGGCGGAAAGATTGTCTCGCCTGGGCGCTGATCGCAAGGCGGTTCTGATCGCTCTGGGCGGTGGCGTCGTCGGCGATGTCACGGGTCTGCTGGCTTCTCTTTATATGCGCGGCGTGGAGCTGGTGCAGATTCCCACCACCGTCCTGGCGCAAGTGGATGCGTCGGTCGGCGGCAAGACTGGCGTGAACCTTGGGGCAGGGAAGAACTTGCTCGGCACGTTCCATCATCCCCGCGTCGTTCTGATGGATCCCGAAGTTCTGCGCACGCTTCCCGACCGCGAGTTTCGCGCGGGACTTTATGAGGCGCTCAAGTGCGGCATCATCGGAGATCTCGATCTTTTCTTGCGCTTCGAACAGAAGCGGGCTCTCATCCTGAAGCGCGACCCGGTGGAACTCGAGGGTGTCATCGCTCAGTCCGTCAAGCTGAAAGCTGAAGTGGTCTCGGCCGACGAACACGAAGGCGGCCTGCGCCGGGTTCTCAATCTGGGTCATACCATCGGTCACGCGCTCGAGGCTGAGACGGGTTACCGCAGCCTGCTTCACGGCGAAGCCGTCGCGTGGGGAATGATCGCAGCCACGAATATTGCTCTCACGGTAGGACGCACCGACAGCGTCACCGCCGGCCGCATTGCCGATGCCGTGCTGAGCCTGGGTCGTCTGCCCGAGCTCAAGGTTAGCGCCCGCAAGATTCTCGCCCGGCTGCAAGCCGACAAGAAAACGCAAAGTGGCGTGGTGCACTTCGTGCTGCCGCGCGAAATTGGAAAAGTGGAGATCGCCGCCGACGTGCCGGACAACGTCGTGATCAGCGCTGTGGAAGAATTGCGCCGCCTATCCCGCGGCGGATGGGGAAAGTGAAATTGTTGATTCATGATTCTGGATTGAAGAGCGGCAAACGCCAAGAGTTCTTAATCAGCAATCAACAATCAACAATCAGCAAATGTCTGAAGCCCGCAAACTCGTAATCGGTGCTGCTCCAGAAGGCGCACGCGACCCGGACGCAGCGGCGCGCTCCGTCCGCGAGATGTTTACCTCGATCGCGCCACGCTACGATCTGGTCAACCATCTACTGTCGTTCAACGTCGATCACCTGTGGTGGCGTCGCACCGCGCGCACTTTCGCCGACATCCTCGCTCAGCCTGACGCTCGAATTCTGGATCTGTGCTGCGGCACCGGGGATATGACCTTCGCTTTGCGTAGGCAGGCAGGGAAGTGCACTCCGCAGGTTTTAGGCGCTGACTTCTCCCACGCCATGCTGCAACGCGCCCGTTCGAAAACACTCGAGAAAGTTTCGCAAAATGGCAATTTCACGATTCCGCACTGGATCGAAGCCGATGCCCTGAGCCTCCCGTTTCCCGCGCAGCACTTCAGCCTTGTGACCTCAGCCTTTGGCTTCCGGAACCTCGCAGACTACAATGCCGGACTGCGTGAGATCGCGCGCGTGTTGCGCCCCGGAGGGGAATGCGGCATCCTCGACTTCAGCGAGCCCAAGGGAGTGGTGGGACGGTTGTATCGAATCTACTTCAAGCGAGTTCTGCCGCGCGTCGGCACTCTACTGTCCGGCGTCCGAGGACCTTATGCCTACCTTCCCAACTCCGTCGAACGTTTCCCGGAGCCGCAGGAAATGCTCGACCGTATGCGCCGCGCCGGATTCCGTGAAGCGAGTTGGACGCCATACACGTTTGGTATTGCAGGCTTGTATCGTGGAAAGAAGGGAAGCCGGACGTGAGGGAGAGCTATTTCGCGGTTGCGTTCTGACCCGCTGCGGGGATGTTCTTGAAACTGTCGGCGAACGCATCGGTAATCGTGTAACGCAGTACAGTCTCATATTCGCCGCCTAAAAAGATACGCAGGCGGTCCGTGTTCATAATGTATTCGCCGCTCATGTAAGGCAATGCCTCGGGCGGAATGGCCGAGATCTGCCGCTTCCATAAAAACCGCAGCGCGATCGCCATCGCCCACTTTCCCGGGACGCGCACCAGTTTGGCTTGTGCTATTTCGATACATTTCCCGAACGTAAGCGGCTCGCCGCGTCCGGCCACATTCAGAATGGTCAGCCTCTGTGCTTCCGGATCGCGATGCAGAATGTGACCGATCAGGCGCGCCATGTCGTCCACGTGCACGAACTGGATCTTGTTGTCGAGGTACTGTTGCCCGCGGGGGAGCATGCAAGGCAGGCGCTTGCCCTCGCGTCGCATCTTTCCGGCCCACGCGCTCTTGCCGTTAGGCGTGCCGCGGAACGCTCCTAACAAGTAATTCTCCACACTGGCCCCGGCAAAAATGTGTGGACGCAAAATATAAACACTACATCCCCGCAAAGACGGCGCGCGCTGTTGCACCACCTCGTCGGATTGTTTTTTATGAATTGCGTAGGGCAGGGTGTGAGCCGCGAGCACCGACTCTTCGGTTGCCGGTCCCGGCAGATTGGGACCATAAGCAGAAACACTGCTGGGGAAAATAAATTGCCGGGTTGGTGAGTCCGCCGTGCGGTTCGCTTCGGTGACGGCTTCCATAACCCGCGCGGTGCCTGCCACATTGATCTGCCACATGCGTTCGACGTCGAGCACACCCGTGCGTACCGGGTCGATCACGAATGCAAGATGGATTACTGAGACGGGTCGCGTGTCGCGCAACAGTTCGAACAAAGTGCGCGTACAAGATTCTTCGCCTAAATCCAGGCGCTCGAACTGGAGGGGAACATCACTTTGGGGTGGATTCAGATCCACCCCAATCACCGAAAAATCCCCGAGCAGCGGGAGCAACCTTGATCCCAGGTTTCCCGCAATGCCTGTGACCACGACGACAGGTTTCGGCGGCATCAGTTCGGCTTCGAGGGTGGAGCTTGTGCCGCCGGAGGCTGCGCGGGTGGATTCGCGGCCGGCGGCGGACTTTGCGGTTGCGCCTGCGGCTGTGTCGGAGGAGGAGCCATCTGCGGATGCTGCATGTGTGGCGGCGGTGTTTGACGCATGCCAGCCGGTCCCGCGGGTGCTGCCGCTCCGAAATAGGTTTCGTTAGGCACGGCCTGGAACGAGTTCGTGTACTTGTCCATCGTTACCTTCATGTGCTCGCTCTTCAGCTTGTTGTGGATTTCGTCCTTTACCTGGTCGAGTGGAAGGGTTTCTTTGCTGACCACCTTGTACACATAGTGTCCGCCATTGTCGCTGATTACCGGCGAGACTTCGCCCGCCTTCAAATCAAACACCGCGGCGTGCGCCGGGGGCAGGCCAGTTCGCCGCACTTTGGGCAGGTTCACCGTCGGGTTCTCTACCTTTGTGCCAGCCGCTTCGAATGCCTCCTTCTGGAGCTTGGCGAAGTCCTCACCTGCCGCGCCCCGTGCGCGCAAGGCATCGGCCAGTTTATTCATCTCCTGCTCGCCTTGCTCCTGCTTCGCTTTGTCGGCGGCTTCCTTGGCCTTCTGCTGCTCATCGGTGAGCTTTTCCGGCTCTTTGCCCTCGTCCTTCTCGTCAGCTACGGCTTGTTTGTAACGCGGGATGAACAGGCGGTCGAGAGAGTACTGTTCGTAGGCTTCCGGATTCTTCTTGTAGTAGTCGGCAATTTCCGTTGCCGGTACTTTGTCTGACTCTTCCTGCACGGTGCGCTGCAATTCCGTTGTCAGAATCTGCATCTTGGCGATCTTCAGTGTCTCCACGAATCGTGGGCTCTTATCGAGGCCCTTTGCTTTCGCTGCCTCCGACATCGCGATAAAGCGGGGGAGTGCCTGCTCTAGTTGGCGCTTCAATTGCGGCGTGACGTTCGGCGAAAGGCCGGCGGCAATTTTTTCGAACTGCGCCCGGGTGATTTCGGTCTTGCAGTCCGCCGGTTTCTTTGCAGGTGCGGCAGCCGTTTTGGCAGCGCCCGTCTTCGATGCCGACGTCTTCGGTGCAGCCGGGCAGACGCCCTTGATCGTTAATACAACCGCATTCTCCGGCACCTCCGCAGCGGGCTTTGGCGCGTTACTGGCAGCGCCCGGAGCCTGCGGCGCACTTGCCTGCGCTGGGCTCGCTCCCGGCTCTGCCTGTCCCCAGGCCAGCGTTCCCAAAAGCACACACAGCAACCAACTCTTACGCATACAATATCCCTCCAGGATTGGTAGATCAGGAAGTTGCACAACCGAACTTAGCATCCTAGCACGGGAATCAGCCCTTCGTGTGACTTCGTGTCTGGAGCCTGCCCTGAGCAAGTCGAAGGGTGGCTGATGATTTGTTGGGACGGCCTTAACCGCCTGACACCGATTCCCGTTGGCGCAATCCCGCGTTAGCGGCGATAATCCCATCATGTCCGGGACGCCGGCCCTTTACTCGCCTAACGCCATGCGCGCCGAAAAGCGTGCAGTCGCTGGAAACTCGGTGGTTGCCGCCCTGCTGATCACTGGCGGAAAAATCGCCGTTGGCGTTACCACGGGCAGCCTGGGCATACTTTCGGAGGCCGCGCACTCTGCGCTGGATCTGATTGCGGCCACGCTCACTTATTTTTCGGTCGGGGTCTCCGACAAGCCCGCCGACGCGGACCATCAATACGGCCATGGCAAGGTCGAGAATTTTTCGGCCTTCGTCGAAACCGGCTTACTCTTGCTCACCTGCGCGTGGGTGGTCTACGAAGCGATCCTGCGTTTATTTTTCCGGCGGGTCGAAGTTGAACCCTCCATCTGGGCTTTCGCCGTGATGCTGATCTCCATGGCGGTAGATTGGTGGCGGTCCCGCGCCCTGGGCCGCATCGCCACCAAGTACGACAGTCAGGCTCTTGAAGCCGACGCGCTCCACTTCTCTACCGACGTCTGGTCCGCGGGCGTGGTTGTTCTTGGTCTTGCGCTCATCCTGCTGGGGCGCATCTATCATCTGGATTGGTTGCGTTTAGCCGATCCGGTCGCCGCCCTGTTCGTCGCGGGCGTTATCGTATCCGTGAGCTGGCGTCTGGCGCGGCGCACCATCGACGCGCTGCTTGATGCTGCTCCTGCCGGTGTCCGCGTTCAAATCACCGATGCTGTTTCGCGCGTGGATGGCGTCCTCGAAATCGGACGCGTACGAATTCGCCGCGCCGGCAACCGCTATTTCGCCGATCTCGCCGTCGGCCTGGCCCGCACTGTAACTTTTCAGCGCTCCGAGCAATTGGTAGCAGCGGTAACCGCCGCGGTCCACGGAATTCTTCCTGACGCCGACGTCACCGTTCAGCCTTTGCCGCGCGCCGAGCGGTCGGAGAATATTTTCGACCGCATACGCGCCGTCGCCACCCGCCACAACCTCAATGTCCACGACATCAGCGTGCAGGATCTCGCCGGCCGGTTGCACGTGGAGCAGCACGTCGAACTCGACGAGCGCATGACCCTAAAGAACGCCCACGATCAGGTGACGGAACTCGAAGCCGATATGCGCCGCGATGTGCCCGAGATCGCCGACATCCTCACCCATATCGAAAGCGAGCCGGCCACCATCGAAACCGGTGACGAGGTGCTCCGCGACGCCGGCCTCGAGCGCCATCTCAAGTCAGCGGCCAGTCAGTTTCCAGAAATCATTGACACCCACGACATCCAGATCAAGAAAGTTCGAGGACGTCTTTACGTCTCCTGCCATTGCACGCTCTCGGACGATCTACCTCTGGCTCGCGTCCACGATATCCAAACCGAACTGGAAATCCATTTCAAGCAGGCGGCGCCCGAACTCTTCCGTGTGTTGATTCATCCCGAACCCAGCACGGACAACCGGCGGTAGCGATGCAATTGTGATATCGGTCACAGACAATTACGGGCATCGTGGCAGAGATTGGTGATTATTGATTGCTGATTGTTGATTGGAATTCACCCGATGGATCATAAAGCCGAGGTGCTAAAAGACCGAACCAAGAAATTCGCTTTGCGGATTATCCGCGTGATTCGATCATTACAACCCGGACCTGAGGGACGGATCATCGGCCATCAACTGTTGCGGTCGGGAATATCAGTCGCAACCAACTACCGCGCCGTGTGCCGGGCTCGCTCCCGGCCAGAATTCCTAGCGAAGCTGTCGATTGTCATTGAAGAGGCC
>WNFE01003737.1_pt1 | contig 12015 bp, 10 predicted proteins | sample 5400451 | NCBI WGS metagenome assembly WNFE01 (sample SAMN13153344, study PRJNA577476) | soil metagenome | isolation source: 200 cm saprolite under Douglas fir tree site 2 hole 2 | place: USA:California | collected 2015-04-18
TGGTCGTCGGAAGCGAGGAAGAAGCCGCCACTCCTGTCCTCGTAGTGGCGCTCCAGGACCGCGTCGAGGGCGATCGCTTCCTTCAGCCAGCGCAGCTCGTTGGTCGCCTCGAAGAGGTCCAGTAGACCGGCGGCGAGGAAGGCGTAGTCCTCGAGGACCGCCTCGTTCCGGGCCTGGCCGTCCTTGTAGCTGCGCCGGAGCCGCCCGCTCTTGCGCATCCTCCCCAGCACGAACTCCGCAGCGCGAGCGGCGCGGTCCGCGTATGAGGTATCACCCAGCCCGAGCGCGGCGCGCGCGTAGGCCGAGATCATCAGACCATTCCAGGCGGCGAGGTGGTCGGCAAGCGATCACGTTCGGGAGATCGGCGCCGATGGGACATGGGTGGACCAATCTCGAGCGAAAATCCGCTCCAACGACTGCGAGCTCAGTGCTGCCGCCGGACCGCGCCGCCGGTGACCATTTCGGTGCTAAGAAACGCTAAGCAGTAGGTGCCTGGATGCTCGTGACGGCGAGATATCACACGCTCCCATAAAGAAGAGGATTGTGTTCGTCAGGGCGCTCAATGGGGAAAAATAGACGAGCGGCAAGAGGCGCCGTCGGACATGTCTGCAGAGTACGGCTGATGCGGCTCGCGCGCCATGTGTCGCGCGCCGGCGGCGGCCATGCAGGACGTGAAGGCAGAGTTTGGCGAGCACACTGGCTACTCGGGCAGGCCGACCTTCTTCCGCAGAGCCTTCACGCGCGGGTCGCCCCGAAGAAACGCCGAGAGCGTCCAGTGTGCTGTCTTTGTCGCCGAGACCGGCGAAGATCAGGGCCTGCTCGTTCGCGTATGGCGAAGCGCTCGCCATCTTCTCGGCCTCCTCGCGGCGGCCGGAACGCGCATAGGCGTTGCCGAGAAGGCCCCGCGCTTGGGGGCTAACACGGGTCGGATCATTGACGAGACCGGCGACGTAGGCCTCGAGCATCTGGATTGCCTCGCCGGTCCTCCCTTGCGCTAGCCGGGCGCGAGCGAGATCCATCCATTTGGTCGGGTAATCCGCGGGCAACTTCATGCAATAGTCAGCCGCGTCGCTGTATCGGCCGGCGTAGATAAGTGCGTGAGCCAAGAACCTGTGAACATCGGGGGAGAGCGGGTCGGCCTTCTCCGCAACGCGCATCTGTCGGACCGCCTCTTCGATGCGGCCGAGCGGCGCGAGGAGGAAGAAGTAGTAATAGCTGTAGGTCTCCGAGCGATTAGGGTCGATCTCGATGGCGCGCCGGAAGCTTTTTTCCGACTGTTCCCATTGGCCGTCGCGCGCGAGAGCCATGCCCTGCGCGCTGTGCGCTTCTGCCGACAGCGGGTCCAACTGGATCGTTTTCTCCGCCGTAGCTCGCATTTTCACCAATTCATCGGGAGGATGCTCCCCAGGGAACCAAATGGAGAGGCGCGCGTAGGCTGCCGCGAGACCCGCATAGGCGGGGGCAAACGAAGGGTCTTTGGCGATGACTTCGTCGAAAAGACTGACCCTTTGCTGGTAATCAGAGGCGGAGGGTGAAGTGCGTGAGTTTAGAGTGCGTGCGCGGAGATAGAGTTCGTAGGCTTCAACGCTGGTCTCGTAGCGTCGCCGGCCGCGGCCGAGCTTCAGCCGCAAGCTATTCACGATTCCGCGAGCGATCTCATCCTGGATGGCGAAGACGTCCTTCAGATCGCGATCGAAGCGTTGCGACCACAACGGGACATCGTCCGAGACCCGAACGAGTTGGGCATTGATGCGAAGCTTGTCTCCGGAGCGCTGCACAGAACCCTCCAGCACGAAGTTCACACCCAGCTGCGCACCCACCTCACGGATGTTGCGCGGCCTGCCTTTGAAGGTGAACGAGGAGGTCCGCGACCTGACCTGCAATCCGTCGATGATGGAGAGGTTGCGGATGATTTCTTCCGTCAGGCCGTCGCTAAAATAATCGCTGTCCTGCTCTGACAGCTTGTTGAACGGCAGCACGGCAATGGATGGAATGCTCGTGCCAGATTTGCCGAGAAGTCGCTCTCGCCAGCCGCCCGGATTCAAGATTGCTGCGGTGGCTAGCAGCACCGCTGTGAGCACCGTTATCATCAGAGCACGTGCGGTGCTGCGCGGGCCGCGTTCGATACCTGGCGTGGCTAGCCGGCGCAGGTCAACGCCCAACTCTCTGGCCGACTGGTAGCGGCTTTCCGGATCCTTGTCGAGGGCCTTCAGGATCACGTTTTCCAGCGCCAGGGAGATGTGGGGATTCAAGCTGCTGGGCGCATCGGGCTGCTCGTTCAAGATGGCGGCGATCAACTGCGGCGCGGGCGCCTGCGGAAAAGGTAGACGGCCGCAGGCCATCTCGTAGAGCACAACACCCAATGCCCAGATGTCCGTGCGCGCATCAGACCGCTCGCCGCGCAATTGCTCCGGAGCCAGGTAGGGCGGCGTGCCCGCGCAACCCGGCGCCGGCTTGACCAGATCAGTGGTGGTCGCTTCTCCAGGCGAAGGCAGCAGCTTGGCCAGGCCAAAATCCAACACCTTGGCCTGGCCTTTCGGTGTCACCATGATGTTGCCCGGCTTCAAATCGCAGTGCACCACCCTGTGCTCGTGAGCCTCCTCGAGCGCCGAGGCCACCTCGATTCCCATCCGCACCACGTCCTCTTCCGGCAGTGACGCGCCTGCCAGCTTCTCGGCCAGAGTCGTGCCAGGGATCCACTCGGTCACCAGGAAGTCAGTGCCGCCGTGCGAGTCGAAGTCGTACACCGCCGCGATATGCGCATGGCTCAAGCGCGCAAGGGCCAAGGCTTCTTCGCGAAAAGACCTGCGAGTGGATTCGTCGGCGAGGGTGCCTGCAGGCAATACTTTCAAAGCCACGACGCGGTCGAGGTGCTCGTCGCGCGCACGATAAACGACACCCATGCCCCCGCTGCCGATCTTCTCCATGATCTGGTAGCGCCCGAGCTTCTGACCGGTAAGCAAAACGCTTGCTGCTACACGGTTCCCTGCTGAAGCTGAAGCAACGCTCGTTTCAGATGGGGAATGTTCTCCGCCAGCAAGCGCAGGGACCTCCAGAAAGCTCCCTGCGCGCTCGTGTGATGAGATGAGAGTCTCTATGTCTTTGCGAAGTGAGTAGTCACCCGAGCACGCTTCATCCAAGTAGCTGGCGCGTTGGACACCATCCAGCTCGAGCACCGCATGAAACAGCTCCCGCACCTTCTGCCAGCGTTCGGGCGTCACCGACCACCTCAACCATTCAGTTCCTTGTGAAGCCACGCTTTGGCCATGGCCCAGTCACGTTTCACGGTAGCCGGCGAGATGCCGAGGACTTGCGAAGCGCCCTCGACCGAAAGGCCACCAAAGAATCTCAATTCCACGATTTTGCTTTGCTGAGCATCCACCTGCGCCAGCCGGTTCAGCGCATCGTCGAGAGCGATCAAATCTATCTCTGGTCGCTTGGCCCAAGCGGACGAAGGTCCCAGAGACAGCCTCGGTTCGCCGGCTCCGCGCTTGGCGGCGTGGCGTTTCCGAGCGTGGTCCACGAGAATGCGTCGCATCAACTGGGCGGCGATGCCGAAGAAATGTGAACGGTTCTGCCACCGGACGCGCCTCAGATCGACGAGGCGGAGATAGGCCTCGTGGACCAGCGCCGCGCTATCCAACGTGTGGCCAACACGTTCGCGGCGCAGATAGGCCCGCGCCAGGCGTCGCAGCTCGTCGTAGACGCGAGGCATCAGCAACTTCAGTGCCTCTGCGTCTCCCTCGCTCCAATCGAGAAGTAGCTCGGTGGTCCGGCCAACCGAGACCATACCCACACACGAGCCTCCGCGCGAGTTGTGTCAGAAAGCGTCCCACGATCGACGGTCGATTGCAAGATGCCTAAGTCTCTCACAGGAGCGGGATCTCCCAGTCGACGATGAAGCGGAGCTGGTAGCCAAGCCGGCCGGCACCGTCCTGGTCGTAGAGGACTCCTCGAAGGCGCAACCCGAGGCCCCGGATCGCCGGCGGCCAGTAGTCCAGGGTGAGGTCGTATTCTGCCTCGTCCGGGAGGCGCGCGTGGCTAATGGGATCGAGGGAGTCGACACCCCACGCGAGGTTGGCGAAAGCCGTGAGCCCAGGGGAGATTGCCTTTGAAAAGTCGTATGCCATGCCGATGAGCCAGGCCTTCTCATTGGCATTGTTGAAAAGCTGCTGGGCGAGCCTCAAATAACCCGGATACCGCCCCCATGGGCTCTGGATTTTGTTGCCTGACGCCGTAACGCTGGCGCCCCCCTTTAGCGTGAGGTCGCCGTAGGTAAGCGCTACGTGCGCGGACCCGTTCCGGGTGACCCACTTCATCGATTGCGTTGTGGCCACCAGGGCGCGGCCCACCGCGCGTTGATCCGTGAACTGGACGCCGAGCTGGAGCCGGAGGTCCTGCCCCACGGGCCAGACATGCTCCACCTGACCGAATACGGTGTTGAAGGTGTTGACCCCGTACTGCTCACTGAGCACGACGCCCAGCCCCGATACCGGCTTGAACGTCACGCTGAACATGCCGAGGCCGTCGTTGCTCCCGGGCGCCCCCGCCGCCTCGGACATGGGGACGAAGTGATCGGCGTTACGCGTTTTTATCCGCGTGAGGTACGCGGCGAAGTACTCGACCCGGCCAAGCTTTCCACCCAGGGTCGCGCCCTCGAAAGTGTTGGGGGTCATCCTGTTGTCCCAGCTGTTGATGTAGGGCTGCTTCAACAACTGCCGGTACCCCTTGAGCAGGGCGTACTCCTCGTAGCGGAGCGCGGCGAAGGCCTCGCCGAGGACGTAGTAACCCTGCTGCCCGGGCGCGAGGAGCAGGGTTCCGTCCTTGTCCGCAGGGGCATAGAGCGGCGCCGAGCCATAGAAGGTCGCGCCGATCTGAAGGCCGTCCAGGAGCCATCCGGATCGGTAGGCGAGCCAGCCGCCGAAGGCCCACGCTTCCCTCTCGATAGGGGTGACTGTCTGCACGTCGCTGTAGTGTGTCCGGAGCCGCAGCGCGAGCGCTGTGTCCCGCAGAAAGGGCGGAAGACTCGCCCGATCCTTCGAAGCTCGGGACGACTGTTGTGGCTCGGGGCGCGGTTCGTCTACGTCGTCTCCGGCCTGGGTCGTGCTGGGCACGCCAAGCCAAACCAGCACGCCGATCTCCAGAGTCAGGAGGACGGAGGGCTGCACAAGTTTCTGCTCTACCGCGCTTCGTGGGGCTGCGTCGCCTCCGTGCGTGAGACTTTCGACGCACCCTCCGCGAGTCCCTGCGCGCTGGCCCCAGAGCACCTGAGAGTGCGTTGAGCCCGTTCCTCCCTGGGTTGCGCTTTACGGAGTAGACGGCGCGAGGAGGGCCTAAGCCATGTCAGTGCTTACGAGACGTAATCGCGTTGCTGTCGTTGTCGCAGCAGCGGGAGCGTTGCTCGTTGCCGCCGCGGCATCCGAGGCGCGAGTCACCACGATCGCCATCAGGGCGACGACGTCGCCCGTGTTCGACGGGCGGGCGTTCGGCGACGTCGGGCCTTACGAGGAGATCAGGGGCACGGCCACCGGCGAGCTCGATCCGGCGGATCGACGCAACGCCGTGATCACCGACATCGACCTGGCGCCGCGTAACGCCAACGGCAAGGTGGAGTACACGGCGACGTTCACGCTGCTCAAGCCTGTCGACATGAGGAAAGCCAGCAGCGTCTTGGTGTACGAGGTGAGTAATCGCGGAAATCACCTGCTTCCCGACTTTTTCAACGTGGGCGTGTCGCCGACAAACCCTGCAAGCGATGGCTTTCTCTATAGGACGGGAAACGTCTACTTGTGGAGTGGCTGGCAGGGCGATCTCGTGTTCGATCCTCTGAAACCGGCGGAGACGATCCAGGTACCCGTGGCCAGGAACCACGACGGGTCTTCAGTGACCGGGCCCGTCTTCGCCCGCTTTGTGACAGTGCCCGGCAACGCCAACACGCAGTCGCTGCCCGCGCGGGGGCGCACGCCGGCCAGCCTCGATACGACGAGTGCTAAATTGATCTCCGTCCAACGAGAGAACAACCTGGGCGTTCGCACAGGTATCGTGCAAATTCCGAGCGACGAATGGGCTTTGGCGGATTGCCGCAACAAGCCTTTCCCCGGCAGGTCCGATCCCACGCGCATCTGCCTCAAGAACGGTTTCGATCCAAACCTGGTCTACGAGCTTGTCTACACCGCGAAGGATCCACTGGTGCTCGGGGTCGGCATGGCAGCGATGCGGGACGTCGTCTCCTTCTTCCGGCAGGCCATCGTTGACGATGCGGGAACGCCGAACCCCATCGCTGGCGAGATCGATTGGGTAATCGGGTACGGGCTCTCCCAGTCGGGGCGGTACATGAAGAACTTCATCCTGCTGGGTTTCAATGAGGACGAAGACGGCTCGATGGTCTGGGATGGCGCCGACGCCAACAGTGCCGGCGCAATGGGCCAGTTCAACATCCGGTTCGCGCAGGCCAGCGGCCCCCCGGCGAACATCTTCGAACCCGGCGCCGAAGCGCCGCTGTGGTGGGAGGATTACAACGACACCGCCCGCGGGCGTGGCCTGACGGGAATCCTCGATCGCTGCCGGGCGACCCACACCTGCCCTAAGATCTTCGATGACTTCGGCGGACCGGAAATCTGGTATGGCCGCGGTAGCGTCGGGATTGCGGGCACCAGAGGCAGCGACGACATCCCCGTGCCGGCCAACGTGCGCCGGTACTATTACTCGAGCACCGTGCACCTCGGTGGTCCGGGCGGCTTTTCGATCGAACAGGACGCAGTGCCGGGAATGATGCTGGCAGCAAACCCGAACCCCCAACTTGAAACGCGCCGGGCGCTGTTCGTCCACCTGACCGACTGGGTGACGAAGGGCACGCCGCCGCCGCGCAGCAGATACCCACGCCTGGCCAATGAGACGCTCGTGCTGGCGACCGCCGAAGCGATGGGATGGCCGGACATTCCCGGGTTCCCGACACCCGACAACGTCATCAATGTCCTCATGGATTACGACTATGGTCCGGACTTCCGATACAACGACGAGTCGGGTGTGATGACCAACGTCGTTCCACCGATCAAGCAGATAATCCCGACGTTGGCAGCGAAGGTCGATTCCGACGGCAACGAGATCGCGGGCGTGAAATCCGTGCTGCTGCGGGCGCCTCTGGGGACCTACACGAGCTGGAACCCTGTGGCGAGCGGGCCTCGGAAGGGCACCGAGGGCCCCCCGCTACAAGGCGCCGGCTATATCCCGTTCGCCAAGACCAAGGCCGAGCGGATTGCGAGCAGTGATCCGCGCCGCTCGGTCGAGGAGCGCTACGGGACGCAGAACGGCTACGTGTGCGCGGTGAGGCGGGCCGCGGCCAAGGTGGTGAAGCAGCGCTTCCTGCTGCCGGAGGATGCAGATCGCCTGATCGCGCAGGCTGCCGCGAGCGACGTCCTCCCCACCACGAGCTCGGACCCGCAAGCGACCGCGGTCGCCGACCGACTGTGCAAGTCGAACCAGGACGGCGACGAAGACGGCGGCAGGAAGGGCGAGGACAAGGAACAGGACGACGACTGAGGCTAAAGGCGATGCGCCAGTCGGCGCGCGTTTGACGAGCCTCCCCGTACGCAAAGAAAGGGGACATATGTCCATCGATCTGCAGCGAACCCATCTGCATGGGCAGGCGCCTTTCATCGTTGCGTTTGCAAGCCTTCTTTGTTCAGCGGCCTACGGCAGTGAGGGACACGTGAAGGCCAGGACCGCTTGCTTCACCGCGCACGTGCCCGGCGATCCAGTCCCCATCTCAGTCACCGGCACATTGTACTTTCATCGTCATTACACCGCGACCGACCCCGTGTTGTTGCTACTTCACGGACTGGCATCAAACCGTGGCGTCTGGGATGGCGGCGTTGCGGGCGACGAGTCGCCTCGGGTCGCGCGTCTCCTCGCCGAGAGGGGTTATGTCGTGATTGCTATCGACCGTCCGGGGTATGGAGACAGTCCATATCCGAACGCCAATGTGCTAACAGTGGCGAACGGGATTTTGATGGAGCACGAGATCGTCGGTGAAATCCGCTCTGGTTCATACACAGTTGCGCGAGCAGGCGATGACGAGAATACACCGCCCAGGTGCCCGGCGGGCGACCAAGCCGCGTTCGGATTACCGACGGTGGTGCTCATCGGACACAGTAGCGGCGGCGGCCAGGCCCAGAATTACACCACGAGGTTCCACGACATCTCCGCGACTGTCGCGATCGGCAGTCACAACGCGACGGGCGGCCAAGCGCACACCCTCGCGGATATTTTGAATCGCGTTGTTGGGCCACAGATCAAGGCCGGATCGCAGTTTCCTAGCCTCTTAGGCCCTGGGCCGATGGGCGTCTCCACCGACTGTCTGTCACTGCTCTTTTACCAGCCGGGCGCCGAACCAGAAGTCTATAATGCGATCTGCAGCAACGAGGCGGTGGCTACTTTAACCGCTCCCGTGGGCGAATTCGTCGGGCCTCCAGTGATCCCGTCTACGCGCGACGGGGTCATAGCCCATCAAGTGGGTGCAACGCCGGTGCTGCTTGTGTTCCCAGAGCAGGACGCTGTGGTCCCCGGTCCTGGCAACCCGTTTGGAGACCCCGACTTGAGAACGAAGGAGATCGATTTCTGGAACGACAACTGCGCCTGCGACGTCACGAGCGTCGTGCTCCCGAACACAGGCCACGCCGCGATGTTCCACCTCTCCGCTCCCATCCTCGTCGACGAGATCGACGGCTGGCTGATGAGCCGAGGCCTCGGCCCCGGGCGAGAACACAGCGGCAGGGACGACGAGTAAGGCAACCCGGACCTCCAGTAAGTCAACCTCGTCTCCTCAGCTGCAAAGACCCGAGCGGCACTTGGGGCAGGAAGCGCCGCGATGCGAGGAGTCGGTGGTCCGCTCGCACAATGAGGCCAGACGGCCTCTCGCAATTCAGACGAGGCGCCTGCTGGTACGGGGAAGTCAATCCAACTCGGGTTGGAGTGCAGAATCACCGCGGCGTGACACGCGCGGCAACGCTCGTGCCCTCCTAACTGTGCTCGACTACTGAAGAATAGGAGATGTGTCGATGGATAGCCGTTGGATCAATGTTCCGAGCGAAGTGGAGTTGGGACCTCGGTGCCGAGGAGGCTCTTAGGGTGTGATCGCGCCGGTTCCGGTCGAGCGCGCGCGAGACATCCCCGAGTTCGTCCAGGAGTTGTGTAACAGCGGGTGCCCGCAGTTACTTGTGCTACACGGATCCCGGCCTTTTCGGGGGGTCGGGTCGCAATGGTGCGAGGGGCAAAAGCGGGCTAATCGCCCGAGCTGCTTCGGGATACTGGCCAGATGGTGATCGGATTGATCTTCGAATACCCCTGCATAAACGATCCAAAAGGTACCAGACCGGTACCACATGGGTACCAATCCGGGACCGAATTAGGGCTTTTCGCGCGAGGCCATTACGATTCGTAGCGATGAAACCTCGCCTCGCCGGAGCCGACGTGGTCGACCAGTACGGACAGCCGAGGCAGGAGTCCGAGGACGAAGCCGACCAACTCGACGGCCGGGAGATCGAGCAGTGAAGGGAGTCAGAGGGCTCGCCGCGCTCGCAACGCAACGGCTGGCGAAACGACATGAGCCAGAACTCGAGGCGAGGGCGGCGGAAGCCCAACTCGCCATGCGGGAAGCCATCGCCCGGCTGGACTGGCTGGAGGCGCGGATGCAGGCAGAGGCTCTGCAAGCGATGGGCTTCGGACGAAAGGGACCGATGAACTCGACGGAACGGGAGGCGCTGCTTGCGAAGGTGGCCAAGCTGGTCGCGGACGCGAAGGCGTTTCCTGTCCACCCGAAGCTGCCGCGATGAGCCTGAGCCTCACTCGAGGACGACGGGCCGCTGGTCGAGGCAGACTTCCTCACCTCGACGATTCTCGCGGAGGCGACGCTCCTGAACGGTGAGACGGTCACGGTTGGCTCGATGTACGGCTATGATGTGGTCATGACGGCGCCCGTGCGCATTGCATCGTGGAACATCGCGGGGCGGGAGATCGCGTGGAGGGCGCTGGCGACCGACGGCGCGCTCGACCTTGCCCTTCTCCAGGAGGCATCGCCGCCTCCGCCGGGCGTCGTTCTGGAGACGGTCCCGTCCGACAGCGAGGCATGGTCTACGGCAGGCAACACGAAGCGGGACTTCTGCACGGCCATCGCTCGCTTCTCCGGCCGCGTGCAGCTCCGTCGCAACGGTGTCGCGCGGGTGGGTGAGCGCAAGAACGACGAAGTGGGCGTCTCTCGGCCGGGCACACTGGCACTCGCGGAGGCGACGCTCCCGAACGGTGAGACGGTCACGGTTGGCTCGATGTACGGCTTCTGGGAGTCGCCGATCGGAAGCAAATGGATCTACGCCGATGCTTCCGTCCACCGGCTGATCTCCGACCTGAGCGTCCTCATCGGCGCTCAGCGCGGCCACCGGATTCTCCTCGCCGGCGATCTCAACATCCTCCACGGCTACGGCGAGGACGGCAGCGCATACTGGGCCGCGCGCTATCGGACCGTCTTCGACCGGATGGAAGCCATCGGTCTTCCGTTCGTCGGCCCGCAGTTTCCCAACGGGCGCCGCGCCGATCCGCGGCCGGAGGAGCTGCCGGCCGGCAGCAACAACGTGCCCACGTACCGGACGTCCGCCGGCGGGGTCTCGCGCCAGCTCGACTACGTCTTCGCGTCGCGGGAGCTGCACGATCGGCTCACGGTGCGCGCGCTCAACGCGCCGGAGGAATGGGGTCCGAGCGACCATTGCCGAATCCTGATCGAGCTTGCCGCTCGGCGGGCGAGTAGTACGTCTCCTTCTCGTGGCCGCTTGGTTTAACAGCGGGTCCCCGCAGTTACTCCTTCTCGCCGTCCTCGGGGATGAGCGAGTAGTCTCGGATCCAGTAGTGCACGGGGCCCAAGGCGAGGAACTTGTAGCCCTGCCTGCGCGCTTCCTCGATCTCCGCCTCAAGTGCTTCCGGGCTGGGCTCCAGCAGGCGCTGCAGGCGGCTCTTCGCGAGATCGCGCAGCTCTGGAGGAGGCTTCCGGGCCATCGTCAGGGTGCTTCGACCATCAGGCTCGCCTCGAGCACGTCGAGGAACGTTTCCTTGTCGAGGCGAGTCTGCAGCACTTCGAACCAGTTCTCATCCGAGCCGGTTACGAGCTCAGCCACCCTCGCGTAGAGGTCGGGTCGCAGCCGGCGCAGCTTCTGGAGCATCTCCTCGTTGTCGAGCTTTCGTTCCTCGGGCGTGCGCAGGTCCTCGGGCTCGAGGCTGCGGAGCCGGCGCCTCGCCAGCGCGGAGAGGCTAGGAGGAGAAGGTGCCGTCTTCACCACTTGGCGCTCCCGGGGTGTCCTCTGCGGCGATCAACTCCAGCACCCTCTCGTAGGTGTCGTGGTCCAGGCCCTTCTTCAGCCGGTCGAGCACGGCCTCCAACTCCTGCTGCACGCTCACCTGGACCCGAGCGCCGTAGCGCCGGGGCTGCTTCCGCTCCAGACGCCAAGCTGCCGCGCGCCAGTCGGTGGACGCGGCCTTCGCCACCAACGCCACGTCTCGGGACTCGCTCTCGGCCTGCGCCTTCTCCACCGCCGTGAGGAACTTCCGGTAGCGCCCGCGCACCTGGTCCCGCCCATGACGCATCCAGCGGTGCAGGGTGGTGCGGTGAATGCCCGCCGCGGTGGCGGCCACCTCGAGGTAGTTCCCCGCGCGGATGAGGTCCACGATCCGCTGCGTGATGTCGTGGTCCAGCTTGGGTCTACCCACGGCTCACCTTGGCTTGGAAGCGGGCCCAGCGCTGCCGGATCACGTCGCAGTACTTTGGGTCCAGCTCCACCAGCAGCGCCTTGCGGCCCGTACGCGCGGCTGCGATCAGGGTGCTACCCGATCCGCCGAAGGCGTCGAGCACCACTTCCCCTGTCTCGGTGGAGTTCCGAATCGCTCGTTCGATGAGCGGGAGGGGCTTCATGGTGGGGTGCTCCTCGCTGCGCTTGGGGCGGTCCACGTCCCAGACTGTGGTCTGCGTGCGGTCAG
>WNFE01003280.1_pt1 | contig 12013 bp, 7 predicted proteins | sample 5400451 | NCBI WGS metagenome assembly WNFE01 (sample SAMN13153344, study PRJNA577476) | soil metagenome | isolation source: 200 cm saprolite under Douglas fir tree site 2 hole 2 | place: USA:California | collected 2015-04-18
CTCCACCGGCCGGAAGCGGGAGACGAAGTATTCTGGCAGCTGGGTCGCCGGGTAGGGTGGAGTGCCGAGGATCGCGAACGGCATCACCGCAAGACGGTGCGGCATGTTCGCCGGCAGTGCCGGTCCCCACAGCGCCCGCCCTACGCCGGCGACGACGACGACGACCAGCGCCGCGACGGCCCAGCGCCAGCGCCGGGCGCGAGAGTGCTCCCAGGCGGTGAACCAAGCGCCGGCGGAGCCCGGGCGCTCATCCGGCTGCTCGGCGAGCGGCGCAACGAGCGCGGCGGCCACGCGGGCGGAGAGCTCCGGCCGTGCGGCGCGGAGGGCGCGCGCGAGCGACGCACAGCCGGTCTTGAAGTCGGGTGGCTCACCCGTGAGCGATTCGAACATGACCGCAGCGAGCGCGTACAAGTCGACGCGACCATCCACGCGCCCGCCGGCGAGCTGCTCGGGGGCCATGTAGCCGGGGGTGCCAATTTGCGTCCCCGGTTGCGTCAGGGACGTCTCCGCCGCGCCATCGACGTGGGCGACCCCGAAGTCGGCGAGCAGCGCACGCCCGCTGTCCTCGTCGAGCAGAATGTTCGCGGGCTTGACATCGCGATGCACGATGCCGCGGCGGTGGGCGTAGCCGAGCGCGTCCGCGATCTCGCGCACGCTGCGCAGAATCGCGTCGGTGGCTGCACGCGCGGCGCCGTGGAGGCGCTCCTCCAAGGTTACGCCGCGCACGAACGTCATGATGAGGAAGGTGATCCCGTCTTTCGTATCGAAGTCGTACACACGCACGATGTTGGGATGTTCGAGCGAGGCGCCGAGCGTCGCCTCGCGCCGGAACCGCTCGCGCCGCATCGCGCTGGCGGCGACTTCGGGGGGTAGGACCTTGACGGCGACGATGTGGCCGAGCGCGCGATGGCGGGCGCGGAACACGGCGCCCATGCCGCCGGCGCCGGCGAGGCTCAGCACCTCGTACCGGTCGCCGACCGCGCGCTGGACGTCTTCGAGAGCGGGAGGTTGCATCCGGGACAAGAATGTAGCGGCGCTTGCTGGGGGCCGCAGCATGGCCGATAATCGAGGCGCGATGGCGCACCTCCCCCTCGTCTTCTGCCGCCTGCTCGGCCCCGCGCGCGTGACGGTGGATGGTGCCGAGGCGCCTGCCGAATTGCTCTGGCGCAAGCACCTGGCCCTGCTCGTTTACCTCGCGCGCAGCCCGCGAAAGAGCCGTACCCGCGACCACCTGCTCGGGGTCTTGTGGAGCGACCGCGACGAGCGGCAAGCGCGGCACTCGCTGAGCGAGGCGCTGCGCGTGCTTCGTCGCGTCCTCGGCGACGCCCGCGTGCACGCGAGCGTCGACCAGGTGGGACTGACAGCGGACGCTGTGGCGCTCGATTGTGACCGGTTCGCAGACTTGTGCGCGCGGGGCGACTGGACCGCGGCCGCGGCGCTCGTGGAGGGCGAGTTTCTTGAGGGCCTCGCGATCCCGGAGGCGAGCGAGTTCGAGAACTGGCTCGCCGCTGAGCGGGCGTTCTGGCGCACCCAGGCACTCGAAGCCTTGGTGTCCTGCGCCGAAGGCGAGCTCGTGCGGGGAGAGGCGGCGGCCGCGGCGCGGGCCGGGCTGCGTGCGGTCCGATTCGATCCAACGTCCGAGACCGCGGCGCGCGCGGCGATGCGGGCTCTGGCGCTCACGGGCGACCGTGCGGGGGCGGTGCACGTCGCCGACGGACTGGCGCGCGCGCTGCACGACGTGCTCGATGCCCGCCCCAGTGCGGAGACCGGGCGATTGCTTGAGCGCATCCGGGAGGCGCGCGTCGGCCGACGCCTCCTTGCCGCGGCGCCAACGGCGCGGCCGCGCCCGCCGCTGTGCGGCCGAGTGGCCGAGCTCGAGCAGCTCGGGCGAGCGTGGGACCGCGCGCGGCGTGAGCGCATGGGTCAAGTGGTGCTCGTCGAGGGAGAGCCTGGGGAGGGGAAAAGCCGGCTGATCGAAGAGCTTACATCGCGCGCACGCCTCGACGAGGCGACGATTGCCGTCGCGCGCGCCGTGCCCGCTGATCAGGCGAAACCGTGGAGCGCCATTGCCGGGCTGCTTGCGGCGGGCCTAAGCGATGCACCGGGGCTCGCGGCCGCGTCGCCCGCGACGCTCGCGGGGCTCGCGGCGCTCGATCCTGCCGTTGGCGCCCGGTTCCGGGTCACCGCCGCAGCCGCACCCTTGGACGACGCGCTCGTCGCCGCGGCGGTCGCAGCTGCGGACGAGCGCCCTTTGTTGCTCGCGCTCGATGACGCTCAGTGGATCGATGCGGGGACGCTCGCGGCCCTGCCGGCGCTCGCACGCGACACGGCGCGGCGGCCGGTGCTCGTGGTGCTGGGCGTTGCGCGAGGGACACCCGAGGCCGAGCGCCTGGACGGCTTGCGGGCACGGCTGGGGCGCGATCTGGAAGGGGCGGTCGTGCGTCTCGGGCGGCTCGATCCTGGCGCGCTGCGGGAGTTGGCCGCGTGGGCGCTACCCGCCTACGCACCGGCCGAGCTCGACCGAGTGGTGCGCCGCCTGGAGCGCGACACCGCCGGGATTCCGCTGCTCGCCGTCGCGGTGCTCGAAGCCGTGGCCCAGGGGTTCAAACTCGCGCCTGACACACCCGCGTGGCCCTCACCCAAGCGCACGCTCGTGGAGTCGCTCCCGAGCGAGCTGCCGCCCGCAGTCATCGGGACGGTTTGCCTACGCTTCCAGGAGCTCGCTGCGCCGGTGCGGCAAGTCCTCGCCGCCGTGGCGGCACTGGGGGATCGCGTACCCGCCGTCGACCTCGCGCGCGCGACGCAGCTCGAGCCCGCGGCAGTAGACCAGGCACTGGACGTGCTGGAATGGGAGCGCTGGCTGCTCGCCGACACGCGGGGGTACGTGTTCGCCGCGCCGATCGTCCGTGGCATCCTGCTCCAAGAGATGATCAGCCCCGGCCAGGCCAGGCGTTACCGAGCGACGCTCACCTCTTGAAAGTGGCTTGAGACCGCTCGACCAACGTGTCCCGGCGAATCCGAACCGGGAGCCACGATGGGCGTCGCGCCGCAACCAAATCGCAAGAAAGTCGTCTTCGTCCTGATCGACGGCGCGCGGCACGACGTGCTGCGCGTGCTGCTCGACCGCGGCGATCTGCCCAATCTCGCCCGCTGGGTGCTCGAGCCGGGTGGCATGACCGTGGGGACGACGGTGTTCCCGTCGACCACGGGCGTCGCGTATATCCCCTTCCTCTTCGGCCGCTACCCGGGGCCCGCCCAGGTGCCGGGTATCCGCTGGCTCGATCGAGCGGCTGCGGCTGGCGGGCTCCGCTCCCAATGGCGGGCGGCGCGCAGCTACTGCGGCGCGCAAGCGGGCTGGATCGATCGCGACATCGCGTGCGGCCCGTCGATGTTCGAGCTGGTACCGGAGAGCCTCGCGATCTGCACGCCGATCGTGCGGGGTCTGCGTCCCGGCTGCCACCGCATGCCGGTGAAGCGCGCCCTGCTCGGGATCGCGGCGCACTTTCTGGGGACGTATCCCGCCCTCGACCGCGCAGTGGCGGATGCGTGGGTGGCTGCCGCGCGGGCCCCTTGGCGGTTCTTGTTTGTGGTCTTCCCGGGGCCCGACGGGCTGACGCATCTCCACGGTCCCGACCACCCGCTCGTGCTCGATTCCTACCGCCAGATCGACCGTGCGTTGGGGCGATTCCTGGCGCGCATCCGGTGCGCCAGCGAGACACCGGCGATTTTCGTCGCGGCCGACCACGGGGCGAGCGTCGTCCGAGAACACTGCGACATCGCGCTCGAGCTCGAGCGTCGATCCGTTCCGACGATCCGACACCCGCTGCATGTCTGGCGTCGGAACGCTCAGGCGGCGGTCATGGTGTCGGGCAACGGGTGCGCCCACGTGTACTTCCGCCCGCGCAGCGGGTGTCCCACGCCGCGGGCGGGCACCGCCGTGCCATCCGATGTCATCGAGGAGTTGGTCGGGCTGCCCGCGGTTCGCCTCGCGGCCTGGCGCGACGGGCGTGGGGAGCTGATGGTCGCATGCGGCTGGCAGCGTGCCCGCCTCGGTGCGGACGGCGATGCGATCTACTACGAGGCCTTGCTCGGCGATCCGCTCGAGCTCGGAGCGGCCCGCGTCTCGCTCGACGATCGGCAACTGCTGGCCCGCTCCCGCTGCACGCCCTTCCCGGATGCCCCGCGGCAACTGCTGCAGCTCTTCCACTCTCCGCGCGCCGGCGATTTGGTGCTGGCGGCGGCCGGTGGCAGCGACTTCCGTGGACCCTGGGAGATTCCCGAGCATCGGGCCGGCCACGGCAGCTTGATCGCCGACCACATCGAGGTGCCGATCGCCGCGAGCGTGCCGCTTCCCTCCGTGCCGGTGCGCACGGTGGACGTGATGCCTGCCATGCTCGAAGTACTGGGTGTACCGGCCCCCGCCGAGATCGACGGCGTGGCCTTCTCGCGTCTCACCGCGCCCGCCGCCGCCGCATGACAAACTTCGCGCGCTGCCTCGTCGCACGCCACGGCACGCCCGCGTGGGATGCTGTGCTCCGGGGCACCGGGGTCGTGGCGCTGCTCGCGATCTACCCCACGACCCGCTGGCCCGATGTGGCGGGGCTCGTGGGCTTCTTTTGCCTGACGCTGTTCGTGAGCGGGCCGATCTCGGTGGTGGTGCCGGCAGCGTTCGAGCCGATGCTGATGGTGGCCGGGAGAGCGTATCCACCCCTACTGGTGGCGCTCGTCGCGGTCACGGGCAACCTCTACATGGACTACATCAACTACCACCTGTTCGGGGCGGCGATCCAACACCCTCGCCTCGAGAAGGCGAAACAGTCGCGACTGGTGCAACACACTCTGACGCTGTTCCAGCGCAGTCCGTTCTTCGCAACCTGGCTCTGTTCGTGGAGCCCCATTCCCTACTGGATCGTGTCGACACTCGCACCGCTGTCGCGCTACTCGGTGCGGAAGTACCTGTTTGCCACGTTGTTGGGGCGCGGACCTCGCGTCTGGTTCTTCGCCTCGCTCGGAGCCGTCATCCCGGTCGCGACGCAGGTGCTCGTCACGTATGTCGCCTGCGCCATCGCCCTCGGCCTAGCCGTAGTCGTGTGGAAGCGACGCACGTTGGCGCATCGCGCTCGCGCGCTCGCTCCCGCCGCCCCGGCCCTCACCCTGCCCCCATCGTAGAAGGGAACACGACCATGTGGCTCTTCGCGCTCCTCCTCTTCGCCGACTCGACCGCTGACTTCCGAATCCCGGTCGCTCGCAGCGAATCGCTGCGGGTCAGGGTTACGGGAACCGGCCAGGCCGTCGTCCTCATACCCGGCCTGTTTGGCTCCACCTTCGGGTTTCGGCACGTCGTGTCACCGCTCGCGACCGCAGGATACCAGGTGGTTGTCGTCGAGCCGCTCGGCATTGGGACCTCGGCACGCCCCGAGGATGCCGATTATTCGCTCACGGCACAGGCCGACCGCATTGCGGCGGCGCTCGATACGCTTCGCGTCCGCGACGCCATTCTCGTCGCCCACTCGCTCGGTGCTTCAATGGCCTTCCGGCTGGCCTATCGCCGGCCCGACCTCGTGCAGGCGGTGGTGTCGCTCGAGGGCGGCCCGGCGGAGGCGGCCGCCACCGAGAGCTTCCGCCGCGCGATGCGCTTCGCACCGTGGATCAAGTGGTTCGGCGGCGTGGGGCGGGTGCGCGAGCAGGTGCGGCGCGGTCTCATCGCCGCCTCCGGCGACCCGGCCTGGGTCACGGACTCGGTGGTGGATTCCTATACCGCCGGCGCGGCCTCCGACCTCGACGCCACGCTCAAAGCCTTCCTGCGCATGACCGGCGCCGAGGAGCCGGAGGAGCTCCGGCCCCGTCTGGGGGAGATCCGGTGTCCGGTGCGGCTGCTCCTAGGCACTGCGCCGCACGAAGGGGGCGTGCCACCCGGGGACGTGGACGTGCTGCGGCGCGGGCTGTCGTCCTTCACAATCGACAGCATCCAGGGAAGCGGGCACTACATCCATGAAGAACGTCCCGAGGCTGTCGTGGCCGCCGTCGAGTGGATACGGGCTGAACTTGTTGTGAAGAGGGCCGGCGCATAGCGGTCGGCGTGCAGAGACCCGATTCTTGAACCCTGCTCGACAGCGCATGGCCTTCGTTGGCTCGCATCCGAGGTTAGTCGTCAGTCCGACGGACTTCCGCGGACGATCGCATGAGAAACCAGCGTCCGTCCGGGTCCGCGCCGACAGCTTGAGCAGCGCGACGCGCTGATCTCGCCCAGGCGGGCGACCCGCCCCTTGATGAATCGTGGGAGAGGCAGCATGTATCGTTCCCGCTCCCCCGACCTGAGGACTCCGTGTTGAACGCCTCCGTGTTCATTGCCACTAGCGTCGACGGATTCATCGCCCGCGCGAATGGTGGGCTCGATTGGCTGCCGCAGGCGCCGGAAGAACACGGCTACGATGCGTTCATCGCGACCGTGGACGCGCTGGTCATGGGCCGCAACACGTTCGAGACGGTCTTGAGCTTTGACACGTGGCCATATGGTGAGAAGCCCGTGTTCGTGCTGACGACGCGCCCACTCCCGGTCCCTACGCCGGCCGGGGCTGTAGTCGAGCGTATGTCGGGAGACCCGCGAGAGATCGTGTCGCAGCTCGCCGCACGCGGCGTGCGGCATATTTACGTAGATGGCGGGATCACCATCCAGCGGTTCCTTCGAACTGGGCTCATCCAGCGCCTCATTATCACGCGTATTCCCGTGCTCCTCGGTGGCGGGATCCCGCTGTTTGGCGCCTTGCCGGGCGATGTCGCTCTCCGACACATCGCCACGCGCCAGTACCCCAGCGGGCTCGTTCAGAGTGAGTATGTTGTTGCCGCTTAACGCCCGACACGCGCGCTCGTGGGCCAGGGCGCACTCCGCCAATGCCTCGGACCGCGTGGGCGCGACTAGCGGCGCGCTGGGATCGTAATCCGCGCCTCGCTCACGGCCACGGGCCAGCGCGGGGTGAACGACTGGCCCTGTACCGTCTCGTCCAGCCCGCGCTCGGACTTCGACACCGTCGCGATCGGAAATGACCACACGTCGGCCGCGGGCGTGCAGGTAAAGTCGACCCGATGGGCGAGCGAGAGCTCCGGTGCGAACAGCGCGCCTGGCGGGAACGCGCTCGGATCCCAGCGGTAGGCGACGCTCAGGCCACCGTCGGCGTCGCAGCGGATCCGCTTCTCGAGGCCGCGCGCCCGACAGACGATTTCGACCGCGTCGCGAGTCGTCTTCACGTCGGCCTCCATGGGGACTCCCGCCCAGGACCCGACCGGTTCGTATTGGGCGCTCGAATACGCGTCCAATGTCAAGTCGCCCGGTAGCACCCGATCGACGAACAGCGCGCGTGCGTCACGATCGACGGGCGGCAGTCGATCGAGCCGCAGGCCCTTCTCGATGTCGTGAATGCTCGGCGCGCCGTCGCCAGTGTCAGGGGGCGCCGTCCGCTCCGCCCCCACCTCGTGGTAGGCCTCGCGCCGGCGCGTCAGGACGTCGGCGTAGTTGAGTCCCGCGTGGAAGAGCGAGTACTCCTCCAGCGCGCCGCCGCGGCGCGGGCTCACGAGCGCCGAGAACGCCGCCGAATGGATCCAGATCTCCTCGAACCCATCGCCGTCGAAATCGAGCCGCTCGACGCCGATGGGCTCGCCGCGTCGCAGCTCCCCTTCGGCCAGCGCGAGCTGCTGCCAGATCGCGCGCCGCAGATGCGGGAGGTACAGCCCCCCGAACACGCCGTGCCAGTACGCGTCGTTGCATTGCGCGCGGCCGATCGCCCGCCGTGCCGCCGCGGGGTCGCCGCGAGTCCGGCACAGGGCGGAGAGCGCCTGCGCCTTCTTCTGCATCCGGTTCGCCTCCGGGTAGCGGACGAGGAAATTCCGCCAGTGGGCCCCCCGCACGAGTGCGCCGTCGGGGCCGGCGAGCCGGTCAAATCCGAGCTCGTCCTCGAGCCGCGCGAGCCGGGTCGCCGCGTCCGGGGGCAGCGCCCAGCCCTCCATCTCGCGATAGGAGGCGGTCGGCAGGTAGGCGAGCCCGCCGCTCGGCACCTCGGCGAGCGCGGTGGCCAGCGTCGTCAGCCGGATCTCGCCCGCCGCGATCAGCGCGCCCATCGCCTCCAGGAATTCCGCGAGCCAGCCGTGCTCGTACACCCACTCCTTGGTGCCCGGCCACCCGCCGAACTTTTCTCCGTCGTCCGCCAGCACGGCGAGCGGGGCGCCGCGCTCGCGCAGGGCCCGCAGGTAGGCGACCGTGTCCGAGGGCGGCCGGAACGGGATCAGATAGCGTAGCTGTTCGTCGATCGGAAACAACGCGACCTGCTTGCCGTCGCTCTCGGTCCAGAACGGCGTGTGGAGCCGTTCGCGCGCAAAGCCCGACACCAGGAAGTGGCGATCGTCCACGAGCGCGTAGCGGACGCCGGCCTGCGCGAGATCGGCGGCCAGTTCCGGCTCCCAGACGCGCTCGGTCAGCCACAGCCCGGTGGCCGAGACGCCGAACCGCCGTTCGATCGCCTGGCGCATCCAGTGGATCTGCTCGACCCGGTCCTGGCGGGGCAGCGCCGCCAGGATGGGCTCGTACAGCCCCGAGAGCAACAGCTCCAGCCGGCCGTCCGCCGCCAGCCGGCCGACGCGATCGAGCAGGGCGGATTCATGCGCCTCGAGCCATTCCAAGAGCGGCCCCGAGATGTGTAGGGCGAAGGGCAGGAATTCCCGCTCGGCGAGTCGCTCGAGGAATGGCCGGTACACATCGCGCACGTGTTGCTCGAACACGTGGTCGAAGTTTCCCACCGGCTGGTGGAAGTGGACGCCGAAGGCAAAGCGCAGCGGATCCAGCTAGCCGCCTCCCCCCTCCGCGAAGCCGAGCCGGCGGGCGACCGGTGCGAGCGGCCCGGCGCGCTCGGGCGGAGCCGCTGCCCGGATGCGAAAGAACACGGTCTGGACGTCGAACGGAATGTCACCGTGGTCGCCGTGCAGTCGATCGGCGAGCTCGAGGACGGCGGTGATTGCGCTCGGAGACTGGTCGCGCGCGAGCGATCGGACGGCGCCCAGCAGTTCGCGCTCCAGGTCCGCGGGGGGCGCCGCCGCGGCGCTGGCGGGCGCGGGTGGCGGTACCCGCCGTTTCGCCCGCTCGAGGTACACCTCACGCCCGCTCCCCACGCCCGGCGCGTTGCTCTCGGCGCGCGCCAAGCGCTCGAGCAGACCGGCCTCGAGCCGCGGCGCGTCCCCGCCCGCCAGCTCGATCGCGCGGGCGGCGTAGCGGAGGATCTGGACGGCTTCGATCCCGGCGATGTCATCGAAGAACCAGCCGCACGACGTGAACATCCGCAGGGCGTTACGCTCGAGCTCGAGCAGCTCCCGCGCCCGGGCCGGCGCCGCTGCGATCCGGCCGCGGCTCGCTTCGTCCGAGCCGACCACGCTGCCGTAGGCATCGCGTGCGGCCCAAGAATCGCCGAGCAGTTCGGCGCCCTCGCGCTCGAAGCGGGCGTGCAACTCAGCGGCGAGCCACTCGAGGCCCTCGCGCAGCGGGGCCCGCCAGCGCTGCTGCGTCGGTCGTTCGGGGGCGACCCGGCAGCCGCAGTCCGCGCGCCAGCGCTCCACGCCGTGCGGGCAGCTCCACGAGGTCGGCGCCACGAGCTCCACGTCCTGCTCGGGTGGGTGCCGCGCCAGGAAGGCGGCGAAGTTCTCGACCCGCACGCCGCGCTGCCGCTCGAGCTCGCGGAGCAGCCAGGCGAGCGCGACCTCACCGAAGCGATGATGGTGGCCGAACGTCTCGCCGTCGGTCGCCACGGCGACGAGCCGCGGCCCGCGCTCACCCTGCCCGACCGCGAGCAGGCGCTCTGCCCACCGGGCGGCGTCCTTGAGCAGGGGTCCGAAGGCGACGTCGTGGGAGATGGCTCCGTCGTACGTGAACAGCGCGATCGATCGGCCGCTGGGCGTCCGGTAGGACCCGGGCCGTCCGCCCTGCGGGACGCGCGCCACCTGGTGCGGCGCGAGAATCGTAAAGGCGATTCCCTCGGCCGCGAGGACGTCGAGCGTCTCGGGATCGACCGCCGTCTCGGGCAGCCACAGGCCGGTGGGGTCGCGGTTGAAGCGGCGCCGGAAGTCCGCGATCCCCCAGCGCACCTCGGTGACTTTGTCCCGCCGGGACGCGAGGGGGAGGATGGTGTGGTGATAGGGCATCGCGATCGCGTTGCCATGCCCGTCGTGCCGCAGGCGGCTCTGCCGGTCGGCCTCCAGCACCGCGGCATAGGTGTCGGGTGCCTCGCGCTCCAACCATTCCAGCAGTGTCGGACCGAAATCGAAACTGATCGATGTCAGCGTGTTGACGATCCCCGTGATCCGGCCGTCGGGCGGGGGGGCGTACAGCCGCGCCGCGACGACGGCCCGATAGCACTCACGCTCGATGCGCTGGTTCCAGTCGTGGAACGGGGCGGCGGACGGCTCGGCCACCACTTGGTTGAGCCAGGGATCCTCGCGCGGCGGCTGGTAGAAGTGCCCGTGGATGACGATCGAGCGGACGCTCAAGCGCCCACCACCTCCGCCACCGCCTCGAGCACGTTGGGAAACAGTCCGTCCCGACGTTCGAGCTCCGCGACGAGGTGCGCCCCGTCGCCCGACGAGCCGGACGTGAGCGTGGCGAGCAGCCGTTCGGCGTCGTCGCAGTGCAGCTTGAAGCGGCGCTCGCCGTAGTCGGGCACCGCACCGGTCGAGATCATGAACTGCCAATCGGAGGCTTGGGCCAGCAGTAGCTCCCGCGCCGCCTGGGCGAGTGCCGGCCGGGCGGCGGGGGACGCGAGCGCTCGGCGGGCGGTCGTCCAGAAGGCGTCTTCCAGCGCGCGCAAGCGTGGCCACGTCCACGCGGTGCGGTCGTTGAGCCACATCGTGTGGTCGCCGTTCACGCCCCAGGAGCCTTCGGCGAGGCGCAGCCCGACTCGGGGCGCATGGTCGGCGAGGTGCTGGGAGGCCGTCGCCGGGCGCACGGTGGGGTGATGGCCGAGCTCGCGGTACACCGCGGCGAGGAAGTCCACGCCCTCGAACCACCAGTGACCGAACAGCTCGGTGTCGAACGGCGCGACGACGACTCCGGCTCCGCGCTCGCCTGCGATGCCGGCGACGAGGTGCGCGAAGTGGCGGGCGTGCTCGCGGGCGCGCTCGAGCGCCCGAGCCGGCTCGTAGGGGCGCTTCGCGCCGAGATCGACGTCGGGTCCCGTCACCCGCCACAGCTTGAGGCCGCCGGGCCAGCGGATCTTGTGGAACTCGAGGTACCACTCGTCGCCTGGATAGCCCCGGTGGCGGCTCCAGACCTGCATCGAGGACCGGGGATCACGCACCAACGCGGCGACGCTCGGCTTCGCGCGGGGCGGCGTCACCCGATAGGCGCGGTAGGGCGAGCGCACCGGCCGGGCCGCGGTCCCAGCCGGCGTATCGGCCCGCTCCACGTCGAACCGCTCGGCCCCCAACGGCACCTCCGCGTAGGTGCCGAGCGGCTCACCGGCCTGGGCGAGGTGTGCGTCGGTGAAGAAGTAGCGGAATCCGGCGGCCGCCAGGTGCTCCTCGATGCCGGGACGCGTCCCGGCCCGGGGTCGGTAGGCGCACTCCGGTAGCCAGCACCCGACCGGATCGCGGCCGAACAGCCGCCGGTGCTCGCGCCGTCCGACCGCGAGCTGCAGACGGATGCTCTCATCCCGGGCGAGCAGCGGGAGATACCCGTGCGTCGCCGCCGAGCCGATGATTTCGAGCCGCCCGGCGTCCTGCAGGCGGCGGAACGCCGCCAAGATGTCACGATCCAGGGAGTGAAACAGCCGCCGCAGTCGACCAAACCGCGCTGCCCAGAAGTCCACCACGGGCAGCAGCGCGGTATCGCCCGTCGCCGCGAGCGCTGCCGCGGCTTCCCTGCACGCCGCCTCGCGCTGATCGAAGAACGCCTCGAGCTCCTGCGCGAACGCGGGGCTCGCGAGCTGATTCGCGAGGACCGGAGTGAAGCCAATAGTCAGGGGCGCGGGGGTGCCGGACG
>WNFE01003281.1_pt1 | contig 12012 bp, 10 predicted proteins | sample 5400451 | NCBI WGS metagenome assembly WNFE01 (sample SAMN13153344, study PRJNA577476) | soil metagenome | isolation source: 200 cm saprolite under Douglas fir tree site 2 hole 2 | place: USA:California | collected 2015-04-18
TTGCTCTCTTGAAAAACGGCTAACGCTAACGAGGGCCATCCATTTACAATCCAGCACCTGGGTAAAAGAACTTTTTTCACTGATGCAAAATATGTCGCAAACATTCTGCGCCCAGAGCGGGGCTGCTTCCAGGTGCCTCACCATGCACGACCCGTTCCATCTTTTTTTCACTGATGCAAAATATGTCGCAAACATTCTGTTTGGCACCGATCCACGGCGAGGGGAGTAGGAGAGGCGGTTTGTCGCAGCTCTCCACATGTTGCTGAGGTCGTCTCAAACACTCCAAAAACGTATTTCCCCAAACTGGCCTCGATTCTGATTCCTGAGTGTGGCTGACCAATCGCCCCCCGCGAACCAGCATTTTGCGTTCCATCTTTTTTTCACTGATGCAAAATATGTCGCAAACATTCTGCCTTCGCCGAACGGCGTCCTCGCACCATTGTTTGACACATCAACTTTTCCCGCTTACAAAGGCCGTGGTGACGCTGGCGCTCATGCTTCAAGAAATCTTGCAAGAATTGACCCGACGACAACTCCCGCATGGGGGTTGGAGCTATCATCTAGCATCGCGCCAAGCCAGCCTCGAGCCCACGTGTCTATCGTTACTCGCTCTGCGGTCCAACGAGTCCGAAGCAGAAAACCGTGGTCTCAGGTTCGTGATAAGCATGCAGAATCCGAACGGGAGTTGGCCGGCGTTTGAAGGCGACGATCGTGAAGGATCCTGGACGACATCGCTCGCTCTCTGGGCCCTTCAAGGTAGAGCTGTTCACGCTTCCCTGATCGATAGGGGGCAGCGCTGGTTGCTTCAGTCCAAAGGTCGTGAGTCCCACTGGCTGTGGAAGTGGAAATTTCGTACGACCGACCGGCACGTTCGTTTCGATCCTGACAAGTTCGGTTGGCCATGGATGCCTGAGACCAACAGCTGGGTTGTGCCTACTTCGTTTTCCCTGCTCGCCCTCAAACAATGGTTTCCACCTAATGGGGCTTCACAAGCCAACTTCCGGATCGAGCTTGGTGTCCAGATGCTGCTCGATCGCGTTTGCCCAGGCGGAGGGTGGAATGCCGGCAACGGCGTCGTCTACGGAGTGCCACTTGCACCACATCCTGACGCTACTGCGATTGCCCTGGTTGCCCTCGTTACTCAGACATTGAATCCAACTGTTCAACAAAGTCTCGACTGGCTCGAACACGCCGTGCTAACACGGTCAGCGCCGTGGAGCTTGGCTTGGGCTCTCATCGCGCTTCAATCGCACCAGCGGTCCATCCGGGAGCCACACTCTCGTCTGTTGCAATCGATCGAGGAAAGCAGGATCGAAGATGCCGCGACTCTCGCCGTCGTTGCGCTTGCTCTGAAATCAGCTAATGGACAAGATATTTTTGGAGTTAGAGAATGAACGTGGACCGTAGAACTCTCCTTGCTGGGACGGCGGCCGTCGCCGCCGGCGCCGCACTCTCGCGACGGTTTTTTCAGCCCCCGTATCACTCCATGCGACGTCCTGCCCATTCGCGCGTGGCGATTCTCCGCGCCTCGGCATATGACGCGAAGCTGGAAGAGATCCTAATGCAAGGGCTTCGCCTCTTTGGCCTGGATCTCAGCAATCGGTCCGTACTACTTAAGCCAAATCTCGTGGATTACATCCCCGGCGACGCCATCAATACTCACCCGCTGATGGTCACCGCGGCCGTCGAGTGCTTTCGACGGTTGGGTGCAAGACGTGTGGTCGTCGCCGAAGGCCCTGGGCACCAGCGGGACACACACTTGTTATTGTCAGAAAGTGGATATGCCGAGCAGTTGAAGGAGCAAAATGTTCTCTTCGTGGACTTAAATCGCGACGAACTCGAGAAGGTAAAATTGTGCTCGAATTACACAGATCTGGGACATATGTGGTTGCCACGAACCGTTCTCGACTCGGACTTTGTCGTGTCCATGCCCAAGATGAAAACTCATCATTGGTCCGGCGTCACGCTGAGCCTCAAGAACATGTTTGGAGTGGTTCCAGGCGCCAAGTACGGCTGGCCGAAGAATATTCTCCACTGGAAAGGAATCCACCAGTGCGTCGTCGATTTGTGCGCGACCGTCCCGGTCCATTTTGTGATCGCCGACGGTATCGTTGGTATGGAAGGAAACGGACCTCTGAATGGAGCGGCGCGTCTGCTCGGTACGATTGTTTTGGCCGACGATCCGGTAGCCGCTGACGCAACCTGTGCTAGGCTCATGGGAATTAATCCGGACGGCGTCCTGCATATCCATGAGACGGCCAAGTTTTTGGGCAATTCGTCTCTCGAATTTATCGAGCAGCTAGCAGAAGCTGTGCAGCCCCCTGAAACTCCCTTCCACGTGGTGCCGGAGTTCGAGCATCTTCGCATGCACAATCCCACGCCCGGTTCACCGCACCTTGGCTGACTCATGGTTGCAGTCTTGGAAGAAACAAATTGTCTGACAATACCGTTGCCGACAATCAGCCCGACCAGGCAAGAAAACTCGCGGCCAGTGGTCGATCTGTGTTTCCCTTCTCCGGAGACGTTTACTGGGGCTATGACGATGTCGGTATTTTGTTCATGGTTCTTTCCTGCTTGAACGTGGCGCTTCGTTTGGCTATCCGTCTTCGATTACTAGCACAACATGAATTGGACCAACCTTCCTTGGGGCTCCATATCTTAGTGACGAGCTGTTTGACTTGTTCGCTTTTTGCAATTCTGAAAATCCGATACCACCGACCAGTGTGGCGATCTTTGGGTTGGATCTTGCCATCACGCAGGTATCTCGGCATCGCGGCACTGATCGGAGTTCTACTAGCGCTGGGCGGGAATGTACCGGGCCATGGGACAAACCGAGAGGTCACCAATTGGGCGTGGGGATTGTTTGCCGCAACCGTAGTTCCTTTTTTTGAGGAGTCGTTTTTTCGAGGTTGTCTGCTTCCACTCGTTGCCCGTTCATCGGGTGCCGTAATTGCGACTCTCGTAACCGCACTTTTGTTCTCCGTTTTTCATCAACCAAGGACGACGGCGCAGTGGGCATGGGTAGTTGCAACTGGCGTTGCCTATGGCTGGATTCGGTTGGCGTCAGGTTCGACAACTGCCAGCGCGTTGATGCATATTGCTTATAATTCTACTTTGTTGTTGTGCTGGAGGCTTTGAGCTGTCGAGTCGAGATTGATCGTTCGTCGCAGAGTCTGCTATAAGAAAATTCTCCAGACTCCGCGCCTTGAGTCTCATATTCATCGACCACCATTGGGCAGCGGATCAACGATTATTCCTTCTGCGGTGAAAGGCCCCAAGCAAATACGGAGGCTGTAATTGGGCCTGGAGAGAAATAGTTTCCGCGTTGAGCCTGCGGATTTGGCTCCTGACCGGTGGACCATCCGCGTTGCCCCGGTCTTCTATGTGCCTGCTGCTTTCTATTTGGTGTGATGACGTGCAAGCCGAATGCGCATACGGTCCTGCGCGGAATTGCTCGCGGGAGCGTTGTGGCACCGGAAAAGGATGAAATCGATTGACCGGTAAGAAAAGACGAAACCCAGGCGAAGTCGAGCGAGCGCGCCAGATAGAGACTCGGCTTCGCGCAGACCAACAAGGGAGACGTGTCCGCTGGGATCATCTCCTGCAGGTAAGAAATGATTACGTAAGCTGGACAGAGTTCTCGTTTTGGGCGCGCTCGATCATTGAGGCTGAAGGAAAAATTCCTAATTGGCTCAAAGAAATCTTTCGGGAAAAATGTCCCGGATTCCTTGAATATGAAGAGACATATCGCAAAAAACATCCCCGCCACAATTCACTCCTCTGGAAGCGACTCAGCGAGTGGGTAGACGGACGTATATTTGCGTTTGCTCAACAGGAAGGCTGGTTTAGCGCGATCACCTTTTATGCGGCTCGTGATCCCCGCTTCCATCGTGCCGAGGCGTATTGGAGGGAATGCCATGCGCAGTGGAAGCTGCGAAGGCCTAGTCCCTATCCCCGGCTTGAAGAATGGAGGCTGGCAGCCGGCCAATGTGACGATACCCCACTTCTGTGCCATGAAATCCGCACGATTATGGAGTCCTTGAAGGGTGTTCCCGCCGAACGCCTCGCCGCCGCTCTCGACCGCTACATCGATTGGGAAGCCTTCGCCTACTGGTCCCGATCGGCCATCGACGCTGAGGGCGAACTTCCGCCCGAAGTCCAACACGAATTACAGGCTCGGTGTCCCGGATTTCTCGAGTGGGAATGGCAAATGCGCAGAAAGGACCCGCCGGGACAACCTCAATCCTTCACTCGTTTGCTCAAGTGGGGAGAAGACCAATTCTTCGCCGAAGCCAAGAGCGAGGGATGGTTTGAGGCTCTTCTTTGGCACGCTTCGAACCATCCTCGGAATGTGCGTACGGCGGAGTATTGGGTGCATTGGGACAGCCAGTGGGAACCAAATCGCAAGGCCTCTTATCCTTCGTTTAGGGAATGGCGAAAAGCAGCGGACGCCTACGTCGAAGAGTACTCAGACTGAGTCTTGTGAACGCAGTTCACGTTGGTTCGACGTTTACGCGGTGCGGCAGCGGATCGAAGAGCTCATCACTTCCCCGGACTTGGGCTTGAGGTAAGGTTCGGGCAGGTTTTGATATGCCGAAAATACACGTTGCCGTGGAAAGGTTTATGACACGCTTCGCACGTCCTCACCCTTAATGCTTGCTTGCGAACGGGAAGCAACTCACCTCGACCATCAGCTTTGTTAGGAGCTTTCACCAGCCCCATTGATTCAATTAACCAGACGCGTGCATCTCGCCCAAGCAGGTCAAAATTGATTTCCGACCCATGTTTTTTACAGAACTCTTCAAAGGAGCGTTCCGTGATGTGCGGATCGCAGAATTTCAGCCAGCCCCGCATAATCCACTCTTGCACCGTTTCAGAATCCACCTCAAATCGTTTGGCGACCTTAGCCAAGCTGTATCCTGCCCTTGTCTTCCCCCTTTCAGGAGGCAAGTTTTGCGGGACTTCAATTGCTAACCGCAGTTGGGGAGCATGGTTCTTCGCGAAGTCTTCCACTGAGGTTCGAGAAATCCGCGGGTCCCGAACTTTGAGCCAACCGAGAACGATCCACCGCTCTACGACTCTAAAGCCTACGTGCAAAAAGCCAGCGAGAGCTCTTCGTGTATATCCGTCGGAAACTTTGCTCCTCGCACCCAGCCGCGCAAGCTTACACCTGACCGCATTTTCGCTTCGGTTCAACACCTCGCCAATTACGTCTACTAGGTCATACCCCGCGCGGTCCAGCAGGGCACGGTCTTCACTTTCCGACCAGAGGGATGGCCTGGTCCGACCATGGCTGTCGCCTATTTTTCGCCTTAGCCCAAGTTTGACTGCACGCCGCCCGATGACATGCCGTGGCCAGTCTGGACGCCGTTTAAGGATCTCATTTCCGGCGGCCCGCTTCCCAGACCAGCCCTGGGCATATCCCTTCCTCAGGATTTCATCGAGCTCTGGAGTCCATTGGGCTCGTTCGTACTTGGGGCGTTCAGTGGGATTCTTGAGCTTGCGGATGCGATTCAATACCTCGTTGCGAGTCAGATCGGGGACAGCATTCAATACCTTGCGGACTGCCACACGCGAGCCGTTCCTGCCGCGCTTCGAACCCTCCTTGAGGATTTGGTCCAAAGCCGCGGACCAGGCGAACTTCTGACTCTTCCGGGTTTTCGTTACACCGACATCGTCTTCCATGGGCCGGTACCCATTTGTTCGTACATCTTCCCTTCCCATGCTCTAACGATCCCGCTCCTACTCAGGTCAACCTCCAGAGCTGAACGACAACAGGTCGTCAAATACAGCATGCCGTCGTCACAACTCCGAATTTGAGGACACCAGCGGGTTGAATTGGAAGCTGAGCTTCAACAATTCCTGAACGATGAGCAAGTTAATACTCGAAGATGCCCCCGGAATGTTCAGCGCGCTCCAAATACCAAGTCACGCTTCATGCATGAACAAGCTTCGACGGAAAAAGCAGAATAGTTCATACTCACGACGGGAAATGTGTTTTAGAGGATTGGATTGCAACCGGGCGCAGAACCGCCTGTACTTTGCTAAATGACTTCCCCAAAGTCAAATAGTGAGACGTACGACCCTGGCGAATCCGCCACATCTCCTTTCCCCCGTTTCACAAAGAGCGCTCATCGACGCGCTCAATCGTCATGATGAGGTGTTTGCGTTCACAATGAGGCAAGCTAAGTAGCCCTCATGGACGCTAATACGGGAAGACAATGGCCCTCACTTACTAGGTACCCAAGACCAGGGAAAAACTAAGAAACTATGATGCGCCTCCGTACTATTGACACCGAATACAACAGAATGGCACGCTTCATCGACCCATTTCGACTTGGCGGTCCGTATCAGCGAGAGACCAATGGAGAAATCGGACCACCTGTATGGCGAATGGGTACTCCTCGGGATTCAGCAGCAGAGGGGTGAACAGCCAAATGCGGTCGACGAACCGCTGTTGGCCGCTGCCCGCCAGGCTTGGCCCCATGTCTTAGCTCATGCGCGGCGAAAACTGGGCGAAAAAGGACTCTTATCAGATAGCACTGTGTTCGCGGCAGAAGTCTGGGAAAAAGTGCTGAGGGCAATTGCCAAAAAACGCCAGCGGAGACCTGAGCAGCATGTCGTCGCCGACCTCGAATCCTATCTCATCGGCATCTTCCATCATCGCTTCAACAGACTTCTCGAAAGAGAGCAGAGGCGGCTTTCCACAATTGAATTAGTTGCGTCAACTGCAGACCTTGAAAAGATCGAAAGTGCCAGAAACATTCGGTGGGTATCTGAACTCGAACGCGCAATTACAATCAAACAAATCGTTGTTCACATGGACGAGTGGACCAGAAATGTTTGGAAAGCACGCCAATATGGCTACTCGTGGAAGGAGATCTCAAAGCCTCTAGGTCTAAATGTGCAACAGGCAATAATGAGGTATAGGTACGGACTGGAAAAAACGCGCAAACGTCTGATCGAACTCTTGCGCGTGCGCAAGGCTAGTCCACCGGCTGATCGATGATCTTCGATTGAAATCAATGAATTTTAGATTTAACTTTATGCGAGGCGACACCATCCTGAGCGACAAACCGTATTCATCGAGAGAGGAAAAACGCATCCTCGATGCGTTGGGCCGTGGACTTCTTCGGGAGTTCCCTAACCCCGAAAGGATAGGATGCCCTTCCTCAGAAATAGTAAGGGGAATTGCGCGACACAGAGTGCCGCTCGTTGAGGCAGAGCCCTGGCTGGACCATCTCACTTCTTGCAGTCCTTGCTATCGCGATTTCAGTCAGTTCCGAGATGCCTACCAGTTTCGCCGAATGACCATTTTGTTTGCGATCGTCGCCAGCGTGTTAGTCATTGCCTCCGCTGCGGGGTGGAGTCTAGTCCAGAAATACAGGCAACGCGATTTGGCTCAAACGGCTGTGTTAGATCTGAGAGATCGCTCCGTTCCTCGAGGCACCGAATCCGGGTCTAATCCGTCTCAAGGAGAACGGCCGCTGGAACTCCGTCGAACAGTCTCACATCTGAACATCTATCTCCCGCTAGGGAGCAGCGATGGTCCTTACGATGTTCGTGTTGTATCACCCAACGGTGAGTCACTTGTGACCGTGAGTGGTACGGCTGGACTGAAGGACCATATCACTCTGCTTCCAATCGAGGTGAGTTTATCTTCTCTTCGCCCTGGCAGGTACGCTCTGCAAGTTCGGAAGGATGGTTTGGAATGGGATTCCTACCCGCTTGTTGTGCGATGAACCAGTTTTCTGATCACGTTGCAAAGTACAATTCCATTTCTGGTTTACTCTGAATTCGACGCTTGATCTTTGCCCGGCGGCTCGGGTTGCGTCGCTGACCAAGCGCCACAGAGAAGCGTCTCCTCTGGACTGCAGTGTCTTTTCACCATTATCTGCCGGAACCCCAAGATGCGAGAGAGCTTATAGTGTCTGACTACGTTATCGGCTAATATACAGGGCGAAAGTGGTGTCCTGGGAACCGTGCCGTGTGGCCCCTCTTTAAACGCTTCCTTCTAGCTATTACTGCTGTGCTTCTGCTGGTGACTGGACTGGCAGCCAGCTTCTATCTTTACGTAGAGCACAAGACCTTTCATGCTCCTCGGGCTCTGCACCGCACAGTGGACTATGGGGATCCGCACGCTCTGCTCGCCGAAGCAAACCGATTATCATGGCTCGAGAACTGGGCGAACGCTCGGCCGTTGTACACGCAGGCCGAACGGCTCTTTCACTCGCACGGTGACACGCGGAACGAGTTGTATGCAAAGGTGGGGCGCATCCGCTCCGAATCGGAATCGATGTCGATTGTGGATGTTTCACGCATGCTGGCGGACGTGCTGCGGGATCCCGTTGTTCTGGCCGATCCGAAATTGAAGCTTTGGTGCCTCGCAGCGAAGGGTCGCACGGACCTAAACTTTGATCCGCCCTCTGCGAAGAAAGTTTGGAATGAAGCGCGTAGCTTGGCTGTCAGCTTAGGTGAGACGCAGTGGGAAGCGCGAGCGCGCGGAGAACTCGGCGTTATTGCATTCCTGCAGGGAGATACTTCGCGAGCTGTCAGCTTAGTCGGAAAAGCATTGCTGTCCGCAATGGTCAGCGGTGACACTGCCGCTCAAATTCGCTATCTCGATATGTTAGGGGACGGTTTCGACACGACAGAGCGGTACACTGAGGCACTACGTTTCTTCGATAGGGCTATTCACATTGCTGAATCGACTCAGGATTCGCCAATCCCCCTCATGGCGTACGAGGGGAAAGCGGAGGCGCTGGTAGCCCTGGGAAGGACGTGGGAGGCCAAGCAACTCTTAGAACACGGTCTTGCTGAGGCGAGAGCAAACCGCCTCCAAGGTCACGAAACGGAAATCCTGCGAGTCCTTGGCAGAGTTGCACTTCAGAACGGCGATCGCGCCCTAGCAACAAAATACTTCGAACAAGCTGCAGACCTGGGCACCAGACTCGAGTTCTTTCGACTGGTCGCGGAGGATATGTTTGAACTTGCAGAACTCTACGCGCAGTCAGGCGAGTTGGACAAGGCCGAAGACCGGCTTTCTGTTGCTCTCGATGCCAGTCGGCGTGTGGCGGATAGGTATTTTCTTCCCCGCGACCTGAAGGTAATGGCCGAGCTAGCTGTGCGCCGCGGCGATACGGCGCGCGCCAGCAGGTTGTATGCGCAGGCAGAAGACGTGATTGACGGGTTGTCGATCAACGTCCACGACCGGTATTACAAGAACGCGCTCGCGGGTGCCCAGAGCGACGTTTATATAGAGCATTTCAAACTTCTCGCCCACGGAAAGAACGTCGCTGCGGCTTTCGGGGTCATAGAGCGGGTGCGCGGCAAAGTTATAGTTGCAAACCTGCAGGGCGGAAGAAAGCAGACGGAAGACGATTCGCCGCAATCCGCGCCGCTCGAAACAGAGCTTTCAGACTTACAAGTCAAGCTGATGCGTTCAGACGACCCCAGGGAGCGGACTGAACTACTGGACAAGATCGCTGAACGTGAGCGCCGACTCGCGTTTGTGCGCAACGAATTCACTCTTTCGCGTCGGGAACTCATCGAAAAGACCGCTCGATTAGTGGACATCCAGAATATTTTGGGGGCCGACGAACTATTGCTCGAATATGTTCTTGCTGAACCTCATTCTTATTGCATTGCTGTCTTGAGAAGCGCCAGCATCATTCTTGAGCTTGCCGAGGGGCGGCGGAAAATAGAAGAGTTAACGGCAACTTACCGAACAGAGATCGAAGCCAAAAAGAATTCACCTGAACTTGAACACGAGCTTTATTCCATCCTCCTGGAACCGGTCCCGGAGTACGCTCGAAGGCGTCGGCTTATTGTTGTTCCGGACGGCAAGTTGTTTCTGCTCCCGTTCGAATCTTTGCGGGACCAACATGGCCAGTACGTGCTCAGCTCGTCGGTCGTGTCGTTCACGCCGGCGGCAACGCTGTTACACAGCCTCAGAGTATCCCGCAACAAGCAGATGGCATCGCTGCCGTTTTTGGGGCTCGGGGACGTCGTGTATGAAGCCCACGCGAGTTCGGGCCCGAAGCCGAACGCGGCTCACAACCGGGGCGCAAGCCTGCTGAGGGAGCTATCTGATCTCACTTCGGCTAAGTTGTACAACCTTCCCCATACGAGAGATGAAGTGCTGTCGGTGGGGAAAATTATGGGAAGCAAAGCTGTTCTGCTTCTCGGGCAGAACGCGACCGAGACCTCCTTTAAGTCTCAGCCTCTGGGAGACTTCAAAATCCTCCACCTTGCCGTGCACGCCGCCCCTGACGAGGATGATCCAGACCGTGCAGCCCTCGTGCTCGGGGCCGACCCTGCCTCTCACGAAGACGGCTTGCTTCAGGCGCGAGAGATTAATGACCTACGCCTGAATGCGGAACTCGTGACCCTCTCCGCATGCAGCACCGGCGTGGGGAAGCTGCAGGGAGAAACAGGTGTCCGAAGTCTTGTCGAGGCATTCTTGGTGGGCGGTGCGAAAAGCGTTGTTGCAAGCCTCTGGAGCGTGGACGATACTTACGCGACAACACTGATGAAACACTTCTATCAACACTTAGCCGAGGGTCAGGACAAGGCATCCGCCCTCAGACAAGCGAAACTCGATCTGCTCGAACAGTATGGTGACCAGCCACCACCCTTTTATTGGGCCGGGTTTACCATTACTGGTGAGGCGGCCTTGCCGATTTCGAAAGGGGATTGAAAATGCTCTCGCGAACTGACCGTGAAGCGATTTTGCAGAGAGTATCTCGCCTGGTTCAGAAAAGGCACTTCGACCCCTCCTTCGCTGGTGCTAACTGGGCGACCATACTCGAGAATCGAAAGTCACGGGTTCTTGATGCCGAGAGTCCTGACGTTTTCGAGAGCGAGATGCACGACCTCGTAACGCAACTAAAGACGACCCATACTGGCTTCTTTCACAAGGACGCGCGTCGTATTCCAGCTAGGCACGCAATCAACGCTACATTCCACCGGCAGACTGTCAATGGAAAGGACCTTTGGATGTTTCAGGACGTCCATATGGGAGGCCCGGCGTACACTGCGGGAATACGGCCGGGCGATCTCCTCCTCGAGGTAGCAGATCGCAGCTTGGAACCGCCTACGGAACTCGTTTTCCCGATGTCGGCTGCTGTGAGAATCGTTGTTCGCAAACCAGACGGAACAGAGATTCTCCACTCCCTACAAATCCCAACTCCGAAAGCCAAAGAGCATCCGCTGAGCATCCCGAAAGCCATCGTCTGTTCGGAGCTTCCAAGAAAGATTGGTTATCTAAAAGTTACAATGTTTCCTGGCAGTGTTGGAGTTGACTTCGCCCATCAGCTCGATCTTGCCATCCATAATCTTGAGGAATGTGACAGGCTGATTGTGGATCTGCGAGGAAACACAGGAGGAGGGATTGGAGGGCTCCGGTTGATGAGCTACCTTACTCCCAAGAAGATCGAAGTCGGATACAGTCTCACCCGCGCTCGCCGCGAAGGCGGGTACGAAAAGGAACGTCTTCCTCGCTTTCGCCGGATCCCGGCCCATAAGAGCTCACTGGTCTGGCTCGCCCTTCGCTACGCGTTCGCCGACAGGTCTATTGTTGTAGTCACCGAGGGATTAGGACCTCAAAAGTTTCACGGGCGTATCGTTTTGCTCGTGAACGAGCACACAGCTGGTCAGGCGGAAATGGTCGCTGCCTTTGCGGAGGAAAATCAGCTTGCCACGATTGTTGGAACGAAAACTGCCGGCCGACTGCTCACCGGGACGGGTTTCAAGGTTGGACATGGCTACTTTTTAGGATTGCCAATCGGAAACTATCTGACCTGGCAGGGCAGAATGATCGAGGGGGCAGGAATCTCACCAGCCGTGCCCATAGAGTTGGATTTCGATGCCCTAATGGCTGGCGGTGAGACTCGGGACAATCAGTTGGAGAAGGCGCTGGAAGTAGCGCGAATAATGTAGCCTGTTCCCGCCCACGCCCAGATTTGACAGAACGATCGAGAACACTGGCGTGCGCCTTCTGGCCCGCTATTA
>WNFE01003282.1_pt1 | contig 12011 bp, 18 predicted proteins | sample 5400451 | NCBI WGS metagenome assembly WNFE01 (sample SAMN13153344, study PRJNA577476) | soil metagenome | isolation source: 200 cm saprolite under Douglas fir tree site 2 hole 2 | place: USA:California | collected 2015-04-18
CTCCTTGCTTCTAGAGCTTTCAGTTGTCGGGGACTCTAGACCCTAGCATAGCCCTTCAGCAAAACGAAATGTCATTTTAGGCCCTCTGGTACAGGGTCGGAGGTTTCGTTCGGACCTTTGGTATGCGTAACCCATATCTTTTACTTGTACTTCGCATTTGAGAGGAGGAACTCCATGTTTGGAAAGATGAATGTAGTCCCAGTGGTTGATCTTCGGAACACCCCAGACGAGGTTGGCAGATGCTCGGATGGAGCGGTGAAGAGACTGCTGGATGTGACTGAGCACCCCAAGATCGAAAGATGGATCCAGTTCCCGAAGGCCCTGTTCGTGTTCCTTGTCGTTCCCGAGGACCCCGAGTCTGGCGCCTTCTACGTCTACGACCGCCGTGCGATGCTTTGGTTCTGGTTGGATTTTGACGACGAGAAATTCGGAGGCTATACGGTCAGCGATTTTGACAGGCTGGTGCGGGAGTGCCGATTCCTCGACATCGTGGAGCGTCCGCATATACTTGCGGGCAAGAATCGATGGATCGTTGAGCCGGGTCTTCGGCCGCAGCAAAGCGGTGGTGTTGCGGAACCAGTGATGAATAAGCCCGCCTGACGCGAAACGACCTTAATCCGCGCTCTTTCGTCGACACTAATACCAATCGGAGCAAAGACTTAGCGCCTAATCCCACTTATTTGACACAGGCTTGCTGTGGGTTTAGGTAGAACGCGAGATTCGTGCGTCGGGAACTGCGTGGGAAGGAGGAGCCATGGAGACCGCAGTTAAGGCGAGTCCCCAGGTCGTAAGGGACTACAGTCTTCTTTTCGTAAACCGCGGCGCCTATACGCTTCAATCCCTCCGACCCAGTCTAGAGAGCGGGCGTCACTATTACTTTCGACCGAAGGCAAAGGGGAAAGGCGGGGAGTTGGGCCTCACCGCGGCCACAATCCGGCGCCACCTCGAAGGCGAACTCACCATCGGACTCTACGCGATTAATCCCTCAACGCAACGGTCGAAGTGGGTCGCGATTGATGCCGATTATGCCGGGGCGATGGAAGACCTTCTCAAGCTCCAGTACTTCCTCCACGAGGACAAGGTGGAGGCCGCCTTGGAGATGAGCAAGCGGGGTGGGCATCTTTGGATTTTCATGGAGAGGCCTGCCTTGGCCCGGGAGTGCCGAATTTACATCTACAACTTGGCGTTGAAACTCGGAGTGCGAATCAGAGGCGCCGGTTTGGCGGACGGCATCGAAGTCTTCCCGAAGCACGATGAGTTGCGAGAGGGAGAATTTGGGAACGCCATGCGTGGACCGCTTGGAATTCATCGCGGCGCCAACCGGCGCTATTGGTTTTACGGAGCGGACTACAACCTGGAAAAACAGATAGCCTATCTGAACCGGCTTCGGAAGTTGAGCGAGAACCAACTGCGGAGCTTCATCGCGGGCAAAACTATGCCACCTGAGTTTGATAGAAAACGCCGCTCGGCAGACCAGTCTGTTCCCTTCGTTCACACATCCGGTCACGAGTTCCGGATACTGGACCATGTAGCCAAGGTCCGAAAGGTTGGCAGGAACTACGTTGCGCAATGTCCATCCTGTGCCGAGGCTGGTCAGGATCGAGCTGGCGACAACCTGGCGATCTCCATCGAAGACCCGCGCAAGTACCAGTGCTGGGCGGGTTGCACGCGCGAAATGATTCGCCGAGCGTTGGGTTGCCCGATCCCCGTCCGGCAATTCGCATGAGGAAGTGGCAGATGGCGGACAAGCAAGATTCTTTGGCGCGTCGAGGGCTCACTCTGTCGAGACGAGCGCTGCGACGTTTGAATGAAGTAGGTATATTTGCACAATCCCAGGTGCGCCTCGAGCACCAGCATCTGGCCAAACGCTACGTGGTGCGAGGGATCGAATCAGGCGGTGCCGTGAAGGACCTAGGCCGTTACGTTACATTTTGTGGGCCGGAGGGTGAGCCATTGCCGTATCTCCATCCAATCGATGCTATCGGAGTGAACGGAGTTCATGCAGTGGTTATGGCTCCTGTTCTTGTACGAATCGAGTTGTTTCGAGCCGGTCGAACCTGCCAGTTACTCATCACGAAGCATGAGCCTGGAAAGGTCGAGAATAGCAGACGGCCTCTACTGGAGAGCACGGTTCTCTTTCGTAGGGTGAATGGCCTCGTTGAGCTGGACCTCTTACGTGCAGGATCGGTCATGCCCGAGTTCTGGTCACGCGGCGGCGAGGTCCTTGGAATCCCAGCCTTATTTGCCGCCGCGGTTGGGGCGGCAACCAAGGGCGCCAATTGTGTCGGATGCTCGCATTCGCATTACCTCGTTACTCCGGTCGCCGCCGCCATGGGGGCCGCTGGCGCGAGCCTCTGATCAGACCCGATGGGCGTGGAGGAACAGATGCAAGCAGGAAATTCAACCGATTTAGCACCGTCATCTGGCACATCTACCGCGCAAAGTGAAAGAGAAGAGAAAAAAACCGCTAGCGCCGAGGCACCCGAACAACCGGACCTGTTCGCCCGTGCCCAACGGCGTAAGCTGCCTGATGAAAGGAAGTCCATTACGCACAAGTTCTCGGTTGGGGGCCACGAGGGCTACATCATTGTCGGGATGTATGAAGAAGGAGCACCGGGCGAGATCTTCATCAAGATGGCGAAGGAAGGTTCCACGCTTTCGGGTTTCATGGATGGACTCGCGCTTTCGATCTCGATCGGCCTGCAGTACGGCGTGCCACTCAAAGCGCTGGTGGACAAACTAACGAACACGCGTTTTGAGCCCTCAGGATTCACGGAGAATCCGAGCATTCGCTACTCCAGTTCCGTGCTGGATTACATTGCCCGTTGGCTCGGCGCCAAATTCCTCTCACCGGAGTATCTCAAGCCTAGGGCCGCTGTGGGCGACCAGGAAGCAGTTCGCCTGTTGAGTAGCGCGCCAGCGGTGAATATGGCGCGTCCAGCATCCATTCAGCCAAGCAAGAGCAGCGGCACAACCGGAGATGCGCCCTCATGCCCGAGTTGCGGCATGCTCATGGTGCCGAACGGGTCCTGCTACAAATGCGTCAACTGCGGGAGCACAAGCGGATGCTCGTAGATCTAGGCATTTGAGTCGGCAAGGTCACAGGTGCCTCGCTGGTTTCTGTTGCCCCACCGCAGTAGGGTCTCCAAGCCAGTGATTGCTGCTCCTGTATGATTGGAGGCCACTCATCGGGGCGATCATGGGACCGAGTGTTTACATTATAGGGGGACCGAATGGCGCGGGTAAGACGACCTTCGCGAGGGAATTCTTGCCGAATTATGCAGACTGCAAGAATTTCATCAACGCAGATTTGATTGCACAAGGTGTGTCACCGTTCTCGCCGGAAGCTGCCGCCTTCCGTGCCGGGCGGCTGATGCTGGAAGAGATCGATCTCCATGCAAAGCGCGGCGAGAGCTTCGGCTTTGAAACGACTCTTTCGGGTCGGAGTTATCTGAATTTGATTCGCCGTCTCAAGAGATGGGGGTATGAGGTCCACTTTTTCTATCTGTGGGTGTCGAATGTTGAGCTCGCGCTATCGAGAATCAGAGGGCGGGTGTTGCTGGGAGGTCATGATGTGCCTGCGGTAGAGGTGCGCCGTCGCTTCGACCGGTCCATCCGAAACTTCCTGCTTCACTATCGGCCGCTGGCTGATTCATGGACTCTCTACGACAACACAACCGCAATGCCTAGAATCCTTGCATCTCAAGAACACGGCCAGCTTCAGGTGAGTGAGGCAGCGTTGTATAATAATTTGGTAGAGCGCTATGCAAAGCCATGAATAAGGTACCTGTAAATGTCCTCGAGTTGCCAATTGCCGAGCGCGGTCTGGCGGCGCTGAAGGCTGCTGTCAAGAAAGTGATTGTGGAGCATGCCCGCCAGGGCCTGCCTATCTATGTTTGGCGCGATGGCAAAGTTGTGGAAGTCCCTCCCGATAAGTTGCGGGAGCAAGCGGCCATGTTGGAAACGGAACCATCGTAGAAGCTCCGCATTTCGTTACAAAGTGAATTCGCGCAATTTCGGCAAACTCTAAGGTGATGTAAGTCTGCTCCAAACTGAGATAGACATGGGAGAGCGAACTCGGTCCAAGTCGTCTCGCGATAAGCTTAGAGCACATGGCAAGCTGTTGCTTCAACAAGGCTTACGGCCCATCCAGATCTGGGTGCCCGACGTGCGCTCACCCTCCTTCGTGGCAGAAGCCCACAGGCAGTCCTTGGCTGTTGCGCGGAGTCCTCATGCCAGAGAGGATCAGGATTTTATCGATGCTGTCTCCGATTGGAGCGGGAAGTGAAGCGCGGCGAGATTTGGCCATTCTGATCGGTAAGGCCGTCCAAACGGTCCCATAAAACAAACTCTGCCACCCAGTGTGTTCGCATGTCCCCTTCGCACTATATCGTTTAGTGTCTCCTACCCCGCAGATTCCCAGATGTCCGCAGCGAACTCAGCTGAACGCCACCACGCAAACTCATAGCGAGATCCGAAGTCCGTGTCTTGAGGGTTGCCTCGCTTCACGGATCTCGGAGTTGAACCTCTGAATTGAAAGGAGAACATATACATGGAGCAGTCTCAACTCTTGGCTCACTACGGGAGTTCGAAAATCACCCGAGAGGAATTGAAGGTGGTCCCGACGCCCGCGGGAAGCGCTACCCATCAACCACTTCCACACTTCGAAATTGTCGGAGCGCTGGTCGAAACCCTGAGCTTCCGCCAGATCTCCGTAGTGCGGGAGGAATACGCGGTTTCCGGCGACGGCATGAAGATGTTCGGTGTGCTCGACCTTGAAACCAGTTTCGACGGATGCCGATTCTCAATTGGCGTTCGAAACTCCAACGACAAGTCCATGAGGCTAGCCCTCACTGTTGGTTACCGCGTGCTGGTATGCGACAACATGGCGTTTCACGGCGATTTCACACCCGTTCTCGCCAAGCACACCAAGCATCTGAGCCTCGTGGATACCCTGTCGGTTGGCGTGGACCGCATGCAGCGAAACTTCGAGCCGATGAGGAAGCAAGTCGAGGCGTGGAAAGGAACCCGGCTTCCGGACGAAACCGCGAAGCTGGTCATCTATCGGGCTTTTGTGGAGGACGAGTTAGACGTTCCCAAGCACCTAGCGCGCCGTGTTCACGATTTGTACTTCAATCCGCAGATCGAGGAGTTCGCCCCACGGACGACTTGGAGTCTCTCCAATGCGTTCACGAGCGCGTTCAAGGAACTCGATCCGATCCCACAGTTCAGGGCTACTGCGAAGCTCGCACCTTTTATCGAGTCGGCAGCCGCAGTGGCGAACTAATCGCGACCTCGCAGTGCAACGGGCCGTGTATCGCGCGCGAGACACGGCCCCATTCCGTTCGATGCCGATCGTTTTGCGGGATGTCCTCAGGCCGAGCGGAATCAGGGCCAGTGCCACGATTGAGCGCGATTGGAGCTCCGAAAAAACCCATGAATTCGACGGTCGCAGGTGGGTAACGCTCACTAGGTTGGTGCTTTCGGCGGCTAGTTTGGATATGCTCAGGAAGGCCCTGTTACGATGGCACTCACTGACTAGGGCCCGGCGGAGTATGTCGGATCAGTTCGAGAATGAGGGAAACTAATATGGAAAAATTCGACAGAATCACTATTGAAGTTGCTCGGATGAATGGCGAGCCATGCATACGCGACCTCCGTCTTACCGTCCGCCGAGTGCTTGAGGCGCTAGCCATCTATCCCGACCGTATCGAACTCAAGCGCGAATACCCGGAACTTGAGGACGAAGACATTCGGCAGGCGCTGGCGTTCGCCGCCGCTCTAGTTGACGACAAGGTCTTGCCGCTACCACACACGTCCGATGGGATTGCTGCTCGACCAGGGCCTCCCACATTCAGCTGTCCTTCATCTTAAAAACGCCGACATCGAAGTGGCCCACGTGGGAGACAGAGGTCTAGCCACAGCAAGCGATTCGAAAATTCTCGACTTCGGCCGGCAGGAAGGCAGGATTGTGGTCACCCTGGATGCCGATTTCCACGCGTTGTTGGCACTGTCTGGAGCAACAGGGCCATCCGTAATTCGTATTCGGATCGAAGGTCTGCGGGCAGAAAGCCTCGCTACGTTGCTGGTTGATGCGCGGGCACACTTATTCATGCAAGGCCGACCAGCAGAAGGGCGGCGATTTGGTAACCAGTTGTAGTGCTCCCCGCCAATTTAGACCGTCAGGGCCTCGTTTTTAGTTAGAACTGCAAAAGCCAAGAAGGCCTCGAACTCTCTTCGTCCTCGGACCGGGCGCACCAGTGGGAATGCTTGCAGGGGCAGGGCATGGGGCATTGAGAACAGAGAAATCTCAGGAAGCCCCGTAAGGGAATGCTAGCCATGAAAGACCAGATTGGCGAAAAAACGCGCGACAAGACTCTGGTTTGGGGAAAGGCGACGGAAGGCAATCCCCGGGCTAGAGGTGAACGTCGAATGACCGAAAAGGTAGTCACAAACATTGGGGTTACGAGGAAGAACTTCCTCCGACCCCTCCGAAAACCACAGCGCTTCGACCAGCTTTACGCCAAATAAGGGATTAACGATGACCTCGCCTCTTGGACTGAGGCACTAAGAAGTGTCCCGCAGATTTGATGTCGGGCGATGAGAGGTCAATAATCTCGAGTGTTCCACCCGGGGCATCACACTTTCGTTGAGGCAGGGGCGCATGGATGTTGTTTCCTAGACGGGAAACCGCGCGGTCCGAGCTAAGCGATCTTTGGCGAAGCCAACAGGCATGGAAATGCGTCTGATAGATGTGAGCGGGCAGCCATGGCCTCAGAATCCAAACAAGCCTCCGGCATACAGATCCTCCGGGAAGGGTCCGCCGCTCTGCCCACGTTTGTTGTTCCTCGCCTGCTGCGCATTCAGGATGCTGCAAAGTACCTTAGCGCGACGACTTGGCAAATTGAAACCCTGCTGCGAGAGAAAACGGTTCCGTCATTCGTGCTTGGGAAACGACGTGTCGTCGACCGATTAGAACTTGATCGATATGTGGCGCGCAGGAACGCAGAGGCAAGAACTGCGCTCAGAGCAAAGACGGCCTGAAAGCGCTAGATCTGCCTTACGTGCGGGAACCCTAATCACCACATCGCGGCCACGGAGGCAATCGCAGCGTGGGTCGTTCAGGCGCCGAACGCTCGGTCGATCTCGCTGCGTAGCTTCGAAGCATCCGTCTCACCCAAATAAATCTGCGTTGTCTCCAGGCTCTTGTGCCCAAGCCAACGTTGAATCGTCCGAATTGGCACCCCGGCCTCGTGCCAGCGAGTTGCACACGTCTTCCGGAAACGATGCAAGTAGATATGCTCGCAAACCGGGTCCGTCTTACAGGAGACCTCGACCTTATGCTTCGAGTCGTATCTCCCCTTCGTTAGAGTCGTGAGACACTCTCCGCAATTTAGGCCGGCCCGAAACGCAATCCTTTTCAGTTTGCGCAGAAAGTGGTTGTCCGGTCTCCCTTCCTCATTCACGAATATCCAACGGCTGTGCGGCGCTTTTTTTTTCCTGGCGCTGAGCATGTCCACGAGGTTCGTCGGCATCGGAACGATGCGATCCTCGTGTTGCTTCGGAGAAAAACCAACGTCACTCTTACCGCGGACGTGGTAGGTCTTCTTTTCGAAGTCGATGTCCAACCACGCCGCAAAGGTCACTTCCTTGTCTCGACAGGCTGTTCCCAGAAAGAATTTGTAGCGAATCTTCTCTTCAGCATCCATCTCATCGAAAAGTTTCTTCAGTTCTTCATCCGTGTAGGCTCTAGCGATCTCGTCCTGAAAGCTGGGCAGATCGTCTGTGATGGAAAAATCCGTTTCGATCTTGTGTTCGTTCAACAGAGATAGCACCGTGATGATTCGATTGTGCAGTGTGCGTGCCTCGTATCCATTAGCCGAGAGATAGTCTCTGAAATCGCAGATAGTTTTCTTCGTGACCTCATCAAGAAATCTGATTTTAGTGGATTCGAGGAATTGACCAAGGTTGAGGCGGTATCCGAGGAAAGTCTTTTTCTTCTTTGTCTTCAAAGCCTCAGATAGAAAATCTTCGACGGCCTGCTTGAGAGGGATGCGATTAGCGTTGGAGATCTCCTCAAGCTCCGCGACGGTGAGCCCTTTTGTCCGGGCTTCAAGTGCCGCGGTTAAGTTGTCTGCTTCTGCACGAGCTTCCGCAAAGGTCTCGGCGGAAAGTGTCTTCCAAAGCTGCTTGCCATTAAAGAACGGACGGGCATAGAAAGCCCCGCTCAAATCGCGGGTCCGGTGACCTCGACCCTCCTCGATCCGTTCATATTTCCATCGATCGCCATTCTTGACACGCTTATAGAGGGACAGGCCGGGCATAACGGAAACTCCGGTTCAAATCACTGGATTATAGTAGCAAACTAGAGACAAGATGTCAAATGGCGCTTCTTTACAGGGTCTCTGAGATGTGGCGGAGGAGGAGGGATTCGAACCCCCGAGACCCTTTCGAGTCTAACGGTTTTCAAGACCGCCGGTTTCAACCGCTCACCCACTCCTCCGTTTTTAATTCTAACGTATTCTGTGAGTTAGCGGCCATTTTGCTACACTCGCGACCCCGACTGCTGCATTTTTGTGCAGGGCAGTGAACGAGGACTAGGACAACCGTTTGTTCCTCGTAGGCTTATGCAGAAGGCGCAAACGTTGACTGGGTTCTACGTTCCGGGTTTCCTCGCGAGGCCGGACCTGCTTCATGCCGGTATGCAGTTTCTGGTGGACGCAGCGAAAGAGGGTAAGGTACGCCCCTCCATCGATCGCATTCTTCCATTGAGCGAAACAGCGGAGGGACGTCGTTTCTTGGAAGAGCGAGAAGTGTACGGCACGATTGTGCTGGACACGACGTGTCCATAGGTCGAACGAGACAAAGGTGCCAGCCCAAATCATTATCGCTGCCGCCGCACGGACCGGATAATGTAATCGCGCGTCGCAACCAGAACAGAATCTGAAATTCGCGAATCGGGCGCAATGCGGGCCAGTGTGACGGCGCCCACCATGGCGGAGACGATCGCCATCGACCGTTCTGCCCGCTTGCGGAACGGCACCGTCTCTAGGTGGCTGGCAATCAGTCGCGACAGTTGGAGAAATCCTTCTATCGCGGCGTGACGAGTTCTCTTGTCTCTCCGCGCGAGTTCGCTCCCCAGAGCGGCTAGGGGGCAGCCTGTTCTCGGCTGGTCGCGATGAGCGCGCGACACATAATGATCCACAAGGAGCGGAAGCGCCTGCTCGTGGGGCTTTCCGTTGATGAGCAATTCCAGGCTGGCAACGAGCGACAAAAGAGTCTTACTGCACGCTTCCAGGACGAGTTGATCCTTGGAAGCAAAATGACGATAGAAGCCTCCGTGAGTAAGTCCCGCAGCAGCCATCACTCGCGCGAGCGCCGCCTCGCTGATTCCATTGGCTGCGAACTCGGCGCCTGCCGCTTTGACAATTCGCTCGCGTGTCTTGGCGGTCTCTAATTTTGACTTACGCATAGTTCTTTGTCTCCGAACGTGACGTTTCGCCCGTTGCTAGTTGCGCGCCAGGGCGACTTGCCCCAGATGGTAAGACACATGTCTCGCCCGGCTGAGCAGGATGTTCAACCGATTTCGAGTGGGGTTCTTCGTGAGATCCTCATCGGTCATCGTTGTATGGCGCTGCAACCATTCCCGCGGTGAGAGAGCTTCCATCTTGCGAAGCACGTTCTGGTTTACTTCAGCCCAGTATTTCTTTAGGTTTGCCGCGGTCGGCAGCTCCTTGATGACTTTGTCGGGGTTTTTGATGAACATCGCATCGAGTTCCGGGTGAAGGCGGTCACCTAGCCCCAGAATGGTCAGCATGGCGTCATTTACCGCAGTCAGATGGCCCAAGAGGTAAAGGACTCGATTCTTGCCGGGCGCGACCTCGCGCTGGAATTGGTCGTCGGTCAGCGAGTTGAACGTCTCGCTGGCCTGAGCGACGGCTTGACGCCACGAGGCTAGCGCGGTGTCAATCATGAGTTTGTCAGTAGTCATGCAAGCTCTCCCTTTCGCGGGCCCAAAGCATAGCCCTTGACATTTAGATGGCGTCTAACATCTAATAGAATCGCTCAGGCGACGCGTTCTGTCAACGCCGCGTTTGACCAGAAAGTGCAGAAGGCTGTTTGACGGGAGACCTGCATTCGTGAACGGAACTGAAATACGACAACTAAACGCTGAAGACGCCGCTGAATATCAAGCCGTCTTTCTGGGAGCATTGCAGTCGGCTCCGGCCGCCTTCGCCGCGGACTACGGTGAAGAGTCAGCGCGCAGCTCCGATCAACTCGCGGAGCGGTTTCGACGGGAGGTCATCTTCGGAGCATTTGTGGACGGACGCCTGTGTGCAATCGCAACATTCTTGCAGCAAACCTCCCCAAAGCGGAGGCACGTCGGAATGGTATGGAACATGTACGTATCGGAGGAACGACGAGGAACAGGGCTCGCCGACATGCTTTTCAAGTACGTCCTCGAAGCGGCCAGCCTGAAAGTCGACCAAGTGGAATTATATGTCGCAGTCGACAATCCACGTGGCACGAAGTTTTACCGGAAGTTCGGCTTCGAGTCGTACGGCGTGATGCCGCGTGCCCTCCGGGTCCAGGGCGCGGATTTTGACGCGCTGATGATGGTGAAAAAGTTCCGGTAACAGGAGGTTCGATGACAACGGCACACATCGTGACGAGGCACTATGGGGGCGATGGCGGGTTGGGTGATCGTATTTATGAGCGGTTACGGTCGTTGGGCTTTGAGGGGCGGAATCCGTTGTCGCCCGAGGATACGGCCGCCGTGGATCAGTTCCACGTTGGCGGTTTTGAGGCTACCGAGAAACTCGCGCAGTTGCTCTGTCCGTCGCGGGGATCATACGTGCTGGACGTGGGGTCGGGACTGGGCGGACCCTCGCGGTATCTTGCGGCCAAGTATGGATGTCGTGTGGTCGGGATCGATATTACCGAAGAATATTGCGGTATTGCCTCCAAACTCGCAGAACGCATGGGACTGCAGGATCTTGTCGAATATCGGGTGGGGGACGCTCGCGACCTTCCGTTTTCGGACGAATCATTCGATGTAGTGTGGACGCAGCACGTTTCCATGAATATCGCAGAGAAGCCAGATCTGTACGCAGGGATTTTTCGGGTACTCAAGGCCGGCGGCAGGTTCGCTGCACACGATGTCGTCCAAGGTGCATCAGGCCCCATTCTTTTCCCGGTGCCGTGGGCTCGCACGGCCGCGATTAGTCACCTCCAAACGAGCGAAGCCATGCGAAAAACGGTTGAAGACGCCGGATTTTCCCTTATGGTTTGGAACGACGTCACAGAGAGTGCCTTGCAGTTTCTGGATGCCATGATCGCTCGGAGTCGGAACGGGGAGCTGCCTCCTCTGGGTCTCGACCTTCTACTGGGGCCTGAATTTCCGGAGATGGCTAGGAATTTCCGTCAGAATCTCAACGAAGGACGGGGTGGTGTTGTGCAGGCTGTTTTTGACCGCATGTCGTGACTGGCTTTCGGGCGAATCGACAATTGCTCTTTGGACGAAGGCGGTATTGGCTCGGAGGCCGGAGCGGGAAGGGACGAACGGATGAAGGCACAGTGAAATTGGCGGGAGCGACGGGACTCGAACCCGCGACCTCCTGCGTAGCTTCTAAATAGATGGTTGCTAGTGCTACTGCCTCCTAAGCAGACGGTGCGTTGCCTCGGATAATCTCGTCAATACAACACGTTCGAAGAAACAGCCGCGTCAGCACGGAATCAGGTGAGACGCTCTTTGCCATTAAAGATTGCAACTGAATTGTGCTGTTGAGCATCACATATTGCGCAGGAAAAAGTATGTCAGTGAAAAGCGTCCAATTTACGGTTGCCGCGCACATCATGGCCGCCCTGGGTTACTACGACGGCGAGGAAATCCCCTCGGCGGCCCTGGCAGACAGTGTGAACGCCGACCCCCCCTTCGTTCGAAAGTCGCTCTCCAAGCTCTCGAAAGCGGGCTTGATCGTGACAAAGCGCGGCAAGAGCGGAGCGAGCGC
>WNFE01003284.1_pt1 | contig 12010 bp, 13 predicted proteins | sample 5400451 | NCBI WGS metagenome assembly WNFE01 (sample SAMN13153344, study PRJNA577476) | soil metagenome | isolation source: 200 cm saprolite under Douglas fir tree site 2 hole 2 | place: USA:California | collected 2015-04-18
CTTCAGGATGGCCACGATGAAGCTGCGGGCGGTCTGCAGATCGGTAATCACGCCGTCTTCCAGCGGCCGAACGGTGGCCATGCCAATCGGCGTCCGGCCGACCAGGGCCTTGGCCGCCCCCCCGACCGCCACCAGCTGACCCTTGCGGTCGCCATCGTCGCGGACCGCCATCACCGACGGCTCGTTCAGCAGCAGCGTGCCATCGACACCGGCCACCACCGTGTTGGCAGTGCCCAGATCAATGCCGTAGCCCGCCTGGATCCAGCCCAACCCAGGCCGGAACCCGCCGTCCCAGAGCCAGCGCCCGTTAGCGACACCCACCCTACTTGAGTCTAGCCGGTTTCGACTTAAAAGGCCAGCCCCAAGCTCATAAGTCGTGATAGCGGCAACGTATCGATAGTCGAGGGGCTACGATGGCTCCACCTTGACCTACTCGATCGTGGCCCACGACCCCAAATCCGGCGAGTTCGGGGTAGCCGTGCAATCGCACTTCTTCCAGGTGGGCCCCGTGGTTCCCTGGGCGCGAGCTGGCGTTGGGGCGGTGGCAACCCAGGCTGACGCCGACATTCGCTACGGGCCCCTGGGCCTGGACTTGATGGCCGCCGGCTACACCGCCGGACGGGCGCTGGCCGCAGCCCTGGCCGCCGACTCAAAGCCCGAGACCCGGCAGGTGGCGTTGGTCGACCGCGAGAGCCAGGTCGCCGTGCACACCGGCGCGAAGTGCATCCGCGAAGCCGGCCACCAGGTGGGCGCCGGCTATAGCGTCCAGGCCAACATGATGGAGAAGGCGAGCGTCTGGCGCGCCATGGCCGTGGCGTTCGAGGGCACGGCCGGACTCCTCGCCGAACGAATGATGGCCGCCCTCGAAGCCGCCGAGGTGGAGGGCGGTGACATTCGGGGCAGGCAGTCGGCGGCCATGCTGGTCGTCGACGGCACGCTGCATCCAGGATGGTGGGAGGGGCGGCTGATCGATCTGCGGGTTGAAGACCACCCCGAGCCGCTGGTCGAGCTGCGCCGCTTGCTCCAGGTCAAGCGAACCTACGAAGCGGTGGGTTCGGCGGAGGCCGCGCTCCATGGTCATGAGCCGCAGGCAGCCACGCTGACGACCCGGGCCTTGGACAATGCGCAGGACAATATCGAGCTGCGCTTCTGGCTGGCACTGGACATGGCCGCCCGGGACAATGTCGAGGCCGCCATCCCACTCCTCAGGGACGCGATCAGGCAGGACGAGCGCTGGCTGGAGTTGCTGCGCCGGCTGCCGCCCGCGGACCTCTTGAAGCCCGAGCTGTTGGCCCAGCTTGAGGACCGGCTCCAGACTCCATCGACCCGCACCCGGTAGAGCCGCATGGCTGCCAGGAAACTGTCATCCCACGTGGTGGGCTACATCGGTGAGCGCCTGGTTGAGCTTTACACCATCATGAGCAGCAGCGGAAAGTTGACCTCCTTCAAGCCAGGTGTTGACGTTGACCACAAGGACCTGATTTTCGACGAACTGGGTCGCAATCGAAACGTGTATGCGCAAGTCAAGTGCGCGCTCGCCGTCGACCCGCACGGGTTTGTCCATTTCAACGCGAGGTTTCCCGTCGGAGATATCCCGTTAAGCGCACGTTTCGTCTACATACTGTGCCGGCTCGATGCGAACAAGATGGCCCTGACTCACATATGGCTCGTGCCGTCCAGGGACTTCAACGAACTGGCTATGCATACGAAATACCAGGGGCGAGTCGTATTGCTCGCTTCTCCGGGAGTCACCAAGCGGAGCAAATGGTATCCCTATCGAGTTACACCCGACGAACTGGGGCCCAAGCTGCTCTACATCGCCCGGCACGCCCCCGCCGAAGAGCCGATGAATCTCCCTGGAGCGCTTCTACTCCTGGCTGGTCGGTAACAGTCGGGTAACAATGCCGGGCCCGACCCGGCCGGCCATACGCCGTAATCCTGGCCGCAACGTTTCAAGAAGTAGGCGATCTTGAATCGGAGAGGAGGACTTCTGCCTATGCGCCGCTACTCATTCGCCCTCACGGTTGCGATCCTGCTGGTTGCCACGATGACCATTGGCGCCGCCGCCGTCGCAGCTCGGGTCTCGAGTGGGCCCCAGCGGGACGGTACTCCCAACGGCGGTCCCAACGCGCCCGACAAGCACTTCACGGCGTCCCCATTCGAATTCGACCCCACCCATAGCGGGATCGTGGTCGGCGACTGGGTCCGCCACCTGGGACTTCCCGATTCCCAGAGCGACCAGCGCTTTGGGCTGCTGCTGTCGAAGAACGGGACGACCACGACCAATGCTTCGGCCGGTGTCGTCTTCCATGGCGTGAAGGGCATCCACGTGACGGAGCTCGGCTACGACCTACGGATGGGTGGCCACTGTGGCGCCGGAGCCCCGCGCTTCAATGTGGTGACTACCGATGAAGTGACCCATTTCATTGGCTGCGCCTCGGGTACGCGGACCGCCACCAGCAATCCCGGCTGGGAGCGGGTGCGGTTCAGCCCCACGAGCGTGACCCAGGCGTTCCCGCCCATCTCGCCCAGCGAGACCGTCGAGTCGATCGCGATCGTGTTCGACGAAGGCACCGACACTGGTCCGGACCATTCCGGCATGGTGGTCCTGGACAATCTCGATATCAACGGCGTCCTGATCGGCGGTCCCGGCGACCATTAAGCAAATCGAGCGTCAAAAGGGCTCGGCCCCTCGCCGAGCCCTTTCTTATTACCCCAACCAGCCATCCAGCCGGCTGCGCGCTCGCTGCGCCTCGGCCAGGGAGACATCCCGGAAGTGGATGGTGTCGCCCGGTCGGGCCTGACCGAGCAGCGGCCAGTCGGCGCTGATGACCGTGGCGATCACCGGGTAGCCGCCCGTGGTCTGATGCTCAGCGAGCAGGACGATGGATTCGCCGGCCGGCGTCACCTGGACGGCGCCCTGGGTGACCGGCGTGGTCAGGATCTCGCTGGCGTGAACCCTGAACCCAGGCGCCCGGAGCCGCATCCCCATCCGGTCGGCGCGCGGCGTTACCCGAAAGGCCGTGTTCAGAAAACGGGCGAGATCATCCGCGCCAAAGGCGCTTGTATGCGGACCGGCCATCACGCGCACCTCCCACGGTCCGACCAGCGGCAGCCGCTTTAGAAATCTCCCTCCCCCTGAACGCAGTCCCCTCCCCTTGGGGAGCGGTAGGGGAGGGGGTGGCTGAGCAGCTGCCTTGCCGACGGGCAGCTGATCTCCCACTTCCAGCGGGCGGCCGAAGCCACCGCCGAACCGCCCGAGCTGACACAAGGCACGGCTTCCCATGACGCCAGGCACCGCAATACCTCCCCGAACCGCGAGGTATGTTCGGAGGCCGCGCTGGACTCGCCCGATCTTGAGCTCGGCGCCTGCCTCCACGGGAAATGCAATCCCGTTTTCGATCGTCGCCGTCTCGCCCCCCATGAGCGCAACCGTCGCCTCTCGCCTGAAGCGCAAGGCCGGTCCGATCAAGGTGCATTCGACCACCGCCGCATCCGGATCGTTGCCGACCAGCGCGTTGGCGGCGGCGGCGGAGAACCAGTCGGCGGGGCCACCCGGTGACACGCCAAACCGTTCCCAGCCGGGACGGCCGCGGTCCTGGATAGTGGTCCAGGTGCCGCCACTCTCGACCTCGATCACGCCGGCACGAACCGAAGCCGATCCCCTGGTTGGAAGCGCGCCGGGGGCCGTCGCCGCGGGTCGAACAGGACCGCATCGGTGCGGCCGACGATGTTCCAGCCGCCGGGACTGGCCACCGCATACATCCCCGTTTGCCGTTCCGCGATGCCCACCGATCCCGGCTCCACCCGGGTGCGCGGCGACGGCAGCCGAGGGGTCGCCAGGATTTCGGGCAGGACACCGCAGTAGGTAAATCCGGGCGCGAAGCCGATCGCGTACACGAGATACTCCGTGCCGGCGTGGATGCTGACCACGTCGGCCGCCGAGAGTCGGGAATGCTGGGCGACGCGCTCTAAGTCGGGGCCGTCGTACCGGACCGGTACCTCGTGCACCGCCCGCTGAAGCCGCCTGCGTGGGGGAACCGGGAGTGCTTGCAGCTGCCGCTCGAGGGAGGCTCCCTCGGTGATACCCGGGTCGTAGGTGCACAACAGCGACGCGTAGGCGGGCACCGTGTCGAGCAGGCCACGCGGTTTGACGCGCCGCAGGGCCGCCTCGAAGGTCAATATGTCGGCCAGGGTATCGGGGGTCATCGCGTCGCCGAACACGATCAGAAGCGCACGGTCGCCTGCAGCCACGATCCGGCGCATGGACGCCAATATACTTAGCCCGGATCCACCGATCGGATGATGCAGATTGGGATGCGCGGCGAGATGAGCGGAAGCCCGGATCTACCGGTCGGGCGAAGCAGATCGGGATGCGGGGCGTGCCGAGCCGAAGGAGGCGACGAGCACGTGAAGGAGCGCATCCGTCGATGCGTGACTGGACGCGCGCCGGAGACGACGCCCGGATCGGCCGCATCCGCGCCCGAGATGCTAGCTCGAGCCGGTAGATTCGGGCTTGGGAGGCGACGAGCACGCGAGGGCGCGCACCCGTCGGTGCGTAACTGAGCGCGCGCAGGAGACGACACCCCGCTCGCTCGCCCCGCGCCCAAGATGCAAGTTCGAGTCGGTGGATTCGGGCTTAGGCCGATGGCGCAGTCTCACGCCTCGGTGGCCGCGCCCGCGTTCCTTGAGCGCAAGACATCGGCCGCCCTGGTCTCCGTCTTGGTCAACGCCGTGCTGATCACGGCCAAGCTCACGGTGGGGCTCCTCACCGGAAGCGTCGCCATCCTGGCCGACGCCGCCCACTCGTTCCTGGACCTTTCGGCCAGCATCTTCGCCTTTCTGGGGATTCGAGCCGCAGAGAAGCCTGCTGATGAGGATCACGCCTGGGGGCATGCACGGGCCGAGAACCTGTCCAGCCTCTTCCAGATGTTTCTGCTGGGGGCCACCTGCGTCGCCATCGTCATCGAAGCGGCGCGCCGCCTGGTGGTACCGGCCTCGGTGCGGGTCGCCTGGTATTCCTTTGTCGTCGTCATCGGAGCGGTGGTCGCCGACATCGCCGTCAGCCGATACCTGGCGCGCGTTTCGGCCCGGCATCGAGGCAGCGCCGCGCTAGAAGCCGATGCGCTCCACTTTTCATCCGATCTCTGGGCATCGCTGGCCACCCTGATTGGCATTTCGCTGGTCGCTACCCTGCGCTGGCAGGTGGCGGACCCGCTGGCCGGCGTCGCCGTGGCGCTGATCATCGGCTCGACGGCCGTGCGCCAGGGCCGTCAGACGGCCGCCGTGCTGATGGACGCGATGCCGGATCGGGATACGCTGGCAGCCATCGAGCGCATCCTGGCCACCGAGCCCCGCATCGATCGGCATCACACCTTGCGGGCCCGCCAGGCGGGTACCCGCGTCCTCCTCGAGGTCAGCATCCACGTCGACGGCAACCTGCCGCTGGCGCGCGCGCACGAGATCGGGCATGCCATCGCCGAACGGATCCAGCTCGAGGTCCCCGTGGTCAGTGACGCGGTGGTGCACGTGGAACCGAAGGAAGCGGAGCACGGATGAGCGTCCGCAATCAGGCGCCCAGCGGTCGCGCGCTCGTGCTCACCAACCTCCTGCTCGTGTTGCTGCCGCTGGTCGTCGTGGGCGCCCTGGTCGCGATTGGCCTACAACCAGCCAGCCGGGCTCGCTCCATCCTGCTGTTCGTCTTCGGGGTGGAGGCGGCGATCCTCCTGCTGCCCTCGTCCTGGATCCGGACCGGTGGCGTCCGCCCCTACGGTGCCATGCTCAATGCGGCCGAGTTCAAGGCGTTCATGCAGGAGAACCGCGCCATGGCGCAGAACCGGGGGTGGGGTACCGAGCTGGCCGCCATCGGCCCGGGCCTGGCGTTCATAGCGATCGCGCTCAGCTTCCTGCTCGTCCGCTAACCCACTCGAAAAATCTCCCTCCCCTAGCTTGCGGGGAGGTGGGGGATCGGGTCTCGGCGCCGCAGCCAACACGGAAATCTCCCTCCCCCTTGCGGGGAGGGTAGGGAGGGGGTCTCGCCGCCTTAGCCGAGCGGGAGCTGAATGTTGGTGATCTCGGCCAGCGTCCAGGTCGAATCGGCATGGACCGTGAGCGCGGCCCCGCAGTAGACGCAGGCGCCCATGGGATTCAACGACAGCGGCGCGCCGCAGTTTGGACACTGACCCGTTAGCGGCCCGACGCCGCTCGTGCCATCGCCGACCCGCCGGATGAAGATCCAGTATTCGGTGAAGGGCTGCTCGGCATCCGAGGCGGCGTCCACCCGGACCGTGATGGCGTCGTACGTAGCGTTATCCGGATCGGCCTGGTTGATGATGGCGTTCAGGTTGAGGCCCAGCGCCACGCCGGCTATTGCCATGCCATGGACCGTCAGGTTTTCGCCGGCGAGCTCGCGGCCATAGTCGGTGTCCATGAACCCCGACTTCCAGGCTGCGAAACGCCCCTCGAAGATGTCCGACTGAAGGGCATCCAGGCTCCCTTTGCGGCAGGCTGCGGCCATGGCGACCACGATCCCCTGGACGCGCTCCAGGAATTCTTGCCGGTCAAAGCCCTGGTCGTGCGCGGTCAGCGCGGCCAGGCGCTGAGCGACCGCCTGGCCCGCGATTTGCTGTTCGAGCGCCGCCTCACGATCCACTGGCACCGGCTGCCATGGTCAGCGGGCCGCCGCAGTTGGCGCAGAACTTGGCTGTCTCCGGATTGAGGGCATTGCATTTCAGGCAGCGCACCTCGACCAGCGCGGCTGGGGCCGGCGCTGGTGCCGGCCCCGGCTGCCGGATGGCCTGGTTGGCTTGCTGGTTGACCAACCCCGCCATCCCCAGGCCGACACCCAGGAAGGCCGGGTTGAGACCCCCGCCCTGGCCGGGGCCCTTGGCCAGGCCTTGCCCGGCTCCGATCATGGCCTCGCCGGCGCCGTATGCCGTGAATCCTCCGGCCAGCTTCGTGTACTGGGCGTCCTTCAGGTAGGTCTTCAGGCGGTCTTCGTCTTCCGGCTTGATGGAGATCGTGAAATTTCCGAGCCGGGCGATCTGCACCCCGTACGGAGCCACGAACGCCTGCACCTTACTGATGGTGTCCTGCTCGATCTCGTCGGTGTGCCCGGCGATGCCCAGCAGCGGCCACCCACTCTGGGTGATGTGCGCCACCACATCCGTCCGGAGGACTTTCAGCACCTGGTCGCGCATCCAGTTCGTGACCTGGTCGTTGGTCTGGAGCTGCTGGGTGCCCACCAGGTTCACGATCAGCGACTGGGGTTCAATCGCCTTCAACGAGTAGTCGCCGAACACGCGCAACCCGACCCCCAGGCTGGTTTGCGGGTCCACGACGTTGTCGACCGCCCCGCCGAAGGGCAGGCTGGGGAACTCACGGGTGGTGATGAAGTACAGCTCGGTCTTGAAGAAGTTGCCTCCCGTGGTCGCGTCCACCAGGATCCCAAGGAAGGGAATCTCCGAGGAGTCGAGGGTGCAGCGACCGGGCTGAATCGTGCCCTGGACCTTGCCGTCCCGGAAGAAGACCGCCAGTTCGTCCTGTTCGACGGTGAGCTGGGTCATCTTGCGGATGTTGGTGTCTGGCCACTTGTACACGAGCTGGCCCTTGGCGCTGTCCGGCCGGGCGATGAACAGGCGTTGGGTTTCCTGACCGAAAAGTCCCACAGTTGCCTCCTCGCATTCTTCTCCCTCCTCCGATTGCGGGGGAGGGTACGGGTGGGGGTTAGCACCCGCCTCGGAGGTATATCGCTAGCGGACTGGAATTCCAGCGGCCGCCGGCGCGACCAGCTGGATCACCTCCCCCACCAGATATAGCGAGCCGCAGACCAGCACGATACCGTCGGTGCCGGCCAGCTGGCGCGCCTGGGCTAGGGCATGGGCGGCACCGGGCGCGATGGCGGCCGGCCGGCCGTAGAGCTCGGCAAGCATCCCGGGCTCAGCGGCGCGGTGCCAGTTGATGCCGCTGAAAATCACGGGCGCGTCCACCTGGCGCAGCTCGCCCAGCATGCTCGGCAGGTCCTTGTCCGCCATCGCCCCAAAGACGATCACCAGCGGGTGGTCATCGCGCAGCCGCTGGACGGTGGGGAGGACTCGAGCGAGCGCCGCCGGATTGTGGGCGCCGTCCACCAGCACCGTCGGTCGGCGGGCCACCACCTCCAGCCGTCCCGGCCAGCGGGCCCGAGACAGGCCGTCCCGCAGCGCGCCGTCGGAGATTTCCCAGCCACGCGACCGCAAGGCATCGACCGCGCCCACCGCCAGAGCCAAATTGTCGGCCTGATAGAGGCCCAGCAGCGGGATGCGCAGGTCGGGGTAGGTGTCGGCGGGCGTCGCCACCGTGGCCACCACGCCCGTCCAGCCGCGTTCCTCGCCGGTGAGCCTGATCTCCTGGCCGAGGCGGAGCAGCGGGACGCGATCCTGGCGGGCCCGGCCTTCGATGACCTCGAGCGCCGGCGATTGGGCGCCGGTCACCGCAATGCTGTCCGGCTTGAGGATGCCGGCCTTTTCGCCGGCGATGGCTTCCAATGTGGACCCCAGGTGCTGCATGTGGTCCAGCGCGACGTTGGTGATGACGATCACGCCCAGGTCGAGGACGTTGGTCGAGTCCAGCCGGCCCCCCAGGCCCACCTCGCACACCAGCAGGTCGATGCCCGCCCGGGCGAGGTAGTAAAGCGCCGCCGAGGTGAGGATCTCGAACTCCGTAGGCGGTCCTTGCGAGTCCGTGACCCGCTGGATGACGGGCTGGATCTCCGTGATCAGGGCGGCGAAATCGAGCTCCGCGATTGGGCGCTGGTCCACCTGGATTCGCTCGGTGTAGGAAACGAGGTGGGGCTTGGGCATCAGCCCGACCCGGTAGCCCTGGCGCTGCAGCACAGCGGCCACCATCGCGCAGACGGAGCCCTTGCCGTTGGTTCCCCCCACGTGCACGCCCTGGAAGAGACGGTGCGGATCACCCAACGCGTGCAGCAATGCCTCCGTCCGCTCCAGCCCGAGCTTGATTCCGAAACGCCCGAGGGACGTGAGGTATGCGACCGACTCCTCGTAGATCATGCCTGGCCGGGGCGCTGCCGATAGGCGCGCAGGGTATTGACCAAGAGCATGGCGACCGTCATCGGGCCCACTCCGCCGGGGACCGGTGTGACGGCGGACGCGACAGCGTCCACCGTTGGCCGGTCAATATCGCCCACCAGGCGGTTGGTCACCGGATCCCTGGTGATGCCCACGTCCATTACCACCGCGCCCGGCTTGACATGATCGCCGGTGATCAGTCCGGGGCGGCCGGTGGCCGCCACCAGGATGTCTGCCGTGCGGGTGATCGCGGCCAGATCGACGGTCTGCGAATGGCAAATGGTCACGGTGGCATGGTTCTGCAGGAGCAGCATGGCCAGCGGCCGGCCCACCAGCCGCGAGCGGCCGACCACCACCGCGTGGCGACCGGTGGGATCGATCCGCTCCCGGCGCAACAGCTCGAGCACCCCCAGCGGGGTGGCCGGCACGAAGGTGGGATTTCCCTGTGCCAGCCGGCCGGCATTATAAGGATGCAGCCCGTCGACGTCTTTGGAGGGCGGGATCGCCTCTAGGGCCTCGTTGGCATCCAGGCCATCAGGGAGGGGCATCTGCACCAGGATGCCGTCCACGTCCGGATCGCGTCCCAGTGCCCGAATGCGCTCCAGCAGGTCCGCTTGGGAGGTGCTCTCTGGCAGGTGAAGGATCGCCGAGCGGAAGCCAGTGGCCTCCGCCGCCCGATGCTTGTTGCGGACGTACACCGTGGACGCCGGATCATCGCCCACCTGGATGACCGTGATGGACGGCGGTCGCCGCCCGGCCGGGAGCCGCGACACGGCGAGCCGGATCTCCTCACGAATGGCCCGCGCATGGGCGGAACCGTCGATCAGGCGAGCCGGCACGCGACGAGTTTACCGGGGGGCATCTCCCTCCCCCCTGTGGGGATGGGTTCTCGTCGGACTCTCCCTCCCCTTTTCGGGAGGGTTCTCTCTTCGTCATGGCTTTTCGCTGACAGCGATGCGGATCCTCCCTCCCCCTTGCGGGGAGGGGTAGGGGAGGGGGTATCTCTGTATCATGACTTTTCGCTGCCCGCATAGCTCAGTTGGTAGAGCAGCTGACTCTTAATCAGTTGGTCCCGGGTTCGAATCCTGGTGCGGGCATTTTCCCTCGATTTGCGGGCCGTTTGGTATTCGTTTTCGGTCCGCTTTCGTTGCCCACACAAAGCCCGAAGGCCCGGCCAAACTGGTCGAGATCAGTTGGTCTACTAGTCAACAAAATCCCAAAAAGGTGGACTAACCAGTGGCTTCCAGGGCAGCGATTCACATCGCCTCCGTCGACCGCGACTTGCCTTCGCCGACCAATGGCGTGCCGCTCGAACACGCCCTCCAGAACTGGCTGGCCGAGCTTCGGCTGAGCAATCGGAGCCAGACGACCATCGACTGGTATCGGGACCTCTTCGTGGGCCGGATCCTACCTGGCCTGAAGCGGCAAGGGGTTGAAACCGTGGACCAGATCCGGCGCGAACACGTTCGCGAGCTGCGCGAGCAGCTACAGCGCGAGGGGCGGCGCCCCCGATATCAGTTCGGGAAGCGGGTGACTGAGGGACACGTTCCGCTCACCCCGGCCTCTCTGCACGCCTATCACCGCGTACTCCGGGCCTTCTATCGGTGGTCCGTCTCCGAAGGCTTCTCCGCCGACCGAGGGGTAAGCAGCATCAAGGCACCCAGGGAGCCATCGCGCGAGCCCCGGGTCTTCACGGTGGCCGAGATCGAGTCCCTGCTTCGGGCGGCGTCGCCCAGGGATCGCCTGATCGTCGCGCTGCTCCTCGAGACGGGACTGCGCGTCTCCGAACTCTGCGCTCTTCAGGTGGCGGACTTCCGACTGGACAACCCCGACGGGCCTTACCTCGACGTCCGTTCTGGCAAGGGCAGGAAGCAACGTGCCATCCCGCTCACGACCGGTCTCACTCGAAAGCTACGTCAGTACCTGACACACGGCCGGCCTCCCACTAGATGTCCGAGCTTGTTCGTGACTGAGCGCAGTCAGCGGGGCGAGGATCGCCGAGCGCTCAACCGGAATGCGGTGGAGGTCCTCATTCGGCGACTTGGTCGACGCGCCGGCATTGATGGCAACCGGGTCTCGCCGCACACCTTCCGGCACACGTTTGCTACGCGAGCCGTGTCGGCCGGCATGGATCCGATGCGCTTGCAACGGGTGCTGGGCCACACCACCCTAACCATGGTCTCCCGCTACGTGCACTTCGGAAAGTCCGACTTGCTACGCGGATGGGATCGCTACTTCGAAACGTAGCCGGACGGAATTACCAGCCGCGTGGGCAACCCGGGCCCAGGGTCGGCCGGTGAGGAGGCAGCGATAGCATGAGGCGCGCCGTGATGGCCCCAGTTGAGAAGCGCCAGCAGGCGCTCGTTCGGAGGATTCCGCTCGAGCGCCTGCACGACCTTTAGGGCAGTCGCCGCCGACACTCGACGGCCATGAATGACTGCTCGGACGGTGGGTTCCGACAAGCCTGCTTCGCGGGCGAGGTCGGCCTGCTGCCATGCCCGTTTCGCCAGCTCCACCTTCACGAGATAGTTGTTGAAGTACACGACCGCTTACCCAGACCCTCCGAGCGAATCCAAACGTTGGCGTTCTCCCCCAGTTGATGTCTTCGAAACAGAGCGACCAGACCAGTCGTGCGGCATCAGCGCAGCCTCTGAATGCGACTATGGTCCTCGTCGGTGTCCCAGAGATTGCGTCGTATCTGGGCCAGACGCTCGGCTTCTTGCCGGTGACGTCGTGCGGCGCCAGCTGCGAGGCGCGCGATCCGGGCTGCTGAATCACGGTGGATCTGGCCTCGGAACCGTTTGTGCGCCAGGGGAGTCCAGGCTAATGTCTCGAGGAAGAGGCGTTCGGGCCTCTGTGGGCGGAGCGCCGGCATGCCTAGCGTCAGGCGATGGTCCCGCTGTCGAGTCATCTCGAGACTGAGGGCTTGTTTCATGTGCGCC
>WNFE01003286.1_pt1 | contig 12005 bp, 9 predicted proteins | sample 5400451 | NCBI WGS metagenome assembly WNFE01 (sample SAMN13153344, study PRJNA577476) | soil metagenome | isolation source: 200 cm saprolite under Douglas fir tree site 2 hole 2 | place: USA:California | collected 2015-04-18
GGATTTGGTTCATATACTTTGTGAAATCCAATACCACCGCGACATTGCAGCATTGGCCAGCCAAGCTTGTCCCGGCCCCTCGGGCAAGAACGGGAGCGCCGTACTTCCTGCACGCCGCCACTGCCGCGATCACATCTGCGTCATCGCGGGGCACCACCAGGCCGATGGGAATCTGCCGGTAATTCGACCCGTCCGTGGCGTAGAGCGCTCGGCTGCCGCGATCGAATCTCACTTCCCCTTTTATTACTTGCGTGAGTTCTTTCTCGAGCCCCGCCGCTGCTTGAAAAACATCAATTGGCTTTGCATGAGAACTGAGAGGAAGTGGTAGAAGTTGCATCAAGGCATGTTCACTTTAGAACAAAAGACAAGCTGTCTCAATGACTCGAATTGCTTGTTCGACCACTGTCCCCGCCTCGATCATTGCACTTAGCTGGGAGCAGCCATGTTTTTTCCTACAGGGGCGAGGCGGCAGAGAGCAGCCATGACGCCCCCTTCCTTGTGCGGCACACTCGCCAATCGCATGGCCATTTCGATTCCGGTTAAAGTGCCCGTCAACATTAAATCATTGAAATGTCCCAGGTGGCCGATGCGAAACACTTTGCCCGCAAGCTTTCCCAAACCGGCGCCAAGCGACAGGTCGAAATGTTCAAGGATCGTTGCACGCAGTTGATCCGCATCATGACCCCCCGGGGTGAATACCGCCGTGACGGTATTTGAATATTCTTGAGGCGTGGTGCAGACGATTTCCAGACCCCACTCCCAGACTGCCGCACGAACTGCTCTCGCATGACGTTCGTGACGGCGAAATACGTTTTCCAATCCTTCTTCGCGAATCATCTGCAAAGCCTCTCGCAGGCCGTAGATGAGGTTCGTCGCTGGCGTGTAAGGGAAAAAGCCCATCTCACTGGATTTCAACATGCTTTGCCAGTCCCAATAAGACCTCGGCATTTTAGCAGTCTTGTTTGCTGACAGGGCCTTCTGTGAAATCGCGTTAAAGCTCAGACCCGGAGGAATCATCAAGCCCTTTTGTGAGGCTGCAATTGTCACATCCACTTCCCACTCATCGTGGCGGTATTCCATCGACCCGAGGGAAGAAATCGCGTCCACAATCAGGAGCGCAGGGTGGCCACAGCGATTCATCGCGCGACGAAGCTCGGCGATTCCGCTCGTTGCTCCCGTCGAAGTCTCGTTGTGAACCACCAGCACAGCTTTGAGGATGTGACCCTTGTCCGCGCTCAATCGCGACTCTAGCTCCACAGCCGATGTACCTGCGCGCCAGTTTCCCGGCACGCTTTCCACTTGGAAGCCCATCTTCTGCGCGAGCTGTCCCCAGAGTTGCGAAAAGTAGCCCGTCTCGAACAGCAAAACACGGTTGCCTGGAGAAAGCGTGTTGACGAGCGCCGCCTCCCAAGCTCCGGTCCCGGAGGATGGGTACATCACCACGGAGGAATTTGTTTGGAAAATGGAGAACAAACCCTCGAGGACTTCTTTTGCTAATTTCGCAAATTCCGCGCCACGATGATCGATGATGGGCTGGCTGATGGCCCGCAAAACTCGATCGGGAATGTTCGTAGGACCCGGGATTTGCAGAAAATGTCGGCCAGTGCGGTTCATAGGTTTTCCTGGAGGCGCATGGCGGCAAAGGATACTGTAGCCTTTGCGATGCGAGCTTAACGGCAGATTAATTTGCTTTTATCTATTTCCGCGGGCCGCACTATTTCTAGGTTTGGATGCAGTGCTGAAATATACTCCGCGTTGAAATCTTGTTCATGATGGCGCGCCTGAGGCTAAACACGGCCTCACCGTGACATTGACACCGAGCCGTCGAGTTCCGGAACCGAAGAATACAGAGTATATGGCCGAGCTTGCACAGACCTCCAATGCATCAGCGCCGATGACCAGCACCGCGGTGTCCCAGCGATGGGTTCGCATTATCCCCGTCGCTTTGATCATGTACACGATCGCGTTTATCGATCGCACCAACATCTCGCTTGCTCTGCCGCGAATTGGCCGGGACCTGCATTTGGATCCGCAGCAGGCCGGAACCGTTGCCGGAATTTTCTTCTGGGGTTACCTTGCGCTGCAAATACCTGGCGGCCATCTGGCCAAACACTGGAGCGCCAAGAAGTTCATCAGCATCCTGCTGGTCGCATGGGGTATCTTTGCCGTCGGTTGCGGTCTGGCCCGCACCTATCATGAACTCTTGTTGCTTCGTTTGTTCCTGGGAATAGCTGAGAGCGGCGTTCATCCCGCAACCTTGATTCTTCTCTCGCACTGGTTCCCCCGTTCTGAACGAGCGCGCGCCAATGCGTTTTGGTTGCTCTGCTTGCCGGTTGCCGTGATCGTTTCCTCTCCCTTTTCCGGATGGATGCTGGACCATTGGTCATGGCGCGTGATGCTGGTGGCCGAAGGGTCGTTGCCTTTCCTGTGGCTCGCGATTTGGCTTAAGTTTGTTCAAGACCATCCGGCGCAGGCGGCCTGGATGCCGGAAAGCGAACGAGTTCCTTTGGTGGAAACGTTGCGCAGGGAACACTCTGAACTAGAGGGACAGGAAAAAGTTCCCTACCTGCGTGCTCTGCTGCGTCCCCGCGTGTTCTTGCTGGCTGCTGTCTATTTTTGTTTTATCAGCGGCCAGATGGGACTCCTGTTCTGGCTGCCTAGCGCGATGGAGAATTTCAAAAAACTGAGCAGCTTTTCGACGGGAATTCTCTACACTCTCCCGTTCATTGTTGGCGCTGTTTCACTCCTTATTATCTCTCGCCACTCGGATAGGGTGCATGAACGCCGCTACCATGCCGCCGGAGCAATGTTACTCGGGGGATCCTGCATCCTCCTTGCGGTTGCCACCATATCTCGCTCTCACTTGCTGGCGTTCGCGTTCATCGTCCTCAGCGGTGTGGGCGCTTACGGCCCGATGGGCGCTTTTTGGGCCATTCCGACGGAAACTTTGCCGTCAAGAATCGTCGGCTCGGTTATGGGATTCGTCAACGCCATCGGCAACCTCGGAGCTTACTTTGCTCCTCTGATCGTAGGTTATCTAAACAAGAAAACCGGGCATTTTCTCTCAGGATTTGCATACCTTGGCGCTATTACCGTAGTCGGCGCGGGGCTCGCGACGTTTTTGAAGACGACTCCTGCATCCTCGGCGACGGGAAGAAAGGGAGCTGGAACTTGACGCGAGCAACTCGACGGTATGCAATATCGCTTCGGATGAGTCTGCACGACGTTAGAAGCTAATTAGTAAGCGTGCGGAAACAAAAGGTGAACTTTGTTAAGGCGTGATTTTGGCAAAACCTCTCTCGGTGTGCTTGGGTCAGCCTTTCTTGCTGGTTCGGTTGAAAGAGCGGGCGACGCGAGCAGTAGCGATTTCCCTAAAGCTCCGGGTTTGACGGAATATGTCGGCAAATTTGTCGCTTCAACAAAGTATGAGGATATTCCAGGCGATGTCATCGAACTTGGTAAGAAGTCTATCCTCGACGGGTTGGGGCTCGCGCTAGCCGGATCGCAGGCGCAAACCGGAACGATTTGTCGTGATTACCTTGAGCATCTTGGTATTTGCGATGGAAAAGCTTCCGTCATCGGCTCTTCAAAGAAAACGTCTCCACGTTTCGCCGCGTTTGTGAACGGCGTATCCATTCACGCGGATGATTTCGACGACACGCAACTCTCCGCCGCTAAAGATCGCGTATATGGCCTGCTGGTGCATCCAACCGTGCCGGTGTTGCCAGCCATCCTGGCGCTGGCTGAAGGCAGAACGATTTCCGGCAAGGAATTCATGCTGGCCTACCATCTGGGGGTTGAGGTCGAATGCAAGATCGCCGAAGCCATCTCGCCGCGCCATTATCAGGATGGATTTCACTCCACGGGAACCTGCGGCGCCTTCGGCTCGGCAGCTGCCTGCGCGAAATTACTTCAATTTGATCTTCTGAAGATACTCAATAGTTTCGGGCTGGCCGCCAGCCAGTCCGGCGGCTTGCGCGAAAATTTCGGCACGATGACTAAACCATTTCAAGCTGGTCACGCTGCCGAGAGCGGCCTGCTTTCCGCTGAACTTGTCTCACTTGGATGGACGGCGGCCGAGCAAATTCTGGAAGCGGAGCGCGGTTTTTTTCATGCGTTCGGAGGGTCGTTCGATCCCGGTGCGATTATGGATCGTCTGGGAAAACCTTGGACGTTCACTTCTCCCGGTATCTCGCTCAAGCCGTATCCGTCGGGTTCCCTCGCTCATCCTGCGATGACCGAGTTGGCGCGGCTGATCGATGTCCATAAACTACGACCAGCGGAAGTGGAAAAGCTCGACGTCGGCGCAAATCACCAAATGACCACCACCCTGCTTCATCACCGGCCCAAGACCGGATTGGAAGCCAAGTTCAGCATGGAGTTTTGCATGGCGATACTTCTTCTGCGCGGGAAGGCGGGACTAAGCGAGTTCTCCGATGCTGTTGTCCAAAGTGGGGACGTGCAGGAGATGATTGGCCGCGTCAACTTCTACGTGGACCCGGAAGCTGAGAATGCAGGCTATGACAAAATGACATCTCTTTTGAAAATTCACCTCAAAGATGGAAGAGTCATCACCGGCCGCGCGGACTTTGCCAAAGGCAGCCCCGCGAACCCCATGAGTTTTGACGAGGCTGCAACGAAATTCCGAGGATGCGCGGAATTTGCAGCGTGGCCCATACATAAAGCCGGGAGTCTGATCACCTACGTAAAAACATTGGATTCGGCTCGTGATCTCAGCGCCCTTTTGCCGCTTCTTTCAGCCGAGAAGGGATAGACGCTACAGGAAATGAAAACGTTCAGTGTTGCCGTTATCGCCGGCGATGGCATTGGGAAAGAAGTCATTCCCGAAGGCATCCGTGTGCTAGAAGCGGCAGGGAAGCGCTTTGGGTTCCAACTAAAATGGCGCGAGTTCGATTGGAGCTGCGAAACATACGTGAAAACTGGAAAGATGATGCCGCCCGATGGTCTGCAGCAACTGCGGCCGTTCGACGCCATCTTTCTGGGAGCCGTTGGGCATCCAAGCGTTGCGGATCACGTTTCGCTTTGGGGGTTATTGATCCCCATCCGGCGCACCTTCCGGCAATACGTGAATCTGCGACCCGTGCGGCTTCTTGAGGGGATTGAGACGCCGCTGAAAAATTGGAAGCCCGGCCAGATTGATTTCTGCATCGTCCGGGAAAACAACGAGGGGGAATATTCAAACATCGGGGGGCGTCTCTATGAAGGAACCGACGAAGAGATGGCCGTCCAACAAACCGTCTTTACGCGTCGCGGAGTGAATCGTTTGATGCGTTACGCTTTTGAATTGGCGCGGAAGAGAAAAAAGCATCTCACCTCCGCCACGAAATCAAACGGCATCATTCACACGATGCCCTTCTGGGACGAATGCTTTCATGCCTTGGCCGCCGAATATCCCGATGTCCGCACCGACCAATATCACATCGATATCCTGACCGCTCATTTCGTGCGCCATCCCGATTGGTTCGATGTTGTCGTGGGATCAAATCTTTTCGGCGATATTCTTTCTGACCTAGGTCCCGCTGTCGTTGGATCGATTGGCATCGCTCCCTCTGCCAATCTCAACCCCGAAAAGGAATACCCATCCATGTTCGAGCCCGTGCACGGCTCGGCCCCCGACATCGCCGGAAAGGGAATCGCGAATCCGATCGGGCAGATTTGGTCGGGCGCGATGATGCTCCGGCATCTTGGCGCCTCGGAAGCCGCGGATGCCATCGAGAACGCCATCGCGAAAGTTCTGGCTCAATCGAAAATCCGCACCCCTGACATCGGCGGCAAGGCCTCAACCGAGGAGCTAGGAACAGCGATCGCTATGGTCCTATGATCGCCCCTACCGATCGGAAATCAAAAGTTTGGTCTGTCGTGCGTGTCTCCAGCGGAAATTTTCTGGAGATGTACGACTTCATGGTTTTTGGCTATTACGCCTCTGCGATTGGCAGAGTTTTCTTTCCAAGCGGCAGTCCCTTCGTATCGCTGATGTTGTCCCTAATGACCTTCGGCGCAGGGTTTCTAATGCGGCCCCTCGGAGCTATAGTGCTCGGCGCCTACGCGGATCACCATGGACGCCGGGCCGGGCTGATGCTGACGCTGGGACTCATGTCCGTCGGGATCCTCTCCATCGCGTGCATGCCAGGCCACGCCACGATTGGTCTCTTGGCTCCGTTATTCGTGCTGATCGGCCGGCTGCTTCAGGGTTTTTCCGCGGGAATGGAACTGGGCGGCGTCTCTGTCTATTTGTCGGAAATCGCCACACCGGGCCACAAGGGGTTCTACGTCAGTTGGCAATCCGGGAGCCAGCAGGTGGCCGTCATGTTTGCCGCGCTGGTGGGAGTCGTACTGAGCGCCAAATTCCCGCCGGAGAAAATGACGGCGTGGGGCTGGCGTGTGCCTTTGCTCCTCGGTTGTGTGATTATTCCGTTCCTCTTCACGCTGCGGCGGTCGCTCCAGGAGACGGATGAGTTCAAATCCCGCAAGCACCGTCCAAACACGTCGGAAATTCTGCGTTCGCTCACGGCCAACTGGAGAATCGTGGTGATCGGAACCATGATGGTGACCATGACGACGGTTTCTTTCTACATGATCACCGCCTATACGCCCACGTTCGGCAACACCGTTCTGCATCTGGCCAACCTCGATACTTTGATCGTCACGCTCTGCGTGGGAGCATCGAATCTCTTCTGGCTCCCGGTTATGGGAGCGCTCTCCGACAGTATCGGGCGACGGCCCATACTTTTCGTTTTCACAATCTTGATGCTGGCTACCGCCTATCCGGCGATGCTGTGGCTGGTGCGTGAACCCTCGTTCACGCGCCTGCTGACAGTGGAACTCTGGTTGTCCTTCATCTTCGGGAGCTACAACGGCGCGATGGTCGTGTTCCTGACTGAAATCATGCCTGTCGACGTGCGGACTTCCGGGTTCTCGCTTGCTTATAGTTTGGCTACGGCCGTTTTCGGCGGCTTTACCCCCGCAATCAGCACCTACTTGATTCATCTCACTGGGAATCGCGCTATCCCGGGTTTGTGGCTTTCCTTAGCGGCTGTATGCGGACTGGTCGCGGCACTCTTGGCAAGGCCTCAACAGGATGCGGTCGTAATTCGCTAAGATAACGGTTTCCTGTCCTGCCCACTGAACATAGCGGCCCGCGGTGTCGAATCCTGAGAGCAACGCGAGCCGACGCAAGCCTCTGCCCCCTTAACCCTTGTCTGGGCAAGCCATTAGCCCGGCGTGATTTCTCGAGAAATGTACTGGTACCAAGATTCTTTCTTACGTTTTCTCTTCTGGAAGCCTCTGAGTAGATAGAGGGAATTAGTCGCCGAACTCCCCGAGGTCTTGCCTAATCCGAATGGTAGACCTGGTCAAGAGGCATTGCGGGGAGCCTGCGTGCCACCTGTGGAAGTGCAAGCCTCCTAGATGGAGCGCCTCCACCCGCGGCCCTTCAGATTGAACCCAGAGGCGTTGAGTTTTTCCCTTTTGAAGGCCTCTTAGTATACAGGGGAGTTCTCGTCGACTTTCCCCGTGGGCTTGGTGGAGCCGTCCCACTTCGGTCAACCACCCGGTTTGATTGCGTGCCGCTCGATGGTTCCGGGCTGGACGCAAAGATAGAAACCTTGCCATTGGAGCGCACGTTCCACGTGCGCCTTGAGGCAGATCAAGGCGCAATCGACTTTTCCGGAACACGAGGCATTCAAATGACAGCACTAATTCAAACTCAAACCGAAGAGTTCGCGGGCAGTCGCTTGGCAACATCGGCGCAACCTCCGAGCGCCATGTTGGTCGTTCCCCCAAATCCTGTTTTCACGAACATCAAACGGTCGCACGTCGAAGCTTTGAAAGCCCTCGGGTACACCGAATCCGAAGCTCGCTTTCTCTACATTGTGGCCACCCATTCCGGCTACTTTGTGGCACGTCAATTCCTCGCTCTTACCTGTGGCCATTGGGGCAAGCGGACGACCACGTTCTGGGGCAAACTTCACACCAAGAAACACGCGCGCACTGAATACTTCCCTAAGAGCGGGAAGGTCTATCACGTATTCTCGCGCAGGCTATACGCTCAGATTGGCAGGGAGAACCTTCGCAATCGTCGGGAACACGAGATCGAATACATCCAGCGGCGCATCGGAATCCTTGATTTTGTCCTCTCCCATCCCCAGTGGGAATACGTTGAAACCGAACCGGAAAAGGTGAGCTATTTCTGCGATCAATTGAAGGTCCCGATTCACTCTCTTCCCGCGAAGATTTACTACGGACAGACAACCTCCCAACCCACGGTTCGCTACTTCGTTGACAAGTTCCCGATGTTTCTCGCTAGCGACGCCTCTTCTCCCTCATCTGTGGTGACGTTTACCTACCTCCAAGGGCCAGAGGCAAGCCTCACCGAATTTGCCCATCATCTCGGAGCCTACCTCCCACTCTTTCGGCAGCTCTCCGAGTTCCGGTTTCTGTACCTGGCAAGAGTCGACTCATACTTCGAAAAGGCCAAAGAACTATTCCATTCCGCTGTGGCTATTCCGCTGGGCTCTGACGTATCAGCGGAGCTCTGCCGATACTTCCAAATCCGCAAGGCGTGGGACCTCAGGCGGTACGCGACTGTCACCGAAGGAGATCTAATTTTCCGTAATCAGGCCAAGACGCGATTCGCCGGAGAGCGGTTCGAGCATCTGTATCGCGGATGGAAAGCAGGACGAGCAAGCGAGGCCGACATTCGTGGGGAGTTTGGCCGGGCCAACCATCCCGTCACCGTGCATTTCGAGACGGAATCGCTCCGTCGAGTTGGTGCTCATGAACCGGAAGCTGAGGGGAAAGGGTGAAGAAGGCAAGGATTACACCCTCCACCTTCTTCCTCTCCTTTTTCATCACCCTGTGGCGCGAGCAATTTGTCGGAAACAGAGGAGATACAAGACGCAATGCCAGGAAAAGTCACCGTGGAAAAAAGACTGAAACAGGCGGGAGCGACCCCACTTTTTGGCAGTCAATCCGCCCAAAAAGTTTGTCAGGGTCGCTCCCGCCCGCCCCGAGCAACTCGGGGCCGTTTTCGCCGCGTGCAGGAGTCGGAGCAAACAGTTTGTAATGCAAGTTGTAATGCAGCATGAATGACGAAAGGAGAGGAAAACTTGGCACTTCTGAAAGCACCGTCGAAACAACCAAAAACTACAACCCTTCAGGTCCGTCTGGAGGAAGAAGTCAGACACAAGCTTGACAAGTACACCGAGTTCATCGAAGCGAAAGCTTCTTACGTCGTGAGTGCTCTCAAAATCCTGTTCCGCAAGGATGAGGAGTTCAAGCGCTGGTTAGGCCAACACGCCAGCAATCGCGATCAAGAAAAAATCCAAGGAGGCGCTCTTACAAAGACCGCATGAGAAACATGAATCGCCGTCCAACCCAATTCGGTATGCGCGAGAACGCAGCGTCGTCGAGACGGCATGCCTCGCGCACAGTTGTTGCCCCTCCCTGTAACGCGAATTGCATGGAGAGGACAGGTTTGGATTCACTGTTCCCATTTGTCCAAGACAACACGTTTGCGCTAGATCGCGTTGAAGTCGACCACGCACCTCTGCAAGACGTGGCCACAGGAAAAAGAGAAGAAAGTCATCTTCTAACTGTTCAGGAAGTAGCACGCCTATTACAGGTGCCCACCTCGTGGGTGTACGAACATACGAGGCACAGATGTCCGGATCGCATCCCTTCTCTCAAACTGGGCAAGTACTTGCGATTTGCGGAAGGTGACATCGCTACATGGCTGACAGAAAAACGGGCAAAGGACTAGCACAATGGCCGACGTTCCGAGTACACTCGCGGCTGACACAAGAAAAGGCGGACGGGCCAACGGAAAGGAACCAATGGCTCGACGTCGTTATCAAGAAGGATGTTTATTCACACGTGGCAGAGTTGGTCGCAAGGTATGGGTTGGACGCTGGAGGGAGGATGTGATTCGACCGGACGGAGGAATCGCGAGGATGATGCGCTCGCAAGTGCTTGGTCCAGTTACCAGCATCCCGACCAGGAGGGAAGCTCGACAACTGTTCAACTCGTTGTTGCGCCCCACCAACCAAGGACTTCGAAAGCCACAAGCGACCATGACTTTCGGAGACTTCGCTCGAAAATGGGGAGATGCGGTACTCCCCACGTATCGAGCGTCGACAGGCAATTTCTACAAGGACATTCTGCGAAAACACTTGGCACCGAAATTCACAAGCTACCGGCTCTGTGATATTCACACGCCAGATGTGCAGATTTTCCTCAACCAGAAGGCAAGCCAGTATGCTCCTTCCGTTCTGCTCCACATCCGCGCGACACTAAGTCGAGTGTTCGCCAGTGCCAAGGAATGGGGCTACGTTGATTCAAACCCTGCGCTCGGTGTGCGTCTACCGACCAGGAGAACTGTTCGGACTAAGATTACATTTCAGCCTTCGCAAGTTCGCCTAATTCTCGAAGCACTCCAAGAGCCGCATCGAACAATGGTTCTCCTTGCTGCCGTGACTGGAATGCGTGCTTCGGAATTGATCGGACTAAAGTGGTCGGACATAGACTTCGAGCGTCGGTTACTCTTCGTCCGACGTACTTACTATCGGGGTAACTTCGCATTGCCTAAAAATGCAACGAGTAAGCGCATCATTCCCTTGAGTGCGGGATTACTCACGGCCTTATCAAGGCACCAGAGGTTCGTGAGGCGTGGCTCGATGGATCTGGTTTTTCCCAATGCTGTAGGAAAACCGTATGAGCCGAATAACCTGCTAAAACGAGTACTCCATCCTATTCTTAATTCGTTGGGGCTGACTAGGACAGGATGGCGCTCATTTCGGCGATCGGTTGCGACAGCATTGAGTGAAATGAGAGAACCTGTTCGGACGGCCCAACAAGTACTGGGGCATTCCTCCCCACAGACAACTCTCGCTTACTACGTTCAAACAATTGAAGAGTCTCAGCGAAACGCGATTGCACAGTTAGAGAAGCTAATGTTCCCAAATGTTCCCAAATTTGAGAATGCCTCACAGCTAAACTATTGAAAAGATTGGCTGGGAGACTAGGATTCGAACCTAGATAGCCAGATCCAGAATCTGGAGTCCTACCGTTGGACGATCTCCCACCCGTAGCAAGGAAAAAAACGAACCGTGGCGCGTTCCCGGTGATCGGGACAGCCACGATTCTACCTATCTAATTTAATCGGGTTTTACGCCACCGTCAACCGGGCACTTGGAGCAGCGCCGTTGCAATTCTACAATCGCGGCGTGTTTTCTGCGGGCTTTGCGACGGCGCTTTCGGCGCCGACAGGCAGCATGCGGCCCTCGCGAATCGCATATTCGACGTTGTCCCAGCGAATGTGATTCGAGCCGAAACTCGCCAGCCAGACCACGAAGTGGATGGCATCACGCAGCGGCACGAGCCAAATCTTTCGCACCAAGACCTCATCGCCGACGCCCCGAACGCCGACGGTCCACGCCATCGCAAAACGCAAGATGATAAACGCGAGCACGTAGGCTGCCGCGATCCAGCTTGACGGCGCAACCAGAATCGCGAGCAGCGTCCAGGGCAGACCTTGTGTAAAAAGCAGTCCTACGTAAGCCCGCGGCCTGCACAACCGCACGGTTCGCGCCCAGCGCACTTGGTGGTCCCAGAAGCTGCGAAAAGTTTGCGCGGGATACATGGTCCAGACCGGTTCGCGTGAAAGGACGACCTCGCCGCCCGCTTTAACAATGCGGTGGCCAAGTTCGTAGTCATCCGCAAGGGCATCGGCAATGGACGCAAAGCCGCCGATTTTCGCGAGCCATTCCTTGGTCGTCGCGTTGGATGCTCCCAGGGCGAAGTTGATTCCTTCCGTCCATCCCGCCATCAGCACGCCCGCGAAAAAATCGCTGGAAGCCCCGATGGCTTCGATTTCCGCGCCGAGATTTTTCTCGGCGATGCCTCGGTAGAAGCTGGTCACAACCCCGATCTGGCGGTCCGCAAGCGGAGAGACAACCTCACGCAGATACTGTGGCCCCACGCGCACG
>WNFE01003287.1_pt1 | contig 12004 bp, 10 predicted proteins | sample 5400451 | NCBI WGS metagenome assembly WNFE01 (sample SAMN13153344, study PRJNA577476) | soil metagenome | isolation source: 200 cm saprolite under Douglas fir tree site 2 hole 2 | place: USA:California | collected 2015-04-18
GCGCAGATTGTTCAAGAGAACCGCATCATCGCCGAAGGCACGAACCGCGTCACATCCACGAACGATCCGACGGCCCATGCGGAAGTCGTGGCCATCCGCGAAGCCTGCCGCATCCTGGGCGACTTTCAACTCCGGGGCTGCGACCTTTACACTACTTGCGAGCCCTGCCCCATGTGCCTCGGTGCGATTTACTGGGCACGCCCTGCGCGAATCTTTTATGCCGCGAATGCCTGCGACGCGGCTGCGGCCGGCTTTGACGACGCTTTTATTTATGACGAATTGAAGATCCCGCCCGCGGCGCGACGCATTTCGATGACACAAATCCTTCGCGAGGACTCTCTGGCAATTTTTTCAGCGTGGAAGCAGCAGGAAAACAAAAGGCTTTACTGACTCTCGTTCCAAGTTCTCCAGCCTGAGCCGGGAGCGATCGCGATGGATCACGCCTCGGGCCAGGTGCCCAGCGCCCGCCGCAGATCCACCAGCTGGCCGAGGTGGTAGGCGTTGTGATCGGCTAGGACCAGCACCTCGCGCAGTATCGTCTGGCCGTCGCCGCGAGGAATCTTTGCGTATAAATCGGTCTTGGGATTCTTCACCAGCTTGATCATCTCCTGGAGATCGTATTGGAAGGCTTCAACGCTTTTGTCCCACGCGGATTCGTCCGGCGGCACTGGCCTTTTGGGCCAGTAGCCTTCCGGAAATCCAGGCGAGACGTGTTTCGAATCGCGGCTGAATTCCAAAATGTCCGACTGCGCAATTCGTACGTGCTCGAGCAATTGCCAGCCGGTATGCGGCAAGCCTTCCACATAGGCTCCGCGCTTTGTCTCAGGAAACCCCTCGATGGCATCCGTGAAGTGCACGTGAGCGCCGCCGCCCTTCAAGAGATAAACGAGGTGGTCCCGCAGCGCCCGAGCGTGATTTCCTGCCCTGCTCTTTTTTTTCACGGCCCGCTTGGTTTTTTTCTTCACGAGTGATCCCTATTTTTCAGAGACGAGCACTTGCTGCGGCATGTCCGGAACAGGGTGCAGCGTCGTTCTCCGAAACCCTGCATTCGCAAACATCTTCTCATACTCGGAGAAAGTATAAGCGTCTCCGGAATCCGTGGCGGCCAGCATAATCAAGCTGAAACCGGCCGCCAGAGGCGGCGTGACCCTGTCTTCATTTGGAACAAACTCCAGAGTAATGGCCCGTCCAGCCGGTTTCAGGGCCGCATGGACGCGGCGCATCAGCTTTTCGCAGGCTGGTGGATCAAAATGATGAAAAATGTTGGTCAGCAATACCGCGTCGTATCCGTCGCCGAACTCGGTATCAAAAGCGCTCCCCGGGCGAAAAGTGACCTGACTGGTTACACCGGCATCCTCAGCATTTTCCTTTGCCACTTGAAGAACCGGCGCCCAGTCGAGCGCTACGATTTGGGCGTTGGGGTTCTCCATCGCAATGGTAATCCCAAACATCCCGTGCCCCGCTGCAACGTCAAGGACTTTGCACGGCATGCGTTCCTTGACACCTATGAGTTCCGCGATAAAAGCAGCCGACCCAGTCGTCAAAGGGGCCATGGACCTGGCGAAGGAGACCCACAGCTCATCGTTAGGTTTGGTATTGTCTCCCTGAGCCGCAACGGTCCCGCCTCTTCGCACCGCCTCCGTCAACAGGTCGAATTGTTTCTTGGACCGCTCACTCACCAGGAAGCCCGCAACTGTTCCCATATAGCCAGGAGAGCGACGATCCAGAAAAATTGCGCTCTCTTGCGTGAGAGCATAGCAATCGTCTCCCTTGGTCAGAAGACCTTGAATCGTCAGGTAATCACAAAGGATCCGCACGCCGCGTTCCGACGCATCCACTCGCTCGGCGATGGCGTTCGCGCTGTCGGCGCCTTCCGCGATCGCCGTGAAGATGTCAAGCTCAATCGCAGTCTTCAGTGCGGCCGAGTTTTGAAACGCGGTCAGTACGTCGAAGATACGCTCCGGCGAAGGTTTCGGGGATTGGGAGGCAGTAGCCATGCTCATACTCCTATTGGAAATAAAATAATCGCAGGCTCATACTACTGAACGCAACTATTGATGGATACCTCAGTTCGCCTGCCCGCATAGCGATTGCCCTGCAACCTGCTGCGCTGGCATACTTTCTCTCCCCGCAATCTAGCAGAGAAAACGGATGAAACGCGAATATCACCGGTGGTACTCCCACCGGCTTGGCTTGGAGCTTGGCGTCGTGGTCTACGGCCACTGGGGCCCGCCGCTTCTGGGCTTTCCGACGAGCGCCGGGGACGAATGGGAACTCGAAAGCCAGAGCATGACCGGGGCGCTCGCGGATTTCATCGACGCCGGGAGAATCAAATTTTTTGCCGTGAATTCGATCAACGGGCACAGTTTTTATAACAAGGAGGCGCACCCCTTTCACCGCAGTTACGTCCAGGCAATGTTCGATTCGTACCTTCGCGGAGAGGTCGTGCCTTTCATCTGGAACAACTGCCAGACGCAGGGAATTGCGATCTCCACCATGGGCGCTTCCTTCGGCGGGTATCACGCCGCCAACGCGCTCTTCAAACACCCCGATGTGATCAAGCGGTGCTTCGCGATGTCCGGAGTCTACGACCTGCGGAACTTCATGGATGGGATGTACGACGACAATTTTTATTTCAACAACCCGGTAGACTACCTGGCGAACATGAGCGATCCGTGGTTTTACGAACAGATCGCCACCTGTGACATTCACATCACGACCGGCACGGGCCCTTGGGAAAACAGCGGGCCGGCGTACCGCCTTTCCGAGGTGCTCTCCAGCATAGGAATCCGCCACTCGTTGGACAACTGGGGCCCGCAGGGCGGGCACGACTGGCCGTACTGGAAGCATCAGATGCGGGAGTATATCTCCCAGCTTTTCTGAGATCTCAGGCAAGACTTTAGATTTTTCGAGGGGCAGTCCACTACCCCTGGTGACGGGAGCATTGCGCAACGCTTGGAGTGCAAAGCTCCTAACCCTAATTGAGACAAGTCGGTACGATTAGGCAAGGCCGAGGTGGCCGAGCTGATAGCGGCCTTTTTCGATGATTTGCTCGCCGTCGATCCAGACGTCGCACTTGCGGGTGAGGACGTCGACGTGGGTTTTGGATTTCCAATCCGCATGGGTCTGGCTGCCGTAAGGATCACCGAAGGCGATGTGCACGCCGGGGAATTTTTCGTCCTGGAGCAGGATGCCGATCATCTCCGATAAGCCGAGATTGGTGCCGAAAGCAAGTTCGCCGACGCGGTCGCTGTTTTCGTCGGTGTGGCAGTAGTCCCAGAATTCCCGTTGCAAATCCTTGCGGGCACATTCCGCGTCCACGAGACGGGCGCCTTTGATCCTCAGGAAAAGCGGCGTGGCCTGGAGATCACCGTACTTGCCGTTGAAATGGTCACCGGCGGTGGCATCGCAGACAAAAGTGCCTTCTACGCTGGCAGGAGTGGTGAAGACTTCACCGGCAGGGAGATTGGACCAGTAGCGCGGGCTGATGAGGCCGCTGGTTTTCACCCAATCGAGGCCGCGGCCAAAACGGGCGGCAATCTCCGTTCCGGCGCCAGTTTTTACGGTCAGGGTCTTGGCACGGAGCATGCGCTCGCGGAGCTTGTCACTGAGGCGGTCCACCATGCGGTAATCGGCGCGCATGCCCTGCTGCATGATCTGCGGGGTAATGCCAACCATGTGGGCGTACCGAATCTGGCGGCGCTCGACCAGCTTGACGATGGACATACGCGCGCCGAGTTCGCCCGGCTGCGGGGTCATACACATCACGCCGGCATCCGCCGTTTCCAAGGCCTCGAGGACGGCAGGGGGAGCAGTGCTCATCGGCCGCGGGCCAAACTCTTCGAGGAGCAGTCCCATATACGATGCGTGGCGATCATCGAGAGCGGCGCCGATGCTGGCTGCGACCGCGCGACTGGCTTCGTCGGCAATCAAGGCCACGTGCTCACCGGGCTTGACGGCGAGACACGTTTCCACGGCGTTGCGGGCGCCGGGCATCAGTTCTGGTAATGCGGGTCCAAAGCTCATGCCATTAGTTTAGCGAGAAACACATTTCCGTTGTAGCGAGCGGCGCCTTTTGCCAAACAAAGTGGAGGGCCGAAGCCACGGAGACCGGGAACAGCCGGGCACTGCGACCAAGGCTGGGAGTTCTCTTGTTTGGAGTTAGTCCTCAGGCCGATTCGATGTTCCTCGCACTGACGCGGAAGGCGGGGACCTGGCCGCCGCCGCTGGTGACGTTGGCGAGGCCCGTGGCGCTGAGGCGAGTGAGGAAGCCGCAGAGTTTTCCGCGGAACAGGTAGGGCGCGAAATCCACAAGCATTTCGCGGTAATCCACTTTGCCAACGTCGGCAATGTACGGGAAAAGTTCGCGCCGGACGGGGATGCGTTCCTGAGCGATCCAGACGCCGTTCTTCGCCGTAAGCGCGCGTTCGATAGCTGCGTCCCAGTTATCTTCGTCCGTTTCCCATCCGAGAGTGACGCCCGCGCCGCCATACTCATCGCTGGGTTTCAAAACCAGGTTCTGGCGCTCCTTGCGAAGGAACGAGAGCAATTCGATGGGTCGGCCGTAATGCGCGGTCTTTTGGTCCGCGACAATGCGGGTCCAAGGAATATGCCTCTTGATGAGCTCGCGCTCGTCGTAGGAAAAGAGCGCACCATTCTGCTCGTCGGTCAGGACCGCGAAAAAGGCCTTCACGTGGGGAATCTTACAGCGGAAGTTATTCGCCACGCATACGGCATTCGCGGCGTAGGCATTTACGAGCGCCGCACACTCGGCGGGCCGCGCCACGATGTCATTGATGAGCACGCGGCGGTAGACGAGATCGATCTTTTTTTCCTGCGCCACCAGCGATCTGCCATCCCACTCGAGTTGCCGTGGATCGGCGATGAGCGTCGGGACGCCCATTCGCTCAAAGCGTTCCTGGAGGATTTCGAATTCGCTCCAGGTGGGAACGTCTTCCCAATCCACAATGGCGACCTGCGGCTGCTTGGAGGCGCCTCCCCAGTCCATGTAAGTCGTCAGCAGGGCATCGAGGAGCTTGGCACTGAGGGGATAGCTGTGGACGGCATATTTTTTTGTGAAGGCTCCCATCATGGGGAGTTCGCGGAAGATTTCCGCCAGGGTTTCCGCATAGCCCGCGCCCGCGGGAGACTCGCCGTTGTATTCGGCAAACTTCAGCGAGTCCGGGAGCAAGAACGCATCGAGGCGCGAGGCCGTGCTCGCGGGCCCGTATCCGGCATGGATCCGTGCGAGGCGCTCCTCATCCGGCCGCAGGTGCAATTGCGCGAAAAGATGTTTGTCGTCGAGCGCGGCTGAGGCCACGCGCTCCCCCAGCTCCGCGATGGTTTCGGCGACGGTTCTGACGCGGGCTTCGTCTTCCGGCGAAAGAAAAAACGGGCGCAGGAAAGGACAATGAACGCGCTCGCCAAAAGTCAGCCGGGCTTTCCGCATCTTCTTGCAGAGATCTTCCGGAAGCTGCGGCACTCGCAGAAGAGTAGCTTTCAGCATCTCGTGCCACTCCTCCGCCGGGGACGGGGGCAGCACCGAGGGTATTGGGGCGCTGGTCATTCGGTCTTCAGCCTTGGCGACCCGGCAGCGAGCGTGCGGAAAAGCCTTGCGCAGTGGCGGCACTCTTCGGCGCACCAGTAAATCCAGCTACCGCGCCGATGCCCATCATCTCTTCCCAGCGCGGCCATGGATCGGATGCCTTGCCATGCAGGGCGCGGTCGATTACCAGGCGGGCCATCTTGTCCACCACGTGCTCGAAATAAAACTCCGTGATGCGTTCGCGCTCGAAATCCGGTGCAGGGTTCAAGAAATCGATGGCGTAAGGCACGCCGTCCTTCACGGCAAACTCCACGGTATTCATTTCATAACCGAGGGCCTGGTTGATGGTTTGTGCGTCTCTGACAACGCGTGCGCCGAGTTCCGCGGTCAAATAGGCATGGTCGATCAAGTAGCGCCGCTCTTTCGGGTCGTAGTGCACGGGCAGAATGTCCGTTTTCCCAAAAGTGAAGCAGCGCACGTACTGATCGAAATCGATAAACTCCTGCAGGGTCATGCAGCAGGGGGAAGTCTTGTCATAGGCGGCGAGCAGTTCCTCTTTGTCGTTCACCTTATAAACGTGCTTCCATCCGCCGCCGGAGAAAGGCTTGAGGATCGCGGGGCGGCCCACGTAATCGAGCAGGCCGTCCCAATCGATGGGGTATTCGAGGTTATGGAGCGATTCGCTGGTGATGTCGACGTTGCTGGGATAACCCTTTTGGGGAAGGAGCACGGTTTTTGGAACGGCGATTCCCAGCTTGGCGGCCAGGGAATAATTGAAGTACTTGTCGTCGGCGGTCCACCAGAACGGATTGTTGATGACGTATGTACCCTGCAAAACGGCGTGCTTGAGAAAGCCGCGGTAGTAGTCCACTTCATGGGAGATGCGGTCGACGATGACGCGATACCCCGCACGTTCGCCCATGCGTGTGCCGCCCAACTTTACGAACTCCGCGGCGACACCGTCTTTTTTGCCAAGCTCGTTCACGCGCACAATAAAGGCCGGAGGAAAGCTGTATTCGCGCCCGCAGAGAAGGCCGACTTTTTTCATTTCCGTGCTCCTGTTAAGGGCCTGTGGAACTGCTCCGGCTGCCGGCGCCGTCAATTGACGGCGTGCGCGGACGAGGTACGCGGCTCGGTCACGCCGGCGCGCGTCTCGGCAACAAGATGGCGCACGACGGCCTTGAGGTCGTTCGTCTCGCGGTACACGCGCAACTGCCGGTCCGCGCTGGTGCCTTCATTCATGATGGTGTGAACGTACTCGACGGCGCTGCGGCTTCCCAGGTCATCGACGACATCATCCACAAGTTCCAGCAATTCGGGGATCAACTGGCGCATGGGTACCTCGGCTTCCTTGCCGAAATCGATGAGTTTGCCTTCGATGCCATAGCGTGCGGCGCGCCACTTGTTTTCTTCGATGAGGGCGCGTCGATAGAGGCGCCAGCTCATATTGTGCTGATAGAGGCGATACAGCTTGACGATTATGGCCTGCGCGAGGGCGGCGATGGCTACGGCCTCCTCGACTTTCGTGGAGACGTCAAACATGCGGAATTCCAACGTGCCAAACGCAGGATGCGGCCGCACGTCCCACCAGATTTTCTTGCCGTTGTCGATGCAATTCAGCTTGACGAGAAGATTCACGAAATTTTCGTAAGCGCTCCACGATTCGAACTGTTCCGGCACCCCCGTGCGCGGGAAGCGGCGAAAGACCGTTGTGCGGAAGGATTTCAATCCGGTGTTCCGGCCCATCCAAAAAGGGGAGCTGGTGGAGAGAGCCAGGAGATGCGGCAGGAAATAGCGCACGCCGTTCATCAAGTCGATGGTCGTCTGCTTATCGGGCATGGCGACGTGGACATGCATGCCAAAGATGAGCAGGGACCTGGCGAGTTGTCCCATTTCTTCGACGATGTGCTGATAGCGCTCGCCGGGGGAAATCACCTGATCGATCCAGCTGGAGAACGGGTGGGTGCCCGCGGCGGCGACCTGGAGGCCTGCACGTTCGGCGGCGGCGACCAGTTCGCCGCGCGTGCGGTGCATTTCAATGCGCAGCTCACTGACGTTTTCGCAGATGCGCGTTCCGGTCTCTACGATCGATTGATGGAGCTCCTGCTTTACCTGCTCGGCAATGTCCGGAGAAGCTGCGGAGACGAGCTGGCTGACATGAGAACGCAGCTCGCACGTTGCGGGATCCACAATCTGGAATTCTTCTTCGACACCGATCGTAAAGCGGTGAGCCATGGGATGGCCCTCCGGGTGGCTTGGTCGTGTTGGGGACTTCGAGCTTCGTATCATACCCGTCAACCAGCCAAATTGCACTCTTCCTGCCTTTCGGTTACGGGTGAAAAAAGATGCGGGAAGCGCTCGCGCAATTTGGCGCTTACCTGGAGATGCATACGTGATCGGAAGACGCGGCGGGATTGCCCGCCCAATAAAAAATGGAACAGACAGGAAGGTCTGTTCCACGAGAAGTAATCCGCCGTCCGGGCTATTCCTCTAACTGCCGGCCTGGAATTGCAATCGCTGCTCTATGCTGCGCCCATCGCCCGGCGCTGCTGGAAGCACTCCCGGCAGAAAACCGGGCGTCCCTGGGTGGGCCGGAAGGGAACCGTGGTTTCCTTCCCGCATTGCGAGCAGTTTGTCTTTGTTTCCGAGCGCATCGCTGAGGCGTGCCCGCCGCTGGCATCGGCCCGCTTGGCTTTGCAGCTTTTACAGCGCTTGGGTTCGTTTTTGAAGCCTTTATCGGCGAAAAACATCTGTTCGCCGGCGGTGAAGACGAATTCGGCACCGCACTCCGCACACTTCAGGACCTTGTCGTGGTATTCCATCAGCCGCTCTCCCCTGGTCCCGTATCGGTCAGGGGAATGGGCGGACTTAGCACCTGAGGGCCTAGATGCTTGAGGAGACCAGTATCCGGGGACGCCGGGCGCGGATCCCTTGGGCCTGCGGGCACGAAGCTGTTAGACAAACCCAAACGTTCTCTGCCTTACGGGGGCCTGATTCTCGGAAGTGCGGCGCCGAGCTGCGACGAAAACGGAAGGGCGACCCTGCGATCACGGGGCCGCCCCGGAGTTTAATCCGTTTCGCGCCGCTGCTTCTTGCGCAGTCGCTTCCGCGAAAGCGCTTCCTTGGCCCGGCGCTTCTCGCCGGGTTTCATGTAGAAGCTGTGCTTCTTGATTTCCTTGATGATGTCTTCCTGCTGCACCTTGCGCTTGAAACGGCGCAGGGCATTCTCCAGAGACTCGCTTTCCTGGATAATGACTTCAGCCACGGTATTCTTTCACCCCCAATCCGGTTCGGATTGGTTTCTTGCGGCGCCTCTCGCCGGTCAACGTGCGGCCGGCTGGGAACTTCTGCGGGCACCGCCCCTGGACAAAATTATCGCATGCAATGGCCTTTTGAGGGGCACCGGCTGTAAGTATGCTGGCTTCTTCTAAACAATTACATGCATCTAAGTCAAGCTATCTTTATCCTGGGCCGCAGGGTTCCGCGGTACTGAACCTATCCCATACCCAAAAGGTTACGGTCCTAATCGCGAAGTAAACTATCGCCCACATTCCCGATTCTTCGCTTGCGGCGGCGCGGCCCGGCGGCCCTCTCCGGTCTTTGCCCTCGCTTGTACTCGGCCCTCTCCTTACGTAGAATGAGCCTCTTTTTGGAAGTTCGCTCGAGGGCCAGCCCATGTCCGATATGCGGGATACGATCGCAGTACTCCTCGCAGGAGGTCAGGGCGAACGCTTGTGGCCGCTCACCCGCGACCGGGCCAAACCCGCCGTTCCTTTCGGCGCGCTCTACCGCATCATCGACATCACGCTTTCGAATTGCATCAACTCCGACCTCCGCTGCGTGTTCGTCCTCACGCAGTATAAAGCGCTCAGCCTGAACCGGCACATCCGGGCCGGCTGGTCACCGCTCGCCGGACTCGGGGAATACATCGAAGTCCTCCCGCCGCAGATGCGCGTCTCCCAGCAGTGGTATCAAGGCACTGCCGACGCCGTCTACCAGAACATCTACTCCATCGGCAGCGAGCGCTCCAAGTTCGTGTTCATTCTTTCCGGCGACCACATCTACAAGATGAACTACGCCAAGATGCTCAAGCAGCACACCGACGCCGGCGCGGACATCACCGTGGCCACCATCCAGATTCCCGTCGAGGAGGCGGCGCGGCAGTTCGGGGTCATCGAAACCGACAAGGACTGGCGCATTGTCGGCTTTGAAGAGAAGCCCGCTGCGCCCAAGCCATCCTCGCATCATCCGGGGCACTGCAACGCTTCCATGGGCATCTACGTCTTCAACACCCAGCTTCTCATTCCCATTCTTCTCGCCGATTCCGAGGACCCCAAGTCCCACCACGATTTCGGCAAGGACCTTCTTCCGCGCATCATTTCAAAGCACCGCGTCTTCGCCTACAACTTCGTCGATGAAAACAGCAAGGATGCGCTGTATTGGCGCGACGTGGGCACCATCGACGCTTATTACGAAGCCAACATGGATCTCGTCAGCGTCTCGCCGGTCTTCAATCTGTACGACGACGCCTGGCCGCTGCGCACCTGGCAGCACCAATACCCGCCCGCAAAGTTCGTCTTCGCCGATCCGGAACGCATGGGCGTGGCCCTCGATTCCATCGTCGCCGGCGGTTCGGTGATCTCCGGCGGACGCGTCCAGAAATCCGTCATCGGCAACAACGTCCGCGTCAACAGCTATTCCGAAGTCGCCGACTCCATCATCTACAATCACGTGAACATCGGCCGGCATTCGCGCATCCGCCGCGCCATCATCGATCGGCACGTCAGCCTCCCCGAGCGCACCGAAATCGGCTACGACCTCGAAGCTGACCGCCGCCGCTTCCATGTCACCGATTCCGGCATCATCGTCGTCGTCCGCCAGGAATCCCTCATCGAAGAACCCGAATCGGCTTAGGCCGTCACATAGGTGGCTCTCGGTTGCATTTTGCAACTCGCCGGGTGAGATGGGCTGGTGGCTGTCGCTTCCACTGCTCTCTTCCGCTGGGAGCCGCGGGGGAGTGACGACGAGCAGCAGGACTTTGCGTGGTGTGGGGAATGGAAGGCCGCCGCCGGGAATGCCCGTGGACCCGGAATCCTTATTTTCCTGATGATTTCTATCGCAATCTGCTTTTCGCGCGAGACCCGCGGGAAGTAGGTCACTCTTGTCTCGTCTGTTACAATTTCAAGTTCAAATTGCGCTAGGAGAGCCTACGTGTCATGTCCACGAAGATTACAAGAGTGCACGCCCGGCAGGTCCTGGATTCCCGCGGGAATCCCACGATTGAGGCCGACGTTTATGTAGGCGCCGGTGTGCGCGGCCGCGCCGCTGTTCCCTCCGGCGCTTCCACGGGGGAGCACGAAGCGCTCGAGCTGCGCGATGGCGATAAGTCAAAGTATCTCGGCAAGGGCGTTCTGAAGGCCGTCGCCAACGCGAATAACGAAATCGCCAAAGCCGTCTTCGGTCTGGATGCCGCCGACCAGCGCGCACTCGACAAGCGCATGGTCGAACTTGATGGAACGCCCACGAAGTCGCGCCTTGGTGCCAATGCCATCCTCGCCGTTTCCATGGCCGCGGCGCGCGGAGCGGCCGCGGCTCTGAACCTTCCGTTGTACAAGAACCTGGCCCGCTATTCCTCCGATGCAACTGCGAATTTGCTTCCTTGCCCGATGATGAACATTCTCAACGGCGGCGCGCACGCCGATAGCTCCGTGGACTTTCAGGAGTTCATGGTCATGCCCGTGGGTGCGCCGAGCTTTTCGGAAGCTTTGCGCTGGGGCGTGGAGATTTTCCATGCTTTGAAGACGGCGCTGAAGAAGCATGGCTACTCGACCGCGGTCGGCGATGAAGGCGGCTTCGCCCCGAGTTGCAAATCCAATGAAGAGGCCATTCAGATTGTTCTCGAAGCCATCGCCGCCGCAGGTTACAAGCCCGGCGAGCAGGTCAGCATTGCGCTTGATCCTGCTGCCAGCGAGTTTTACGACAAGGCGAGCGGCAACTACGTCTTCAAGAAGTCGGACAAGTCCGCGCACTCTTCCGAAGCAATGGTCGAGTATTGGACGAAATGGGCGGGAAAATATCCCATCATTTCCATTGAAGACGGGATGGGTGAAGACGACTGGCCCGGATGGAAAAACCTCACTGAAAAACTAGGCTCAAGGAATTCGTCAAAAAAAATCCAATTGGTCGGCGACGACATTTTTGTCACCAACACAGAAATCTTTACTCGCGGTATCAATCAAGGCATCGCCAATGCCATTCTTATCAAGCTGAATCAGATCGGCACCGTGTCGGAAACGATTGACGCGATCGAGCTTGCGCGCAAGGCCGGATACAACTCCGTCATTTCGCACCGCTCCGGCGAAACCGAGGACACCTTCATCGCCGATCTGGCCGTGGCCACCGCGGCCGGCCAGATCAAAACCGGCTCCGCCAGCCGCACCGACCGCATCGCCAAGTACA